>CECB01006979.1_pt1 | contig 62638 bp, 59 predicted proteins | sample 554791 | NCBI WGS metagenome assembly CECB01 (sample SAMEA3182072, study PRJEB8094) | gut metagenome | biome: human; feature: gut; material: Stool; isolation source: human stools | place: Canada | collected 2012-01-30
GCTTTTTTATCGCCTCGCTTTTTTTCAAAAAGTGCTCAAAAAAACCGCCGTTTCGAGATGAAACAGCGGGGATTTCATTTTATCGTTTTATTGCTTTTTCCAGCGGCGCATGACACCCATGCCCAGCGCATAGGGGCCGGTATGGACGGCAATGGTGCAGCCGATCTGCAGCAGGCCGACTTCGCACTTGCTGGTGGGATATTTGGCGCGGAGCGCAGCACGGGTCTGCATCCACAGACGCTTGCCCTCTTCCTCGTCGTAGCCATAGCCCACGGTGATGCAGTAATCATCCGGGGTCGCATTCCGCTCGTCCAGGTAAGCCATCAGCTGTTCCAGCGCCTTTTCAAAGCTCTTCTGGCGTCCACGGGCCACACCGCCGGAGAAGATCTCGCCTTCCTTGAAAAGAATCATCGGCTTGATGCCCAGGATGTTGGCCGCACGGCCGGTGACCTTGCCGATGCGTCCGCCTTTGATGAGGTAGTCGAGGTTGCCCACCGTGAAGAAGATCTGGTTCGTCGCACGTTCTGCGCTCAGCCAGTCCACGGTCTGTTCCAGTGTGCAGCCGCCGTCGCGCATGGCCACGGCATTTTCCACCACGATGGACTCGGTGACGGTCGCCGCCGTAGTGTCCATGACCTCGATCTTCGCGTCCGGGTAATCCTCCAGCACCAGCTCACGGGCATTGCGGGCGCTGCCCACGCAGCCGCTCATTTTGCTGGTGAAGCAGAGGCAGAGCACCGGGCGGCCCGCCGCGGCATGGGCGCGGAACGCCGTCTCGAAGTCCTCCAGCGAAGGCAGGCTGGTCTTGGGGTATGCCGAAGGATTGTCCACCATGAACTGGTAGAAGTCCCGCACCGCGATCTCCTTGCCCTCTTTGCGGTAGTGCTCGCCGTCCAGCGAGACATAGAAGGGGATGACCTCAACATTCAGCCTGGCCGCCGTTTCGGGGGTCAGGTCGCAGGCGCTGTCTGTAATGATATCAAACATAAGTGACGCTTCCTTTTCGATTGCGGTCCGGGAAGGCAGAGCAGATCAGGCGCGATGGATGTATGCCTCGCGCTCTGCGCCGACCGAAATATAAGTGATCTTGCAGCCGACAGCCTTTTCCAAGTACTCCACATAGGCCTGTGCTTCCTTGGGCAGATCTTCCCACTTGCGGGCTGCGGTGATGTCGCAGTGCCAGCCGGGCAGGTACTCCACCACGGGCTGTGCGGTATCCAGAGCCTCGCCCATGGGGAAGCGGGTGGTCGTGGTGCCGTCGGTCAGCTTATAAGCCGTGACCATGGGGATCTTCTCCATATAGTCCAGCACGTCCAGCAGGGTCAGCGCGACCTCGTCGCAGCCCTGGCAGAAGACACCATAGCGGCTTGCCACCAGGTCGATGGGGCCGACGCGGCGGGGACGGCCGGTGGCTGCGCCATACTCGTGGCCAGCCTCACGCAGGTCGTGCTTCTCCTCTTCGGTCATGGCCAGCTCAGCGGCAAAGGGGCCGTCGCCGACGCAGGAAGAGTAAGCCTTCATGACGCCGATGGAGTTGGTCAGCTTGTGGCCCGGAATGCCGGCGCCGATGGGTGCATAGGCACCGATGACGTTGGAAGAGGTGGTGTAGGGGTAGATGCCGAAGTCGATGTCGCGCAGAGCGCCCAGCTGGGCCTCGAACAGGACCTTCTTCCCAGCGGCATCTGCATCGGCCAGGTACTGGCCCACATCGCAGATGTAATCCTTGAAGATGGCGGCATACTTTTCCAGCCATGCCCACATCTCATCCACGCGGATGGGCTCGGCATTGTAGCTGCCCTCCATGACCAGATTCTTGGAATCGACCATGGTCACGAGGCGCTTCTTCACCGACTCGTCCAGATGCAGCAGGTCGCCCATGCGCAGGGTCTTCTTCATGTACTTATCGCCGTAAGCGTATGCAATGCCGCGCTTGGTGGAGCCGAACTGTGCGCCGGTCTTGGACAGACGGGCCTCTTCCAGGCCGTCCTGTGCCACATGGTACGGCATGGTGATGGTCGCACGGTCGGAGATCTTCAGGTTTTCGGGGGTGATGGAGATGCCCTGCTCGCGCAGCTTGTTGATCTCGCCGTCCAGATGGTGCGGGTCGATGACCATACCATTGCCCATCACGCAGACAACATCCGGGCGCAGGATGCCGGAAGGCAGCAGGTTCAGCACGAACTTGCCGCGCTCGTTCTTGACGGTGTGGCCGGCGTTGTTGCCGCCCTGATACCGTGCAACGATGTCGTACTCCTGGCTGATCAGGTCGACCATGCGGCCCTTGCCCTCGTCGCCCCAGTTGATACCCGTAATTGCAGTAAGCATAATAAATGACCTCTTTATCCTTTTCAAAAGACAGCCTTTTCCGCGCACTTTGCGCGGGATACGCCACCTTGGGAATCTTGTACCGCACTGTCAAGCAGTCATAACAGTACAAGTATAGTATAGCACGATTCGGCGGGCAAAAAAAGAGGGTCTGCGCAAATTCTTGCACAAACCCGACGTTCCATTTTTAGTTCTTTTTCCCAATCTTGTGGATGGTGCCGTCCGGCTCCTGGATGGAGGTGTTGTTCAGCTGGGCCCGCAGGCTGGCCTTGACGTCGGCCACATACTCCTGCCGAAGGGCCTGCTGCTCCGCCTTTTCGGCTTCGGTCAGGCCGGTGGTCTTGCTCTTGCGCGCCAGCTCATTGATGCGGGCGATCTTTTCATTCGTCATCGAAGTTCTCCTCTTTTATTCAAAAGTGTGCTATAATAGATTTAGTTTTCCTCTGTACAACCTCTCAGTCTCGCTCACGCTCGACAGCTCCCCTAGTAGGGGAGCCTCTGGCGAAACTGGGAACTTTGCGAGGACTGCCAAGGCCTCTCCTACAAGGAGAGGTGGCATTGCGAAGCAATGACGGAGAGGTTGTACGAAGATAAGCTTCACGATTTTATCAGTATATCAAAGGATGCGTTTTATGTCAAAGCAGTTGAATTTTGCACAACAGATGGACGAAGTGTTGAAAACGCTCGGCCCCGCCCGGCCGAAGCTCCTGCTCCACGCCTGCTGCGGCCCCTGTTCCAGCGCCGTGCTGGAGCAGCTGTGCGAGCACTTCGAGATCACCGTGCTCTACTACAATCCCAACACCTGGCCTGCTGCGGAATACCACCGCCGCGGCGAGGAGCTGGAGCGTTTCGTGGCGGCGGCTCACCCGCTGGGCGTGACCGTCGTAGAAGACCGCTACGACCCGCAGGAGTTCTATTCCGCCGTCGCCGGGCTGGAACAGGAGCCGGAGCGTGGGAACCGGTGCACGGTCTGCTACCGGCTGCGGATGCGCCGGGCCGCGCAGTACGCCCAGGAGCACGGCTTCGCATGGTTCACCACCACCCTGTCCATCAGCCCCCATAAGGACGCCAGACGGATCAACGAGATCGGGCAGGCGCTCGAAGCCGAATTCGGCGTCAAACACCTGCCCTCCGACTTCAAAAAGCACAACGGCTATCTGCGCAGCCTGCAATTATCCGAAGAGTACGGCCTTTACCGGCAGGACTACTGCGGCTGCGAGTTCAGCGCCAGAGCAAGAGGCATCGAGCCATAAGCGGCTCGTCCTCCCCTCCGGTCATCACTCTTCCTTCATCCGGGCGACCAGCAGCGCAAACACGCACAGCCCGATGCAAGGGAGGATGTTCATCGCCATTCCGGCGGCAAGGCCCGCGCGCTCTGCCACACGGCCGATGACCCAGGGCATCAGGATAGCACCGCTGGACGCAGCGGGCAGCATGATGCCCATGCTGGTCACACTGGTCATCCTGCCCGCGCTGGCCACTGCAGTGGGGTTCATGCCTGCCATCGCAAACGCGAAGGCGAACAGCAGCAGGATCGCGGCCGGCTGGCTGTCGGCCCGCATCAGGAGCACATAGAACAGGGTGCAGGTCACAGCCATGACCACCATCGCCTTGCGCGGGGACTTGAACGGAAACACGAATGCAATGAGCAGCCGAGCCACCAGCGTGGCCCCCCACATCACGGTCACGGTATAGGCAGCCAGTGTGCCCGCAATGATGCCGCTGCCCTTGAAATAGGTCACCATCCAGCCGGTTACGCTCTGCTCGGCAGCGTTCTGGCAGAAGAGCAGACCCGTCAGCAGCCAGAACCGGCCGGAGCGCAGAAAGCTCCAGTCGATGGCCGCTTTCCGGTCCTTGACCTTACCTTCCATCGGGGTCTTCCAGTAGACCAGCCAGAGCACCACGCCCAGCGCCGCCAGCAGGAACACCGCCAGTGCGGTGCTGACCCGCGCCGCCGCTGCGATGAGGAACGGGCAGAGCAGCGCACCGCAGGCATAGCAGCTGTGCATCAGGTTCATGCCGCGGGTGCGGTCGGCAGAGTTGTCGCTGACGAGGATGGTGCAGGCGTTCATGGCGCTGCCCTTGGCAACACCCACAAGGAAGAATGCCGCCGCCAGCAGGACTTCCGCCCCGGTAAAGCCCATAATCCCGTAGCCGACGGTGTACCCGATGGTCAGCAGCAGGATGCTTGGTTTCAGCCCCAGCACACCCGGCAGCACACCGGTCAGAAAACCCGCCAGCAGGTTGCCGATGCTCATCAGAGAGAGCAGCGTCCCGGTCATGCCGTAGGCAAACCCATACTGTTCCTGCAGCAGGCTGACCACCACGCCGCTGGAAATGGCGCAGATGCCGCTGAAAAAGAAAGTCACAAAGCCCGCATTCCGCAGGCGCGTTTTCTGCTCGTTCATTCCGGTCTCCTCACTTTGGCAATCGAACGGCTCCTGACCGCTTCTCAACTCTCATTATAGACCATCCCTTCCGGCCTTTGCAACCGGATTTTCTTATAAAAATGCGCACAAACAGCGGGAGCGTGAAGTTGCACACTTCAGGATTGACGAACGCCGCAAAAAAGAGTATACTATGATAGTATTTTTCCGGGGTGTTGCGCAGTTGGTAGCGCGCCTGCTTTGGGAGCAGGAGGCCGCGAGTTCGAGTCTCGCCACTCCGATACGAGAAAAGCCACGATGAACCGTTTATAAATGCGGTTTTGTCGTGGCTTTCTTTGTTTTCAGAATCCTGAAATTTGGCTAGAATGTGCCTTATTTGTGCCTTATCGCCTCAAAAAGTGCTTTACTCGGCGGCCAGATGCACACATTTTCAGCGGCAAATACGCAATAAAAAAGAGGACGTGCCGCCGTCCTCGTGATGGATAAATATGAAGTCGCACCATGCAAAGGCGGTGAAAAATCTGCCGGACCGTTCCGGTTGGTTCCGCTCCTGCGGATATGTGCTTTCATTTTGAAGATTGCTATATTTCTTATTTTTGTCTGACTTTTGGGGTTCACTTCAGGGCCGGAAGGCTCTTTTTTATCGTAGAAATTCGTGATTTTTCCGCACGATTTTTTCAACTTCCCGGCGGGCGGTTGCATCCGGCTCCCAAATGTGTTAAGGTGGGGCCAGACAAAATTTTTGAGAAGGAGCGCACTTATGAAATACGATTTTACTTCCATCCTGGACCGCCGCGGTAGAGACGCCATCGCAGTGGACGGCCTGAAGGGCGACGGCTTCTCCCCGGCTCCCCCGAAGGCGGGCTTTGACGCTATCCCGATGTGGGTGGCCGACATGAACTTCCCCACCGTGCCCACCATCCAGGAAGCCATCATTGAGCGTGCAAAACACCCGGCCTTCGGCTATTTTCAAGCCACGGATGCGTATTTCGACAGCATCATCCGGTGGCATGAGAAGCGCAACGGCGTCACCGGCCTGAAGCCGGAACACATCGGCTACGAGAACGGTGTGCTGGGCGGCGTCATCAGTGCGCTGAACTGCGTCTGCTCCCGCGGCGACAAGATCCTGATCCACAGCCCCACCTACATCGGCTTCACGAGGAGCCTGAAGAACAACGGCTACGAGGCCGTGCATTCCCCGCTGGTGAAGGACGAAAACGGCGTCTGGCGGATGGATTTTGAGGACATGGAGAAGCATCTGAAGGAAGAGCACATCCATGCGGCCATCCTGTGCAACCCCCACAACCCCTGCGGCCGCGTCTGGGAGCGCTGGGAGCTGGAAAAGGCCATGGAGCTGTTCAAAAAGTACGACGTCTATGTCGTCTCCGACGAGATCTGGTCGGACATCATCCTGAACGGCCACAAGCACACCCCCACCCAGTCCGTCAGCGAGGATGCCCGGATGCGCACCGCCGCCTTCTATGCGCCTTCCAAGACCTTCAACCTGGCCGGTCTCGTGGGCAGCTACCACATCGTGTACAACAACTGGTGGCGTGACCGCATCGAGAAAGAGTCCAGCCTGAACCACTACAACATGATGAACGTGCTGTCCATGCACGCCCTCATCGGCGCCTATCAGCCCGAAGGCTATGAGTGGACGGACGAGCTCTGCGAGGTGCTGAGCGGCAATGTGAACTTTGCCTGCGACTACATCGAGCAGCACTTTGCGGGCGTCACGGTCTCCAAGCCCGAAGGCACCTATATGCTCTTTGTGGACTGCACCGACTGGTGCGCCGCCCACGGCAAGACCATCGACGATGTGGAAAAGGCCTGCTGGGATGTCGGCGTAGCCGTGCAGGACGGAAAGATGTTCCACGGCCCCTGCCATCTGCGGATGAACCTGGCTTCGCCCCGCTCCCGCATCGAGGAAGCCTTCCGCCGGATGGACCAGTATGTCTTCCATGCGTAAGTAAGCAGAAAAAGGGCCCTTTGCCGGTTGGCAGAGGGCCCTTTTTGGTTGGTCAGAGGTCTTCTTCGGTCAGGAGCAGGTAGTACAGCACCTCGACCAGAAGGGCCGACGAGAGCAGGGATGGGACCGGGTCGGTCGCCACGATGCGCTGCGCCCGGTTGGAGGCCAGCAGCAGGTGGTCTGCCTGCGCGGCCAGAGGGGAGCGGCGGTCGCAGGTGATGAGCAGGACCGAGGCACCCCGTTCGTGGGCGGCGCGGGCCGTTTCCAGCAGGCGCTCGCTGCGGCCGGAGTTCGAGATGAGCAGCAGGGCGTCCCGCTCGGTCAGGGTGGCGGCAAAGGCTCTGGTCCGGTCGGGCACAGCGCTGGTCATGCAGCGCTTGCCCAGGCTGCCGAGCTTGAGCGACGCATCCATGGCCACGGGCAGGCTGTTGTCGGAGGCTTCGACCTCGATCAGCTCCGCGCTGCGCAGGACACTCATCGCCTTCCGCAACTGGCGCAGATTGAGTGCCTGGATGGTGGCGCGCACCTCTTCCTGCCGGTTGGCCTGCACCGACTGCAAGGCCTGCCGCAAGGGGTCCGGACTGGTGGAACGCTGGGTCTCCGTCTCCTGCTGGTCCATCACATCCCGCGCGAGTGCCAGCTGGAATTTGCGGTAGTTGTCAAAGCCGAGCTTGTGGCACAGCCGGGTAACGGTGGCTTCCGAGGACTGGCTGGCGCGGGCAAGCTGGGCCGAGGTGACCACAGACGCCCATTTCACATCGTTGAGGATGCAGTCTGCAATGCGCCGTTCCGCGCTGTAAAGCTGGATGCCAGAACACAGCAGCGTGACGACGCTTCCCGGAGAATCGCGCATAGAAGATACCTCCCTACATCTATGAAGCGCTTTCAGTGGAGTTTTTTCTTAGTGTAGCAGTTTTCGCGAAAAAAATCAATTATTTCCGTGACGGAGGCTGAACAGGACCGGAACACCGCCAGTTTGGTAAATCCAGACAAAAACCGGCAAAAAGATCCCCCGTGCAAATCGCACGGGGGATCGTGAGTTCCGGGGATCAGCAGCCTTCCTTTTCGGCCAGCTTGCGGCCCATGAGCACGCCCATAACGGACGCCATCATCAGGCCGCGGGTCCAGCCGGAAGAATCGCCCAGGCAGTGCAGGCCCTGAATGTTGGTGTCGAGGTTCTCATCCATCTTGACCTTGTTGGAGTAGAACTTCAGCTCCGGGCTGTAGAGCAGGGTCTCGTTGGCGGCAAAGCCGGGCACGACCATATCCAGCATCTTGATGAACTCGATGATGTTGGTCATGGCGCGGTAGGGCATGGCGGCGGTGATGTCACCGGCCACCGCGTCCTTCAGGGTGGGCTTGACGTTGGACTGTGCCAGCTCCTTGGCCCAGGTGCGCTTGCCGTCCAGAATGTCGCCGTAGCGCTGGACCATGATGTGGCCTGCGCCCAGCATGTTGGTCAGCTCGCCCACCTTCTGGGCGTAGGCAATGGGCTGGTTGAACGGCTCGGTAAAGTTGTGGGAGACCAGAATCGCAAGGTTGGTGTTCTCGCTCTTTTTCTCCTTGAAGCTGTGGCCGTTGACCACGGCAAGGTCGTTGTCGTAGTTTTCCTGCGCCACAAAACCGCCGGGGTTCTGGCAGAAGGTGCGCACCTTGTTCTTCCAGGGCTTGGGGTAGCCAATGAGCTTGGACTCATACAGCACCTTGTTCACCTTTTCCATGACCTCGTTGCGGCACTCCACGCGCACACCGATGTCCACGGTGCCGGGCTTGTGGGCAATGTGATGCTCGGCGCAGATCTTTTCCAGCCAGTCTGCGCCGCGGCGGCCGGTGCCAATGACCACGGTATCCGCATACACAGGCCGGACCTGATCGCCGTCCTTCAGCAGCACGCCCTTGCACTCCTCATTCTCAAGGATGATGTTCTCGCACTCAGTATTGAACAGCATCTCCACGCCATTGTCGGCCAGATAGTTCTGGATGGCCAGATACAGCTGCTGCGCCTTCTCTGTGCCCAGATGGCGGATCGGGCAGTCCACCAGCTTCAGACCGGCATGGATGGCGTTCTTGCGGATCTCCTTGATCTCCTCGCCGGTGTAGATGCCCTCCACATGGGGGTCTGCGCCGAACTCAAGATAGATCTTGTCGGTGTAGTCGATAAGCTCCTGTGCAAACTCCTCTCCGATCAGGGCGGGCAGGTCGCCGCCCACCTCATAGGAGAGGCTCAGCTTGCCATCCGAGAAGGCACCTGCACCGGAAAAGCCGGTGGTGATGGCGCAGGTGGGGCGGCAGTTGACGCAGTGGCCCACTTCGGCTTTGGGGCAGTGGCGCTTTTCCACGGGCTTGCCCTTTTCCACCAGCAGCATCTTCTTTTTGCTGCCGTGGCGCAGCAGCTCCACAGCGGTAAAAATGCCAGCCGGGCCGGCACCGACAATGATCAGATCATACTTTTCCATTTTCTCTTTTTCCTTTGCTGTTTTGATTGCGAACTCCTTCCGTCAAACCCTTCGGGTTTGCCAGCTCCCTCATTGAGGGAGCCTTTGGCATTCCGGCAAACTTCCGCGGAAACGGAAAAGTCTCCGGTTTGGCCAGAGGCCCCATCCCAGAGGGGGCTGTCTGCGAAGCAGACTGGAGGAGTTTCCTTATTTCTCGTTCTCCTGTTCCACAGTGGCGCTCTCGTCCACCTCATCCAGCTCCACAGCGCTGGCCTCGGCATCGGTGCGGGTCACATCCGGGGCGACCACGCCGTCGCCGTTCAGATCTTCACCGGTCAGGGACTCCAGCATGGACTGAGTTTCCGGGTGCAGCTTGGCAAAACGGCGCACGGCCAGCACCGTGTACAGGGCGCTGAGCAGGTTGATGGAACCCTCCACGATCAGGATGATGCCAATGGCCATGACCAGCGTTTCCATGGTGCCGAAGGGGTTCAGGATCATGATAACGCCCAGCACCACGCTGAGCACCGGCAGCAGCAGAAAGCTCTTCCAGCTGGAATAGCCGCAGCGGCGCAGGTCCAGTGCGTTCTGCACACGACTGATGCTGTCAAAGATCACGAACAGGCCGAACACGATGGGCAGGATACTCACCACGATGTCGCTGCGCAGGATCAGGAACGCACCCAATGCCAGACAGATGATGCCGGAGATCAGGGTGAGCTGGCTCTGGAACACACCGCGTTCCACCACAAAATAGCGGATGAGCTGCACCGCCGCGCAGGCCAGCACCACAGCGCCCAGCGCATAGCACACGATGTTCAGGGCCGTGGTGGGCTTCATGAGCAGAAAAACGCCCAGACCCAGATACAGCGCACTCATGAGCACCAGATTCCATTTGAGCTTTTTTACCATAGAGATCACGTTCCTTTCCTTTGCAGGGACAGTTTTTCACGCCCCTCATTCGGCAGGGGAATACATGGGGGCAATGATGTTTTTGTTGATGCGGGCGTAGAAGCCAAGGCTCAGCAGGGCACTGACGATCTCAGCGATGAGGAAGGCCCACCAGACATTGTTGACATTGCCGGTCTGTGCCAGCAGCCATGCGGCCGGCAGCAGCACGAACAGCTGACGGCAGACCGAAACGATCAGGCTGAACACACCGTTGCCCAGTGCCTGAAACACCGAGCTGAGCACGATGCTGGCACCCGCCAGCAGGAAATGCAGGCAGATGATGCGCATGGCCGGGATGCCAATGGCCAGCATGGCATCACTGGCCGCAAAGATGCCAAGCACCTTATCCGGTGCGAACTGGAAGATGCAGAAACCAATGAGCATGATGCACTCGGCATAGCAGACTGCCAGCTTGATGGTTTTTTTCACGCGGTCCGGTCTGCGGGCACCGTAGTTGTAGCTGATGATGGGCACCATGCCGTTGTTCATGCCGAAGATGGGCATGAAGACGAAGCTCTGGAGCTTGAAGTAGACGCCGAAGACGGCGACCGCCGTGGCCGAGAAGGCCATCAGGATCTGGTTCATGAAGAAGGTCATCACGCTGCCGACGCACTGCATGGCGATGCTGGGCAGGCCGACGACATAGATGCGCTTGATGGCGTCTGCACTGGGGCGGAAGCCGTGCCAGCGGATCTGGATGTCGGGGTTCTTCTTCAGGTTGAAGAAGATGGCGGCACCGGCACCGCAGAACTGGCCGACAACCGTGGCCACTGCCGCGCCGGTGGTGCCGGACAGGGCCTCACCGCAGTAGCCGAAGATGAAGATGGGGTCAAGCACGATGTTCACGATGGCGCCGATGAGCTGGCTGCACATGCTCAGGTTGGTGCGGCCGGTCGCGGCCAGCAGCTTTTCGCTCATGGTCTGCAGGAACAGGCCCAGACTGAACACGGAACAGACGGTCAGGTAGCGGATGCCCTGCTCGGCGATCTCCACATCACTGGTCTGCGCATAGAAATACGGCTTCATGCAGGTCAGGCCGATGATGAAAAAGGCAGCAAAGCTGCACAGCGCCAGGAAGATGCCGTTTTCAGCCGTCTTGTTGGCGCGCTCCTGGTCTTTTTCACCCAGGCTCTTGGACAGCAGGGCGTTGACGCCGACGCCGGTGCCGACACCGACGGCGATCATCATGTTCTGCAGCGAGAAGGCCAGCGAAACGGCGGTCAGCGCACCTTCGCTGACATGCGAGACGAAGATGGAGTCCACGACATTATAAAGTGCCTGGACCAGCATCGAGACCATCATCGGGATGCTCAGCTTGACGAGCAGCGGGTTGATGGCCATGGTGCCCATGATGTTTTCCTGGGCGGTGGGGGGATTGGTCTGCTTGTTTTCCACGATTTCTCCTTTTGACGTTTGACGTTTTTTCTCTATGCTTGAAACGTGGGCAGAGCGCCAAAGCACCCTACCCACGCAACATCATTGTTTTTTGACTTTGCAGCCCGGAGCGGTTACTTCTCCGCAGCCTTTTCCTTGGCAGCCACTGCGTCCAGGATCATCTTCACGCAGGTCTCGCGGCCCAAGGCGGCGTTGATGGCAAGGTCGTAGTTGTGGGCATCACCCCAGCGGTTCTGGGTGTAGTAGTTGTAGTAGGCCGAGCGGTTGCGGTCGGTCTTCTCGATCTCTTCCTTGATGCCCTTCTCGTCGTGTGCCTTGACCAGAGGGTCGGTCTTGGCCAGCTCACGGCGCCACTCCACCGGCGCATAGATGAAGACGCGCAGCACGTCCTTGCGGTCCCGCAGCACATAGTCACCGCAGCGGCCCAGGATGACACAGGGGCCTTCCTCTGCCAGCTGCTTGATGATGCGGCTCTGCAGGATGAACACCTGATCGCCCAGCGGCAGCTCGTTGCCCATGGTGTACAGGCTGTACAGCAGGCTGTGGGTGTGGCGTTTCTCGCTGGCGGCGACAGCTTCCTCGGACAGGCCGGAGTGTTTGGCTGCCATGGTGATCAGCTCCTTGTCGTAGAGCTTGATGCCCAGAGCATTTGCAACATCCTCTGCGATGTAGTTGCCGCCGGTGCAGTACTCACGGCCAATGGTGATGATCGTCTTTGCCATAATGTGTTCCTCCTATGTAACAGTTTTTATCCCCGGAAAGCGTTTGGCGAGAGCGGGCCTAGAGGTCCGGCTGCCCGGTGCTCTGGGGGTCATTCTGAGGTGCGGCAGGCGGTGCTGCCGGGGGTCTGGGCGGCGCGGGCAGGCGGACTTCCGCGACCCGCATCCGGCCGGTCTGGTCTACGGCGTAAACGCTGCACCGCCCGCCTGCGGCCAGCTGTTCGGGCGGGAAGCACAGGCCCCCGTCCGGGGTACGCTCCATCCGGCGGAACGTCCGGTGAGCCGTGGTGGCATGGGCGATGCCGTCGTGCAGGGTGTAGGCGGTCCAGCCGGAGAAATCATCCGGCAGCGGGTCGCGCTGGCCCCGCTGCTCGAAGTAATAGCAGCGGCCATCCTCGCTGCGGGCCAGGTCGCAGCGGACGCGGTTGGGCAGGTCGGCGGCTGCATCTCTGGGCTTGCGCCGCAGGGCGATGGCCCGGCCTGTGAAGTAGCGCAGGAAATCCGACAGCGCCATGGTGCAGTTGACAGAGCCGTCGCTGTCGGCGGTAGGGTCGTTGAGCAGGACATAATCGGCCATCACGGCGTCGTCGTGGCCAAAGCCCCGCAGCCCCATCCAGATGCCCACCGGGTCACGCTGGCCCCGGATGCGGCGCTCGACCCGGACGGCAACGGGGCAGTCGTCGTGGATCTGGGTGCGCAGGTCCTGCAGGTCCATCCAGGCCTGCCAGCAGGGGAATCCGCAGCAGCCCGCGGCAGCCGCGGCAAAGGCGGCGTTGCCGGTGCTCCGGGTGGCGTTGTCCTCCATGGCGTAGGCCACCTCTTCGGGCAGGATGTCCTCGCCCCAGCGGTTCATCAGAGCCGCCATGACGAGGGGCAGGTCCATCTCCCGGCCAAAGCTGGGGTCGTGGGCGGAGAGGCAGTATTCCGGCAGGTAAAGCCGCCGGTTCAGCGGCCGGCCCTCGTGTTTTTCCCAGGTCAGGGGGCGGACGGCGGCGGCCAGCAGCCGCACAGCGGGGGTGGATTTGTCGTCGTTGGTCGAGAGGTTGACCTGCAATTGGATGCCGGTGCCGCCGCCCGGCGTGGCCACGGTGACGGTGTCCCCCAGCAGGAAGATCATCCCGTCCTCGCTCTGGGCGTTGATGCTGCAGCGGGGATAATCCGGGGCCCACTTGCCAAAGCTCATCCAGCCGGTCCAGGTGTTCCCGGCATAGACCCGGCAGCGCACCTCCACCATCGTGTTATGAGGGGCGCTGGCGTTCCAGCTGACGTTCAGGTTGCAGAAAGCCGGCATCGCGAACTCCGGCGTGGTGTAGCTGCCGTAGGGCAGATACCGCCCGGCGGAGCTGTCCAGCACCAAAGCGCCGCTTTCCAGCGCGACATTGTCCAGCGCGCCGCGGGAGAAGGTCTCGGTGCCCTGCAACACGAGGTTATTTCGTTGTTCCATCGCACGGTTCTCCTTTGCGCATCGGTGAAAGATCAGTGTTCGGTGCCGTCCGGCTCGTCTTCGCCGTATTCCTCCCGGAGGGCGGCGTCCAGCTCGGCGTCGTGCAGCTTCTGGAGGCTCTCCTCGATGTGGAAGACGCGGTTCACGTCGCCGTAGACGATCTGGCAGCAGACCTCGGTCTGGAACCAGAAGCCGAAGATGAGCATCAGGAAGATGCCCAGCGGCATGCACAGGATGACGACGCCCCAGAACAGGATGGTCACGATGGCGGAAGCCAGCGCGTGGGGCAGGAAGGCGATCATGCAGTTCAGGCAGTTCTTCAGCGTCTGGTGGAAGGGCTGGTCCAGCAGGACCACCTGCGGCCACAGGTAGGCGAACAGCATGTGGAACAGCACCAGGTTCAGCACCGTGGCCACCCACATGGGCAGGCCGACGTTGGTGCCGTGGTACAGCATGTTGAAGCAGAAATAGACGAGGAAGATCTGGATGGTGATGACGGTGCAGTAGACGATGCCGGGCAGGATGGCGGCTTTGAAGTTCCGCTTGAACGCGCGGCGGTAGGTGGTCCACCAGTAGCCTGCCTCATCGCGCAGGGCGCGGAGCACGGTGTCGTACATGCCCGCCAGTGCGGGGCCGGCCAGAATGCCGCCCGCAATGGCGCTGACCACCATGACGGTGAGGTTGTTCATCAGAAAACCGACATACACCAGGCAGATGACCGGCAGAAAGCCGATGCAGGTGAGCAGATTGGCCAGGAACATGCCGGACATGTCGCGCCCGACCAGCTCAAAAAAGCGGCCGATGCCCGTTTTGCGGGGGGTGTCCTTCTCGACGCCCGGCCCGGCCTTGCGGAAATCATTTGCAGAAGGAAAAAGACCCATTTTGTTTCGAACCCTTTCTGGTTTGGCTCGGTGCCGCGGGGCAGAAGGAAAAGGAACTGCCCATTGTGCTACCTTTCTTTCTATAAATATACCCGGATTTTGTGAATTTTGCAAGCCATCCGGCCCTTCATTTGTAAAAAAAGTGTTTCAGCTCCCATTTTCGCCCAAAGTGTGGTACAATGAAACAGGCTTTTCAGGCCAGAAGGAGGAAAGTATCATGAGCATTCTTCGCACGATCGCGATGTTTGTATATCTGTTTGGCTATATGATCGTCCACTACGGTGTGCTCCGCCGGGCCGAGCGCGCCCTCGCCGCCGGGGACATGGATACCGTGGAGCAGATCATCAACAAGCATATCCCGCACTGGAGCCGGGGCATCCTGAAGGTGACCGGCGCACGGCTGGTGGTGGAAGGGCAGGAGAACATCCCAAAGGACGGCCCCTGCGTCTTCGTGGGCAACCACCGCAGCTACTACGACATCCCGCTGCTTCTGGCGGCGCTGGATGCGCCCCACGGTATCCTGGCGAAAGAGGAGCTGGAAAAGATCCCTCTGCTCAACCGCTGGATGAAGCTGCTGGGCTGCGTTTTCGTCAAGCGCGACGACATCCGCGCGTCCGTCAAGGCGCTGAACGATGCCACGGCCATCGTGGAGAGCGGCAAGAGCTTCGTCATCTTCCCCGAAGGCACCCGCTATAAGGGCGAAGAGGGCGGCGCAGGCGAGTTCAAGGCCGGTGCGTTCCGCATCGCCATCAAGACCGGTGCCCCGGTGGTGCCGGTGGCCATCTCCGGTGCCCGCAGCCTGTTCGAGGCCCACGGCAACCGTGCGACTCCCGGTTCCATCCACATCCGCATCCTGCCGCCCATCCGGACGGTCGGCATGAGCAAGGCAGAGCAGAAACAGCTGCCCGAAGCCGTCCGCCAGACCATCCTCGCACAGCTTTAAGGAGAACTATGGCAAGCTATCGTTACGAACGCGACATCCAGCCCGGCGACCTCAAACCCCGCCGGGAAAAACAGTATACCCGGAAAGAACGCTGGGCCAACTGGTGGGATTATAACCTGAAGTGGGTGATCCTCATCGGCATCGCCGTGGCTTTTGTGGCGTACAACTTCATCGGGCAGTATTTCTTTACCACCAAGGCTGATTACAATGTGGCCGTGGTGGCCCCCTACTACCTGCCGGAGGATACTGTGGACGCGCTCCAGACCCAGCTTGCCCAATTCGGCGAAGACCGGAACGGCGACGGCAAGGTGGTCGTGACCCTGAACGTCTATACGCTGGACTACTCCGACGAGGAGACCCAGACCGAGAGCGCGGCCTACCTGACCATGGCGGGCACCACCAAGCTGGCCGCCGATGTGCAGGGCGGTCTGAGTGCGGTCTTTCTGCTGTACGACCCGGCGGGCTTTGAAGAGAGCACCGGCACCCTGCGCTACCTCGACGGCAGCCTGCCTGAACCCGGCAGCGACGGCGACTGGTGGAACATGGTCTACCGGTGGACCGACTGCCCCGCCCTGACCGGGCTGGACCTCGGTGAATACCAGGCCGATACCACCCACGCCCAGGGCGGCGACAGCCAGGAGTACATGGCGCAGTTCTACGTCGGGATGCGCGGTGCCTGGAACTCCGGCACCGCCGACAACCTCAAGGGCGGCGAAGCGTTCTGGCAGGCGCTGACCGCCGGGGCCGTCTCCACCGCCAGTGCGGAGGACTGACGCCATGCGGTTCCGCCTGATCAAGCGGGAGGTCGGTGCCCCCCGCCGCCTGCCCGCCGCGCCGCCCCCGGAGCCAAAACGCGCCCCGCCCCGCGCCGCCGACCTCGACAACCCCTATGGCCGGTATTACGGGAAGGCACGGAGCCGGGAAGACCTGCGAAAATGACCCGATCGAAGAGTCTCATCCGCCCGATGGCAGATGAGACTCTTTCGTTTTTCCAAAGCAAAATCTGAAAAAAACTCCGCACAGAACCGGGGCGGGGTTTGTTGTTTCTGTGTCCGGGTTATGGTATACTCATTCCGTATCATCTCCGGTATCATGAAAACAAAGGATGTGGAACCCATGGACGCACTGGACAAAGCCCGCCGGGAGATCGACACGGTGGACGCCGCGCTGGCCGCGCTGTTCGAGCGGCGGATGGCAGCTGTGCTGGCGGTCGCCGAATACAAAAAGGCCCACGGCCTGCCGATCTTCGATGCCGCGCGGGAAGCCGTGGTGCTGGACAAGGCCGAAGCGCGCATTCAGGACCCTGCCCTGCGCCCCTATTACCGCGACCACGTACAGCACATGATGGATGTGGCCAAGCAGTACGAGGCCGAGGTGCTGGGCCGGAACCGCGCCGCCTATCAGGGCGTGGAGGGAGCCTTTGCGCACATCGCGCTCAAGGCGCTCTTCCCCCATGCGGAGGCGGTCAGCTACCCCACCTGGGACGAGGTCTTCGACGCGGTGGAATGCGGCGATGCAGCCCATGGCGTGGTCCCCTTTGAGAACAGCCACGCGGGCGATGTGTCCGCCGTGCTGGACCTGTGCTACAACCACCCCGCCCTGTGGGTCGTGGATGTGTACGACCTGCCCATCTCGCAGAACCTGCTGGTCCTGCCCGGCACCCCGCTGAGCGAGCTGAAGCATGTGTACAGCCACCAGCAGGCCATTGCCCAGAGCGAGACCTTCTTAAAACAGTTCCGCCTGCCGGCCACGGCCATGCCCAACACGGCCATGGCGGCCAAGTTCGTGGCCGAGAGCGGCGACCGGACGCAGGCGGCCATCGCCAGCGTGGAAACGGCGGCGCTGTACGGGCTGGAAGTTCTGGTGCCCAGCATCAATACCGATGGCGACAACACCACCCGGTTCATCGTCCTCAGCCGCGAAAAGCCCACGGCGGGCAACCGCTTCTCGCTGCTGTTCACGGTGGACAACAAGCCCGGCAAGCTGGCCGAGGTCATCCAGATCATCGGTTCCAGCGGCTACGATATGGAGTCCATCAAGAGCCGCCCACTGCCCCATGTCCCCTTCGATTACTATTTTTACGTTGAGCTGGTGGGCGACCCCACCGCCGAAGAGACCGCCGCGCTGCTGCGCGCGCTGAACCATGTCTGCCGCACGGTACGGCTGTTAGGAGTGTACAACAAATGAGCGATTTTATCGGAACCAAGCTCACCATGAATCTGGGCGAGCGCAGTTATGACATCATCCTGAAGAACGGCGCACTGGAGAACCTGTACCAGTTCGCCCGGCTGGACCGCAGGGTGGCCGTCGTCACCGACAGCGGCGTCCCGGCCCAGTATGCCCAGCGGGTGGCCGACCAGTGCCGCGAGGCCCGGATCATCACGGTGCCCCAGGGCGAGGCCAGCAAGAGCTTCAAGATCCTGGAGAGCGTTTTACAGCAGATGCTCGATTTCAACATGGGCCGCGGCGACCTGGTCGTGGCGGTGGGCGGCGGCGTCGTGGGCGACCTGGCCGGATTTGCCGCTTCCATCTATATGCGGGGCATCGACTTCATCAACTGCCCCACCACCACGCTCTCGATGATCGATTCCTCCATCGGCGGCAAGACGGCGGTGGATCTGGGCGATACCAAGAACATCGTGGGTGCCTTCTGGCAGCCAAAACTGGTCATCGTGGACCCGGATACGCTGGCCACGCTCCCCCGCCGCCACTACATCAACGGTCTGGCCGAGGCGGTCAAGGCCAGCCTGCTGGCCGACCCGGAGCTGTTCGGCATCTTTGAAAAGGGCGACATCGACGGCCAGATCAACGAGATCATCTACCGCAGCCTGCGGTTCAAGAAAAACATCGTCGAGCAGGATGAGACCGAGCGCGGGATGCGCAAGGCCCTCAACTTCGGCCACACCATCGGCCACGGCATCGAGGCCGTCAAGGGCATCAAGGGCCGCCGCACCGTGGGCCTGTTCCACGGCGAGTGCGTGGCGCTGGGGATGCTGCCCATGATCGAATCCAAGGCGCTGCAAAAGCGGGTGCGGGCGGTCTACCGCCGCCTGGGCCTGCCCCTGCGCACCACCTACAACAAAGAAAAGGTGCTGGCCGAGATGCTGCACGACAAAAAGGCGCAGGGCGGTCAGATCACCATCATCAAGGTGCCGGGTCTGGGCTGCTGGCGCGCTGAGACCATCCCGGTGGAGGGCCTGCGCCCCCTGCTGGGCATGGAGGAATGACCATGAAGAACACGTTCGGGTCTGCCCTCTCCCTGACCATCTTCGGCGAGAGCCATGGCCGCGCCATCGGTGCCGTGCTGGACGGCATGGCGGCGGGGGTGCCGGTGGATGAAGCGTTCCTCGCCGCCTGCATGGACAAGCGCCGGGCGCGGGGCGACGGCCTGTCCACCCCCCGCGTGGAGGCGGACCGGGTGCAGCTCCTCTCCGGCGTTGTGAACGGCCGGACGACCGGCACCGCCATCGCCCTGATGATCGAGAACCAGAACACCCGCAGCGGCGACTATGCCAGGACCGCCGACCTGCTCCGCCCCGGCCATGCGGATTACACAGCCTATGCCAAATACCACGGCTTTCAGGATGCGCGGGGCGGCGGACACTTTTCCGGCCGCATCACGGCGGCGCTGGTGGCGGGCGGTGCGGTGGTGCTGGGTGCCCTCGACCGGGCCGGCATCAACATCGTGACCCACATCGGGCGGTGCGCGGGCGTTGCAGACACCCCCTTTGCGCTGGATGACCCGGCGGCACTGGGGGCGCAGGCCGAAGCGCTGCTGAGCCGGGGCGATGGCTTCGCCCTGTTGAACGGGGAAGCCGAAGAGCCGATGAAAGCGGCCATCCGCGCCGCAGGCAGCGCAGGCGACAGTGTGGGCGGTACGCTGGAGACCGCCATCCTCGGCCTGCCCGCAGGCATCGGCGAACCCTATTTTGACAGCGTGGAAAGCGAGCTGGCCCACATGGCTTTCTCGGTCCCGGCCGTCAAGGGCATCGAGTTCGGCACCGGCTTCGGCTTCGCCGACCTGAAGGGCAGCGAGGCGAACGATGCCTTCCGGATGCAGGGGGGCCGCATCGTGACGGCCACCAACCACAACGCGGGCCTGAACGGCGGCATCTCCAACGGGATGCCGGTCGTCTTCCGCACCGTGGTCAAGCCCACGCCCAGCATCTACAAACCACAGGATACCGTGGATTACATTGCAAAACAGAACGCGGAACTTTCCATCCAGGGCCGTCACGACCCCTGCATCGTGCCCCGTGCGGCCATCGTGCAGACCTGCGCGGCGGCGCTGGCCGTCGGCGACCTGCTGACCGCGAAGTACGGCATGGCCTGGATGGAACAGCCCACCGCTTACCGCAAGGAGGAGCTGTAAATGGAATACGGACTCATCGGCTCCAAACTGGGGCACTCGTACTCGAAGATCATCCACGAGATGCTCTGCGGCTACCGGTACGACCTGTGCCCGCTGCCCACCGAGGAAGAGGCGCGGGCCTTCCTGACCCGGCGGGCCTTCAAGGCGATCAATGTGACCATCCCGTATAAGCGGCTGGTCATGGGATCCTGCTCCTACATCGACCCGCGCGCCAAGGCCATCGGGGCCGTGAACACGGTCGTGAGCCGGAACGGCCTGCTCTACGGCTATAACACCGACTATCTCGGCTTTGCCTACCTGGCCGATGCCCACGGCGTGGAGTTCGCGGGCCGGACCGTTCTCATTCTGGGCACCGGCGGCACCCACAACACCACGAGCGCCGTGGCAAAAGATAAGGGCGCGGCCAGAGTGCTGACCGTCAGCCGGCATCCGGACCCCGAAAAGGGTGAGCTTTCCTATGCGGAAGCCGTCCACAGCGGGGCCGACATTGTCATCAACACCACCCCGGCGGGCATGTACCCGAACGTGGGGATCTGCAATCTGGATGTAGCCGCGATGCCGGGGCTGGAAGCCGTCCTCGACGTGGTCTACAATCCGGACAAAACGGAACTGATCCTGCGCGCCGAGGAGGCGGGTGTGCCGGTGGCCGTGGGCGGCCTCGAAATGCTGGTGGCCCAGGCCGTGTATGCGGCGGAATACTTCCTGGACCGCAAGTTTGACGATGCCCCGGCCGAGATCCGCGCCATCACCGCCCAGCTCCGGAAAGAGCAGCTGAACGTGGCGCTCATCGGGATGCCCTCCTGCGGCAAAACGACCATCGGCCGTGCGCTGGCCGACCGGCTGGGCAAGCGGTTCGTGGACCTGGATGAGGAGATCGTCCGGGCCGCAGGCCGCAGCATCCCGGACCTCTTCGCCGCAGAGGGCGAGGACGGCTTCCGGGCACGGGAGGCCGAGCAGACCGCCCGCTTTGCCAGAGAGGGCCGTCAGGTGCTTTCCTGCGGGGGCGGGGTCGTCAAGCGGCCCGAAAACCTGCGGGCCCTGCGGCAGAACGGCGTGGTGCTCTTCATCGACCGCCCGCTGGACGCTCTGACTGTGGGCGGCGGGCGTCCGCTCTCCACCAGCGCCGAGGCGCTGAAGACCATGGAAGCCCAGCGCCGCCCGCTCTATCTGGCCGCAGCCGATGCGGTCATCCCGAACGAAACGACCGTTGCAGACGCCGTTGCGGCGGCATTGGAGGCATTGGATGCGATTTTTGTTCATTAACGGGCCAAACATCAACATCACCCGCTTTACCGAGCCCGGTGTAGAGGGCGAAGTGGACTACAACGGCCTGCTGGATTATCTGGACGTCTGCTGCCAGCAGATGGGCATCGAGCCGGATTTCTTCCAGTCTAACCACGAGGGCGACATCATTGATGAAATCCAGTCGGCCGCAGGCCGCGCCGACGGCATCATCCTCAATCCGGGCGGCTATGCCTATTACAGCGTGGCCATTCTGGAAGCGCTGCAGCTCTGCGGTGTGCCCGCCGTGGAGGTGCTCATGAGCGAACCCAGCGGCCGGGAGCCGTTCCGGAACACAGACGTCGTCTCGTTCGGCTGTCAGGGCCGCTTTGCGGGCGAGGGCATCGGCGGCTATCTCCACGCATGCAGTTATCTGGTGCAGCTGCTCCGGCTGGACGGCGGCGCACAATCGCACATGGTGCAGTAAGGAAAGAAACCTCTCAGCAGTGGCTGAGAGGTTGACACGTTGATAAAAGGGAAAGGAATGCAAGAAGATGATCATTTCGACGAAAAAAGGCACCCCGAAGGAAGAACTGGAAAAGATCGTGGACCGCTTTGAAAAGCAGGGCCTCGATGTCACCCTGATCACCGGCAGGGACTACAACGTCTTCGGTCTGGTGGGCGACACCACCAAGATCGACGAGCGCGATGTGCTCGCCAACCCCTGGATCGACAACGTGACCCGTGTGTCGGCCCCGTATAAGCGCGCCAACCGCCTGTTCCATCCCGCCGACTCGGTCATCGACTGCGGCGGCGTCCGGATCGGCGGCCGGGAGAAGATCGCCGTCATGGCCGGTCCGTGCAGCATCGAGAGCGAGGAACAGGCCCTGCGCATCGCCCAGAGCGTCAAGGCCGGCGGTGCTGCCCTCTTCCGCGGCGGTGCCTACAAGCCCCGCACCTCTCCCTACTCCTTCCAGGGTCTGGAGACCGAGGGCATCCTCGACATGGTCAAGGCCCGCGAGGCCACCGGCCTGCCCATCGTCTCCGAGCTGATGAGCGAAGACCGCATCCCGGAGTTTGAAGAGTATGTCGATGTCGTGCAGATCGGTGCCCGCAACATGCAGAACTTCCAGCTGCTCAAGGCCGTGGGCAAGATGCACAAGCCGGTCCTGCTCAAGCGCGGCCTGTGCAACACCATCGAGGAGTGGATCATGAGCGCCGAGTACATCATGGCCGGCGGCAACGAGCAGGTCATCCTCTGCGAGCGCGGCATCCGCACGTTTGAAAAGTATACCCGCAACACGCTGGACCTTTCCGCCGTGCCCATCATCCACGAAAAGACCCATCTGCCCGTCATCGTGGACCCCAGCCACGCCACCGGCAAGGCCAACCTCGTGGAGCCGATGATGATCGCTGCGGTGGCCGCCGGTGCCGACGGTCTGGAAGTGGAGGTCCACTACGACCCCCGCCACGCATGGAGCGACGGTGCCCAGTGCCTGACCCCGGACAGCTTTGCACAGGCCATGGCCAAGTGCCGCCAGGTCGCATGGGCCATCGGGCGGGAGATGTGACCTTCTCAGGCCCCAGCTCTCCCGCAGGGAGAGCGTTTGGCAGAACGGGCAGAAGGAGGGCTGCAAATGCAGATCACGATCCAACCAGACAGAAACATTGACGGAATCATTATGGCTCCGCCCAGCAAGAGCATGGCGCACCGGGCCGTGCTCTGTGCGGCGCTGGCAAAGGGCACCTCGCACATCCGGAATCTGGAGTTCAGCAAGGATATCGCCGCCACCCTCGCGGCGGCGGGCCAGCTCTGCGCCCGCGTCACCACCGGCGGGAACGATGCAGTGGTGGAGGGACTGGGCCGCTTTCTGCCCGTGGAAGCCCCGGTGGACTGCTGCGAGAGCGGCAGCACCCTGCGCTTCCTCATCCCGCTGGCCAGCCTCACCGGTCAGGAAGTGACCTTTGTGGGCCGCGGGCGGCTGATGGAGCGGCCCCAGTCGGTGTATGAAGCGCTGTACCGGGAGCAGGGCCTCCGCTTTGTGCAGAGTCCTTCCGGCCTGACCGTGGAGGGGGCGCTCTCCAGCGGGGACTATACGCTGGCGGGCAATGTGTCCAGCCAGTTCATCAGCGGGCTGCTGTTCGCCCTGCCGCTGCTGGGCGGCACCAGCACCCTTCACCTGCTCCCGCCGGTGGAGAGCCGCAGCTACATCGACATGACCCGGTCCGTTCAGGCGGCGTTCGGCGTCACGAGCCGGTGGGTGGACGAAACGACGCTGGAGATCCCCGGCGGGCAGGCATACCGCCCCTGTGACTACACCGTCGAGGGCGATTACAGCCAGGCGGCCTTCCCGGCGGTGCTGGGGGCTGTCACCGGCGGCGTCACGCTGACCGGCCTGGCCGAACCGACCTTGCAGGGCGACGCGGCCATTCTGGACATCCTGCGCCGGTGCGGGGCCGACTTCTCCCGCACCGAACAGGGCATCGTCTTCCGGAAAGCGCCGCTCCACGGCACGGACATCGACCTGGCCGACTGCCCCGACCTCGGCCCGGTGCTGATGGTGCTGGGCCTGTTCTGCGAGGGGCAGACGGTCATCCGGAACGCGGAACGCCTCCGCATCAAGGAGAGCGACCGCATCGAGGCCATGGAAACAGAGCTGCGCAAATGCGGCGGGGTGCTGTCCAGCGCGGGCGGCACCATCACCATCGAGGGCTGTGCCGGGGCGCTCCATGCGCCGGACGGCGTCCTCTCCGGCCACAACGACCACCGGGTCGTCATGAGCCTGTCGGTGCTGGCACTGGCGGCGGGGCTGCGGCTGCCCATCGACGGCGCCGAGGCCGTCACGAAGAGCTGGCCGAATTTCTTTACAGCCATCAAGCCATTGGGCGCGGAGGTAGAAGATGTTGGATAAAACGAAACGTTATCTCGTGGTGGGCCTCGGCCTGCTGGGCGGCAAATATGCGCTGGAACTCTCCAAAGCCGGGTTCCATGTGGACGGCATCAACCGCAGCGAGGGCCACTTGCAGTTCGCGCTCGACCATGGCTACATCGAGCGGGGCAAAACCCACGATTTTGAAGACCTTGTCCGGGAGGCCGACCACATCATCTTCGGCCTCTACCCCACGGCCCTCATCGAGTGGTTCCGGACGTACGGCCCGCTCCTCAAGCCCGGCTGCATCTTCACGGATGTGTCCGGCGTCAAGACCGGCCTGGTGGAGCCGGTGCAGGCCCTCTGCCCGGCGGGGGTCGAGTTCATCGCCAGCCACCCGATGGCAGGCCGCGAGACCTCCAGCGTGGAACACGCCGCCGAGGTGAATTTTGCCCCGGCGAACTTCATCATCACCCCGACCGGGAAGAATACCCCGGAGGCCATCGCCTGGGTCCGAGAGCTGGCCGAGGTGCTGGGCTTCAAACACATCTGCACCCTGACCGTGCAGGAGCATGACCGGATGGTCGGCTATGTCAGCCAGCTGTGCCATGCCATCGCCGTCAGCCTGATGTGCGCCAACGACAACACCTCGCTGTGCGAGTACACGGGCGACTCCTTCCGGGATCTGACCCGCATCGCACGCATCAACGACAAAATGTGGGCGGAACTGTTTCTCTGGAACAGGGACAACCTTATCTCGGAGATCGACCAGTTCGACGCCGCGCTCGGCGCACTGCGCAGCGCGCTGGCGGCGGGCGACCGCGAAAAGCTCGAAGAGATGTTCCGCCTTTCCACCCGGCGCCGTGCGGCGTTCGACAAGAAGCTCCCCGAATGAGGTGAACCTATGCCCAAGCAGGAAGGCCAGAAATCCAAGCTGTTGGCGCTTTTGCGCATCTTTGAGACACAGACCGACGAAAACCACCTGCTGAACGTGCCCCAGCTGGTGGGGCTGCTGGAACAGCAGGGCATCCTCTGCGAGCGCAAGAGCGTGTACAGCGACATCGACGCGCTGAACGCACTGGGATACGACATCCAGCTCCGGCGGGGCCGGGGCGGCGGCTATTTTCTGGCCAGCCGCACCTTTGACCTGGCCGAGCTGAAGCTGCTGGTGGACGCCGTGCAGGCCAGCCGGGTGGTGTCCAGCGCCACGAGCCGCCGCCTGATCCGGAAGCTGGAAAAGCTCTGCTCCAATTACGAGGGCAGCCAGCTGCAGCGTCAGGTCTACGTGGACGGCCGCCCCAAGACCGACAGCAGGAGCCTGCTGTACAGCATCGACGCACTGCACGAGGCCATCAACACCGGCCGGATGGTGGAGTTCCACTACAAAAAAGTGGGCCGGCCCGAAAAGCGGGTCATCAGCCCATGGCAGATGGCGTGGGAGAACGGCTGCTATTACCTCATCGCCTATCAGGACGAAAAGGAGCCGGTGGGCATCCGCCACTACCGGGTGGACCGGATGTCCGGCGTCCGGGTGCTGGAGCGGCCCCGCCGCGGCCGGGAGCAGTTTGCCGATTTCGATCTGCCCGCCTATCTGCGCAAACACTTCAGCATGTACGGCGGCCCCGAACGGCGCGTGACCCTGCGCTGCACAGCCGACCTCGAAAACGCCATGCGGGAGCGGTTCGGCGCTTCGCCGACCTTCCTGCCGGAGGAGGACGGGCGCTTCCACTTTGATGTGCCCATCTGTGTCAGCGAACCGTTCTACGGCTGGGTGGCGGGCTTTGGCGGCAAGGTGGAAGTCCTTGCGCCCGAAGACGTCCGCACCGGGATGCGGGCGCTGGCTGAACAGCTGGCGGAAGAGCATCGCTAAACAAGAAAAAACGGACCGTTTCAGCGGTCCGTTTTTTGCGTGGTTCTGCAATTATTCGTCCAGTTCCAGATCGCTCGGCAGGAGCACATCCAGCGCGGCGGCGGGCTCGGCGACGAGGCGGCGGCTCTGGTGGAAGATGGCCTTTTCAAGGGTGTTGCGGGCCAGACGGCCGTTGCCGGCGGTGCGGGCGTCATCGGCTTGACGGCGGGCGTAGTAGTTCCGCAGCGGCTCTTCGCAGGCCTCCGAGAGGGTGTAACCCTTGTTTTTTGCGAGGACGTGGGTGATCTGCAGCAGCTCGTCGGCGGTGTAGTCCGGGAACTCGATCTTGTTGGGGAAGCGGCTGGCCAGACCGCTGTTGGCGGTGAGGAAGGTCTCCATCTCTCTGGTGTATCCGGCCAGAATGACCACAAGCTCGTCGCGGTGGTCTTCCATCCCTTTGACGAGGGTGTCGATGGCTTCGAGGCCGAAGCTGTCCTGCTCGCCGCGGTAGAGGCTGTAAGCCTCGTCGATGAAGAGGACGCCGCCGAGGGCGCTCTCGATGACGCTGTTGGTCAGCGGTGCGGTGTGGCCGGTGTAGCGGCCCACGAGGTCGCCGCGGCCCACCTCCAGCAGCTGCCCGCCCTTGAGCGCCCCGATGGCCTTGAGGTACTTGGCCACCAGCCGGGCGATGGTGGTCTTGCCGGTGCCGGGGTTGCCGGTGAAGATCATGTGCATCGAAAGGCTGGCTGTTTTCATGCCCGCAGCGGCGCGGCGCTGCTGGACCTGCAGATTGTCGGCCAGACCGAACACGTATTCCTTAACTGGGGTCAGACCGACCAGCTCCGAGATCTCGGCCCGGATCTCATCCAGCGCGCCGGTGTAGGCGGCGGGCAGCAGGTCGAACAGCGGGGCCGGGGCGGTATCGTTCAGGCGGAAGAGCAGGCCCTCCGGTGCGGCGGTCAGGGTCACAGTGCCGGTGAGCAGCTTGTCCGTTTGCAGGCAGTATTCGCTCAGGGCGCGGAAGATGCGGTCGCAGCAGCCGGACAGTCCGGCTGCGCCCTTCTGGGGAGTACATTGGGCGGCGACGTAGTCCCGCACATCAGCCCCAGCGGCGAGGGTCAGGCCCAGCCGGGCCGTGACCTTCTGGGCCAGCGCATTCAGCTGCTGGGCGGCGAGGGCTGCAAGGTCTGCCCGCTGGTAGGCGGTCGTCTCGCAGACGTCGCCCAGCGCCGAGACCATGCCTGCGCCGAACTTGTCCGCCATGGCGGCGCGGCCCTTGTTCGAGAAGAAGATGAGGTACTTCCCGCAGGGGTCGAGACGGCTGACCGCGCCGGGGGCCAGAGCCGTTCCGGCGTCCACCAGAATGCCGTCCCGGTTGACGATGTACCGGCTGGAGAGCGGGGCGCTGCCCCGGACGGCCAGGTCGGACAGCGTTTTCAGAAAGCTGGGGCAGCAGCTCTCGTAGTGCTCAAAGACCACGATCTCGCCGGGGGCGTGGAGCGCGGCGTAGAGGTCCTGCAAAAAGAGCTTTTCGGCGGCGGGGTTCGCATAAAGCGCCAGGTCGAGCGCGGCGATTTGGTCGTTTTGCAGCAGGCCCCGCGCAGCCATACAGCGGGCGGTCTCCTCCAGTGCGAAGTGCCGCCCGGTGCCGGTGCCGCCGCACAGCAGGATGACGTTCCGGGCGGCGGGCGGCTCGGTGCCCAGCACAAAGGGGCGGCGCATGGCGCGGACGACCGCGTCCACAAAGGCGTCCTGCCCCAGCACGGTCTGCCGGACTTCATCGGCCAGCCCCTCGAAGCTGCCCAGATGTTCGGGTTTCACGTCGGTGGTGCCTTTGGCCAGCAGACCGTCGTTCTCCATGTCCCGCAGCATCCGGCGGCTGTCGGCCAGTGCGGCTTCGGCGGCGGTGTCCTGCGTCTTCAGCTGGGCCGACTGGGCCTTGAGCATCGCATCCAGCTTCTTCTGCTGTTCCAGGAGCGCCGCGTTCAGGTCGTTCAGAGTGCTGTTTGGCTGCTGCCGGGGTTCGGCGGGGGTGCCGGGGGCGGCCTTGAATCTGCCGCCCGGCCCGAAGACTCCATTCATCAGGGTCTCCCAATCGTCTGTATATGCCATGTCATCGCCTCCGTGATCGGTTCATTTCTTTCAGTATAGTGTACCGCAGCCCCATTTGCAAGGAAACTCTTGCAAAATCCGCGCAAGCCGGGTACACTAATTTCAGAAGGCCTGCCTCTGGCGAGGGCGGGAATGTTAGGATAAAGGATGAGAGTCAATGAAAACGCCTGCACAATGGAAAGCATGGTTCGAAAGCGAGGAGTTTGCCCGTCAGACCGGCTATCAGGGGCCGCTGGGCGCGGCGTATTCCCCATCGGGCACCCACCTGCGGCTGTGGGCACCCACGGCGCAGTCGGTCCGGGTCGATCTTTACCGGAAAGGCGACGGCGGGGCCTGCATCGGCAGTCTGCCGCTGAGCCCGTGGGGGCAGGGCGTCTGGGGCGTTTATCTGCCCGGCGACCAGCACGGGAAGTATTATCATTTCAACGTGACCACCGAGTGGGGCAGTGTGACCACCGCTGACCCCTATGCCCGCGCGGCGGGCGTGAACGGGGCGCGGAGCATGATCGTGGATCTGGCCCGCACCGACCCGCCGGGCTGGGAACAGGACAAACGGCCGGTCATCCCGGCGTCGAAGCGGAGCGTCTGGGAGGTCAGCGTCCGGGATTTCTCGCAGGACCCGGCCAGCGGGGTGCGCAATGCGTGGCGGGGCAAATTTCTGGCCTTTACCCAGCAGGGCACGACCCTGAACGGCGACGGCATCCACCCCACCTGCCTGAACTACCTCAAGCGGCTGGGGGTGCGCTATGTCCAGCTCATGCCCATCTTTGATTTTGGCAGCGTGGACGAGAGCCGCCCGCTGACCCGGCAGTACAACTGGGGCTACGACCCCACAAACTACAACGTCCCGGAGGGCAGCTACTCCACCGACCCCGCCCGCGGCGAAGTCCGGGTGCGGGAGTGCAAGCAGATGATCCAGGCCCTCCATGCGGCGGGCATCGGTGTGGTGATGGATGTGGTGTACAACCACATGTACCGCTCCGACAACGTGCTGAACCGGGCGGTCCCCCTCTATTATTTCCGCCAGAACGAGGATGGCAGCCTTTCCAACGGCAGCGGCTGCGGCAACGAGTTTGCCAGCGAGCGGCCCATGGCCCGGAAATATTTTCTGGATTCGGTGCTCTACTGGGCGCAGGAGTACCACATCGATGGCTTCCGGTTCGACCTGATGGGCCTGTACGATGTGGAGACGATGAACCTGCTGCGGGCCGAGCTGGACAAGCTGCCCGGCGGGCGGGACATCCTGATGTACGGCGAGCCGTGGCAGGGCGGCAGCAGTGCGCTGCACCGGTACGAGGCGAACAAGAACAATCTGGCCATGCTGAACGACCGCATCGGCATCTTCTGCGACGACACCCGCGACGCCATCAAGGGCGGCTGCTTCAATGCGCGGGAGCCGGGCTACGTGGAGGGCAGGCCCGGCAGCTTCTGGGACATCGGCGGGGCCGTGGCGGCATGGTGCCGCAGCGATAAGTTCCCGCCCCACACACCGGGGCAGATCGTCAGCTATGTGTCCGCCCACGACAATTTCACCCTGTGGGACAAGCTGCTTCTGGTGCGCTACGAGCGCCCGGAGTTCGGCGCGGTGGACCGTGCTGCCCTGGCCCAGAACCGGCTGGCGGCAGGCATCTACCTCACCTGCATGGGCCTGCCCTTCTGGCAGGCAGGCGAAGAGTTCGCCCGCACCAAAAAGGGACAGGGCAACAGCTACCGCTCCTCCCCGGCGCTGAACCGGCTGGACTGGAAGCGGGCCGAGCAGTTCCATGGGCTGGTGGACTATTACCGGGGCCTCATCGGCCTGCGGAATGCCTTCCCGCGGCTGGGTGCGGTGGACAGGGCCAGCCCCAACGCCATTGCATTTTTTGATTTGGAACAGCCGCTGGTGGGCTGGCGTCTGCCTGCCCTGCCCGGCGATGGGGCGTGGTGGGGCGCGCTCTGCGTCTACTACAACCCCACCGAACAGGAACAGCCCATCCGGCTGCCCGACGGGCGCTGGAAGCTGCTGAGCGACGGCACCTCGTCCAGCCTGTGGCGGGGCGACAGCCGCATCCTGAGCGGCGAAGCGGTCCTGGCCCCGGTCAGTGCGACCATCTTCGGCTTGGTATAAACAGCAATCCCCCGGCCAGCGGGTCACCGCCAGTCGGGGGATTTTTGAAGAAGAAAGGAATCAAATCTTGATAACGCCTTGCGGCGGGGGTGGCTCAGTTGTTGGCCGAACGCTGTGCGGCGGTGTTCGACGCATTCTTTTCGCCCAGCGTCAGCGAGACGGTCTGCATCTGGCCGTCGCGGGCAACGGTGATGGAAAGGGTGTCACCGGCCGTGTGCTGCTGCATCAGGGTGCCAAGGTCGTCTTTCTGGGCGATCTCGGTGCCGTCGATGCTGACGATGCGGTCACCGGCCTTCAGACCGGCCTTGTCGGCGGGGCCGCCCTGCACGACGTCCACGACATAGACGCCGTAGGCGTTGACGTTGAGCTGTGCCGCCGTCTGGGCGTCGGTCACGGCGATGTAGGTGATGCCCATATACGGCCGACCGGAGACATAGCCGTTCTCCAGCAGGTCCTGCGCCACCTGAATGGCGTCGTTGATGGGGATGGCGAAGCCCAGACCCTCCGCGTCCGAGCTGGAGGACTTGGCGTTGACCAGACCGATCAGCTCACCGTTCATGTTGAACAGACCGCCGCCGGAGTTGCCGGGGCTGACGGAGGCATCCATCTGGATCAGGGACATGGTGTTGGTGGAGCTGGTGCCCTGGATGGTCACGCTGCGGTTCAGTGCGCTGACGATGCCGCTGGTGACGGTGCCGCCCAGCTCACCCAGCGGGTTGCCGACGGCCAGAACGCTGTCGCCGACCGACAGGCTGTCGCTGTCGCCGACGGTGGCGGGGGTCAGGCCGGTGGCGTCGATCTTCAGCACGGCGACATCGCTGGTGTCGTCCTCGCCCACCACGGTGGCGGTGTAGTCGGTATCCCCGATGGTCACGGTGATCTGCGATGCACCGGAGACCACGTGCGCACAGGTGAGGATGTAGCCGTCCGAACTGATGATGACACCGCTGCCTGCGCCGGACTCGACCTGATTCTGGCCGTACCAGGACCACTGCGAGTAGACGACCTGTTCGGTGGTGATGACCACGACGCTGGGGCTGACCATCTCGGAGACCTGCGAAGTAGTCATGCCGCTGGACGCGACGGCGGTGCCGGAGGCCGCGCTGCTGTCGGTGCGCTCCACCTGCTGGATGACGACCTTGTTGCCTGCATTGCCGACCCGTGCGCCCACGAAGCCGCCTGCAAAGCCCATGGCCGCGGCCAGCATCAGCGCAACGGCGCTGCGGGCGATGCGGCCGCCGCTATGCTTGCGGCGCTTCTTCGGGGGCTTGGAGGCTGCGGCCTGCGGCTCCGGGCCTGCCGGGGGCGGCGTGGTGCCGCCATTGCCGGTGGAAGTTTCCGACGGGCGGGCCGGGGCGGGGTCGCTGTAAGTGCCCGCCGTGTTGGCGGTGTTCATGCCGGAGGAGCCGACGTTGGGGTATCCGGTATCGCCGGACGAACTATTTGCAGAGGAATAATCGTATTCCCATTTGTTTTCATTTTCCATGGTACAACTTCCTTTCTCGAAGGGACTGGTTCGGGAGGGGCGCTTCGCCCGTCCCTCTCTGGAACTGGCTCTATTGTAGCCGCTAATTGTGAAAACGAATCGCTGAGCGGGTGAAGAATGTGTGAAATACGGTCGTAGCCGCAGGCCTTGACAGCGGCGCGGGAGCTTGGTATTTTAAGGAAAAAGGAGACTGCGTATGAAACTGGAAGAACGGCCCGGCGGCTTTGCACTGTATAAAGAGAAGACCGAGGTGGGCTGCTGTCAGCTGACCCGGACGGCGGCAGGGGCGGACGTTGCCTGCCTTACCATTGTACCAGAATGGCGGCGGAAAGGCTATGGGTCTTATCTGCTAAAAGAGATATTGCGCCGCTTTGGCGGATATGACAGGGAGACGGCCACCGTTTTCACGGCCCCGCTGCCCGCTGTGCCGGGGGAGGAAGCGTTCTGGGCAAAGTTCGGCTTCCGGGAGGAGGCCGGGCGGCTCTGCCGCCGCCGGACGCCGGACCTGACCGCTGTGAAGTTCGTGCAGGACTTCCTTGCGGCCCGGCTGCAAAACCCGCAGTTGCTGGTGGATGCCACCTGCGGCAACGGCGGAGATACGGCGTTTCTGTGCCGTCTGGCGGGCGGGACGGGCCGGGTGCTGGGCTTTGACATCCAGCCCGAAGCCATTGCTTCCACCCGACGGAATCTGGCCGCGAACGGGCTTTCCGCCGAGCTGTACTGCGGCAGCCATGCAGACCTGCTGCATGATGTCCAGCCCGGCACGGCGGATGCCGTGATGTTCAACTTCGGCTGGCTGCCGGGGGCAGACCACAAGGTCTTTTCCCACGCGGAGAGCAGCATCCCTGCGCTGGAAGCAGCCCTCGACGCACTGCGGCCCGGCGGGGTGCTCAGCGCCATCCTTTACAGCGGCCGGGTCATCGGGTCGGACGAGAAAACGGAGATCCTGCACTGGATGCGCACACTGCCCCTGACGCGCTGTACCGTCCTCGTCTGCGATTTCGCCAATTGGGCCGAAACGGCACCCCTGCCCTGCTTTCTTCTGAAAAAATGAGAAAAGTCTTGCATCTAGGTGGAATTTCTGCTAAAATAAATGCTGTTTGATTTTTAGCCGGCCGGACCCTCTTCGGCATCGCGTATGCGATGCCGCCTCTCCCTTTGGCGGAGCGGGCGCAAAGCGCCTGAGAGGGCAGGCCTGTCGATGGAGAACGACCCATGTGACGAAAAAAGGACCCGAAACAAACCCCTCTGACTTGAAATTGGGAGACTTATAAATCTATGACAAATCGTGAAGAAATCGAGCGCCGTCGGACGTTTGCGATCATCAGCCACCCCGACGCCGGCAAGACCACGCTGACCGAAAAGCTGCTGCTGTACGGTGGAGCCATCAACCAGGCGGGTTCCGTCAAGGGCAAGCAGAGCGCCAAGCACGCCGTTTCCGACTGGATGGACATCGAGAAGCAGCGCGGTATTTCCGTGACCTCCTCGGTGCTGCAGTTCAACTATGCGGGCAAGTGTGTCAACATCCTGGACACACCGGGCCATCAGGACTTCTCGGAGGATACCTACCGCACCCTGATGGCGGCGGACTCTGCCGTCATGGTCATCGACGCCGCCAAGGGCGTTGAGGCCCAGACCATCAAGCTGTTCAAAGTTTGCACCCTGCGCCACATCCCCATCTTCACCTTCATCAACAAGATGGACCGCGAGGCCCGCGACCCCTTTGAGCTGATGGAGAACATCGAAGAGATCCTGGGCATCAAGACCTACCCCATGAACTGGCCCATCGGCTGCGGCAAGGAGTTCAAGGGCGTGTTCGACCGCAACACCCGCAAGGTGCTGGCCTTCTCCAGCGACGGCCGCGCCAACGGCGTCAAGAAGGTCGAGGAGACCGAGGCCGAGCTGGGCGATCCCGCACTGGACGAGCTGCTGACCCCCTATCTGCACCAGCAGCTCTCCGATGAGATCGAGCTGCTGGACGGTGCCGCCGAGGAATTTGATCTGGACAAGGTGCTGCGCGGCGAGCTCAGCCCCGTCTTCTTCGGCTCTGCGCTGACCAACTTCGGCGTCGAGCCGTTCCTGGAGAACTTCCTCCGCCTGACCCCCACCCCGCTGGCCCGTGTGGACAGCCTGACCGGGGAGCCGGTGGACCCCTGCCGCGAAGAGTTCTCGGCCTTCATCTTCAAGATCCAGGCCAACATGAACAAGGCCCACCGCGACCGCATCGCCTTCATGCGCATCTGCTCCGGCAAGTTCGAGCGCGGCATGGAAGCCTACCATGTGCAGGAGGGCAAGAACATCAAGCTGGCCACCGGCACCCAGCTGATGGCGCAGGACCGCGCCATCGTGGATGAGGCCTATGCAGGCGATATCATCGGCCTGTTCGATCCGGGCATCTTCTCCATCGGCGACACGCTGTGCACCGGCAAAAAGAAGGTGGAATTTGCAGGCATCCCGACCTTCTCGCCGGAGCACTTTGCGCGCATCGAGCAGAAGGACACCATGAAGCGCAAGCAGTTCGTGAAGGGGATGGAGCAGATCGCCCAGGAGGGTGCCATCCAGATCTTCCGCGAAGTGGGCGGCGGCATGGAAGAAGTCGTGGTCGGCGTCGTTGGTGTGCTGCAGCTGGAAGTGCTGGAGTACCGCCTGAACACCGAATACAACGTCGAGATCCGGATGCAGCAGCTCCCCTTCGAGCAGCTGCGCTGGGTGAAGAACGACCCCGACACCTACAACCTGCGGGACCTCGACCTGACCAGCGACACCAAGGCCGTGGAGGATATGAAGGGCAACCGTCTGCTGCTGTTCACCTCGGACTGGGCCATCCGCTGGGCCGAGACCCACAACGAAACGCTGGAACTGAGCGAGTTCGGCAACATCTAAAACGATCCCAAAGAGCTGCTGTGCGGGGCGGGACTCCAAACAGCAGCTCTTTTTGGATAGAAATCAAAAATACAACAAAGAATGCCAGAAATGGGATGAGATAGGCCCCTGATGGGGAACACTTCTGGCATGGAGGAAAATAAGATGCAGAATATCACGATCGGAAAAAGCGGCATCGAGGTGCCCTTTCTCGGTATGGGCACCTGGGCCATTGGCGGCGGCAGCTGGTGGGGCGACAACGACGACGCCCTGTCGGTGAACGCCATTGAAGCGGCGGTCGAGCAGGGCATCCGCTGGATCGACACGGCCCCCATCTACGGCTTGTACCACAGCGAACAGGTCGTGGGCGAGGCGCTCCGGCACATCGACCGCGACAAGGTGGTCCTCTCCACCAAGTGCGGCCTGGAATGGCGGCACGAGACGCCGGTGCTCCACAAAGTCGTGGACGGCACCGCAGTCTACCGCGACCTGTCCGCCCAGAGCATCATCGAGGACGTGGAAGAGAGCCTGAAGCGGCTGGGCACCGACCATCTGGATGTCCTGTACACCCACTGGCAGAGCCCGGATCTCGGCCTCTACCCGCTGGAAGAGACCGTCGAGGCCATGATGAATCTCAAGGAGCAGGGCAAGATCCGCGCCATCGGTGCGTCGAATGTGACGGCGGACATCATCCGCGGCTATTGCAAGTACGGCCAGCTGGACGTCATCCAGGAGAAGTACAGCCTGCTGACCCGCCGCGTGGAAAAGCAGCTGCTGCCCACCTGCAAGGAGCTGGGCGTGTCCATTCAGGCCTACTCTCCGCTGGAGCAGGGCCTGCTGACCGGCAAGGTCACGATGGAGACCACCTACCCGGAGGGCAGCACCCGCAACACCAACCCCAGCTTCCAGCCCACCCGCCGTGCGCAGGCCATTGAGCTGCTGGAAAAGTGGGGCGACCTGACCGAAAAATACGACTGCACCCTCGCGCAGCTGGTCATCGCGATGACGGCCCGGATGATCCCCGGCCTGCATGTGCTCTGCGGTGCCCGCACCCCGGAGCAGGTGCGCGACAACGCCGGTGCCCTGCGCATCCAGCTCAACGGCGCAGATGCCGTCCGCATGAAGTGGGATGTGGACGCCATTTCGTAAGAAAATAAAGGCAGAAGAGGAGCCGCGGCCAATGGCCGCGGCTCCTCTTCGGTTATGCTTCCTTCAGCATCTGCTGGATCTTTCGTTTGGCGCGGCAGTAGGTCACACAGGCCCAGTTGGCGGTATGGCCGAAGATCGCGCCGATCTTTTCGTAGGAGAGCTCGCCGAAGACCCGAAGGGTGAACACCTCCTTGTACGGCTCTTCCAGCCGGTGGAGGCACTGGTGGATGGTAAAGGCGGCGTCTTCGTCGATGAGCAGTTCGTCCAGGTCCGGCTGCAGGGCAGCGGCGGGCGGGAACGCCTCGTCCAGCGGGACGGTCTGTTTCGCCTTGCGGCAGTGGGAGTAATAACAGTTCCGCGCTACGGTGAAGAGCCAGGCGCGGATGTCCTGTCAGCCATCAAAGTGCTTCAGACCGTTCAGAGCCTTGAAAAACGTCTCCTGTGTCAGCTCTTCGGCCAGCGATTCCGAGTGGGTGAGCCCCTGCAAAAACAGGAACACATCCCGGAAATAGAGCCGGTAAAGTGCATCCATGTCCATGGGCTAGGCCCTCGGATAGAGGCCCAGCTCCTGCTCGGTGCCGTAGACGATGGTGCCATTGAGGCGGTAGGCCGAGACCGGCTGGCCTTCCCGGTAATGGAGCGTTTCGTCGGCACAGACGACGGCGAGCAGCTGGGTGTTGGAAACGGCGATGGTCTTGGAAGATGCCGCGCTCCCGAACACCCCGGCCAGTGCGGCGTGGAAGTGCGGGAAACGATAGCGCACGGCCTGCACCGTCACGGTCGGGCTGCCCCAGCTGAAGGGCTCGTCCAGCGTCAGCCAGACGCCCTCGCCCTGCACTTCGAGGATGCAGAGGTTGGCAGAGTCTTCTTTCCGGTTGTAGGTCCAGAACCGGGCTTCCTCGACGGTGGCGGGAGCCTCGGCGCTGTACATCCACACGGCCAGTGCCAGAGCGCACACCACGGCCAGCACGGCCGCCAGAGTGGTCAGCAACTGCTTTTTCTGCAGGGCGGCATGGACCTGTTTCAGCGGGGCGTCGGCCTGCGCATCGGCCTGCACCGGGACTGGCAGGCGGATGCTGTGCAGTTCGTCCCGGCAGGCCGGGCAGCTTTGCAGATGCTCTTCGATGAGCTGGCCGGTCTCCGGGCTGGTGAGGTGTTCGGCGTAGAGGGGGAGCAGGTCCCGGATGAGTTCACAGGGCAGTTTCATGAGTACGACCTCCTTTTTTCGTGTCCGTTCACCTCAATAACGCCCCAAAGACGAAAATATTACAAGAATCTCCGAAACTATTTTTGCTTCACCCGTTTTCACGCCAGAATGCTCCGCCGCTGGTCTGGAACAGCAGCCAGGGGTTTACGCTCTTGCTGCCCAGCTTGAAGTCCATGGTCATCTCTTCGCCCAGCGCACCGACGGCCTGCCCTTTCTGGACGGTCGCGTTCCGGCTGATGGAGAGGGTCTGCAGGCCGTAAAGGTAGCTGCGCAGGCCGCAGCCGTGGTCGATGACGACGGTGTTGCCGGTGAGGGCAAGGTTCCCGGCAAAGACGACGACGCCGTCCGCCGGAGCGCGGGCCGGGTCGCCGGGGATGGTGTAGAGCTTGGTGGAGTTGGAGCGGGAACCCTGCTGGCCGTTCGTGACCTTGACCTGACCGAAATCCAGCAGGATGAGATAGTTTTCGGCCGGGCAGATGAACCCGCCGGACCAGAGCTTTTCCCGCACGGGCAGCTCATACAGCGGCCAGATGTTGTTCCGGAACTCGGTGTTCGCGGCCTCGGTGGGGGCCGGCCCGGCCTCGACCTCCGCAGTGCCGAAGTCTTTGGGCAGAACGGTCAGCGTCCGGGAAATCGTCTCCCCGTTGACCGTGATGCGGATCTCGTGGGCTCCGGCGGAGGCGTTGTAGGCCGCAGGGATGTAGGCCCGCCAGCCGGAGGGGCTGCGGGTGCACGAAACACTGCCGAGGTCGGTCTCCAGGGTGGGGGCCGTGTCCCCGGCCATGCCGGTGATGGCAACGCCTACGATGCCGCCCTGCTCGACCCGCTCAGCCGAAAGCTCGACGTTGGCGCTGGCCTGCAGCGTGAACCGGAAGGAGAACCGATACCAGCCGGTGGGCCGGGCCGGGTGTTCCTGCCCCCAGTTCTTATGAATGGAGCCGTTGGTGCCGCCCTCGAACTGGGTGGCAGAAAGGTCGGCCGGGAGCCGCCAGACCGTCATCGTGGCCTTGTAGCTGCCGTTGGCCGGGAAGAGGAAGTCTTCATACTGCCCGGCAGAACCGGCGAACACGAGGCTGCCGACGTCGGTCTCGATGGTCAGGGTGGTGTAGGTGGCCCAGTCGGGCAGGGCGAGTGCCGGGTGGGCATCGTACAGGGTGCCCAGCTTTTGCACGGTGAGGGTGTCCGGCTCGGCAAAGACCCTGTCGAGCACACCGCCCACCAGCGGCACCTGCCAGCAGGAGCCGTTCACTTCCAGTGCCTGCCCGCCGAACTGTACGTCCGCCGCAGGGCGGGCCCCCTCGCCGGTAAAGGAATAGCTCACGGCCATTACGGCCCCCAGCAGCACGACGACGCCCAGCGCGACGCCGATGATCCAAAGAAAAAATCGCTTCATGATATGTAACATCCTCCTGACATTGTGCAGAGCGTGGCAGTATGGGAGCCGCAGGCGGGTCTGAAAAACATGTCCGACCTGCCAAAGGCTCCCCCTTTGGGGGAGCTGACTTGTCAGCACTTGAGAGGGTTGCAAAAAGGGCGCACGCGGCGGGTCAGGAACTGACCACCGGGTGCGCCCTTCAGCGGATCGGTTATTCTTCTGCGGCGTCCTCGGCAGGTGCGTCGGCGGGTTCCGCCTTGTCTTCGCCAAACAGCAGGCGCTCGTACTCATCAAGCTCCTTCTCGCGGCGGCGGAGATAAACGGCCACGGCGGCCAGTGCACCGGCGATGGCGGCCAGCGTAGCGATCACAGCGATCAAACAAGATTTCTTCATAGATTCAGCACACTCCTTTTTTGGGTCGGAACGATGGGTCCAGAACATCCTTTGTGTCGGGGTGGCCCGTTTCGCGGTGGGCCATGGAACCGCCCTTGCGGATATCGTGTAGAAATATCGCGTTAGGAATATTATACCCGGAATGCAAAAAAATTACAACTGCCAATCCGTAAATTTTCATCGACCTGCACGAAAAAAGTTAAAATGCAGCGGCCAGCAGTTTGCGGTACGCCTTGAACGCACCGGGCAGGGTGTACGCGGCTTCCAGCTGTTCCGGGCTGGCCCAGACGCAGCCGACGGGGGCGGGCTGGCGCTCTGCCGTGAAGAGATAGCCGCCCATGTGCCACTCGATGTGGCTGAAGATGTGCCGGGCCGGGCGGAGGGCTTTGGCGGCATCGGGGGTGCAGACGACGCCCAGCGCCGCCAGGCGGGCGCGGGCCTCGTCGGCGGAGAGAGATTCGTCCTCCCAGAGCACCGGCTGCCACAGGCCCGCCAGCAGCCCCTTTTCGGGCCGCTGCTGGAGCAGGACGCCCTCCGAGCTGCGGACGAGCGCCAGCGTCACCGGCTCGATGCGGCGGGCCTTGGGGGCCGCTTTGCGGGGCAGGGTGAGGGCTGTCCCGGCGGCATGGGCGGCGCAGAGGTAGGCCAGCGGGCACTGCGCACAGAGCGGGGCACCGTTGGGCACACAGACCAGCGCACCCAGCTCCATCAGGGCCTGATTGTAGTCGCCGGGGGCAGCCGGGGGCTGGTGTTCCATGACGCGGGCCGTGAATGCCCGCTTGACCTTGGGGTCGGTGATGAGGCGGTCGTCGTTGTACAGGCGGGAAAACACCCGCAGCACATTGCCGTCCACCGCAGGCACCGGCAGGCCGAAGCTGATGGAGGCGATGGCACCCGCCGTGTAGTCGCCGATGCCGGGCAGGGCGCGGAGGGCATCGTAGTCGGCGGGCAGTTCGCCGCCGTACTGCGCACAGACGAGCTTTGCCGCCTTTTGCAGGTTCCGCACCCGGCTGTAATAGCCCAGACCCTCCCACAGTTTGTGGAGCTTTTCCTCCTCGCAGGCGGCAAGGGCGGGGATGTCCGGCAGAGCGGCAAGGAACCGCTCATAGTAGGGCAGCGCCGCCGAGACGCGGGTCTGCTGCAGCATGATCTCACTCAGCCAGACATGGTAGGGGGTGGGGTCGGAGCGGAAGGGCAGGATGCGGTGGTTCGCATGGAACCAGTGGAGCAGGGCGGGCGAAATGTTTTCCACGAAATGTTACCTCAATGTTGAAAATGGATCAAGAAAAACCTCTCCGTCAAAGCCTGACGGCTTTGCCAGCTCCCCCTGCTAGGGGAGCCTCTGGCGAAAAGGGAACGTTTCCCGTTCTGCCAAGGCCTCTCCTCGATAGGAGAGGTGGCATTGCGAAGCAATGACAGAGAGGTTTACTCATTTTTTAGAATCCGTACGCGGTGCGGGGGAACGGCAGGACATCACGGATGTTCTGGATGCCCGTGAGGTACATGATCATGCGCTCGAAGCCCAGGCCGTAACCGGCATGCTCCACGCCGCCGAACTTGCGCAGGTTGAGGTACCAGTCGTAGCTGGATTTGTCCAGCCCCAGCTCGTCCATACGGGCTACCAGCTTGTCGTAGTCTTCCTCACGCTGGCTGCCGCCAATCAGCTCGCCGATGCCGGGCACCAGCATATCGGCTGCGGCCACGGTCTTGCCGTCCGGGTTCTGCTTCATGTAGAAGCTCTTGATCTCCTTCGGGTAGTCGGTGACGAAGACGGGCTTCTTGAAGACAACCTCGGTCAGGTAGCGCTCGTGCTCGGTCTGGATGTCCACGCCCCACTCGACGGGGAACTGGAACTTCTTGTTGTTCTTCTTCAGCACCTCGATGGCGTCGGTGTAGGTGATGCGGCCAAATTCGCTGTTCGCCACCAGCTCCAGGCGCTCGATGAGGCCCTTGTCGATGAACTGGTTGAAGAAGGCCATCTCGTCGGGACAGTTGTCCAGCACATAGCGGATGACATACTTGGTCATGGCCTCGGCGGTGTCCATGTAGCCGTTCAGGTCGCAGAAGGCCATCTCCGGCTCGATCATCCAGAACTCGGCGGCGTGACGGGTGGTGAAGCTCTTCTCCGCACGGAAGGTGGGGCCGAAGGTGTACACCTTGCCAAAGGCCATGGCCATAGCCTCGGCCTCCAGCTGGCCGGAAACGGTCAGGTTGACCGGCTTCTCGAAGAAGTCCTGGGTGTAATCGACGGTGCCGTCCTCGTTCTTGGGCACGTTCTCCAGGTCGAGGGTGGTCACACGGAACATCTCACCGGCACCCTCACAGTCGGATGCGGTCAGCAACGGGGAGTGTGCGTAGACGAAGCCGTTCTCCTGGAAGAACTTGTGGATGGCGTAAGCAGCCACACTGCGGACGCGGAAGGCGGCGTTGAAGGTGTTGGTGCGGGGGCGCAGGGTGGGCATGGTGCGCAGATACTCCATGCTCATCTTCTTTTTCTGCAGCGGGTATTCGTCGGCGGGGCAGTCGCCCAGGATCTCGACGGAATCGGCGTTCAGCTCAAAGGGCTGTTTGGCCTGCGGGGTCAGCACGATGCGGCCCACGATGCGCAGGCTGCTGTAGAGGCCGGTGTGGATGACGGCATCGTAGTTTTCCAGCTTGCCGGCTTCCAGCACGACCTGCAGGGTCTTGAAGCAGCCGCCGTCCGACAGGGCGATGAAGCCGATGTTCTTGGAGTCGCGGATGTTCTTTGCCCAGCCGCAGACGGTCACGACGGTGCCGTCGGCGGGGGTGTTCTTGTACAGCGAAACGATCTCAGTGCGTTCCATGGTATCTCCTCCGATGTAAAATAAAAAGACAGCTTTGCCCTGAAGTTTCAGGGCGAACAAGCTGTCTTGTAATGTCCGCGGTGCCACCTGAATTACCGGAAGTGTCCGGTCGCTCACGCGCTCATCTCAAAAAGAAAGCGCTGCCCTTGTAACGCGGGGCGCAGCGGCGCACCTACTGGCAGTTTTGCAAAAAACTGGGTTCAGGTTGCAGCTCCTGGGTGTTCGTTCGCGCAGGGGGCGCTCACGGCTCGCAGCAACTGCCGTGTTCTCTGGAAGCGTCCCGGATGCGTTACTTTTCCCGATCTGTGCTTTTCGGTAATTCTAAAAATAGCACAGGAAAGCGGCTTTGTCAATCGGAAATTGCAGGGTCTGCGCTGCGCAGCGCTTTGATCAGCCCCTCGGCGGCCAGCTGCCCGGCGTACAGGGCCTCGTTGAGGTTGTTGCCATGGCCGCCCACCTCGATGAGCAGGCTTCCGGTGGTGAGATCCTGATTGTAAAAGCGGTAGCTGAACAGCACGGGCCGGGTGAGGCCTGGGAATGTCCCCTCCATCGCCCGCTCCCATGCGGCGGCGAAGCGGAGGTTCTGGCGGTAGTTGGGCAGGGAGATGCTGCTGCCGTTGTCACACCCACAGATGATCATGACCTGAGCCGCCTGCTGGCCGTTCACGGTGCAGACCGGGGCCATCCGGGAGCCGTTCTCTGTCTCGATGGCGTCGCGGTGGACATCGAGCACCACCTTGATGCTGGGGTATTGGGCTAAGTACTGCTGCACCACAGCGCGGCTGTTGGCGTAGCTGCCGGTGTAGCTGGGGTAGTCGTTCAGGGTCTCGTCGTGGAGGGTGTTCAGCCCGGCGGCATTGAGGGTGTCGGCCATGACGCGGCCCACGGCGCACATGTTGTAGTTCCGGTCGGTGGTGCGGGAGCCGTCGCCGGGGCGGAACCACAGCCCGGCCGAAAGGCGGTAGTCCTCGGTGGCGTGGGTGTGCATGATGAGGACCTGCGGCTCCGGGCTGTTCCACTCCACCGCAAAGGGGAGCGGAGCTTCGACCTCGGCCGCGATCTCCGCCGCCGGGACGCGGGTGTTGTTCTTGATGCTGCCCGCCCCGCAGGCCACATATTTTTCGCCGCTGCCCTGCGGATAGGCTTTTTCAAGGATGGTGCCTGCGTCTTCGGGCCGGGCGTCGTCGCCTTCCAGCGGGACGAGGTAGGAGCGGTCTGCGGCGACGGACAGAGATCCCGGAGCGGGTTCGAGGACTTCGGGCGGAAGCGCTTCTGCCGCAGATCCGGTGCTCTGTGCGGAGGCGGCCTGCTTCCGGCTGAGAGAAAGGGCCGTCTGCGCGGCGGGCAGCGGCCCGATGATGAGCGCTGCCAGACTGAGCACCAGCCCATGGGCAAAAACGGTCAGCGCCAGCATCAGCGCCGCCGCCCCGGCCAGACTGAGCACCGGCCCGGCCCCGAAATCTCCCTGCCTGCGGCGCATGGCGGACACCTCCTTCCCTCTTAATAGGGTATGAAATTAACCTGTAGAGATAGAACGTTTCGTGCCGGAATGCCAAGGCCTCAGCTCGTCAGCCAGCCCAGCTGGGCAATGCTCAGGCGGGGCTGCAAAGCACGGTTGATGGCCGCGGCCAGCAGGGCGGCCCCGTGGGCGATGACGCTGTCCAGCTCGCGAGGGGTCACCACAAGGTCGCTGCTCTCCTCGGCCTGCATCAGGGTCGGGATGCCTGCCGCTACGACCGGCACCCCCAGCCGGGCAGCATCCAGATGGCGGCTGTGGCCGGGCTGGGCCGGGAACAGCCCGGTGTCCGAGAATTGCAGGGTCCGGCCCAGCCGCTCTGGTTCGGAAGAGCAGAGGCTGTCCACGCAGAGCAGGGCAGCGGGGCGGATCTCCCGCACCAGTGCCCCGGCCAGCTGCTGCAAACTCAGCCCGGTGGCAGCCGACACGCCCGGTGCCACTGCCGCCACCGGCCGGATGCCCTGCACCGGGACGGCATGCTGCCCCATCGTGACGAAAATTTTCTGCACGGTCCGGGGGCCGAGGGCATCGGAGGTCACCCGCCGGTTCCCGACGCCCAGCACCAGCACCGGCCCTGCCGGAGGCAGCAGGGCCTGCAGCTCTGCCGCAGCCGGTTCGATGACCGCTTCGTCCCGCTCGTCCAGCAGGCTGACGCGGGGCACTTCCAGCGTCACGTACCGCCCGCGGGGGCGCTCCAGCCCTTCGCGCGCGATCTCCACCCGCGTTACAGTCACGCCGCCGCGCCTGGCTGTGGCCACCCGCACACCGGTGGGCGGCGCACTGTCCGGTGCCCGGAACAGCTCATCGGCAAGGTCTGTTTCCCGCATGGTTCATCCCGCTTTCCCATCTGAAATTTGCATTTGGGGCCGTTTTTGCCCGGTTTTACAGTTTCAGTATGGGATTTTGAAAACTTTTCTAAACAAAAATCGAAAAAAGGCTTGCGCTGGTACGGCAAATATGGTATCATAAGGTGCGCTGTTATAGGTAGCCAAGGAGGTGGAACGAATGCCTAACATCAAATCTCAGAAGGACCGCGTCGTGCAGGCTGCAGCTGAGCAGGCTCACAACAAGGCCATTAAGACCAACCTGAAAACAGTCGTCAAGAAGGCAGACGCTGCCATCGATGCTAAAGCCGCTGACAAGGACGCAACTGTCCTGGCTGCTGTTTCCGCGATCGACAAGGCTCGCGCTAAGGGTGTCATCAAGAAGAACACCGCTTCTCGCAAGATCAGCCGTATGGCAAAGCGTGCAAACAAGAACGCTTGAGTTCATGCCTGATCGAGTGATCGACTGACGAACAAAACCTCTGTGCCGGTTTCCGGTGCGGGGGTTTTTGTTTTTTTGCATCCTACCACCCGCCGTGCGCGAACCGGCGCGAAGCAGCGCCGCTTTTTATTGCGGGCTAGTTCTGGTCGTGGCTCCGGCCGACCCAGGAGCAGACCACGCCGCAGACGAGGCTGGTGGTGATGCCGGCGGCAGCGGCGGTGAGCCCGCCGGTGAGGATGCCGATGGCCCCCTCCTCCTGCAATGCGGTGCGGACGCCTTTGGCCAGCAGGTGGCCGAAGCCCAGCAGCGGCACGGTGGCCCCGCACCCGGCCAGCTCGGCCAGCGGGGCGTACCAGCCGAGGGCCGACAGCACGACTCCCGCGACGACATAGCCCGTCAGGATGCGGGCGGGGGTCAGGCCGGTCAGGTCAATGAGGATCTGCCCGGCGGCGCAGATGCCGCCCCCGATGACGAAAGCCCAGAGATAGTTCATGATGCGGCTCCTTTCTCCGGCGCAGTCAGCTCCACCAGATGGGCGACGGCCGGGATGCTCTCCTTTTGCAGAAAGGTGGTCTGGCTCATCAAGGCTCCGGTGGCGAGGAAGAGCACCCGCTTCTGGGTGCCGCGCTCCAGCCGGGGCAGGATGTGGGCGCAGAGCACCGCCGCGCAGCAGCCCGCACCGGAGCCGCCGCTCTTCACGGCCTGCTCGTTGGCATCGTAGAGGATGCAGCCGCAGTCCACATGGTTCTTGATGAGCAGGCCCTCGGCGGCCAGCAGCTCCCGGAAGAGCTGGCTGCCCACATGGCCAAGGTCGCCGGTGTAGATGGCATCGAAATCCGGCGGCTCTGCATGGGTGTCCCGCAGGTAGTGCAGCAGGGTCGCGCTGGCGGCGGGGGCCATGGCCGCGCCCATGTTGTTGATGTCCCGGATCTGATAGTCCTGCACCCGCCCGAAGGTCACGGCCCGGATGCCGACCCCCTGCCCGGCAGGGCGCAGCAGACAGGCCCCGGCGGCGGTGGCCGTCCACTGGGCGGTCGGGGTGCGGACGGCTCCATAGCTCAGCGGGGTGCGGAACTGGCGTTCAGCGGTGCAGAAATGGCTGGATGCCATGGCCAGCAGGCCGTCGGCCAGCCCGGCTGAGCAGAGCGCAGCCCCCAGCCCCAGCGCTTCGGCCATGGTGCTGCAGGCCCCGAACAGCCCCGCATAGGGGATGCCCAGCGTCCGCATGGCGTAATTGGAGGCCGTGCACTGGGCCTGCAGGTCTCCGGCCAGAGCCAGACTGACCTCTTTTTCGGTGGTCTGCGCTTTTTTCAGGCAGAGCCGCGCCGCCCGCAGCTGCAGCTGGGTCTCGGCGGCTTCCCAGCCGGACTGGCCGAACCGGTTGTCGGCGCTCAGCGCATCGAAGCCCGCCGCAAGGGGGCCTTCCCCCTCTTTTTTGCCGCCCACCGCCGCATGGGCCGCGATGATGGGCGGAGTCTGGAAGATCAGGGTGTCGCCGCGCCGGGTCGCCATGAAAAATTCCTCCTTTCAGGGATGTTTTTTTGCGGATTTTGTGGTATACTGGAAAATCGCCGGGAGTGTGCAATCTTTGCGCCCGGCAAAGCGTATGGTAAGTGAGAGGGATCAGCTGCCCAGCAGCCAGAGCACCCCGCCGTACAGCACCGCAGCCAGTGTGCCGTACACGATGACCGGCCCGGCGATGGTGAACATCTTGGCCCCGGTGCCCAGCACGCGGCCCTCGGTCTTGAACTCGATGGCCGCGCTGACCACGGCGTTGGCGAAGCCCGTGATGGGCACCAGCGACCCGGCCCCCGCGTGGGCGGCGAGCTTCTGGTAAAGGCCCAGCGTCGTCAGCACCGCCGAGAGGGCGATGAGGGTGCAGCTGGTCAGGGTACCGGCAAGGTCGGCTTCAAGCCCCAGACTCAGATACCACTGGCGGAGCACCTCGCCCAGCAGGCAGATGCCGCCGCCCACGCCGAAAGCCCACAGGCAGTCGGTGCCCAGCGGCGAATGCGGGCCTGCCCGCTGCACCCGCCGCGCATATTCCTGCGCTGTCAGTTTCATGCAGAACACCTCCGGGGATAGGATGTCCCCGGCCCGGAGAGAATATACAAGGAGAAGCCTTATGAATCAACGACCTGTGAACCAACCGCACCGCCGCATGACCCGCGCCGAAGTGCGCCGCCGCCGTCGCAGCCGTGCCATCCGCCGGGTGGCCGGGCTGACCGCCGCTGTCTGCCTGCTTGTTGGCGGGGCTGCGTTCCTGCTCAACCGCCACGCCCCGGTGCCTTCCGCCAGCGCGGCCAGCGCCCCGGCAGAGGATGCGGAGAACAGCCTGCTTCCGGCAGCGTCCAGCACCGTGGAGGAGACCAATGGCAATGCTCTGGGCCTGACCGCCGACGAGGCCGCTGCTATGCTGGCCGACCCGCTGATGGTGCTGGTGAACCACACCAACAAGATGCCGGACGACTATACCTTTGAGACCAAGGAGTGCGGCTCGAAGACCGCTGTGAACAAGACGCTGCAGACCGTGGCCTGCGATGCTTTTCTGGAGATGCAGAAAGCCGCTGCCGCCGAAAATGTGACCATCTGGATGCAGAGCGGCTACCGCAGCGTCAAGTACCAGACCGGTCTGTACGAGCGGAAGACGAAATACTACACCGACCAGGGCTACGACCTGGCCACGGCCAAGGAAAAGGCGGCGGCGGTCGTCAACCCGCCGGGCTATTCGGAGCACAACTGCGGTCTGGCCGCAGACCTGAACAGCCCGGAGCACACCGGCCTGGACGAGGGTTTCGAGAACACCACGGCCTTCCGCTGGCTGTGCGAGCACGCGGCAGATTACGGGTTCATCCTGCGCTACCCCAAGGGGGCCGAGGCTCAGACCGAGATCACCTACGAGCCCTGGCACTGGCGCTATGTGGGCGTGGAAAATGCCCGGAAGATCAGCGCCAGCGGCCTGTGCTTCGAGGACTACATCGCCCAGCTGCACACCCTTGCGGGCTGAGCGGAAAAGCGCTGGCAAAGACCGGTGAAGAAACCGTAAAAATTTGCGCGAACCTTTGCATTTCCGGCAAGGGTATGGTAAGATAGCAATGGCCCGGCCAGCCGCGCCGGAAGGCACAGCGCCGGGCTTGAGTGTAATGAATGCAAAAGAAGGAATAATCTATGAAGATCCGTTCAAAACTGATACTGTCCGCTGTGGCTGCCACGCTGGGCTGCGCTCTGCTCGCAGGCTGCGGCGGCGCGGCTTCCTCGTCCACGGCTTCCTCGGCAAGCCCGGCGGCGTCCTCGGTGGTGCTGTCCCAGGCGGAGAGCGCCCTGCCCGACGACGGCACCAACAGCCCCGATGCGCTGGCCGACGAGGTGGATGCGCTGCTGGAAGCCAACCCCATCTCCAACCAGTTCGAGATCGCTGCCATGAACATCGAGTACGATTTCGGCCTGAAGGCGGAGGACGTGGCCAGCTATAAGGGCGTGAAGAGCAACGACAACGGCGACGCTGGTCTGGTGCTGGTCATTGAGCCGGCAGAGGGCAAGGCCGAAGAGATCGTGGAGGCCCTGAAGGCCTACCAGCAGGACCAGGTGGCCTTCTACGGCAACTATGCCGAGTTTGCCGCGGCACAGGCCAATGTGGAAAATGCCGTCATCGCCAACAGCGCCGACCGCGTGGTGATGGTCATTGCCTCCAACGCGTGCACGGAAGACCTGACCGACGCCGTCAACGACGTTCTGCTCAAGTAACAACGATCATCGTGGGCCGGTGCCTTGGCGGCATCGGCCCTTTTTCAAAGGAGGAACACCTTGGTTTTCAGCACCATCCTTTTTCTGTTCCGGTTTCTCCCCATCACGCTGGCGCTCTATTACCTTGCGCCCGCCAAACTCAAGAACACCGTGCTCTTTGTGTGCAGTCTGGTGTTCTACTGCTGGGGCGAAGTCCGGTTTTTCCCGGTCATGCTGGCCCTCATCCTCATCAACTACCTCTGCGGCCTGGGGCTGGAACGCATGGAGGACAAGCCCGCCGCCCGCACGGCGCTGCTGCTGGTGGCTCTGGCGGGAAGCCTGGGGATGCTGTTCTATTTTAAGTATGCGAACTTCGTCCTCTCCAGCCTGAACAGCCTGTTCGGCACCCAGTTCGCGGCCATTCAGGGCATCAGCACCCTGCCGCTGGGCATCAGCTTCTACACCTTCCAGACCCTTTCCTACACCATTGATGTCTACCGCCGGGATGTGAAGACCGAGCATAACATCATTGATTTCGGTGCCTATGTGGTCATGTTCCCGCAGCTCATCGCAGGCCCCATCGTCAAATACCGCGATGTCTCGGCTCAGCTGCATGTCTACGAACACCGTTACAGCCTCCGGCAGATCGAGGAGGGCATGACCCTGTTCACCTTCGGTCTGGCGAAGAAAGTCCTGCTGGCGGATGCTGTGGGCGCGCTCTGGACCGACATCATCGGCATCCAGAACAGCCCCTCCACCACCTATGTGGGTCTGGGCAATGCCTCCACGGCGCTGGTCTGGCTGGGCGTCATCGCCTATTCTTTGCAGCTGTATTTCGACTTTTCCGGCTATTCCATGATGGCCATCGGCATGGGCAAGATGCTGGGCTTTGATTTCCCGCAGAACTTCAACTACCCCTATATCTCGCGCTCCATCACGGAATTCTGGCGGCGCTGGCACATGACCCTGTCCGGCTGGTTTCGGGAGTATGTCTATATCCCGCTGGGCGGCAACCGCAAGGGCCTCAAGCGGCAGATCTTCAACCTCTTCGTCGTGGAGCTGCTCACCGGCATCTGGCATGGCGCGGACTGGAACTTCATCTGCTGGGGCCTGTACTACTTCATCCTGCTGGCCGTCGAGAAGCTGTTCCTGCTGAGATACCTTGAAAAAGGCAAAGTCTGGCCGCACATCTACACCCTCTTCCTTGTGGTGGTGGGCTGGGCCATGTTCGTGGGCAACGACTGGGGTGTCGGGTTCAACTACCTGTTCTATAAGCTCTTCGTGCCTGCGGACGGCGTGTCGCCGGTGTATTTCCTGCGGAATTACGGTGTGCTGCTGGCGGTGTCGTTGGTCTGCTGCACCCCGCTCATCGAAAAAATCTGGGACCTGCTGAAAAAGCGCACCGCGACGCGGGTGGCCACGGTGCTGGTGCTGCTGGTGCTCTCCACGGCCTATGTTGTGGGCAGCACGAACAGCCCGTTCCTGTATTTCAATTTCTGAGGAGGACGTAAAGCATGGATCAGAAAAAGCGTGTTTCCTCCCTGAAGCAGTACCCGGTGCTGGCGGCTTTCACCCTGTTCTTCGCGGCGCTGTTCGTGCTGGACCTGGTGACGCCGGACCGCGCCTACAGCGAGCTGGAAAACACCACCCTCACCCAGCGGCCCAAACTGACGGCCGTGTCGGTGGATGGGCTGAACAACTATTTTACGAACTATACCAAATATGTGAAGGATCAGGTCTTCGGGCGGGACCAGTGGATCAGCCTGCAGAGCCTGGCCGAGACGACCCTGTTCCAGAAGACCCAGAGCGGCGGTATCCTGCTGGGGCGGGAGCACCGGATGTTTGCCCGGCGCTACCGCGTTCTGCCCACCGAAGAGCGGGTCTGGAACAAGAATCTGGCGGCGGTGCAGTCGCTGGGCGAGCGTTACCCCGGCAAGGTGAGCTTCATGCTCGTGCCGTCGGCCTCCGTGCTCTATCCGGAAGACCTGCCCCTCGCTGCGCCTCAGATGGACGAGGAAGGGCGGATCGACGAAGCGCAGGCAGCGCTCCCGGCGGTGCAGTTTCTCCGCGTCACCGATGCGCTGCGGGCGCACAAGGACGAGTATCTGTACTACCGCACCGACCACCACTGGACGACGCTGGGGGCTTACTACGCCTACGAGCAGTTTTGTGAAGCACAGGGCCTGACGCCCTTTGACCGCAGTGCGCATCCTGTGGAGACGGCGGAAAACTTCTACGGCACCCACTACTCCAAGGCGCGCACCTGGAATGCCGAGCCGGACACCATCACCTGGTACGATCTGCCGAACCGGCTCACCATCTGGAACGTCACTGCGCCGGGCCAGCCCACCGAGGGCACACAGACCGGCCTGTACGATACGGGCAAGCTGGACGTTTACGACAAGTACGCCATGTTCCTCCACGGCAACAACGGCCTGAGCCGGGTGGAGGGCGACGGCACCGGCAAGATCCTCGTCATCAAGGACAGCTACGCCAACAGCTTCGTGCCGTATCTGACGGCAAACTATGCGGCCATTGATGTGGTGGACTTCCGCAATTACAACTACGGTCTGGACCAGCTCATCGCAGACAACGACTACGACGCCATCCTGGTGTTGTACAGCTATTCCAGCTTTACCAGCGACCCGTATCTCTACCGTGCGGGCGTGGCAGGCTGAGCTGTAAAAAAACGCAGTCCTTTTTCACAAACTTTTCGCGAAGTTTTCATGCGACTTTCCGATTTTTCATAGTTTTGCACAGAATCTATTGCAGAAAATCGACAAACGTAGTAAAATGAGCGTACAAAGAGTGTGTGAGGAATGCAGCAAGGCTGCTGTATGCGGCGGAGGAACAGAAACCGTCGAAATGAGGGAAAACGAAAGATGAAGAACGAACTGAAGATGCCCGCACACTGCGCCGTGGTGTCGGAAGATGAAATGACTTATGTTGAGGGCGGCAGCTATCTGGATGCGCTCTCGACGGCGGCAACGGTCGTAGGAGCCGTAGTGCTGGGTGCCAGCTATGTCTGGGGCATCGGAACGGCCCGCAGCTGGCTGAACCAGAAGGAGAACCGCAAGGGCAATGTCTTTACGGTGATCGGTCGTGCGCTGGATGAGATCGGCGAGGACATGAGCCAGAGCCCGTCCAACTTCCTGCGGGATGTGGTCTCCACCGCTGCGGTGGTGGGTCTGGCCCCGGTTAGCGTGGTGCTGATGCTCATCTGAGCAGACAGCCCCGGATGCCTCTTGGAACCCCTTAGCATTTGTTTGGAAACCTGCAGTGCAGCGAATGCACTGCTTGGGATATTATTGCTTTTTCAAAGGAGTGTTATTATGGAAAACAAGATGAAGATGCCCGCGAACTACAACGTCATGAACGAAGAGGAAATGACCTATACGCAGGGCGGCAGCGCTTTTGGTGCTATTTCTGCTCTGGCTGGCACTGCATTCAGCATCTGGGGCCTGTACAACTACTACAAGGGCATGGTCGCTACCCGCAACTATGTCGCAGCGCACAAGGGCCAGGATACCGCAGCTCTGCTGGAGGGCGGCATGAACACCTATGTGAACTATCTGCAGAAGGATCTGATCAGCGCATTCAAGGGCATCTGCGCTGGTTCGGCTGCTGTCGGCCTGTGGCCCATCACCGCTCTGGTCATCATCACTGCCTAAAATATTGAGGCCAGACAGCCCGGAGTACTCCAAAGAACAATGAAAGGCGGCGGCTCTCCCCAACCGGGGCGGGCCGCCGCTTTTTGTTGTGTTTTGTGACCCGGTTACGGAAGCGGGGCGGCATTTGGGGTATACTAAGACCATCGAACAACAAACACACCCGCAGGAGGTAGAAGATATGGAACCCATCACGATCACGACCGAAAATTTTGACGCCGAGGTACTGCACAGCGAAAAGCCGGTGCTGCTGGACTTCTGGGCCAGCTGGTGCGGCCCCTGCCGGATGCTCTCTCCTATCGTGGACGAGGTGGCCGAGGAGCGCAGCGACGTCAAGGTGGGCAAGGTCAATGTGGACGAGCAGCCGGACCTCGCCGCCCAGTTCGGCGTCATGAGCATCCCCACGCTGCTGGTCTTCCAAAACGGCAGGCTCGTCAATCAGGCGGTCGGTGCCCGCCCGAAGAGCGGTGTGCTGGCCCTGCTGGATCGCTGAGCCGGCCCCCCGAAGAATCGCGTTTTGCCCCACTGTGCGCATCCTGCGCCCGGCGGGGCATTTTTGCGCTTTGGGGAGCGGTGCGTTTGCGGAACGCATCATCTGATTTGCCGGTACGATGAAACAATTTCGCGTTTCTGTACAAACGCACAGAAAAACGGTAAGATAAAAGAGAAAAGTTTGATGCTTTCGCGCTTTACAACTTTATTAAGATAAAGTAAAATAAATTCAAGAACGATTTCGCAGAGCAAATGGCGCGGACGGTGCCGCGCACAGGGCGGGAAAGAGGAAAGGGAAACCAGCATGGGATTTGATCTGTCGGATCTGCAGCCGAAGGAGCGGGCCTCCTTTGCGCTGCGGGCACTGTATGAGGCGGCGGGCTGCCGCAAATACCACATGGGCCGCTTTGAGGAATACGGTCTGTATCAGGAGAACCGGAGCTTTCTGTCGTCGGAACAGGTCATCACCTTCACCGACCTGGACGGACGGTTGCTGGCGCTCAAGCCGGATGTGACCCTCTCCATTGCCAAGACGGCCCAGCCCGCCCCCGGCGAGACGCTGAAATACTACTACCACGAGAACGTCTACCGCCCCTCGGCAGAGAGCCACACCTTCAAGGAGATCGCGCAGATGGGCCTGGAGATGCTGGGCGCCGTGGGCGAAGCGCAGGTGCAGCAGGCAGTCGGGCTGGCGGCAAAATCGCTGGAACAGCTGGGCGCGGCCTGGGTGCTGGAGCTGAGCCACATGGGGTATCTGTTCGGTCTGCTGGATGCGCTGGCAGTGCCCGAAACGGCCCGCCCCGCCCTGCTGGACCTGCTGCGCGAGAAGAATGCCCACGAGCTGCGGGCCGCCGCAAAGGCCGCCGGGCTGGACGATGCCGGGGCCGATACGCTGTGTGCGCTGCTGACCCTCTGCGGCGGTTGCGAAGAGACGCTGGCCCGCGCCGAGGCTTTCTGCAAAAACGACCGGATGCGGGCCGCTGCCGCCGAGCTGCGGGCGCTGACATGCTCTCTGAGCGCCGGGGGCGGGAGCGTCCGGCTGGACCTCTCGCTGGCGGGCGAGATGGAGTATTACAACGGGCTGGTCTTTCAGGGCTATTTGCAGGGCCTGCCCCGCCCGCTGCTCAAGGGCGGACGCTACGACCTGCTGATGCAGAAATTCACCCCCGGCGCGGACGCCATCGGGTTTGCGGTCTATCTGGATGAGCTGGATCGCCTGAGCGCCCCGCTGCCGCCGGTCCAGCAGCAGAAGACCGACCGGGTGATGCTGAATGTGGCCCTGCCGAAAGGCCGTCTGGGCGATAAAGTTTACGGCCTGCTGGCCCGCATCGGCTACGGCTGCGCCGAGGACTACAATGCTACCCGGAAGCTGGTGGTCGAGAACCCCGAAGCGGGCATCCGGTATTTCCTCGTCAAGCCCAGCGATGTAGCCATCTACGTCGAGCATGGCGCGGCGGATGTGGGCATCGTGGGAAAGGACATCCTCACCGAAGCCTCCGCCGACGTGTATGAGCTGCTGGACACCGGCCTCGGCAGATGCCGGATGTGCGTGGCAGCGCCGAACGACTATCAGGACGACCCCAGCCGCCCGGTGCGGGTCGCTACCAAATTCGTGAACATCGCCAAGAACTACTATGCGTCCATCGGGCGGGACATTGATATCATCAAGCTGAACGGTTCCATTGAGCTGGCCCCCATCCTGGGCCTTTCGGATGTCATCGTGGACATCGTGGAGACCGGCACGACCCTGCGGGAGAACGGCCTGAAGGTCGTGACCGAGTTTCTGCCCATCTCGGCCCGGTTCATCGCCAACAAGGCCAGCTACCAGTTCAAACACCGGGAAGTGGACCGAATGCTCGAACAACTGCGGGAAACCTTACAGGAGGCTGCAAAATGATCAAGCTGTACCAATTTGACGAACTGAGACCGGAAGAAATTCTGAACCGGGACATCCGCGCCGAAAAGAATGTGGAGGATGTCGTGGACGGCATCCTTGCCGACGTCCGCGCCCGCGGCGATGCGGCCCTGAAGGAATACGCCCTGAAATTCGATGGCGCGTCCATCGAAGAATTGCAGGTGACCCAGGCGGAGATCGACGAGGCCTTCGCGAACATGGACCCCTATTTCCTGGAAACGCTGAAAGAGGCCGCTGCCAACATCGAGGCCTTCCACCGCCAGCAGGTGCACAAGAATTTCGTGATGAACGACAAGCCCGGCGTGGTGCTGGGCCAGAAGTATACTCCCATCGAAAAGGCGGGCGTCTATGTGCCCGGCGGCACGGCGGCTTATCCTTCTACGGTGCTGATGGACGTCATCCCGGCTAAGGTTGCCGGGGTGTCGGAGATCGTCATGACCACCCCCGCCGGAAAGGACGGCAGGGTGAACCCGGTCATCCTGGCCGCTGCCGCTACGGCGGGCGTGACGAAGATCTTCAAGACCGGCGGCGCACAGGCGGTGGCGGCGCTGGCCTACGGCACCGAGAGCATCCCGGCCGTGGATAAGATCGTCGGCCCCGGCAATATCTACGTGGCCACGGCCAAGCGGAAGGTCTTCGGCAAGGTGGGCATCGACATGATCGCCGGCCCCAGCGAGATCCTGGTGCTGGCAGACGGCGGGTGTGACCCGGCCTGGGTGGCGGCAGACCTGCTGAGCCAGGCCGAGCACGACAAGCTGGCCAGCCCCGTCCTCGTGACCGACAGCGAAGCGCTGGCCAAAGCCGTGCAGGCAGAGCTGGAAGTCCAGATTCCCCAGCTGCCCCGTGCCGCCATCGCCCGCGCCAGCGTGGACGACAACGGCAAGATCATCGTCTGCACCGACCTGCACAAGGCCATTGAGGCCTGCAACATCATCGCGCCGGAACATCTGGAAGTCTGCGTGGAAGACCCCTTCGGCGTGCTGAACGAGATCAAGAATGCGGGAAGCATCTTCCTGGGCCGGAACGTCCCGGAGGCACTGGGCGATTACTTCGCCGGCCCGAACCACACCCTGCCAACCAGCGGCACGGCCCGCTTTTCCAGCCCGCTGGGCGTGGACGACTTCGTCAAGAAGTCCAGCTTCCTCTATTACACCCGCGATGCGCTGGAGGCGGTGGCCCCCCGCATCGCCGATTTTGCCGAGCGCGAGGGCCTGCACGCCCACGCCAGAAGCGTGACGATCCGGTACGAATAAATGGGAAGGCGTTTTCCCCTCTCCGTCATTGCTTCGCAATGCCACCTCCCCCAAAGTGGGAGGTTGAAAAGCTCTCCCTTTGGGAGAGCTGGACGCGAAGCGGCCTGAGAGGGTGAGGACGCTGACAAGGAGATAAAGCGTATGAGTAGATTCCTTTCACCGAGGCTGGATACGGTGACCCCCTACACCCCCGGCGAGCAGCCGCAGGATCAGCAGTACATCAAGCTGAACACCAACGAAAGCCCCTATCCGCCCTCCCCGGCGGTGCTGGAGGCCGTGAGCCGTGCCGAGGTGGAAAAGCTGCGGCTCTACTCCGACCCGGCCTGTGCCGAGCTGCTGAATGCGGCGGCAAAGCACTTCGGGCTGCAGCCGGACCAGATCATGCCCGGAAACGGCAGCGACGAGAACCTGTTCTTCGCGCTGCGGGCCTTCTGCGACGAGGAACACCCGCTGGCCTATGCGGACATCACCTACGGCTGCTACGGCGTCTGGTGCGGGCTGATGCACATCCCCAGCCGGATCATCCCGCTGCGGGAGGACTTCACGCTGGACCCTGCCGACTATTACGGCCTGAACACCACCATCGTGCTGGCCAACCCCAACGCCCCCACCGGTCTGGCCCTGCCCCGCAGCGCCATCGAGGGCATCCTGCAGGCCAATCCCGACCATGTGGTCATCGTGGACGAAGCGTATGTGGACTTTGGCGGGGAGAGCTGTGTGCCCCTCATCGACCGGTACGAGAACCTGCTGGTGGTGCAGACCTTCTCGAAGTCCCGCCAGCTGGCCGGTGCCCGGCTGGGTCTGGCCATGGGCAACGCGAAGCTCATCGCCGACCTGAACCGGGTCAAGTTCAGCCTGAACCCCTACAACATCAACCGCCTGACCCTGAAAGCCGGGCAGGCCGCGCTGGAAGATACCGCCTACTTTGACACCACCCGCGCTGCCATCGTCGAGACGCGCAGCTGGACCCGGCAGCAGCTGGAAGCGCGCGGCTTCACGGTGCTGGACAGCCGGTCGAACTTCCTGTTCGCCCGCACAGCACGGCAGGACGGCGGCACCCTGTACCGGAAACTGAAGGAAAACGGTGTGCTGGTGCGGCATTTCGATGCACCGCGCATCCACAGCTGGCTGCGCATCACCATCGGCACACCGGCCCAGATGCAGGCGCTGCTGGCCGCGCTGGACAAGATACTGGAGGACTGACCCATGCGGGAAGTGAGTTTGGAACGCAACACCAACGAGACGCAGATCGAACTGACCCTCAATCTGGACGGCGCAGGCCGGTATCAGGTGGACACCGGCTGCGGGTTTCTGAACCACATGCTGGAGCTGTTTGCGCGGCATGGCCGGTTTGACCTGGTGCTTACCTGCCACGGCGACGTGGAGGTGGACTACCACCACACCGCCGAGGACATCGGCATCGCGCTGGGGCAGGCGTTTGCCAGGGCGCTGGGCGATATGCGGGGCATCTGCCGCTACGGCAGCTTCTATCTGCCCATGGATGAGGCACTGGTGCTCTGCGCCGTGGACCTGTCCGGCCGGTGCACCCTGAACTGGGATGTCCGCTGCAAGACCGAAAAGGTCGGCGATTTTGATGTGGAGTGCGCCTCAGAGTTCTGGCTGGGCTTCGCCCGGAATGTGCCTGCCACGGTCCACTTTGTCCAGTTCGCGGGCGAGAACACCCACCACATCCTCGAAGCCTGCTTCAAGGGCGCAGGCCACGCGCTAGCTGCAGCGGTCAAGATCGACGCCGCCCACCGGGACGAGATCCCCTCCACGAAAGGACTGCTGGTATGATCGCGATCATTGATTACGGAGTGGGCAACCTGTTCAGCCTGAAGTCGAGCCTGGCCCATCTGGGGCAGGAGGCCGTCGTCACCGCCGACCCGGCGGTCATCCGCGCGGCCGACCGGCTTATCCTGCCCGGTGTGGGGGCATTCGGCGACGCCATGGCCAAGCTGGAAGCCACCGGCCTGGTGCCCGTCCTCCGGGAAGAAGCCGCCAAAAAGCCGCTGCTGGGCATCTGCCTGGGGATGCAGCTGCTGTTTGAAAAAAGCTATGAGTACGGCGAACACGCGGGCCTGGGCTTCGTGAAAGGCGAGGTCTGCCCGCTGGAACCCGACCTTGCAGACCGGACGCTGAAGGTGCCGCAGATCGGCTGGAACGCGCTGCACATCGTCCGGGACGACCCGCTGTTCCGCTACATCCACGCGGGCGAATACGTCTACTACGTGCACAGCTACTACGGCACGAACTGCGCGGAGAGCACGCTGGCGGTGAGCGATTATTCCATCCCCGTCACCGGCGTGGTTCGTGCGGGCCGGGTGTATGGAACGCAGTTCCACCCCGAAAAGAGTGGAGACACCGGCCTGCGCATCCTGAAAGCCTTCAGTGAATTGTGAACGGCTCAACCCTCTCCGTCATCGCTTACGCGATGCCAGCTCCCCCGAAGTGGGAGGTTAAAAAGCTCCCACTTTGGGGGAGCTGGCGCGAAGCGCCTGAGAGGGGTAAGCCAGTTAAAGGAGATCTATAATGCAATTATTTCCAGCCATTGATCTACGGGACGGAAAGGTCGTCCGCCTGACGCAGGGCGACTACGACCGGATGACCGTCTACGGCGAAGACCCCTGTGCCCAGGCGCGGAAGTTCCTGGAGGCCGGGGCAAAAAATCTCCATGTCGTGGATCTGGACGGTGCCAAGGACGGCACCCTTTCCAACTACGAGGCCATCGCCGCGCTGGCAAAACAGGGCGGCCTGTACATTGAAGTCGGCGGCGGCATCCGCACCGAAGAGCGGATCGAGACGTATCTGTCGCTCGGCGTGGACCGCTGCATCCTGGGCAGCGTGGCCGTGACCGATTTCGACTTCACGGCCCGGATGCTGAAACGGTACGGCGACCGGATCGCCGTGGGCGTGGACGCGAAGGATGGATACGTTGCCATCCATGGCTGGAAGGAGGTCAGTACCGAACAGGGCGTGGACTTCTGCAAACGGCTGGCCGAGGCAGGCTGCCGGGCCATCATCTACACCGACATTGCCTGTGACGGCGCGATGCAGGGCACGAATCTGGCCCTCTACCGGCAATTGCAGGCCGAAGTGCCCGGCGTGGCCTTCACGGCCAGCGGCGGCATTTCGTCGGAAGCCGAGCTGGAAGAGCTGGACCGGATGGGCGTGGCGGCAGCCATCCTGGGCAAGAGCCTGTACACCGGTGCGCTGGACCTGAAACGCTGCGCTGCGCGGGTGCAGCGCTGAACCGGAAGGGAGCAGAACATGATAACGAAACGCATCATTCCCTGCCTGGACGTGCGAAATGGCCGGGTGGTCAAGGGCACGAACTTTGAGGGCATCCGGGATGTGGCCGACCCTGTGGAGATGGCCCGGCTCTACAACGCCGCCGGGGCCGATGAGCTGGTGTTCTACGACATCACGGCCAGCTTTGAGGGCCGCGCCCTCTTCACCGATATCCTCACCCAGGTGGCGAGCGAGATCTTCATCCCGCTGACCGTGGGCGGCGGCATCCACACGCTGGAGGATTTCGACCGGGTGCTCAAGTGTGGGGCCGACAAGGTCAGCGTCAACTCCGGCGCGCTGCAGGACCCCGGTCTGATCCCGGCGGCAGCCCAGCGCTACGGCGACCAGTGCGTCGTCCTCTCCGCCGACGTCAAGCGGGTGAACGGCCAGTTCCGCGTCTTTGCCAAGGGCGGGCGCGAGGACACCGGCCGCGATGCGCTGGACTGGATCGCCTGGTGCACCGAGCACGGGGCTGGGGAGGTCTGCCTGAACAGCATCGACACCGACGGTGTGCGGAACGGCTTCGACCTCGAAATGCTGGACGCCGTGGCCGCGCGGGTGCATGTGCCCATCATCGCCAGCGGCGGCGCAGGCAAAAAAGAAGATTTTCTGGAACTGTTCCACCACAAGGGCATCGACGCGGGCCTTGCGGCGGGCATCTTCCACCAGAAACTGCTCTCCATTGCCGACCTGAAAGCCTACCTGAACGAAAATGGCATCGAAATGCGGGTCTAAGCTCTTGCGTTTCGGCCCCATTTAGGATAAACTGTAAGTATCCCCTTTTGAGGGGGAGGAGAACTACGATGGAATTGAAATTTGATGAAAAGGGCCTCATTCCTGCCATCGTGCAGGACCACTACACCAAAGAGGTGCTCACCCTTGCCTACATGAACGCCGAGACGCTGGCACTGACCATCGCCGAGGGGCGGACCGTGTTCTGGAGCCGCAGCCGCCAGGAGATCTGGCGCAAGGGCGACACCAGCGGCAATGTCCAGCATGTGGTGTCCATCACCGCCGACTGTGACAACGACGCGCTGGTGGTGGAGGTGGTCAAGGACGGCCCCGCCTGCCACACCGGTGCCGAGAGCTGCTTCTTCCACGAAGTGTATCTCTCGCCGGAACTCAAGCAGTTCAGCTGGCAGGGGCTTTATGCGCTCATCAAAGGCCGCAAGACCGACCCCCAGGAGGGCAGCTACACCACCTACCTGTTCGAAAAGGGCAAGGAGAAAATCCTGAAAAAAGTGGGCGAAGAGTGCACCGAGGTCATCATTGCGGGCGAAAAGGAAGACCGCGCCGAGACCATCTACGAGATCAGCGATCTGGCATACCATGTGCTGGTGCTGATGGTCCAGGCAGGCATCACGGTGGAGGACATCACCCGTGAGCTTGAAAAACGACATGTCATCGACCACAAGGTCAAACAGGAAAGGATGCAGTGAGTTTCTATGGCAGATTACAGGAAGTCCAGCGTGCATTGCCACTCGACAATGTGCGACGGCAGAAATACGTTGCAGGAGATGGCCAGCGCCGCTTGTGCGCAGGGTCTGACTACACTGGGCTTCTCCGGCCATAGCTATACCCAGCGCGACCGCGAATACTGCATGAGCCCCAGCCGCACCGCGCAGTACAAGGCCACCATCGCCAAGCTCAAGGCGGAGTACCGGGGCAAGGTGGACATCCTCTGCGGCATCGAGTGGGACGTGCTGAGCGAGGATAAGCCCGAAAACTACGATTACTGGATCGGCGCCGCGCATCATCTGTACGGCAAGAACACCGGCCGGTATTACGAGATCGACTTCCGCCCGCAGGACCTGCACGACTGCATCTTCGATGACTTCGACGGCGACCCGCTGGCCGCAGTCGAGGCCTACTATGCCGAGGTGGCAAAGGTGGCGGCCAAAGGCCCGGACATCCTGGCCCACATCGACCTCATCAAGAAGCTGAACGGCGAGGGCGAGTTCTTCGACGAGGAGTCTCCCCGCTACAAGGCCGCTGCCCTCAAGGCGCTGGCCGTGGCCAAAGAGCATGACTGCCGCCTGGAAGTGAACACCGGCGGCGTCTACCGCGGCTACCGTAAGGATTTCTACCCCGGTGCCTGGCTGCTGGGCGAGTGGCAGAAGATGGGCGGCAGAGTCATCATCACGGCCGATGCCCACGACACGGCCAGCCTGACCTTCGACTTTGACGAAGCAGCCGCTGCCCTCCGGGCCGCAGGCTTCACCCAGGTGGATGTGCTCACCGTCAACGGCTTCGAAGCACAGGAACTGTAACGGTATCATCAGAATGGCCCTCTCTGTCCCAGACGGAGAGGGTCATTTTCCGGTCTGATAGGAGGAACTGCATGACCCAAACCGCAAAAAGATCCCCATTTACGATGAACGTAGACCTGATGCACGGCCCCATTTTCAAGAGCCTGGTCGTCTTCATGCTGCCCATCTTCGTCTCGAACCTGTTCCAGCAGCTCTACAACACGGTGGATACCATGATCGTGGGCAATGTGCTGGGCGACACGGCACTGGCCGCCATTGGCTCCTGCGGCTCGATCTACGAGCTTCTGGTGGGCTTTGGCCTCGGCATCGGCAACGGCCTTGCCATCGTCGCAGCGCGCTCCTACGGGGCGCAGGATCACGATCTGCTCAAGAAGACGGTGGCAGGCTCCCTTGTCATCGGCCTCATTGCCTCGCTCTGCATCACGCTGGCCGGTGCGGTAGGCCTGCGCCCGCTGCTGGTGCTGCTGGACACCCCGGCGGAGATCCTCGAAGACGCCTACCGGTACATCATCGTCATCAACTACGGCGTCCTCGTCATGTTCGCTTACAACCTCTGTGCCGGTCTGCTCCGCGCCATCGGCAACAGCTTCATGCCGCTGGTCTTCCTGCTCCTCTCGTCGGGCCTGAACATCCTGCTGGACCTGCTCTTCATCGCCCGGATGGGGATGGGGGTGCAGGGTGCAGCGGTGGCTACGGTCATCTCTCAGGGCGTGTCGGTCCTGCTCTGCATCGTGTATGTGTTCGCCAAAGTCAAGCTGCTCCTCCCGGAGAAAAAGCACTTCCGGGTCGGTCGGCATCTGTACTGGGAGCTGTTCAGCCAGAGCATCTGCATGGGCCTGATGAGCAGCATCGTCTCGGCGGGCTCGGTCGTTTTGCAGTATGGCATCAACGGGCTGGGCACACTGGTCATCGCCGGGCACACCGCCGCCCGCAAGATGTTCATGTTCACCGATATGCCGCTGCTGAGCATGGCGTCGGCGGGTTCGACCTTTGTTTCTCAGAACTGCGGCGCGGGCCAGCCGGACCGCGTCCGCAAGGGGATGAAGGAGATCTACCTCTACTCGGTCGTCGTGGCCGTGGCTGCGGTTCTGCTCATGCGGGTGGCAGCGCCGTGGATGGTGGCCTTCGTCTCCGGCTCCAGTGAGCCCATCGTGCTTGAAAACGGTGCCCGCTACCTGCTCTGGAACGCACCGTTCTACGCGGTGCTGGGCATCCTGCTCTCCACCCGCTACGCCCTGCAGAGCCTCGGCAACAAGGTGCTGCCGCTCTTCTCCAGCGTCATCGAGCTGGTGGGCAAGGTCGTCTTCGTCGTGCTGTTCATCCCGAAGTTCGGGTACGATGCGGTTATCCTCTGTGAGCCCATCATCTGGTGCATCATGGCGGCTTACCTTGTGGCCGTCTATCGGCACGACCCCTTCGTCTTCCCGAAACAGGAAAAGCGCTGAACGGCAGCGCACAAACCGAAAACGGACGCAGAGAAGCATGATTTGAGGAAAAATCGCATGGGATTTTATCAAACTGTTATCCTTCTGTGAATTTTAGCACTCTTCTATTGACAGTGCTAAAAACATGTGCTATAACAGGGCCGTGCTCAGGAGGAAGGGCAAACGGAGAGCCGCAAGGCGCTCCGGAACGCCTTTCCGAGTGGACGCTTCAGATTTTTTGCCCCGACCCGAACGCCGGGATTGGAGGAATGATTTATGCTTATGCCGACTGTTTTCCATGAAAACCTGTTCGATGATTTCTTCGATCCGTTCTGGAATGACGCTGCACTGGAACGTGCTATGAACCGTGAGGCTCGTGGCGCCTTTGGTAAGCGTGGTGCAAACATGATGAAGACCGATGTCAAACAGACGGACAATGGCTACGAAGTAGCGGTTGACCTGCCGGGCTGCAAGAAGGAAGACGTTCAGATGGATCTGAACGACGGCTACCTGACCATTCAGGCAGTGCGCAGCCACAGCAA
>CECB01004751.1_pt1 | contig 60411 bp, 71 predicted proteins | sample 554791 | NCBI WGS metagenome assembly CECB01 (sample SAMEA3182072, study PRJEB8094) | gut metagenome | biome: human; feature: gut; material: Stool; isolation source: human stools | place: Canada | collected 2012-01-30
CTGAGCGTGGACAAGCAGGAATGGACGACGGGCACGCTTGCGCTTGGCGGCCGGTGGATGGGTCTTGTAGGCAGCAACCTCTTCGGGAGGGAAGCGCTGGCGGAACTGCGTGTCAACGCGGCCCAGGACCTGGGAGACGACCGTGGAGAAACGGCAGTGGGCTTCCTGACCAACCCCGGCTACACGCAGCAAGTGCGTGGAGCGAAAGTAGGGAGGACGGCGTTGCAGATAGGAGCGGGTCTGAGCGTGCCGGTAGGGACGCAGGGAACGATCTTTGTCAACGGCAACGCGGACATCCGAGACGGAGCCAGCTCCCTGAACGGAAGCATTGGCTACCGCTACGACTTCTAAAGGAGGTTAAGGTGCCGGAGGAGCGGCGGAAACGCCGCTTCTGCTGCAAAACCACAGGGCCGCCCGGGATGAACCGGGGCGGCCTTGTTGTTGGGCGGGAATGGACACAATGGACTTAATGGACGGGTAGCGTTAGTAGGGTTAGTAGGCAGGAAGTGTTTTTTCTCCGTTTGGTCCATTACGTCCATAATGTCCACTCTGTCCATTTAGTCCATTTAGTCCATTTAGTCCATTCCGCCCCCTAACCCCACTCCAGCACCGCCTCCGCGCGCAATTCATCTCCCTGCATGATATGGTGGCAGGTAAGATTTCCCTGGCGGAACAACAGGGACTTCATCTGCTCTCCGGCATGGCTTTCCTTCCTGAAATGCAGGTGAATGCCCGTCAGGGCGTGTTCTTCCTGCCACGCTTCCGGCAGAGATTCCAACGCCCAAACCAGATAGGCAGCATTGTTGATATGGCGGTTGAAATCCATGTCCCGTTGTTCTGCCGTCCATTCCCGGATTTCCGGTTGAAGACCTTCTATGTCCATGCGGACAGGGGCGACCATCTCGCTACAGGGCGTCTCCGGGAATGGGCTGATGTATTTGTTCAGGGGAACGGGGCGCCTGCGGCGGATGTCGATGACGGCCCAGAGGCAGCTTGCCGCGATAATGCCGTTACCCTCCGCATCCCGGATTTCCAGATTGCGGCGCGCCTGAAGAGGGGAGGCCTGGGCTGTGCAGGTGCGGAGCTCCACAACCTCTTTCCAGGCAGGGCGGCGTCCGATGGTCATGTCCAGGCGCACCTCCACCCAGGCCAGCCCGCGGGACATGACAAAATCATAGCCGAATCCCAGGGCGGAGGCGTGTGCCTCCGCTATTTCCTGAAGCCAGTGCAGAACCGTTTCCGGCTTCATGAGGCCGTCCGGCCCGCTCTCATAACTGCGGACGGCGGCTTGCGTGGAAAAGGTCCCGGCGGCTTCAACATGTTTCATAACCGTCCATGCTACCTGGCCCTTACCGCGGGAGCCAGTCAAAAACGGGTAATCAAGCCGTAAAAACGGCGGGAGGGGCATAAACCGGATTTCTTACGGACCGTCTTTTCCCGGCGTCAAAGAATGCTACGGAAATAGGCAATCGTCTTTTCCAGGCCCTGTTCCAGCGGAACAGACGGCTGCCAGCCGAGCTTTTCGTACGCCAGCCGTATGTCCGGCTTGCGCTGGACGGGATCGTCCTGGGGAAGGGGGCGGAAAACCGTTTTGGAAGAAGCCCCGGTCATTTCAATGACCTTTTCCGCCAGTTCCAGCATGGTGAACTCTCCCGGATTGCCGAGGTTGACTGGCCCGTGGAAATTTTCCGCCGCCATCATCCGGACCATGCCTTCCACCAGATCGTCCACATACTGGAAACTCCGGGTCTGCCTCCCCGTGCCGTAAATGGTAAGGTCTTCCCCCTTCAGCGCCTGGACGATGAAATTGGAAACCACGCGGCCGTCATTCAGGGTCATGCGCGGCCCGTACGTGTTGAAAATGCGGATCACCCGGACATCCACACCCATCGTGCGGTGGTAATCCATGAACAGGGTTTCCGCACACCTCTTGCCCTCGTCATAGCAGGAGCGCGGACCTGCGGGATTGACGTTGCCCCAGTAGGATTCCGGCTGGGGATGAACGGCGGGATCGCCGTACACCTCGCTGGTGGAGGCCTGGAGAATTCTGGCATGGCACCGTTTGGCAAGAGCCAGCATGTTGAGGGCGCCCAGCACGGAAGTCTTGACCGTATGAATGGGGTCGAGCTGGTAATGAGGGGGGGAGGCGGGACAGGCCAGATTGTAGATTTCATCCACTTCCGCGGAAAAAGGCTCCGTAACGTCGTGCACCAGCGCCTGGAATCCGGGACGGTCCATTAGGTGCAGCAGATTCTTTCTGGAACCCGTAAAATAATTGTCGATGCTGGTGACCTCATGTCCCTCGTCCAGCAGGCGTTCACAAAGATGGGAGCCGATGAATCCGGCCCCCCCGGTGACTAAAATCCTTTTGCTCATGGCAGCGTTCACATGCGTTTTTGCATCCCGGCGCACTCTCCGGCTCCTGGCAGTCCCTGTCCGGAACGGTGAAACCGCTTCTTGCCGTGCGCCGCCGCCTAATGTCACATATCCGTCACGGGATGGCAAGCTTCATCAAGAAATGCTGCGGTCGCCAGGGCATCTTCTTTTTCCCGTAAAATTCAGGACTTGGGGAGGGTCAGCAGAAAGCTGGCGCCCCCCAGCGTACCGAACTCCAGTTTCAGGTCCCCGCCCAGGGAGCGGGCGATGTCCCGCGCCAGGGAAAGCCCCAGGCCCACGCCGGGCTTCCGGCTGTTGGTGGCTTCCTTGGTGCGCCGGAAAGGCTTGAATACCAGCTTGCGGTGCTTGGGGGAAATGCCGGGGCCGTTGTCCCGGAAGCGGATGACGATATTATGGCGGTCCGCCTGGACGGTTAGCTGGACTTTCGCGTTTTCCCCCCTGGCGTACTTGATGGCGTTGGAAGTCAGATTGTCCATGATCTGCTCCACGGCCACGGCGTCCGTATGGACGGGCAGAATGCGGATGGGCTGGGCCAGCGCAAAGGAAAAACTGATGCCCGCTTCCCGGAGGCGCCGTTCTATCTTCTCCGCGATGGGTTCAAAAAGCTCCTGGCAGGTGAGCGTGTCCTTCGTGCGCCGGATGGCGTTCCTCTGGAGTTTGGAATAAGCCAGCACATTGTCGATCAAGTGCTCCAGCCTCCGGCACTCCCGCTGCATGTTGGCGTAATACTCCGGCTTTTTCTGTTCCGGCACCATGCCGTCCTCCAGCATCTCCGTATAAAGGGAAAATGAGGTAAGCGGCGTTCTCAGCTCATGAGTGACGGCGGAAACGAAATCCCCGCGCCTCTGTTCCAGGCGGAACGTGCCCAGCATCAGCCAGATGACGCCAGCCGCTCCCACCAGCACCATGCTCCAGATCAGTGTAAGGGTCCACGTCAGCATCTGCTTGTGGTCCTGTACGGGCAGTTCCGCCGCGTTCCCCGGCAGGAAAACGAGCGGAGCGTTGGCAAAAAAAAGTGTGCCTTCCCGTCCGGCCTCTTCCGCAGGCGGGGCGGCGGGATCGAAAGTCGCCAGACGGCTCTGGGGGAGCGCCTTGGCCACCTGTTCCGGGAGACGCCTGTTCAGGCTCTCCATATTCATCAGGGCTCCCTGCAGGTAAACGCCGCGGTTGGTATGCACCTGCCGGAGAATATACAGATTGCCCCCGTCTTCCACCGGAACGAAGGAGGAAACGGTCTCCACCTGGGCGGGAACCCCGTCCTGCGGCGGTTCCGGCTCCGGAACCTCGTGAAGAATTTCATTCCTGATATCCGCCCACAGATTGCCGCTGGCCGGCAGGGAGATGAGGGCGGAAACCTTCTCGTTCAAACGCTGGTAAAGATTCTTCTCCCCGTTCAGCCGTTCGGAAAGCTCCTTGTTCAGCGCGGGGCCGGTGACCTGCCCGGAAGGGGATATCTGGAGATAGGCCGTGACGTAATCCGGCAGGTAGGAGGCCAGATTAGAGGAACGGGCGGGTTCGCCGGGGGCCGGGGCATCCATGCGCTGGTCGTAGGGACGCTTGTAGGCGTAAAAAGGCAGGTACTCGTAATAGCCGCGCGCCTGCTCAAAAGTGATGAAGGCGGTGAGCAGGCGGTCCATCTCCAGCTTGGCCTCATGAGCCAGGGACTCCACCTTGATGCGGCGTTCGGAACGGCCCGTCTCCTCCGCCTGAATCAGGAGGACGTGGGTGAGCCAGCCCAGCGTGCCCACAACCAGCAGCAGGCTGACGGTCAGCAGGATAATGCGGATGCGCCTGTTCACGTATCAGGAAAGGAAGGATGAATTCCAGCGGTAACCCTGGCTTCTGAGCGTCTCCAGGGAGGCGGCCGCCTTCGCGCCCAGCTTGTCACGCAGGCGCATGACGGTCATCTCCACGGAGCGCGTATCCGTCAGCCGCGGGTCCATGTCCCACACGCGGCGGAGCAGCTCGTCCCTGGTGATGACCCGGTTGGGATGGGTGGCCATGTAGCTCAGCAGCTCAAACTCGCGCGCGGTGAGGGTGGCCGTCTTGCCATCCTCAAATGTGAGCACGCGGTTGGCGTTGTCCAGCACAGCGCCGGGAATGGTGATCTCCCTGATCTGGCGCGGCCGTTCCGGGGACCTGCGCAGCACGGCCTCAATGCGGGCGATCAGTTCCCGGATGCTGAACGGCTTGACAATGTAATCGTCCGCTCCCAGCTTCAGCCCCTGCACCCGGTCCTCCTCCTCCCCGCGGGCCGTCAGCATGATCACGGGCGTTCCGGGCCGTTCCTCGGACATGACCTGGAGCACCTGGAAGCCGTCCGCTCCGGGCATCGCCACATCCAGCAGGGCCAGGTCGAAATTGCGTTCCCGCACGGCCCTGATGGCCGCCAGCCCTTCCTCCGCGGCCAGCACCTCGTAGCCGGAGGCGGTCAGCACGTCCGTCAGGGCGTGCCGGATGCTGTCGTCATCCTCTGCAACCAGAATGGTGTATGTTAAGCTGCTCATCGTTTGACCCTATAAAAACACACAATTTCCCCTTTTGTATAGAGAAACCTGCGCCCCTCCGGTAACAATGCCATAACAGGGGGGCTTCCGCCGCGGAATTCCCGGCGGTCACGGGCGCTTCAATTCTGTGTAAGACTCCGGTACGGGGCCGGCAGGCTGGCGGTGGGAATCTCGATAGCCTCCATCGGCCCCGGCACGGTGCCTTCAAAAAACGGCACTCCCTTGTAGGAAAGAATAATCCGGGAATGAACCATGCCGGCGGTGGTCTGGCGCAGGAAATCCCTGTCCCGGAAAACGAGCAGCGTCTTTCCGTTCTCCGCAGCCACGGGGCGGCACTGGAAATTGCCCAGCGTAGCGCCGGAAGCGTCCGTCATCTGCACGGGCAGCACATACGCCTCTGAAAAAGTGGGGGCGTACACCCCCCACAGGGAAGTAAGGCCCATGACGATGACAATCAGGACGCCGACGAATATTTTCGTGGAAGTGGACATGCGGAGAGTTGAATAATGGTGCTGGCCGCATGCCCGCGTTCCGGAGCGGATGCCGTGCGGCGTCAGCGTTCTTGTTTAAGCCATTCGGCGGCCTGCGGGGCGTAATAAGTAAGGATCATGTCCGCCCCGGCGCGCCGGATGGAAGTTAGAGTCTCCAGAACGGCCTCCCGTTCATCCAGCCAGCCGGAGGCTGCCGCGGACTTGATCATCAGGTACTCTCCGCTAACGTGGTAGGCCGCTACGGGCAGCGTGACATGACTGCGCATGGCCGCGATCACGTCCAGATACAGCGTGGCGGGCTTCACCATCAGGATGTCTGCGCCCTCCGCTTCGTCAAGCTGGGCTTCTCGCAGGGCTTCCCGGATATTGCCGGGATCCATCTGGTAGGTCTTCTTGTCCCCTTCCTTCGGAGCGCTCTCCAGGGCGCCGCGGAACGGCCCGTAAAGGGCGCTGGCATACTTGGCGGTGTAGGCCATGATGGAAACGTCGTCCAGGGCCTCGGAATCCAGCGTGGCGCGGATGGCGGCCACGCGGCCGTCCATCATGTCGCTGGGGGAGATAATATCCGCCCCAGCGTCCGCATGGCACAGGGCCTGTCGGCAGAGGACCTCCACGGAATCGTCGTTGAGAATCTCCATGGTGCCGTCGGACCGGAACTCCACCAGGCCGTCGTGCCCGTCTGAATTATAGGGGTCCAGCGCCACGTCCGTCATCACGGTCATGCCGGGAACTTCGCTTTTAAGGGCGTAAATGGTGCGGGGAATAAGTCCGTCCGGATTGTAGGCCTCGGAGGCGTCCGGCGTCTTCTTGTCGTCCGGAATGGCGGGGAAAAGGTCCAGCGTGCGGATTCCCAGGTCCATCAGGCGCTTGGCCTCCTCCACCAGTCCCTGCACGCTCCAGCGCGTGCAGCCGGGCAGGGAGGAAATGGGCTGGTTGCCGTCCCCCTCGTGGACGAAAACCGGGCAAATAAGATGTTCCGGGGAAAGGGAGGTCTCCCGGACCAGGCCCCGGATATTGGCGGACTTTCTGTTGCGGCGCGGCCGTATCGGTAGATTCATCATGGTGGATTATGAAAAAAATAATTGGGCGGGCATATCGGGTACTCTTCCCCGGCTGACGGAACTCCCGGAGCCGGAAAACTTCATTCTACAAATTCAGCGGTTTTTCATCGTCCGCTCCGGTCAGCATCCACCCTTTCTCCGTCCGGGTGAAATACAGGTTGCATCTGGTAAAGCCGGACTTGGGCGTCGGCTTGAGGCCGATGGTGGCCTTCAGGGAAGTCCCCCCGTCCTTCAGTTCGAAGGCGCCTTTCAGCGTGGGCTTGTAATCCTTCCTGTTCCGGGAGGAAGGCTGGAACTCCTCCTTGCTCATAACGGCCTTCAGCTGCTTGAGCGCTTCTTCAAATTCCGGAACGGAGGCGAATCTGGACGGGGCCAGCATGCGGATCAGCGTCAGGCTGTCTCCGGCCTCCAGGGCGCGTCCGGCTGCAGAAACCGCCTCCTTAGGTTCGGAATAGGCAAGGGCCGGATACGTCCTGTGGAAATCCGCAATGATGCGGCTGGTGGTGGACTCGTCCGGCTTCAGGTTCCAGGAGGAAAAAGCGTCCCCCACATACATCTTGAACACCGGAAAGCCGTCCGTGGGGTCCTGTATCTTTTCCAGCGCGTAGCGGTAGATCAGGGCGGGCTTGTCTATGTCCGGCAAGCTCATGCGCGGCGGCAAAATGGTCATGGCCGCAATGCTGTGGATATCCTTCTCCGTCTTCTTGGCCTCGTTCTTGTTGCGCTCCGGCTGGTCGTCCCGTTTGTTCGGGTCAAGCTGGTCGTCCGGATGGGGCTGGAGGGGAACCAGGATGGTATTCGGGAACCCCATGAAACTGAGGTTGGTGGGTTGGATGTAGCGGTTCTCCGGGTTCCGGTCCTGCAGGCGCATGGCCTTCACCACGGGGGTGAGGCGGGCACTCTGGGTAATGGCGGACTCCATGTAATAGGGCGCGACGAGCAGGGCTGCGATGCGGGCCGGATCGCCCTCCTTCACGGTGCGGATCAGGAGCTTTTTAATCTCGTCGTCTGACTTGCCCTTGACGGCCTCCACCCGGAACCGCTTGATATGTTCCAGGGCCTTCTTCACGGCGGCCACGGAATACTGGTGCGCGAGGCCGAAAATCTTCTTCTTGGCCTCGGTGGAAATCTGTGCCGCCTGCTGGCGGACATGGTCGTTGAAAGGCAGGAACGTATTGTCAAAACTGCCGGGCGTCAGGGACGCCTTCCACTTTCCGTTCTTCTTGACCAGGGCCACGGCGGTGGCCGCGTAAACGTAGGGGTTGGTCCTGTCTGGCAGCATGATATAGGCCATGGCCAGGTCCCCGTCCATGATGATGGAGGCCTCGTCCACGAACGGCGGCCTTTCCGGGGAAGACGCCGTCACGTAGGCCTGCACGGCCTCCATGCGGGAAAGAATGCTCTTCAGCTTCAACGGCCCCACGAATGGGGACGTGGCGGGCAGGGACTTGTACGGCTCTGCGCTCCAGTCCGTTTTTTCCTGCAGGGCGCGGAGAAGAAGTTTGGCCGCATTGAAGGGCGTGCTCTGGTCCGGCATGGGGGCATTGTCCCCGTTCCCTTCACTCCCGCCTTCCGGCGTTTTGTCCAGATTGATCGGGAAGCTTGCCGGGGCGTCGGGGGGAGGCTCCTGCGTGCCCGCGGAAAATCCGCAGGGCAGGCTGAGGCAGAGAAGGGCGAGGGGGAGGAATTTCATAACCGCTGGCCGTCAATATGGCATAAATGCGTTCTGCTGTAAATCATTCATTGCCTGATGGCGGACCGGACTAACCCGGCAGGGGAAAAGTGGAAAAAGGGGAGAAAAAAGAAACGGCCGCTTCCCGGAACGCCTGCACAGGCGCTGAATGAGGCCGCCGGTGTGAAAACCGCGGGCACAGGGGGGGGAATCCGGCAAAGACCCTGCCGCGGTTTTCTGGGAAAAACGGAGCGGGACACATCTGTCAGCGCCTTCCGGAAAAGGACGGGCGTGGGAAAACCTCCCGCCTCCGGAAAGAACAAGCCACGGGAACCTGTACCGCCGCGGCACCGCTGGAACAGGAGGAAACATGCACCCTGCGGAAAGAAAAAGTGCCCGTGGAAAATGGAACAACGCCGCGGACATGATGAACTTTCCATGCCGGAATCCCTGCGGGGCCGGGAAAAACGGCAGGCCAGTAAACCTCCGGCAATGAAAAAACAGAGCCGCGGAAACGCGGGCAACCGTCCCGTGCGGCCCTTCCCGGCCATCGCGTGGCGATGCGCTTGTCGGAACCGATATGCCTTAAATTTTTGGAAAGGCGGCTTTTTTGCATTTGCCAACAGTGCCTGAGGGGGGTTAACTAATGCGCGTATGTCCGAACACAAGGAAAGAAAGACTCTTGAAGAACGCAATCAGATGTCTGATCTGGAACGCCTGCGCCATTCCTGCGCGCACATTCTGGCCACGGCCATTTGCCGCATCTGGCCGGATGCCCAGCTGGCGGGCGGTCCCGCCGTGGAAAACGGTTTCTATTACGACGTGGAGCTGGACCACCGCATCAGCACGGAAGACTTTGAACGCATTGAAGCGGAAATGAAAAAAGTGGTGAAGGAAAACCAGACCTTCCAGAAGGAAATCATCTCCCGTGCGGACGCCATGAAAATGGCGGAATCCGGGGAACTGGGCGCCCTGGGCCCGCGCAGCGGCCCCTCCCGCTTTAAAATCGACCTGCTGAACGACATCCCGGAAGACGAGCAAATCTCCCTGTACCGCAACGGAGACTTCACGGACCTGTGCGCCGGACCCCACGTGGGCCGCACCGGCAACTGCAAGGCCTTTAAAATCATGAGCGTGGCCAGCGCCTTCTACAAGGGGGACAAAAACCGCCCCATGCTCCAGCGCATCTACGGCACCTGCTTCCCGAACCGGACCCAGCTTGACGAACATCTCGCGCGCCTGGAGGAAGCCCGCCGCCGCGACCACCGGAAGCTCGGCCGCGAGCTGGGCCTCTTCTGCATTGACGAGGCCGTGGGCCAGGGCCTCATCCTCTGGAAGCCCAAGGGCGCCCTCATCCGCCGCTCCCTGCAGGACTTCATCACGGAGGAACTGGACAAGCTGGGCTACTCCCAGGTATACACCCCCAACATCGGCAAGCTGGACCTGTACCGCACCTCCGGCCACTTCCCGTACTACCGGGAAAGCCAGTACGCCCCCATCCCGGAGCGCGACGCCATGGAAAAACTCTGCGAGGAAGGCGCCACCTGCGCGGAACTCTTCAACGGCCTGACGGACGGCACCATTGAAGGCTACATGCTCAAGCCGATGAACTGCCCGCACCACATCAAAATTTACGCTAATGACGCCCACTCCTACCGCGACCTGCCCGTCCGCCTGGCGGAATTCGGCACGGTGTACCGCTGGGAACAGAGCGGGGAACTGGGCGGCATGACGCGCGTGCGCGGCTTCACCCAGGATGACGCCCACATCTTCTGCACCCCGGACCAGCTTGCCGGGGAAATCCGCCAGTGCCTGGGCATCGTGAAAACCATCTTCGGCACCCTGGGAATGACGGACTACCGCGTGCGCCTCTCCATGCGCGACCCGGAAAGCGACAAATACGTGGGTTCCCCGGAAAACTGGGACAAGGCGGAACAGGCCCTGCGGGATGCCGCGGAATGGCTGGGCGCGGACTATAGTGAGGAAGCCGGGGAAGCCGCCTTCTACGGTCCCAAGATCGACTTCATCGTGCGCGACGCCATCGGCCGCGAATGGCAGCTCGGCACCGTGCAGGTGGACTACAACCTCCCGGAACGCTTTGACCTCCATTACACCGGAGCGGACAACAAGCCGCACCGGCCCGTCATGGTGCACCGCGCCCCGTTCGGCTCCATGGAACGCTTCACCGGCCTGCTCATCGAGCACTTTGAAGGAAAATTCCCCACCTGGCTCTCTCCGGAGCAGGTGCGTGTGCTCCCCATCTCCGACAAGGTCATGGACATCGCCAAAACCTACCGTGACGCCCTGGCCTCCCGGGGCGTTCGCGTCACGGTGGATGAAACCGCGGACAAAATCGGCGCCAAAATCCGCAACGCCCGGCTGGAGCGCGTGCCCTACATGCTCGTCATCGGCCAGCGGGAGGCGGAGGAAGGCACCGTTTCCGTACGCCACCGGGACCGGGAAGACCTGGGCTCCATGCCCTTTGAACAATTCATGGATGCCGTCTCCCGGGAAATAGCGGAGCGTCATATTTCCCCCGTGATTTGAGTTGCCAAGTTATTTTATTTAGTTTAGTAATATCCGGACGTGCCAATAAAGCCAACGAAGAATAATGACGGTAATCGCCGCCGCGAGCGCGGTGATCAGACTCGGGTCAACGAGCGGATCCGCGCCCCCCGCGTGCGCGTGGTGACCGCCAACGGAGACCAGCTCGGGATAATGAACACGCGTGAAGCGCTGGAAAAGGCCAAGGCCCTTGGCCTGGACCTGGTGGAAGTGGCGAGCAACGCGGACCCGCCCGTGTGCCGCGTGGTGGACTACGGACGGTACAAGTACCAGCAGTCCAAGCTTCAGAAAACCAACAAAAGCCGCACGATCAAGCTCAAGGAGGTCAAGCTCCGCATCGGTACGGACACCAACGACTACAACGTGAAAATGGCCCGTACGGAAAGCTTCCTGGACCACGGTCACAAAGTGCGCTTCCAGCTCCGCTTCCGCGGCCGTGAAAACGCGCACCACGAACTGGGCTATGACATGCTCAACAAGGTCATTGCGGACATGAAAACCATGGCGCAGGTGGACCAGCCCCCGCGCCTGGCCGGCAACACCATGCACATGGTGCTGGCTCCGTTGCCCGCCGCGCAGCGCGTGAAAAAATTCACCGCCCATTTGGACGCCGATTTCGACTCGGAAGACTCCGCCTTTGACGCGGAAGACGACGAATAAAATTGCGCTTTTTTCTCCATTTCACAGGCTTTCCGCTCCAAGAACGGAAAGCCTTTTTTATGCCGGAATGTTGTCATGCACGGCGTCCCTCGTGCCGCACGGTCGGGAATTGTCCGGAAAACGAATGTGGAAGGTCCCATGAAATCATGGAAGGAGGCCTTTTCCCGACCTTCTTCCTGTTCCGTCTTCATCGCACACGCGGGAAAGTTTCTGGACGAAAGGCGCGGAACGGAATACTATGGCCTCTGCATCGCAGCAGGCGAGGGTTGTCGGGACGGCTGGAACGACTTCGTGGCGGAACCTTCCTCCGTCCTTCTCACTCACCGCGCCAACCCCCGGCTCACAGAAAAATCCCGGAACACCGGCGATTCCTGTAACGCTCAGGGTATCTTAGATTGACATCTCCCCATATACCATTTTAGGCGTGGAATACGCATCTCCGCGGACAGGTTGGCGCAAAATACCCTTTGCGTGCCTGACTCTCAATATGTATATATCCCCGCCGTCGCACCCTCACGGGTGCGTGGATTGAAACTATTACGACAAATCCCAGGTCTATACACGACAGGGTCGCACCCTCACGGGTGCGTGGATTGAAACCCATACCGGAAATAGTACCGTCCATGTGACGGCGGTCGCACCCTCACGGGTGCGTGGATTGAAACTGCTCTGAAAAACGGTAAGGGCGCCAGACTGCCGGTCGCACCCTCACGGGTGCGTGGATTGAAACATGACTGCGTGCCTGGACATCAACCCGTCTTTGTAACGCGCCATGACATCTGATCAATTGACGACAGGTATCTGATCAATTTAGCCGTCCCTGCCTACTCCGGGCAGGGGGTGTGCAGGGCTCCTGCATCGCCTCTGCAAGCGGCCATCAGGCCGCCCCAATCCACCGCCTCGTCATCCTCCCTGGTCACACCGTCCTGCAGCATGGCCGCCCTGGCGTCGGCCAGCAGGTGCATCACCCTGGCCCGCTCGCTGGCCGGCTGGTGATCCTGGCGAGGGCTGCCGGTGGTTACCATTGCAAACCTGGCCGCATAACTCTCGGCGCTCGCTGTCCGGCTGGGCCAGCACCAGGCCGTCCACTCGCTCCAGGGGCTGCGCTGCCTCCACGGCTCCTCGATGCGGCACACTGTTGCCGGCACCCTGGCCAGCACCTCACGGCCGATGGTCACATCCTCCGGCGCTAAATCATCCAGCAGCGTCCAATCCATCTCCCGGTAGAGCCGTCTGGCCATCCATCCCCTCAATGCGTACAGGCAGCCATAAATCCGCCACGCTCCTGCCACAAAATCCCCGGAGGCATACATCGGGCATGCCGGATGGGCATCCATCCAGCGCAGCCAGCCGTCATCCAGGAGGGCCGTATCGCAATCAATCTTGACGACGATGTCGTCGTCCTCCGCCTCTCGGCACATCTCCGAGAGCATACCCCGGATGCAGGCAGGCCCGCGCAGGTTACCCTGTCGATCCCATGATGACTGCACGTAATCCGCGCCTATGCTCCGGAGAGCAGCGGCGGTATCCTCCTGCACCGGACTGGCCGCATCGTCCACTACCGTGACGCTGGCGTAGGGTACGGCCATCCGGACACAGCGCACGCAGGCCACTGCCTCGGCGGCGTCTCCGGAATATGAAAAAACAAAAATCCTGATCATACTGTTATATATAGAGTGAAAAATTAAACAGCCGGCCCGTAGGGGTAAAAAGTGCCGTAATTGACCGGTATCTGAATAGTGCCCAGCATATGCTGGTACACTACCTTGTCCTGCACCGTCGCAACGTGGAAGGAGTAAAAAAACTCCTCCGACTCGTCCGGCTCCTCGTCCTGGAGCCGGAGGGGGTTGACCGGCCCCTGCTCATAGGCGATAGACGTGCCGGTCAGCTTGCCCTTGGCGTTAAATTTGACGTCCAGCCATATCTCGCCGGCCGTAAAGCCGGTCATCGTGTACCAGCCGCTGTTATCTCCCGGCGTCTGGCTGATGTAGACGCCCTGCAGCATCAGCTTGCCCCGGCGCATCCGCGCGCCGGTCACATTGGCGTTATCGTCATCCCAGTCAAGGATTACCTGCAGACCATAAATCGGAGGCTGCTCCGGGGCTGCCGACCACACGATCTCCCCCTCCGGTCCCAGGGTGGGCGCGGGCGGAGACTTGTAAGCCTCGCTGTCGTACTGCAGCGTCTGGACCGGGCCGTCCACTTGGTCCTGGTCGTCCAGCGCCTGCTGGTCGTCGGCTATCTGCCGCATGCGATCAATCATGTCCTGCAGAGACAAATGCGCCGGCACGCCAGTGGTGACCGCCGTGCTCTCTCCGTCCAGATCAACGCTGACGCTCTGCACGACGGTGGCCATGTCGCGGTACTCGCGCCGGGATCCGGTGATGGCCAGCCTGCTGCCCACCAGGATGGCGGGCGACACGGCCCGCAGGGCGGTGACGCTGCCCTCTACGGGGACGTCGCGGGTGACCTCGTAATAATCCCGCAGGATGGAGGTGTAATCCGGCCACGCCTGACCGGCCGGCGGCGTACCGCCTCCGCTGATGGGCGGCTCTCCTCCCCCGTCAGCCCCGGCATCCCCTGACTTGCTGGCCCGGTACTTGCGGTGCATGGTGTTGATGGTGCGCCCCCTCCATGTCATCCAATGGTAGTATCTGGTCACACCGTTGACTTGCTTGGTGTGCGGGAACAGCATCTCGCAGCCCTTGGGGGGCTTGGCGTCCATGTATACATATTGCTTGAGCTCCACATAACACCACTTGATGGTATTGCAGCTCTCGCTCAGCTGACCGCTCACATGCTCGTAACGCTGAGCGGAGTCGTCAGTGGAATAATTGCTCTGGGTGGATCCGTCAACGCCGGCTATTACGGATTTCTTGATCCTCCCATACCGCGCGGCCGTCAAGGTGGCAAGCTGGGGTATCTTGCGCCGCCAGTAGATGGCTCCCTCCACATCGTTGGTGGGCAGTTTGTGCCCTGTCACCTCGACAACAGGCTTGGTAAAATCCCACACCGGGGACTCGGAACCTTGCGGCTCGTCATCATCCGGGCTGTCCGGACTGACGGCCACCTGAACAGTTACGCATCCCTCCTGGTGCAGGGACGCCCCGCGTGGCCAGACCTGGGACTGGTAAGCCTGATTGCCGGCAGTCAGCACGACGCCCACGGCCGGGGGGACCAGGTCCGGCCGGGGGGTGAGCTTGATACTGGAGAGCCTGTCTCTCACTCGGTCCAGGGTGGTCACGGGCAGATCGGCCCCGTCGGCCACCCTGATCACGGGGGCGTCTCCCGTATAATCCACCCGGCACACCATGCCGGGACGGCTGGCCAACACCTTGCGCAGCACGCCGGCATACATGTCGCAGGAGAGCGCCGTATCCCACATCCAGGCGGAGGCGGACACGGACACGTCGATGCCCACGTCGGCAGAGAGGAGGCCGTGCTTGCGGGCATCCTCCAGCACCGCCTTGAGGGTGGCGGCAATGCCCACCCGGCGGGGCACGCTCTCGGCGCTGCCTCCGGATATGTTGGCATTAAGCGCCCCCCTCAACCCTCCGGATGGGCTGAAACACAGCGCCCCCTCCAGGGGCTGGAGGATGTCGCACGCCTCAATGGACCACCGCCAGGCATTGCCGGACTGCTCCAGGGCGCACTTGCGGATGGTCCCCTCCATCACCGTCACGGCGTCCCACACCACGCGCACTTGATCCATGTAGGCATAGGGTGCCGGCTCGTCCTGGTCGCGCGCCAGCTGTTGCCAGGTGAATTTGAGCGGGCCAAAATTGCTCCAGTTGCAGGAGGCACCCTTGATGGCCTTGCCCGTGATCTCAATGACTCTCATGGCGGTGATGCGACAGATGGGTTAGCGGTGGCGGCTGTAGCGCTCGCGGGACAATAAGCCGGAGACCTCCTGCTCAATCTTGCTGAGGCGCTCATTGTGCCGTGCCGACTTGTCCGCCGCCTGCCGGGCGACGGCAAGAAACTGCTGCATCACATCCAGGATGCGGCCCGTGGCGTTGCCCTGCCCAAGCATCTGCCGGGTAAACTCGCTGACCATGGCGCTGGCGTCCTGGCCTGCCGCAGGGACAGGCTGTGGAGGAGGCTGCGGAGCCTGTGCGCCGGCGCGGATGCGCGCGCGCATCTCCTCCTCGGCGTCCAGGTCGCGGCCCTCCGGAGTGACGCGCCGGGGCCGTGCCGGCCTGGCGGGATTGGCCGGCTGAGGCCGGGACATGGCCGTCAGAATGCGGCCCAGCTCTCCATGGACCAGCTCCTTGACCAGCCTGACCACGCGCATGCCCGCCTCGTCGTCCTGGTCGATACGCATCGTCAGGGACTGGAGCTGCTTGATCGTAGCGTCGTTGAGTACGCCATACTTGGCGACATCCTTGAGGATGTCCACAATCTTGGCGGCGGCTCCATCCTTGGGGAGACTGGGGAGGATGTCGGACAATCCGTCCAGCTTGCCCTTGTATCGCTGAGCCTCCAGATCCTTGCGCTCCAGGGGAGTCATCAGGTTGCGCTCTCCGGCCGCCGCCTTGGAGTAACCCTTGATCATGTCGTCCATCATCCACTTGACCTTGGCGGCCAGCTCCTTGGGCAGGCCCTTGAGCGCCTCGTCGCGCAACTGGCTCAGGCGTGCGGAGTCCTGCTCGGACATGTAGCCGGCATCGGCCATGTGCTGCCCCTCCTTAAGCAACCGCTTGAGTCCGGGCGTCTCATGATCCTTGTAATCCTGGCCGTCAGTGAGTTGATCGTAGCGCCTGCGCCAGCGCTCCTGGACGCCCTTGCGCTGGCTGGCCAGCTCGGCGAGGTCCTTTTGCCGACGCTCATCTGCAGCCACGGCGCTGGCCTGGTCCGCCTTGGCGGCGGCGATGACAGCCTCCCTGGCGTTGATCTCCCGCTGGTACTGCAGGAGCTGCTGTTGGGTGGAGACGTTGGCCTCGTCCAGCTTGAGCTGGTCCTCGGCAGTTTTGAGGCGCTCCTTGCGGGTCGTCTCACTCTTATCTTGGTCCTTGATGGCATTGGAGATGTCCTCAGTCATCTGCATACTGCCGGCGTTGTCCTGATCGTAGTGGACCAGAGGATTACTGCTGCGGTAGTAAGCCTCTATAGCCTCTACCTTAGCGTCTGCGTCGGCAATGTATTGAGCAAGGTCCTTATACTGCTGGAGACGCTCCATTGTCTTATCTATCTTATCCTGAGTATCTCTGGCTACACGGGGATCGCTGAGTCCCTTGCTGGTGCGCAGGGCTATGGCATCTTGCAGCTCCTGCTCAAGCCTTGCAATGTCTTGCATCCTCTGTTGGGTGCGCTCCCGATGGTGATAATCCTCTACATCCCTCTTGTATTGGCGATACTCCTCCGGAGTGACCCCAGCATAAGGCGACTTGGCCGCCTGTTCTTGTTCGGCCTTGATCCGGGCCACCTGCCTGGCGGTCTCGTCGCGGGCCTGGATAGCCGCCTCCAGCATGATCTGCTGGCGGTCCTCGCGGGACTTGGCCGCACCCCTGGCCTCGGAGGCATCCAGGTCGGCCATCAGGGCGGCGGCCGTCTCCTGGGTGATCTCACCCCTGATCTCGCGGGTACGCACGATCGTGCGTTGCAGCTCCAGCTCCTTGAGCCGGAGAGCCTCCACGTGGTCCACCTCCGCCGTGCGGTTGGCGGCCAGCTGGCCGATGAGCTGGATGCGCTGGGAGTAGAGCTCGTTAATGGCCGTGATCCTGCGCTGCTCCTCGTCGTAGATGCGCTCGCGCTTGGCGTTGGTCAGCGCATCGGTATAGGCCTGCTCGCGCTCGGCGGCCTCGGTAGCCAGACGGTCCTTGAGCTCCCGCGCCCGCTTGACGGCGGCCTTGTCCACGCCCTCGATTACCTTGTCCCAAGAGTCCAGGATCCACTGGCCGATGGCCTTGCCACGGTTGTAGAAAGACTCCAGCTCATTAACGACGTTGAACGTCGCCATCATCCTGCCGCGCAGGGCCACCAGGGACGACTGCGTCTGCCTGGCGCTGCGCCCCATCTTGTTGAGAGACGCCGCCCCCTTGTCCCCGGCCTGGGCGACGTCGTTGCCGGTGGTCCTGGCCTGCTGTCCGACCTGGCTGACGGCCCCCTGCAGACCCTCTGCAGAGTCGGTTGTCTTGTCGATAGCCTCAGCGGTATCCTCGGCGGCATCCGCCACCTCCTCCAGGTTGTCGATTGTCTCCTCCCGGCCTAGCTCGTCGTTGACCTGCCGGGCCGTCTGGCGCAGGCTATCCAGCCCCTTGTTGACCTTGTCCAGCGCTCCCGTGTTGGCCGTAGCCTCCACGCCTACCTGTACCTTGTAATCCTTGTCTGCCATGTTAGTTAATAGTGATGAGTTAAGAGTTAATAGTGGTTAAGATATCTCTCCCGTCAGGGTGAGGGATAACTGGACGGCCGCCCATGCCTTGCCCTCGGTGTCCGGCAGCCGGATATCCTCCGGGCGGCGGCCGAGGCGCGGTCCGTCCGGTCCCAAGTCGTGATCGCTGGTGAGCGGCAGAGGCTGGACGAGATCCACCGTGGCGTGGTAGGTCCTGGTGCGTGACGGCCGCCGCTGGTGGTAGCAGGACAACCAGGTAACCGTACCCTCCGGGTGGAGGGTGAGAGTCTCCTGCAGGTCCAACCCCCATGCCTGGGCGCGGGCAAACGTCGCCCAGGCCCTGACCACCGTCAGGGTCATCTGCAGGGAGGCGTTGCCGCGCGCGGCCTGGTGCATCCAGGGGCTGCCAATCACACCCTCTCGCTGGATCTGGATGGAGGGCTTGACGCTCACCAGCTCCGCCATGACGTCGTCGTACTGGCACAGCACGATGTCCTGCAGGCCGGCCGGGCGGTAGATGACCGTGTCGAGGGAGAGGTAGTGCATGGCGTGATGAGAGTGGAGGGTTGAGAGTTAAGAGTGGAGAACATCAGAAGTGAAGTGCTTGAAAAACGCCACAGCCTCGTCATCCGTGATGATAAAATCCGGGTAGTCATAAACCGTAAATATCCTGCGCCCTCCGGTTTCCGCATGGACGGCCTCGACATCAAGCGCAACCTCGTCCCGTTGCCCGGTGGGGGTGTAAGGATCATCCTCACTGTAGATCGTCGCCGTCATCAGATGCGCCCACACCTGGGACGCCTGCCAAGGCTCGGCCAGCCCTACCAGCGCGGCCACCACGGATTGTAATGCCGGGGCCTGATCGGCGGGTATGTCGTCCTGCGTATAGCGTCGGGACTGCACAAATCCATCCTTATCGGGAAACACGGCCGTCATCGTGAACTCCTCCCACGCCCCGGGCGAAGGAAACTGTATCTGTATTTGGGTATTATCCATAACTGTTAATCGGTTAATTTATTTGTATCAAATCGCACCATTCGCCTAGGACAGTTCCTCCATAATAATTGGGTGCATGAACCCCGACAGAACAATGTCCCGCTGTCTTTGCCAGTGACAGCCTGCTGGACATCGCTCTGTTATAAGAATCCAACGTAAATGTCTCCGGCAAAACCTTGTAGGAAACAAGACGCCCGGCGCTTTTATCAAACCCAACCAGCCAGACACCGGAATGCTTACTCGTCATGGACAAAGCCACTCCCCGCAAGGCAAGGCTGTCGGGCACGGAACACTGGTGGGTGGTATTGACGGCAGTACTGGACGCATTATCCCACCGGGACATGCGGACAGACACGGCACATTGGCCATTGGCCGGACGGCCTATCTGTATATCGACCCAGTATCGCATGTAACCTGCGGGCGTGGCAAAGGGATCATCATCCAGGCTCGCGTAATCCGCATTGAAAGAAGTATTGCCTATGGCGATCGAATCAAAGCACCGGCCATATCCCAGGCCGCAGGACATTGGGAAATAACAACTGGTCAAGCCGTCGTAAGCTGAATTGTTATTGTCGAGATTGATCATATTAAAATCAGCCGTGACCACAGTCCATGCCGGCATGTTGTCTCGCCCGGCAGCCCACCAAAACCGGTCCACAAGTATTCCCCAGGAAAAAGGATTGGAAGAATTGAAATAGGTACGCAACGCGGAAAACTCCATCTCGTGAAGCAGACGCACCTCCCTGTATCTGGCCGCCTCCGTGTCAGTGGATGGCGCTACCGGAATATTAATCCCCCCGTTGGCATTGATCGTGCCTCCAAAAGTAGCCGCCGTGGTGATGGACAGAGTAGAGGCGGCAACCCTGTTGCAATTAACGACATTGCCGGATATTTCCCCGGAGGAAGCAAGCGCAGAAACATGGACAACGGCACTGTTTGAGCTGGCGTAAATCGTTGCTCCTCCGTTACTCAATGTAATTTTTTGCCCAGCGGAAAGAGCAATCCCTCCGGCCAGCGTCATGTTGCCTTCAGCATCCACCTGCGGGATGGCGGCCAGGGCCTGCTGGGCCGCGGTGGCGGAACTGGCCGCGCTGGTGGCGGATGTCCCCGCATTGGTGGCCGCCGTCTGCGCCTGGTTGCGGGCCGTGGTGGCCGCCGTAGCCGCAGCCTGGGCGTCTGCGGAGGCTGTACGGACATCATTGCCCAGCCCCTGCATCTGGGCGGCGGTGGCAAGCTCCGTACCACCCACCATCACTCCGTCGTCGTAATCAACCGTGACGGACAGCACGGGGGCTATGGTGGCTTGCGTGATGACGGGCGGATAACTGACGGCGGAGGCGATGCCCCGGCCATCCTTGGCCGCCGTGATGACGGCATGGACGCCCAGCTCGTGAGTGGTCAGATGATCCGCGTCCGGGCCGGCACATATCTCCAGCATGATCTTGTCCCCCCGCCGCAGAGGGACGCCGGGTGTAAAATCCCAGGTCATGGGCTGGTTATTGGCAGGGAGAGCTACGGCGGGAGCTACCCCGGCCACGACATACTTGTCGCTCTCCAACCGCCAGATGCGCAGCCAGTGATGATCAAGCAATCCCGTGTCTGTGTAATAGGTCATGGTCACGCTGCGCAGGCGGCATTGATCGGTCAAGTGGCCGGCCAGCAGCTCGTCTCCCCACTCCATTGCGTAGCAGGCCATGACCGTGGGAGTCTCGGCCTCTCCGGTGGTAAGGGTGGACGATCCGGTAACGGGGTCCACGTGCATGCCGCGCTCTTGCAGAGCGCCGTCCAGTACATCCGGCAGCTGGGCGGCCAGGGATGCGGCCACCATCTCCTCCCAGTTGGCGACGACGTCCTCCGGAGGGACGACGTCTGCCGGCATGATATCCTGGCGCACTGCCACTCTGATCAGCGACGAGGTGCGCTGGGATCCGTCTCCGGCCATGAGGACCAGCTCTCCGACCAGGTCGATGCTCTCGGCACTCCCCATGGCCGCAACCAGCTGGGTCGTGTTGACCGACAGACTGCCGACATAGGCCGCACCCAGGGCGTCATCGACCGGCTCCAGATTGGTGGCGGCCAGTACCAGGGTGTCGTCGCCCAGGGCGGTCTTGACGGCCAGGGCCGGCCGTGTGCCGGAGGGAGTGACGGGCGTGCCATCGTCGAGCAGGGAGACGCGCAGAGGCAGCTTGTCCCCGCGCACCAGGGACAGGTCGGTGAGCGGCACGCCGGAGGGGAGCATGACGGCCATGGTGGCCAGGTCAATGAGGATATCCATATATCAGTGTGGAGGGTGGTGAGTTGAGAGTGGATCCTCCCGGCGATGACGCCGGGAGGAAGTGGCGCTTAAACGACCGAATAGTCAGCGTCGGGCGTGAGCTTGCAGAGCTGGTTGTGGACGACCGAGAGCTCGAATTCGGCCAGAGCCGGATCCGAGGCCGCCTTGGCCGGGTTGACCAGGCGCAGGCGTCCCTGCATGCAGGCGCTCATGATCTTGGCTCCGTCTCGATAGGCGTCGGTCCACTCGGTGTAGACGTAGACGTCGATCTGCGGAGAGCCGGAGTCAAAGACCACCTGCTCGGTGCCCCAGTCCTCGCGGAGTCCAAAGGACAATTGCAAGAATTCAGGGGTGATGTAATTGGACGAGAACAGGAATTTGCGCTTGGTGGTTAACAGCATCTCCTCGGTCTCGTAGGTGCCGCCCTTGTTGGTGCCCTCAATCTCGGATGTCTTGGGCTCAATCTGAGGGTTGCTGGTGCGGATCTTGCCCATGTAGAGCCAGGGACCGGGGGCCTCGTCGGTTGGAGGGACGGGCAGCCAGTCTGCAGACACGGTCTTGGCCTGGTCGCCAGTGCCGATGGCGGCTCCGAATTTGGCGATGTGCACCAGGGAGCCGATGATCAGGCCGGGGATGATAATTCTAGACATGTTAGTGATTAGTTAATAGTTGATGGTGTTGGCGGTTATACGCCGATGCGGACGGCCAGCTTGGCCTCCTCCAGGGCTTTGGCCTGAGCGGCCGTGACTCTGGTGACTGCTCCTGCTCGCCCATAAGCGCCGTTGATGAGCGTGCCCGTCCTGGTCACGCGGACTAACACCAGCGCCTCCTGCTGGGCGGGAGCCTGCGGAGTTGGGCTGGTCGTATCTGTGTTGTTGGTTGTGGTATTGGTCTTAGCCATGGTTGTATGTTGTGGGTAAGGATGATCAAAAATTGACGGGGGCGTACAGGATGACGGCGCGGCCCCGGTAGCCGGTGAGCTTGCTCTTGGTCATGTCGTAGTCCTCGACAGAGGCTACGGAGGGCATGTCGTAGCAGACGCGGTCGACAACCGGGTCCCACAGGCGCACGGCATGCAGCGCCTGCCCGACCATGCCGGACAGACAGCGCAGAGGCGGCATGCCTCCGGGCATCCCGGCTGTCCGGGCAAAGCAGCTCACGGCCAGCACGGCGTGCATGCGCACCATCGGCGCATCGACGCCCATCTCCAGGAGGGGCACGTAGCCGGCCGGCGTGACGGCCACGCTGCCGGGCTGGCCGATGGCCGAGCGGTTGATGGCATCCACCTGGTCCTGGTCGTCCCACACGGTGGGGCACACCATGGCGGCCAGGACCTCGTCCTGCTGCAGGTGGGCGATGAGATGCTCGGCGAGCTTGTAATCCTTGTCCATTGTGTGGAGATTAGAGAGTTAAGAGTTGAGTGTTGAGTTGTCGTCGGCCTGGGCCAGGAGGCGGTTGAGGACCAGGGTGGCGGCGTGCACGGCATACTCGCGCATCTGCTCGCGGGAGGGCATCACCTCCGGATGGGCCGGGATGGTAGCGGACTTGACCAGGGCACCAAGCGGTGTGACGTCCTGGTAGTGGCCGTCCTTATTGCGGCGCTTGCGCTGCTTGACGCGGGCCAGGATGGCGCTGCCGGTATCGACGTCGCCCAGCACCATGACCTCATCCTCCGGGATGTGGAGGCTGGCCAGGGAGCGCCGGCGCAAGGGGGAATCCCTGAACGGGATGAGCAGGCTCTTGATGCGGCGGCCGGTCACCTCCGACTTGCGGCCGGAGGGCTTGACGGTGCCGCCCAGCCACTGCAGGCGCACGCCGATGTGGGTGATATCAATGGTGGCCTTGTTGTCCCGGATGACGGGAGGATTGACCGATCGCTTGGCCGCGCCCCAGAATCCCTGGGACTGGGTGCGGTCGACCATGCCTTGGAAACTATCCCGCACCGCCTGGCGGGCGGCCCTGGCCACGTCGGCCACCATCTCCGTGCGGATGGCTGGAGCCAGGGGGAGCCGGTTGAGGCCTATCACATCGACGTGGAGCTTGATCATGAGTTGACATCGGTTAAGGGTTGAGGCATAAGAGGGACATGAGTGGGATGGACGGCAAGATCAGTAACCGCGACCTGCGCTGGTGGCTCAAGGAGCTGGCCAGACCGCGCGATGCTGCAGCCACCACTGCCCGGCCGGAGGCGTCCGACTGGGAAAGCCGGGCACGAGCCCAGGGCTGGCAGCCGGCCAGACCGTTTGTAGGCGGCCGCAATGGCAACGGCCGCCAGAACCGCCATCTCCGGCGTAAGGGTTGATCTGTTATTGCTGCTCGCTGACATAGACGTAGGTGGGTGTACCGTCCCTCCCCCGGACGATCTTGTTGACTCTGTGGCGCACGCCCTGCATGATCAGCACCTCGCTCTCATTGGTATGGGGATGCTGGTCGGTCTTGTTGACGAGCCGCCTCTGCTCCTGGAGAGTGCGGACGATGGTGTCGATGCGGTGGCCGGAGCGGTAGTCCTCGTTGACCAGGATGATCCTCTCGTTGCCCGGCTTGCCGCCGGCCGCAAACCGCTGCGCCGTCTCCTCCGTGCGCGACCAGCTGTCCACCATCTTGGTGGGTAATGCCTGGTAGCCGTCGCGCTTGATACGATCCAGGAATTGGTCGGCGTTGTTAGAGTCGATGGACATGCCCCGGTAGAGCGTGCCGCTCTCCCGGACGTCGGTGGGCCTGATGCGGTTGACGGCATCGTAGAGGGCGTCCCACTCCTCCTGGGTGGCGTAACCCTGGACGCCGCGCTGCGCCCGGTCAAATTTGCGCTGGTCCTCCACAAATTTGACGACGGCGCGGGCCTGGGTGTCCGGGATGACGGGAGGGCGCTGCCCGCAGATCACACGCCCGGCCTCGCTCCAGTGTACCGGGCGTGTGCCGTTGGGGTCGGTGTAGTAGACGCGGTCTCCCTCCACCTCCACACAATCCGCCAACGCTCTGGCAAATGCCTGCTGCAGGTCGCCGTCCATCCTGGCGACGGACGCCTCCAGGCTGGCGTTGAGCGACTCGTTATCCATCCCCTCAATCGTCGCCTCCGGGATAACCAGGCCGTGGCGCTGAGCCTCCTCGTAATCGACCGGATCCACTCCCATCCCACTATTATAGTCATAGGGCGGGTACGGCAGGTCAAACCGGCTGAGCTTGCGCCAGATGGGCGAGGTCAGTAGTGCAATGTGGGAGCCGTCGGTGGCCACGCCCTCGTAGTTGACGGCGGCGGCCGCCTCCCTCCAGCGGGCGGCCCAGTCCCTGGGCTGTCGGCTGTAGCGCTCGCGCACCAGGCGCTGGGCCGGGTAAGCAATCGACCCCATCATGGAGTCCCGGTAGGCCTTGCCCTGAACCATGGCTACGTTGGTATCCAGGATCAGGCGCTGGCGGGCATCAGAGTTGAGGTCCTGGATGGTGCCCTCCGTGCCCGGCTCCGGACGGTAGCCGGTGGCACGCAGCATCGCGCGGACCTCGCGCAGAGCGTCGGCCTCGGACAGATTGCCATCCACGATCCCCTGGGAGCGATCCCTAAATCCCTGCACGCGGGCATAACACCCCTCCCTGGCTGTCCAGTAGGAGCGCTCCCGGATGTCCGGATCCACGCCGTCCCAGTCTGCCGACGACATGCCGGCAGCAGGCACCGTGACCTTGGATTGCATCAACTCTGAGGGACTTGGCATGGATTTATAAATTACTAAATGTTTTTGTCTTTGATCTTTGCCCCGTCAGGGGCATCGTCTTTAGTATTTGTTCCCGCGCCCCCGTCCAGGGGACGGGAACAACCCCGGCGCTCCGGAGCCGTAGGCGGGACGCGGTCCCTGGACGTAGGGACGCTTGCCGGGAGGCACGGGCATGCGGCCGTCCGGAGCGATCACCCGGTGGGTGCCGGCCCGGACGGCCTCCAGCCGCTCGTGGGCGGCTGTGTTGGCCTTATCCCGGTCCTCGGAGACCGAGACCGCAAACCGCTTGAGCAGACGCCAGGCGATCATGTCCAGGGCCTCCGGCTTGAGCGTGCGCGGGATGGTGGTGTCGCTCTGCAGGTCCATCACATTGGCGGCGTTGCCCGCGATGGCCTCGCGCACGGCTGCCGTCACGTCCTGGATGATGCCGGGCACGACGGTGCCCTTCGTGTCGGCGGCCGTGATGGCCTCCAGCTCGGCGCGGTCGATGACCTCCGTGAGCATGTCCGCCGTCAATGTGATCCAGTGGAGCATATCAGTTAATAGTTAATAGTGATTAGTTAATAGTCTTATACTGTTACCTGTTAACTATTACCTGTTAACTCATCTCCCACCGGGGCGGGATCGTCGAGGTGCAGGATCATATCGACGAGCGTGTCACACATGCCGATGGCCTCGGCAGCCTTGCGCAGGTCGAGCATCTCGTAGGGCTTGGTCCGGGCCAGGATGCCGCTGATCACTCCCCCGGCGATGATGGCTGTGATCTCCTGTCTGGGAGTCAGGCCGTCCTGGATGGGACGCAAGGAGGCTGCGTATGGCTCCAGGGTCTTGGCGGAGCCATGCAGGGCATCATACTCGTGAGTGGTCATGTTGCGGCCGGGATCGTCCCCTGTCGCCGGGCAGTCACTGTCACCCTTGGCGGCGGGAGCGGAGGGCTCTACGGCAGGTTGACGGGCGGGACCGGCTGCAGGCTCCGGTGTGGATACCTCGGCAGCGGTATCCTCCACGGGCGGCGTGGTCTGGTCCTGGTCGGTATTGGTGGGGGTCATCTCCTGGGCGGGAGCCTGAGGAGCGGCGGCCTTGTTGGTCTTGGTTGATTGGACGATTGCCATAATAATATTTAGTCTTTGGTCGTTAGTATTTTGTCTTTGTTTTCCGCCGCCCGGAGGCGGCGGAAAAACCGCATCAGGCAATCTGCATGCGCATCATGGCCGACGGGGCGGCAAACACCACCTTGTGATGGCCGCGCACGCGCAGCCACTCCGTGGAGATGTCCTCGTCGCGGTAGGTCTCCACCGTGCTGTACATGTCATCTCCCGCGAGGTTAAGGGTCTTGAGCGCGGAGATGTCATCCAGGGACGGGTTGTCGTCAGCGTAAAACAGGTAGATGTTGTTGCCCACGACGTTGACGTTGTCCACCTCTGCTCCGCCCACTCCTCCCGGATTGTAGGAGGCGATGGTGCGCATGACCTTGACCGGCGGGATGTCGTCGCCCTGCAGGCCGATGAGCTCCAGGAGCGTCTCCGGCGTGAGGACCTTGCGGCCCATCTCACCCATCATGGACTGGACCTCCGTGTTGGCCTGGATGTCCGCCCAGATGTCGCGTGTGGTCAGGATGCGGTTGGGGTAGACGCCGTTGTTGACGGCGAATTTGTTGATGAGACTGGTCAGGATGCTGACCACGGGCTTGGAGCGGTCGCTCCACTTATTGGCCTCCGTGATGCCATCCACCGACGTGATGCCGGGGATGACGCTGTTGGCGTAGTCAAACACCTCCTTGTTGTGGGAGATGAGCATGTGCCGTGCCAGCGCGCGGGTCTTGGACTGGCGCAGGCTGTTGCGGTAGACCTCCTCGTCCACCGCTCCGAGCAGCTCGCGGTCGTCAATGCCGATCTTGAGGACGTGCTCCTCCAGCATCACCGGGACGTCCTCGCCACGGATGTCGATGGTACGGGGCGAGTCGTACATGGGGCGGCGGGTGTCGGATGTGGCAAACGCGTCCTGTCGCAGGTAGCGCTTGTAGGTGGTCAGCAGGCCGGGGGCCTTGACTCCCGGCGCGAGAAAGCGAGCCGGGTCGTGGGTCTGGGTGCCGTACCAGCCGACAATGTAGTTGGTCAGCGGCAGGTTGACGGCGTAGGTTGCGGATGTACTCATGCTATGTAATAATTAATAGGTAAGAGTTAATAGTTAGGCCTTGGCGGCAGTGGCGGCCGGACGGGCGACGAGGATGACCTCGTGGAGGCAGTCGCCCTGGCCGCTGGTATTGGGGGCCAGGGACCTGGCCACGACAACCTCGCCGGCTGCGCCGGTGGCCGCCTTGACGGTGGCATCGGCGCACAGCGCCAAGTCGGTGCCGGTCTCAATCGTGCCGGGCGTCTCGTTGAGGCGCGCCTGGACGATGCCCGGATGGGACTGGAGGATCAGGTCGCCGCCGTTGCCGTCGGCTCCGTCGCGTCCGTCAGGGTTGCTGACAACACCATCGGGGATGTCGGTGGCGGAGGTCACCAGGGACATGGTCTTGCCGTCTGCGGAGAGCTTGGCGAATTTGCCCTCGCTCTTGTCGGTGCCGGTGGTGCCGGCCGGCCAGTCGCGGCGCAGCACGGGAGTCTGCTTGATAATCATGTTATTTAATAGTTAATGGTTAAGAGTTAATAGTTATTGATGGATGGTAACGATACTGTTAACTATTACCTGTTAACTGTTACCTCGCCGCCGCCCGGCGAATTCCTCGGCCGCCCTGGACCAGGCGCGATCGTACTCGCCGGGGGTCAGGGCACGGCCGTGCTTGGTTACCTCGGCGTCCACCGCCTTGCGGCAATGGGCCACCAGATCGACGTCGCTCTGCGGGATCTGGACGGCCTTGCCCTCCGGCGTGCGGTGGGTGACTACTCCGGCGGGAGTGATCTTGCTGTCCATGCGCCGGCCGCCCTGGTTGTTGTGCAGCTGGCGCGTGAGGGGAGCCTTGCTGTGGGCCTGGGTGGCGGAGCCGGACTCGGCGGCCTGCTGCTTGAGCAAGTCAAAGTCCGTCTTGAGGTCGGTGACGGCCTTGAGGATGTCGTCGCCTGTTGCGGTCTCGGAGAGGTTGAGCACCTTGGCAATCTCGTTGCAGATGCCAAGCCAGCCCTCGTCCTCGGAGTTGCAGTTGGTTTCGTCGTTGTCGTCGTTGTTGGTGTTAGTCGTATCGGCCGCCTCTTCCTTCTTCTTTTCCTCCTCCGTGTTGGACGGAGGGGGATTGTCGGAGTTGGTGTTGGTATCGTTGACCTTGTTCTTGTCCTCATCTCCGGGGGCGGTGCCCTCGGAGTGCAGGACCCGTTGGTGTCGTTGTTGTGTACTCATGTTATTGTGGTGATGAGAGATGCTCATGCTGCGGCTGTGGACGACCACGTCGCCGGCAGCGGATTGGCGGATGATGCCCGGCTGGGCCTCGTGGTCCGGGTTGTTGGTGACGGCCAGGCCGGACAGGCGCGTCGGTCTGTAGCCGTCCTTGTATGCCTGTTGGTAGTCGGCCAGCTTGTACTCGGTGCTGTAGGCCCAGTACTTGCCCTGGTTAAGGTCGCGGTGGGCGTCGTCCACCCAGGCGATGTAGGCGGCCTGGTAGAGGCGGCCATCTACTTGCCCGTAGTCCAGAGCCTTGCACCAGCCCAGGGCCGGGTTGTCGCCGGTCGTGCGCAGGTAGAGGTGGTCGTTGTTGACCTGGATGCCGTTGCCGCCGTTGACGGCGGGGTCATAGGACTCGCAGATATCCTGCAGGGCTGCCTCGTCGATGACCTCGTCCACGTCCCAGCGCTTGTCCGGGGCGATGGAGGTGTCGGGCACCGGGATGGTGTAGGTGCCGGCCGGCTCAATCAGGTACCAGCCGGCCTGCGGGACCTGTCCGACGGGGTACGGAGCGCAGGAGGAGGGGTCAAATGGGGGGATGCCGCGGGCAATGTATCTGTCTCGGTAGCTGCTCATATATCGGATTTGGCTGAATTTGCGCCGTGCAGGGGTCGTGCAGGGGTGGATGTGGCAAGAGACGGGTCAATGGCCGCCGCGCGGCGTCTCCCCTCGTCACGGGCCACCTGGAGGCGTCGGGCAATCTGGAGTGCCGTGGAGACGATCTCCTCCTCTCCGGGCACCTGCAGCATCAGGGCCAGCTGGGCCTGCTCCTCCGGGGAGAGGGGCAGCAGCTCCAGCGTGACCCGCTCCAGGCGCTCGTCGATGTCCCGGAGACGGTGGGCGACCACCTCCTCCAGCCGGCGGCGGGCCGGCTCCCAGAGCGTGGTGCTGCGGTGCAGAGCCAGGGTGGTGAGGGCGTCGCGGCGGCGGGAGTTGAGCGTGTAGGGCGTCTCCTGGGGGGCGGGCTGCAGGGGCATCTTGACGACACCCTCCATGGTCTGCTGCTGGGGCACGTAGCCGGCGGCCTTGATGGCGTAGAGCTGGGAGGAGGATACCCCGGCAGTCACCTGCCAGCCGGTGCGCTCGCTGACCTCGGCGTCGTCGATGTCGTAGCCGGCGGCGCGCAGGGCGGCCGCGTTGGCAATCTCCTTGTCCGGCGTGGTCTTGTCCACGCACGAGAGCGTGAATTCCACCAGGTGCGGCTGGCCGGGGTGGTACTCGTCGAGCACCCGGTTGACCAGCTGGGCCGTCAGCACGGTGGCGATGGAGGACGATTCGCCCGCCGCCCAGTCGGCAAACCCGTCGGCCTGGGCTCCCCCCGCCAGCGTGCCGGAGCCCGACTCGGTCATCACGGTCAGCTTGCCGGCCGTGGTCAGCATGGCGATCTCCTCGGTGGCTACCTTGTAGCGGCGGTCAAACAGGTCGACGCTCGTCTGGGACACAGGGACGGACTTGATGTCGGCACCATGGTCGATGACGCCGGTGGCGGCGGACAGCATCCTGGCCGCCGCCTGAATGTATAGCTGGCGCAGGTCCTCCGAGCAATCCGCCGGGAGGACAAAAAACGCCGGAGGAGTGCCCAGATGCTCCAAGAAGACGTCCCACTGGGCAAGTGTGGTGCTGCGGTTGAGTACCAGCATCTGGGCTGGCATGTCGATGGGCCGGGGATGCAGGCGCAGGATGAGGTCGTCCAACGGGACGGGCAAAGTCTCACCCCGGTAACGGCCAAACTGGGCGTTGGGGTTGTAGCCCCATGCCCCACGGTAGCCGTCCCGGCACATCAGCCAGTTGTCGATAGGCAGCAGATGCAGCCCATCGCTGTCGGCGTAAGGTTGCAAGAATTTGTAGTGGCGGCGGGACGCCTGGGACAAGGCGGTGATGGCCTCGTCCATGTTGACGATGGCGTTGCAGAGGTCGGTAATGGTGCGCTGCTGAGCCTCAGCCAGCAGGCTGTCGCGGTCGTCCAGATCGGGCTTGACGGTGATGGACCAGTCGTACTTGTCCAGAGCGTCGTCCCTCTTGGTGAGGCAGGTCAGCAGCATCGGATCGTATTGCTCCATCTGCTCCCAGATCCACTGCTGCTCAGCATAGGCTCCCAGCTGGCACTCCTGCAGGCAGCGGCGCACCGTGTCCACGCTCAGGTAGTCCAGCGGGCAGACGCGCTCAATCTGGCGGCGGCGCTCCTTGTCCAGCTCGGACAAGGGCAAAAATCCAAACATGCCCGGCCTGCTGTCCTGGGAGGGATTGTCGGGAGTCGTGAGCGACCTCTGCACGCCCTCTGCATGGGGCTTGCGGTGGAGGATGTAGTTGTAGAGTCGTCTGATCATACTATGCTGCTGCCATTAAGCGGTTGAGGGAGGGACGGCCGCCAAAGAGAGAGCCGTGGGAGCGGCCGCCAAACAGGCCGGCACCCTTGATGATGCGGCTGCTGCCTGGAGCCGGGAGGTGGTGTTGCACGTGGCCGTCGGCGGCGCGCAGGGCCAGAGCCAGGGCCGTGCAGCGGTCGGAGTGGCCCTCTCTGGTGTGAGGGGCCTCGTAGGTGTAATCCGTGCCTCTAAAGATCTGCTGCATGGCGTGCAGGTCCTCGCGCACCTCCACGTCGATCGGGATGCGGACACGGCAGGGAGACTCAAAGGCCTGTCGTAAGCGTGGGAAAATCAATCTCTTAAAGGCCGTCGTAAACGTGCACAATTCGATTTTGCCAAACTCGTGGCCCTCCGGATGCCAGCGCCCAAACTCCTTGACCAGCACGTCGCCCATGCCAATCCCCACGCCCGTATAGTCGTAGCACACCCGGCGAGCGGCCTTGATGCGGTGCCTCAACACCTCCATCTGGTCGGGCACGGACATGTTGCGCAGCACCAGCACCTCGCGGGTGACCAGCACGTCTCCCACCCGCTCCAGCGTCCAGCAGACCGTCGGGTCGTTGGTGCGGCCAAAGTCGATGCCCAGGCGCAGGTCCAGCTTGTTGCCCAGGTAGATGGCCGGGTCGCAGGACACTGTGGCACTGGCCGACTCCGCCGTGGCGATCAGGTCGTAGGGCAGCAGCACGTTGGACGAGTCGAGAAATTCGCACATGTACTCCTGCGCCCAGCCAATGGGGTCGTCTAGGGATTCCCGCAGTTCATCAATGTCGATGGGCAGCCCATCCTCCACCGCCTTGGCAATCGTTACCACATGGCAGGACCAGTGCTGCTTGCGGCCCTCCCTGGGATGGATCAGGTTGTCGTTGATGATCTTGTACGTCCTGGCGCCACGCCCGGTCTTGCCGTTGGGGGTAGTAATGAGGCGGACCTTTTTTTCACCCCCGCGCAGGGGGTTGGTGATGGAGGGCAGGACAGCACGCCATGTCGCATCGGGGTCCTCGAAAAATGCAAACTCCGTTAATACTAAGTTAGCGCTAAATCCTCGCACGGTATCCGGACGGCCCGGCACGGCCAGGATCCGGGAACCATTGGCAAACGTGATGGAGCCGGACTTGAGCAGCGTGTTGGGGCCGTCCTGGCGCTCAATCTCCTCGGCGGCCAGGGCAATGGAAAAAGCCTCAGCCCACTCCTTGCACTTGGAGAGCGACTCCATGGCCTGGCGCTCGGAGGGAGCCGCAATCATCCAGGTGGTCTTGGCCCGGACCATCGCATCCCTCACCGCCTCCGCCGCGGTGGAAAAATCCTTGCCGCTCTGACGGCTCCAGATGCCGGCCTTAAAGCGGCTCTCGTCCGCCACCCACTGCGCCTGGTAGGGCAGCAGCAGCTCCAGCGGCGTTGTGATCAGAGAGGAGGACATTGGAGAGTTGAGTTGTTATTAACTATTAACTGTTACCTATTAACCGGATGCCTCAGCATCCAAAGATGCTGCGCAGCTTGCGGTCGCGCTCTTCCGGGGTGAGGGTGGACTGGGTGACCTGCTTGGCGGCGTCGGCCTGGGCGGCCTTGGCCTCCAGTATCTTGAGGCGGCGCTTGTCCTGGGCCAGTTGCTCGGCCTTGAGGATGAGCCCCACAAGGATGCTCAATGCCTTGGGGTCGCAGGACGGGGAGGCGGCCAGGTCCAGGGCGGCGGAGCGGATGGCTCGCATCGTTGCCTCGTCCACGCCGTCGACGGATATCTTGTTGAGCTCCTCGGCCGTCTTGTTCTGCCGGGCCAGGCGCGCCGGCAGGATTTGGGAGTGGTAGTAGCGGCGGATGGCCTCCTGGCTCAGCGTGATGCCGTCCTCGGCCAGGCGCTCCTGGACGTCCTTGTAGGAGGAGCCGCCAAACAACATGGCGTCCACGTCGTCCTTGATGACGGGCGGCAGCTGGGAGCCGATCACGCTGTCTGGTCTGGGCTTGCGGAGCATGGAGTTTAGTGGCGGTAGACGATGTAGACGATCCAGGCCATCAAGGCCAGGGAGGCAACGGTGACGATGGTATCGTGGATGGTCATATCTGTGATAACTGGACGCGGCCGGCGTCGGTGATGGCGTACTTGCGCTCCCCGGTGAGGATGCAGGTGGTGGAGGTGATCATCCGCAGGGCCTCCAGCTCCTGGATGGCCAGGTCGATATCTGCCGTGCCGGGGCTCGGAGACAGGGCCAGGGACACCTCGGCCCGGAGGGCGGACACCCTCTGGGGGTAGCCGGCGGGCAGACGGTCGAGCACCTGCAGGACGGTGATCTTGATATTGGCGCGTGTGGTCATAAGGATTTGCGGGTCTTGAGGATATCGATCATCAGCGTAAGGGTGCCGGCCATCTCGTTGAGCTTGACGGTGATGCCGTTGAGGCGCTTGTGCAGGTCGTCCGTGGTCTTGGCGTGGAGGGCCTTGAGCTCCGCGACCTCCTCGCGGGTGGCAAATTTGTCCTCCAGGTAGACGCGCTTGGTGTCACTGTCTGACTGTGAGGACAATCTGCCCTTAGCATACCAGCCGCCGGAGGCTCCCAAGACGGCCACGATGATGCCTCCGACAACCTCCGGAGATACGCCTGCGGCGGCGTCTGCTATGAGTTGGGTGATCATGATCAGAGCAGTTGGGCCAGCGTGGCGGACCCGGTGGTGTAAGCGTGATGGAGGGTGGCCGTGGACAGCTCGCCCAGCTGGACGTGTCCTGGATCGTAGGGGGTGCGCCAGGCTCCGCCCCATACCAGGCCCAGCTGGCGAGCCAGGACCGCCACGGGCTTGTAGATGGAGTTAGGCCCCTCGCTGGGTGCCCAGATGTCGACCCCGTCCCTAAACAGGCAGACGTCGGCCGCAACCCCAAAATTGTGCATGCTCTGGCCTCCCCTGGCGTTGGTGACCCTGGGACGCTTGGCGTAGAGCTTGTCCTGCTCGTCGTAGGTGCGCAGGCCGCAGATGAGACGCCAGTCTCCGAGGGCTCGCAGTGCCGTCATCATCTGGCGCACCTTGAGCGCGGCCAGGGGTTGGAGGGTGAGCAGGTTATCCTCCGTGCGCTTGTCCAGCCGTCCGTAGCGGGTTTGGAGCTGCTTGTGGCTCTCGCGCCATTGGGCGGCCGCCTCGCGGGTCAGCGGGCCGGTGAGGCCGTCCAGCTTGCCCCGGTACATCCCGGCAAATTTGAGGGCGCGCTGCCAGGCGAGCGTGTCTTGTTGTAACTCCGCGTAGATCATGATAGTTAAGAGTTAATAGGTAATAGTTAATAGTCCGCTTACTTGGAGGTGGCTTGGACTACAGGGGCTACAACTACCTCCGGGGCGGCCTGGGACCAGAGCAGCTTGTGCTCCGTGCGGTCCACGACCAGGGAGGAGCCGCCACGGATGACTACTACCTGGCCGTCGGTAAGAGCTACGCTGGTGGCTATCGGGTCCGCATCCGTGCTGCTGCAGGAGCCGCCAAGCAGGACCATCAGCGCGCCCAGGACGAGCATCAGGCGGCCGGATCCGGACAAGGGGGAGGAGGAGCCGGAGCTAGGGGACATGGACGACGGATCCTGATTGGGATCCTGACTCCGGTCCTCCACGGGGGATGTGGCGTCCGCCCCCGTGGCAACAGGGCGAGGGAGGACGCCGGCCGGATTGCCGGACTGGCCACTCTGGCCGTCCTCTCCGGTAAGCTGGTATTTGCCGCCGCTTATAAACTGCAGCAGGACGTTGACCGCGCCAAGAGCGGTCGTAAATTCGACGGGGTTGCTCGCCAGCCAGTCGCGCACCGAGGGCAGCAGCATGGACAGCAGAGCGGCTATGTTGGTCCACAGGATGTAGGACAGGTACCAGGGAGTCTTGGAGGCGGCGGTGTTCCCGGCCCCACCCGGGGCCGGGACATCGTCATGCGCACCAGCAGTATTATCAACAAGAGATGGATCGTTGCTCATGGGGACACTTTAGCCCACGTGATGCACTTTCTCTATTGCGCTTGTTGCTTACAATTTATTTGGCGCAAATTAGTTATAAAAATTAAAGGTCGTCTGCAGCAGGCGCGCCTGGTTGACCGCGCTGTGCTGGGTTGTCTCGCTCATGGCCTCCACCTGGAGACGGTAGAGCAGCATCTTGCGGCCCACCGGGTTGGGCCGCCATGCGATGAGCTGTCCCAGCCGCACCATGCGCCTTACTGTCTGAGTGGAGGTGCCCAGCAACTCCGCCGCCTCCGCTACCGTGCAGCGGGGACCGGCGGACCATTGTGCGATTGTCTTGTCGTCCATGCCTATGACCTTACCACATTTTGCCGCCGTCTCTAATCGGCGGCAAAAAAATCCCCCTGCAGGGTATCTGCAGGGGGCGTGCGGGAAGTCAGGCAGGCAGTACCAGACCGAGACGGTCGGTGGCGATGCGGTGGTAGTCGGACGACAGCTCAATGCCCACGGCCGTGTGGCCCTTGTTGCGGGCGGCCACCAGCGTGGTGCCGCTGCCGGCAAACGGGTCCAGGATGCGGGATCCCGCCGGCAGGATGGTCATGAGGTGCTCCATTACCGGGACCGGCTTGCCGGTCAGGTGCAGCTTGTCCCTGGCGCGGATCGGCTCGCGCACCACGCCCGGAGGGCATAGCCTCACGGACTTGTCAATCCCTCCCCGTGTGGCGGTCAGCACGTACTCGGCCTGGTTGCGATACGTCCCCAGCTGAGGGCGGCAGCACTCCGTCTTGTCCCAGGGGATGATCCCTCTCCAGGTCCAGCCGGCAATCTGCAAGGCGTCCGATGTGATAGGCAGTTGACGCCAATCGCTAAATACCATCAGCCAGCCGCCGGGACGAGTCAGACGCAGGGCCTGCTCCATCCAGCGCACGGACCACATCAGGTGGGTGCGCTGGTCACGGCAGTCATTGGCAAACGTCGGGTAATACTTGAGGGCTGTGGAGGACTGATACTTGACGCGTGGATCCTGCGCCCTGGCGGCGCTGGACGTCCCTCCGGTAGCGTAGGGAGGATCAGTAATCACGGCATCGTAGGAGCCGTCCGGCATGGTAGACATCAGGGACATGCAGTCCCCATGTAACATGGTATGTGTGTTGGTCATCGAGCCAGAGTATAGCTCGCGCAAGCTACGCCTCTAACGACGCAACAAATTTATTATAAATTTGTTATGATTGTTGGATGTATAAAATTTATGATCAGGATGTTGCGCTGTGTCATACGTTAATCAGGATTGAGGTCGACGTAAGACAACATAGACATGCCCCTCTCCTCCTCTGGTCCTGTCAGCATCATGTACAACCCCCACAAACGAGCAAACCTGCCAGCCATCTTGCATAAACTTATCAAGATAATCTATTTTGCCGTCAGAAAACAAGTAGAACCTCTTGCATTGATATTCATACTCTTGCTTATATGTTTTGTAGATTTCCTGCTTATTTAGCTCGTGGATGTACTGGATATCAGCCGAGAGGGTATGCAAATAATACGCAATTATTCCAGTCGTGATAACAAGCATAATCCCTACAACAATTACAACAAATCGGAAAATATTATTCATAACCATTTAATCTGTAATTATTTGAGTTAATGAAGAAACTGTCTCAGTTAAATTGCGTAGGCCTAGTTTGAATGATTCTAATTTTGCTTCGGCAATAGTTGCTCGTTGTTGCCACTTAGTAGCATTAGGAGGATTATCACCAGTTAATAACCACTCCATCGACACATCCAGAGCATTAGCAATCCTGTATAGTTCCCACGCTCCTGGTGTTTGCACATCTAATGACATGTAGCGAGATATTGTTACAGGCGAAATATTCACACGTTGCGCTAACTCTCTCTGTGTTATTCTTTTCTGCTTAATTGCATATTTTAGGCGCTTGGAAAATTGCCCTAGCTGTAAACTTTTTTCTTGCATATAAGTTAACACAGATGTTAATTCGTTCTTGTAACGAGTAACGCAGTCACGCGTTACAAAACAAACATCTAACATAATGATTTCAACAACACAAGAGCCGACCGCCATACAGCGTCTACTGGCAAAGGGATGGACTATCAGTGATGCTGCCTTATTTCTAGGTGTGTCTCGACAACATCTTTATATGGTGCTGACGGGGCGTCGTGCTTCTAAACGCCTAACAGCCAAAGTTGAGGCACTGCCTTATCGCAGATTAACAAGGATGAGGAGGAGCAAGTAACGATGCTGAGAACCTTCGCCAATATCGTTGCCGCCATAGCAGTCATGTTCCTGGCAATCCTGGGAATGGTCAAGGCAGGGGGGTGGTATCTGGATGCGGAGGAGCGCCAGGTGCGCGACGGCGTTAAGGACCCGCGCACTGCCATCCTGCCCGTGCTAGAGAGGTGACACCACGATGGATGATAAGCCGGTAGACATGGACGCGCCCATGACCGAGGAGGAGTGGGCTATCTGGGGAGCCATGTGGAGTGTGCCGGAGGTACGCCGCCATTACCAGGTACATCACGACGGACCTTTGACCCACCCTGAGTTGGCTCATTACATGGGGCCATCCGACAGGATGATCTGGTCCATCCAGGACACCGCTATCATTAAGCTCCGAGCCGCACTAGCACAATATCTTAACAACGATCAACTATGAGCAATTACTTATCCATACCCGCCGAGACACGTGTGGCGTTGGACGTCAGCGAGGCCAACCGCCTGCACCGCTACGCCCAGGCCCAGGCCGAGATGGCGGCATGTGCCGGACGCAATGCCGTGATGGCAGGCCTCAAGCTGGGCAAACTGCTGGTGGAGCTCAAGGCAGCAACGGATCGTGGTGAGTGGGGACAATTATTTAGGGCATCCCCAAATTCGACACATGTGTCGAATTTGAATTTTGATCAGCGTACAGCCAACCGCTACATGCGCTGTTACAAGGCGGCCAAGGCCCGCCTGTCAGCCACTGAGGCTACCCAGCTGGACACCACCCTGGATGACCGGACATCTCCTGCCGCACCTCCGGAGCTGGTGGCCAAGGCGACCGACGGGGCCGAGACGCCCCGCCAAATGATGCTTAACCTCGGTGTAATCGCCTCTCGCAAGCAGACCACCCACGACGTGCGCCACATCGGCTTTACCGGCTCCGGCAATCCACAAGGCCCCACCGCCCTCGCCCCCATGGACAAGCTGGCCAATGACCTGGCCGCCATCAACCCAGGCGACGAGGAGATGGAGCGCCGACGCCACCAGGCCGAGCAGGACGCGGCCATGCTGCTTAAGCAGCTGGGCACTTACGTCGACCGCGGCTACGTCAACCTACTGCGTGTCCAGGAGCGCGAGCTGTTTGCCGAGGCCCTGGCCACTTACTCCCGCAAGGTGTCCGACATCGACGATCAGCGTGTCAAGGGCACGATGGACGGCATAGTTAACGACACAATTACACTCTAATATGATGGGCAACCACATCATGGACAATCTGCCGCTGCTGGAGCGGGATAAGGCGCTCGCCCTCTATGCGGCCTGCAAGCGCATCAAGGAGGCCAGCGCCTGTCGCGGCCTCAAGATGAGGGCCATTGACGAGGCGGCGGCCTTGTGTGGCATCTCCGCCGTGTCCATGCGCCGCTGGTACGAGGCGTGGCGCGCCGCCGGCGAGGACCCGCTATCTCTGGTGGACCGCCGCTACCGCAAGCAGCAGGCCCGCAGCAGGACCACGCTGCCCAGATTTTTGGCCGACTGGCACGAGCGCTGTATCCAGTGCCAGCGCAAGGGGGGAGTGCCTACCGCCCACCTCCAGCTCCTCCAGGATTGGAGCCAGCGGCGCAAGACCATCCCCGGTTATGAGGACTGGCCGGGCTGGCCGCGCATCCCGGAGGGCTGGAGCCTGCGCAACCTGCAGCGGCTCGCCCCCCAGTCCCTGGAGACGGTGGCCCTCAAGCAGGGCATCCGTGCCGCCGCACCCCAGCTGGCCCAGGTGCTGGCCACCCGCGAGGGACTCTGGCTGGGCAGTCATTTCATGTTTGACGACGTGTGGCTCGACCTGTTGGTGTTGGCCGGTCGCGACAAGGGGCAACCCCTGCAGCTTGGCGTGCTGGAGTACCTTACGGGCAAGCGCGTGGCGTGGGGCCAAAAAATCCGCCGCCGCGACGAGGAGACGGGCAAGATGATCCACCTCAACCAGCGCGACATGCGCTGCATCCTGGCCCTGTGGGGTGCCACTGTCGGGTACTCCCCACGAGGCACCACCCTCGTGGTGGAAAACGGGACGGCGGCCATCAGCAAGGAGCTGGAGGAGCTGCTCTACCACGCCAGCGGCGGTCTGATCAAGGTGGACCGCTCCGGCATCGGAGGTGTGCGCCAGACCCTCAAGCAGGGCCACGGCGGCCGGGGCGTGGGCAACCCGCGCCACAAGGCCCCCCTGGAGTCCTATCACAACCTGCAGCACAACCGAGTCAGCCACCTGCCGGGTGCAACCGGACATGATCGCACGCCCCCGGAAACCCTCCACGGTCTGGCGCGGGCGGAGGATCAGCTCATCAAGGCGGCAGACAAGCTACCTGCGGAGCGTGCCGGCCAGATCAAGCACTACATGCTGACCATGGACGAGCTGAGCCACGAGCTGACCAAGATCGTCCGCGATATCAATGCCAGGACCACTCACAAGCTGGAGGGCTGGGAGCGCTGCGGGTACACCGTCGAGGAGATGAGGCTTTCCGCTTCCTCCCCCTGGACTCCGTCCGGGGAGGTTGATCCCGCCATCGCCCAGACGATCGTCCGCAATGCCTGCGAGACCGGGGCCGACCTGGTGCGCCGCCGCCGCATGAGTCCCGCCGAGGCCTGGGACTACGAGGAGGCCAAGGGTAATAATCTCATCAAACTGCCCGCTTGGTGCATCTGCCAGATCCTGGGCATGGAGATGGCCCGGCCCATCAAGGTGGCCAGCGCTTACATCCGCATGCGCAACAAGGATATCCGGGACGAGGAGCTGATCTACGAGGCCCGCGTGGTTACTCCCGACGGAGCGCGCCGGGAGCTGGCCCCCGGCAAGTACCAGGGCTACGTCAATCCCTACGATGCCAATCAGCTCTTTGTGTGCGGTCAGGACGGCCGCATCATCGGCACTGCAGCCCTCGTGCGGAGGGTCTGCACGGCCGACACGCACGCCGTGGAGCAGGCCATGGGCAAGGCGGCCGGACGCCGGGAGCAGCAGCTGGAGTATGCCCGCATTATAGGAGCCTCCACGGAGGCGGATATTGTCCGCGCCCGTGAGCACAACCGCAGGGTAATAGAGGGAGAGCCGGTGACGATATCCGAGTACGCCCAGGCCTACAGCCTCACCCCCACGCCTGCCGATAAGCGGGCCGTGGCCAGGGCTGCCACGGCGGCGGCCGAGTCCATGCCGGACATCAGCCTCATCCCCGCCAACGGCAGCAATGACGACGAGCTGCCCCACGACCTGCCCGATGTAAGATTTTTGTAAACACAACAACCCCAATATAATAGATGGACGACATTACCAAAATCAATAATGACGCTGACCTGAGCAGGTATCTGGACCGCATCCCAGAAACGCCCTACAAGCAGGGCCACAAGAAGATGCTTACGGACCTGATCAACTACGCCGTCGAGCATCAGTGGACTCTGCGCACGCTGTCCGACAAGCTCCCCGTGAGTACGACGGTGATGCACCGCCTGCTGATTGGTAACTACCAATCTCCGGCCGGTCCACATCTGGCCAGGCTTGATGACCTGTGCGGCGTGCTGCTCTTGCGACAGCAATCAACCTCGGATGGTCCGTTTATCGAGACGGCTCTCTCCAGGTACGTGATGCAGATTGCCGAGCTGACCCACGTCAACCAATACGCCTCCATGCTGGTGGGCAAGACGCAGTGGGGCAAGACCTGGGCGCTCAAGGAGTACCGCCGACGTCACCCCGGCACGGTCATCCTGGTGCGCTGCCCGGTAGTCACCAGTCCGGGACGGCTGCTCTACCGCATTGCCGCTCAATTAGGCTTGTCGGTCAAAGGCAATACGGAATTTCAAATTTCCAAGATCGTCAACCGATTGACTCCGGAGCACCTGCTCATCGTCGACGAGATACACCACGCGCTGGACAGCGACAAGACCGGCCGCAAGGGCATTGAGCAGCTGCGCGAGCTGTACGACGAGACCCAGTGCGGCATGCTCCTGGTGGGCACGCCCGTCCTGGCCGAGTACGTAGAGCATAACGACAAGTGGCAAGGCATCCTGGAGCAGACCTCCAAGCGAGGAGCCTCCAATATCTACCGCCTCCCGGATCACATCGAGACCCGTGACCTGGAGACCCTCTGGACTTATTACGGCTATCCGACTCCCAGTCGTGCCATGCTGGCCGCTCTCAAGCAGCAGGCCAATATATATGGATTTGGCAAGACCACCAAGCGCTTGCGCAAGGGACTGGAGGCCGCCAACAATGCCGGGGTGGACCTTACCTGGGATTACTACCTGGCAGCCGTGCGCAAGCTGGACGAGATGCAGGCCGGCAAGATGCCGGCCCATGTGTAACACCTTAATATTAATTATTATCATCATGCAACAAGACACCAACAACAAGACAATCGTGGGCGCCATCACAATCCCACAAGAGACCCTCGCCGCCATAAGATTTGGCGGCGGCATACCGCAACTGGCCGCCCATGTCAGTACGGCGCTGTCAACATGGGGAGCCATTGGCACGACCGATCCGGTCGACCTGGGCGATATCCATCAGGCCCTCACCGATGCCGCCGAGCTGCTGCCTCAGCTCCTGCAGGACGTTGTCCTGCTGCGCGAGGCCATGCTCGCCCAGGACAACGTTTAACCACCCCCCTCCCAACATGAGCAAGAAGACCATCAAGTACAGCATCGTGGTCATGGGAGGCTCCCGATATGTGGTCCTCCGCCTGGCCGCCCTTAATGCCATCGTCGACACTCACCACTACCTGGCGACGTCACTCATCCCCAAGCTGAGCGACGAGCAATGGTCCAGTTATCGGTCATCACTCTATGTAACGCAACAGATCCACGTTGACCGGATCAACCACCTCAATGTGGCCATCCTGAGCAAGACGGACTACGACTCGCTCAATCTGGCCATCGCCCATTTGGATGCCCTCATGATGACCAAGGTCGTCGATAACATCACCGTCGGCCCGTCCGAGGACGAGCCATCCGCCATCAATCATTAACCACTAATCCACCACTATCATGTACAGCACCAACATTAACCATCAGCAGGACGGGCGGCAGCAAGCGCCCGACATCAAGCCGGCTCCCAAGGGGAGCAAGTATGTATTGCACATCGAGGACGTACTTACGGACAAGGGCAAGACCGGACTGGCCATCTGGAGTGAGACTCTCCAGGAGGCCGATCACGAGACACCGGCCTCCCGTGTCGCCACGCTGCTCAAGGAGATCATCACCCGCAACACCGACGCCATCGGCAAGGTGATGATTGACGCGATCAACCGTAACCGGGAGGGCGAGCAATGATGGAGTACACCTATGCTTATTGCTGGCTAAGCGGCATAATTGAATTTGGGCGGCAAGTACCGGACGGAGCGTTGGCTATTGCCCGTGCGCCCAAGGGTAGCCGTAAGCTCAGGACTGCCGTCAGCACATGGGCTACTCATGATCATGAGACCAACACCCTGCTGGTGCCCGGTATGCCTGCCGCCCTTAATCCCTATCATGCGATACAGGCATTTAGGCGGTTTGCCGATCTTGTGGATGCGGATTTACCAAGGGAGGAGGGCCAGCCGTCATGACTGATCCCATCTACTGCTATTACCACCGGCACGCCCGCCTGGAGATCACCCAGCGGTACGGGCAGACCTATGCGGTCTGCCCGGAGTGCCGGCAAGCCCTGGCCAAGGCCCTCGGTCCGGAGACATACCGCGCCAATTGCGGCGATTATCACGCCTCAGACGATATAATCCACAGACTGACCAACAAGGTCCCTCGGACACGCCGTCCCTCCCATCTACATGTACATTGACCAGCCATGACCTACGATCCAGAGACCCTATGCACGCTGATCAGCATGCAGCTGTCCAGATTTGCCGGAGCCGGCAACTACTGGACTATCTACGACCCACACTGGCCGGGCATGATAGCCATCCGGCTGGAGCAGCTGGGAGAGCGCTATGTCCCGGTGGACGGCGCTAAATTCTACACATGGCTACAGACGCCCGACCTCACTTGGCAGGATGTCGTATCTATGGTAGCCCGCAAGCGCAAGCAACTCAATAAGACTCACAACCACAAATAATTAATATAATATGGCCTACATTAATAGGCGCGAGATCCGCGCTAAGGAGTTACTGACCGAGACCGCAACCATTTACAACAGGGTGGGATCTACGGATTTAGCTCGTCTTGATCCATCAAACATCGTTACTGATAACGAGTTATCCATTATGGATTTAGTTACCACTTATGATGATCTTATAGATGATCTTGATGATATAAGGTTCAGGCTCAATGAGATGTTTGATTTACTACAGGATTAACCCCACACACCGATAGAGATGAGCAAGACGCGCACAACAACCAAGGCAACCGACCAACAGGTCATCAAGGATCGGGCCGAATTCTGCCAGACCCTGGACGACATCGCCCGCAAGGGCGTCGAGCTGGATACCTTGCAGGCAGCCAAGGAGGCTGCCATGCAAAAAGTCCTCACGGATCATGATCCCAGGATCAGTGAGCTGACCAAGGATATTGACCGCCTCACCAAGATGGCTGAGCAATGGGCTGCTCCTCGCCGTGAGGAGTTGTTTGCCAAGGGACGCAAGTCCGGCACCACCGCCCTGACCACTTACGGCTACCGCCTGGGCCAGCCCAGCCTCAAGCCCGCCAATGGCTGGACATGGGCTAAGGTAGTGCAGCTGCTTAAGACCACTCGCCGTAAGGTGTACCTGGTCACCAAGGTGACCCCGGATAAGGAGGCAATCCGCCAGCATGTCAAGCCCCACAAGCTTGCCAAGCTGGGGCTTAAGATTGAGCAGGTAGAGACGTTTTACGTAGAGAGGAGCACCCAGCGCGATGACTGAGATGGAGGTAGTCTACATTGATAACCATGTCGTCCTGACTATCACGACAGGATCGGTGCGCGGAGCAAGCACTGCAACACTGATCCATCTGACTCCCGCACAGCGCCAGCAGCTGATCAAGGCCCTGCAACACCCCAAGCCCTATCAGCCCAAGGACAACAACAATCCATCCATCGTCATATGAGCAAGCCACTTACCAAGCGACAGATCACCGTACTCTCCATTATGGCCGGCAAGGCCTACAAGCGCATCCAGTCCCAGGGCTGCCCCCTACCGTCTCTGACGGATTGGCGGCATGACGAGATTTGGGCTGCCACAGGTGTCACCGAGTCACTGACCAAGGCCACCCAAGAGCACTACGTGCCTATATATAATAGGCTGGCCTCCTACCTGGGCGAGGCTCCCCTCAAGAACCGGACTTGGACGGAGATGGACAAGGCTATTCACAACCTGCGTGATGCCATGCAGCGCTATGAGACAGCGCTGGACTATCTGGCGGCTATTGTGCGCGACCAACTGCATCTATCCTGCACAGGTCGGACTGTGTACAATACCCTGCGAGATCATGCTGCCGTGGAGCATGTCCAGTACCTGATGTACACCATCATCAACCGTGGACGCTCGGATGCCCGCAAGATGGCCTCAGAGACCGGTCAAGAGACCTACGAGCCGCACGCGGATCCTCGCACGATGCCGCCCGGCAAGCTGGCTGATCATGTCGGGGCTGTCCCTCTTGAGCGCCACCGCTCAGCTCTGGAGGCTAACTGGGATATGACCGCCCGCAAGTACAACCAGGGGAGGTGCAGTCATGAGTAATCCTGACTATCCGCTCACTTGGCCGGACGGGATGGATCGCTCCCCCCATGTTCCTCTTAATCGCACAGCGGTTACTGAGTGGGCGGTAGGCATGACGGTTGTGGTGCCCTATGGTCATGGACTCAATCAGCGATGCACATCCGGCAAGTTACTTCGCAAGATTAATCCCTGCGGCAGTGGCGATTACTGGATGGTTAAGTATATTGCTCATCCCGGAGGCACTTATGTCACCGAGCGTGAGTTGCGCGATCATTACAGCATGGTTGGTTATTATGCGGATAAGCTCGCGTCCTGACCACCTATTAGTACATCACGCCATTTCAGGCCGCCAGGTAGTTCCTGGCGGCCTTTTTCATTTCAATCATCTTCCTCTTCATTCCTGATCACAATCCATACGTTGTTGAGCACATCCCGCACCCATGCTGTTATTTCATGACCCTGGCGGGTGGACCACATCAGCGCAATGGCTGACTCCCGCAGATGATAGGTCTGGGGATGTTCTTTGCCTTGGTCCTGCGGAGATATAACAGTGACTGATCCGTACACGGGGATCGGCGTCACTACGATGGGTGTTTCTGTGTCAGACATGGTTGCTATTTCATCCAGTTTACACCACTTCTGCAACATCATTGCAACCGGGTTTCATCCCCTATGCAACGGAGGTTCACTTGCCGCCAGGTGATCACGCCCGGCCTTTTCGCTCCCTCACAGAGGCGTGGATTGAAACAAAAGCATTATAGACAACAGCCCCTATAAGCAATTCAGGCCGTCAGGTTATCCCTGGCGGCCTTTTTTTGAGTTGCCCTGCCGGATGTTATAGTCCATCCAATAGGTCCTTTATCTTACCTGACCTCTCCGCAATATCCTCGCACGCTTTAGCAGTGACGTCGTCCTCATCCCTCAATCGCATGGCATGCAATTTGTCTATGGCATCATTGAGCAGGTCCATGAGGTCCCGGCGTTGTTGATGATAATTGATTAGTCTCGATGTGATGTTGTCGTCCATGACCGACACATCGCTCTGATTAACCTCACAGTCCAGTCTATCCGGACATTTTTAATTTTTCGTCGGGTAATCCTTGGCGATTTCGATTTCTTGCAGCGTGGACCCATATCTGTGCAGGGCGTCTGCACACCATCTGCATAGATCTTTCCTGGGTGATTCGTTTTGATCAGATACTTGTCATTGACCCGTGTTTTGCCCTCCGTTTTGATCAGATACCTACTTGTGCTCGGCATCGCTTGCAACCTCTTTTGTTTTCAAGCTTCCAACGGATTTCAACCTTAATTCAACACTGATCAACTATCCTGTCGTCCCTCATCTTGGGGTCGCACCCTCACGGGTGCGTGGATTGAAACGGTGCGCTCCTCTGTCTCACGCCCCACTCCTTAAGTCGCACCCTCACGGGTGCGTGGATTGAAACCCGGCGCACAGTTCGGCGCGATCCAGCGGGAGACGTCGCACCCTCACGGGTGCGTGGATTGAAACTTGCACAGCGCAGAGATGCAGCGCTTGCTCCCCTGTCGCACCCTCACGGGTGCGTGGATTGAAACATTGCCACGGTCATTGACCGCATCGGGACGGGCAGTCGCACCCTCACGGGTGCGTGGATTGAAACAAGGGAGGCAGCGGCGTGGCGCATGTGCTGCGCGTCGCACCCTCACGGGTGCGTGGATTGAAACGATTGAGGCGGCAGAAGGAATTCCCCCCGCCATCTGGTCGCACCCTCACGGGTGCGTGGATTGAAACTGTGATTATCAAACAAAAACCGTTGAAACCTACAGTCGCCCCCTTACGAGTGCATGGATGAAGCCCGAATGACTTTTAGTCTTTCATCTTTAGTATTTGTCGCACCTTCACGGGTGCGACTGATAGAATCCATCATGAACGCATGTTCCGATGTTTTCTTATGATGATTCCTTTTGGCTGAAAGGCTTTTCCATGACGTTCAGGCCATGAAAAAGCGCCGGTTCCCACAGGGAGGGGACCGGCGCTTGCGGTATAAGGGGGGAGGGGTTAATGGGCGCAGCCGGCGCAGGCCCAGCCTTCGCGGATTTTGGCGAAGAAGTCGTTGCCCTTGTCATCCACCAGGATGAAGGCAGGGAAGTCTTCCACTTCAATTTTCCAGATGGCTTCCATGCCCAGTTCCGGGTATTCCAGCAGTTCCACCTTTTTGATGTTGTTCTTGGCAAGAATGGCGGCGGGGCCGCCGATGGAACCCAGGTAGAAGCCGCCGTGCTTGTGGCAGGCGTCCGTCACCTGCTGGCTGCGGTTGCCCTTGGCGATCATGATCATGGAGCCGCCGTTCTCCTGGAACAGGTCCACGTAGGAATCCATGCGGCCCGCGGTGGTCGGCCCGAAGGAGCCGGAGGGATAGCCTTCCGGGGTCTTGGCCGGTCCGGCGTAGTAAACGGGGTGGTCCTTGATGTACTGGGGCAACCCTTCTCCGCGTTCCAGGCGTTCCTTGAGCTTGGCATGGGCGATGTCCCTGGCCACGACGATGGTGCCGTTCAGGCTCAGGCGCGTGGTGACGGGGTATTTGCTCAGGTCCGCCAGCACTTCCTTCATCGGGCGGTTCAGGTCGATGGAAACGGCCTCGCTGGAGGTCATCCGCAGGGCTTCCGGAATATACTGGCCGGGGTTGGTTTCCAATTGTTCAATAAAGATGCCTTCCGGCGTGATTTTGGCTTTGGCATTGCGGTCCGCGGAACAGGAAACGCCCAATCCCACCGGGCAGGAGGCGCCGTGGCGGGGCAGACGGATCACGCGTACGTCCAGCGCATACCACTTGCCGCCGAACTGGGCGCCCAGGCCCAGCTTGCAGGCTTCCGCATGCAGCTCCTTTTCCAGTTCCACGTCGCGGAAGGCGCGGCCGTACTCGTTGCCGGTGGTGGGAAGGTTGTCGTAATACTTGGTGGAAGCCATCTTCACGGTCTTCAGGCACTTCTCCGCGGAGGTGCCGCCGATGACGAAGGCGATGTGGTAGGGCGGGCAGGCCGCCGTGCCCAGCGTGCTCATTTTTTCCACCAGGAACTTCTTGAGCGTGGCGGGGTTGAGCAGGGCCTTGGTTTCCTGGTAAAGATAGGTCTTGTTGGCGGAGCCGCCGCCCTTAGCGACGAAGAGGAAGGAATACTTCATGCCTTCCACGGCTTCAATGTCTATCTGGGCGGGCAGGTTGGTTCCGGTGTTCTTCTCCGTGTACATGTCCAGCGCCACGGTTTGGGAGTAGCGCAGGTTGTTCTGGGTGTAGGCGTCGTACACGCCGTGGGAAAGAAATTCGCAGTCGTCGCAGCCGGTCCAGACCTGCTGGCCCTTCTTGCCGACGATGGTGGCGGTGCCCGTGTCCTGGCAGAAGGGAAGGATGCCGGCGGCGGCCACTTCCGCGTTACGGAGCATCGTCAGGGCCACGCTCTTGTCGTTGGCGCTGGCTTCCGGATCGTCCAGGATGGCGGCCACCTGCTTCAAATGGGCGGGGCGCAGGAAGAAAGCCACGTCGTGGAAGGCTTCCGCGGCCAGAAGGCGCAGGCCCTCCGGTTCCACCTTGAGCATGGGGTGCCCTTCAAATTCCCCTACGCTTACGTAGTTGGAGGTGATGAGGCGGTACTGGGTGTCGTCCTTTTCCAGAGGAAAAGGGTCCTGATAATGAAAATCCGGTGTTGCCATAACGGGGGGAAATATAGCGGAGCTCGCCTACGGGTTCGAGCAAAAAAATCAGGGCGCTTCCGTGGCGAGAGAGGGCTGGAAAATCCTCGCCCGCTACTCCTGCGTCCGGAACGGGATGATGCGTGCAAGGAACCACGGGAAGACATCCTCCGGACCGCTGGGGATGGCCATGGGCATCATATCCCGCTGCATGCTCCGTTCCTCCTTCAGAGAGAAAATAGGGATGGTAAACAGAAGTTCTGCCGGGGTGATGCCACCCCTTGCGCCGCCAGCCGGTCGCTGTCCGGATGAACGGAGATCAATGTCAGGCTGCCGGGGAGGAAGGTGACGTCTTTTGTTCGGCTGCGTGGCGGTTGAGAACGTCGCACAAGTGGGCGGCATCCTGCTCTCCATGCAGGCTGTTGATTATCATTGATTGAGAAATAACTGCCATGACGCAGGGAGCGTTTACGACTCTTCCTTCCACGACAATGGCTATTCTGTCCTTGCCCACCTTCATGGCGGAGGTGGCCTCTTTCATGGTTTTGGAGGCCTGAGTGTTCAGGGTGATGTTGATTGCATGCGGCATGCTCAAATCCACCTGCGCCTCCCTGACGCCAGATTCCGTTACAATAGGTGTGTTACTCAGAAACAGCTTCTCCTGTTCGATCTGCCCCTGGCAGTTGCGAAATCCATAAATATACGGTGTGTATCCTGCCGGGCATGGCTTCCCTTCCGCCACAAGGCGGTCATTGTCCGGATGCACCGCCCTGAAGGCAACCAGGGGGACCGGAGACGGTTCCGGCGCATCAGCCGCCGGGGACGGGATCGGAATCCATGTGGAAAAAAGGGCCAGGAGACAGAGCAACTGTTTCATTGCCTGAATGGTAAAAGCAAGGAAAACAGACGGCAAGCTAAAAGTCCCGGCAGAATCTTGTACGCTATTGAGGAACCACTCCTTCTCAAGCCTGCGGGCAAACCATTCCCGGCCCTTTTCGGGATTCATGCCACAGTCTGTCGCTGCAAGGGCTCTCCTGCTTCTCTGCCGTCAGCGGGAAAAAACGTGGGGCGCAGAAAAATAAAAGCCCCTGTGACCTTGCGGACCAGGGGGAAGTAACCCTGGGAAACATCAAGCAGGCGCACTCTCTCCTCTTCCCGAACGGAACGGGATTCCGGACTGTGGGATCAGCGCGGCTTGTTCGGAGCGGAATCCGGTCCGGAGGTGCGCGGGATGCCGTATCCTTTGGGTTCTTCCGCAACGCGGAGGGATTCCGGGTAAACGTGCTCCATGCGTTCCTGGGCGTCGCGGATCAGGATTCCTTCAGCCCATTCCTCCACGGTCATATTGTCCTTCCGGGCAGCTTTTTCAATGAGCTTGTAATCGTCGGTATTCACCATGACGGCAGACGGCTTCCAATGGGCCCTGGCCGCTTCCTTGAGTTCCTTTTCCCGCTCCGTCTTCTCCATCATCAGCCTGATAAGAGCCTCCTTGTCCTTGGGAATGGATACTCTGGCCAGCCAGTTGCGAACCGTGTTGGGCGAAACGAAACATTCCGCCGCAAACTCTTCACGGGTCATTTTCTGCTGTTTCAACCAAACCTTGATTTGGGCTTTGAGTTCGTCCTGGTTCTCACTCATGCATATTTTGTAACGCTATCGGTGCGTGAATTCAACCTTTTTATGAATAAGTCCCTTAAATGGTATATTATTCTTGACGAAAGTACCATTTACGTTGCAATATTCCTCTGTAAAGGCATCCAATAGTTCAAAATCGTACCTGAAAAGATATTTTATGAAGACGGGAAACAAGAAAAAAATCCAGAAAAAAATTCAGATCAAGGTAAAAATGCCGCTGTCCATCCAGTTTTTCCGGGATGCGGAAGCGGAAGCCCTCCACGTGCAGCGCTGCCAGCTGGACAGGGCCACCCTGCTGGCCTGTGCCGTGAAACGCCTGCGGGAAGAACAGGCCGGGGAATCCGCGTCCGGTCAAAAGCCATCCGCATGACTCAGGACATATACTGGGAGCTGCTGATCTGGCTGTTCCGCTCCTTTATGGGTGTAACGGCATTTGCCTTTACCGTGGCCGCGTACCAGGCCATGCGGTGCCGGAAAAGGACGGACCGCAAACGGAAAAGGTAGGGGGGAATGTGCGGAAAGCCGTGCTTTCCGCGGGAAAGGTTGCGGAATCATCTGCGGAATTGACCTCCGGGGGCATATCCCCTATCTTCCGGGAATGTCCAGCAGCCTTCCGGATGAAGCCGTTCTGTCCCGCATGAGCCATGAGGAACTCTGGCGCCTGTTTCCCATCATCCTGAGTGGTTCCAGAGAGGAATGGGCGGAACTTTACCGCCGGGAAAGGGACCTGCTGGCGGAGGCCGTGGACCGCACGCACATCGCCCGCATCTCCCATATCGGGAGCACGGCGGTGCCCGGCCTGGACGCCAAGCCTACCATTGACATTCTGATGGAGGTTTCTCCGGATTCGTTTGTTTTTAAAACGCCTCCTTTGCTGCGGAAATGCGGTTATATGGAGACGCATCGTGACGAGGAGCGCATGGGCCTGGTCATGGTAAAGGGCTATACGGCGGAGGGGTTCCGGGGGCAGGCCTTCCACCTGCATGTGCGCCCCTGGCGGGATTGGGATGAGCTTTATTTCCGGGATTACTTGGCTGCTCACCCTAAAGAGGCGCAGAAGTACGCCGAGCTTAAGCGCTCTTTAAAAGAAAAGTTTGAGTTCAACCGCGACGCCTATACGGAAGGAAAAACGAAGATCATCACGGCCATGACCCGCCGGGCGCGGGAGGAAATGCCGGGCAGGTACGTTCCGTAAGGTCCCGGGGTGGGACTGTCCGCTTTTTATCGGAAGGGTGCGCGTGGCTTCGGCATGTGGCGGATGGGGGCGCCATGGAACAAGCCCTTTTCCCTCATCCAAAATATCCTTTACAGGTTTTTTGGAACCTATTATGTTGTAAACAATATAGTTAATAGTGATGAATATTGGAATATCCCTTGTGATCTTCCCCCTGGCATGTGTTGCCGGTGAGATGGAAAACCCCGGACTGGGCCAGATCCGGCTGGAGACGGTTGCTTCCCTGAAAACGCTGAGTCAGGAAGTAACCGCGGCGGAAAAACAATCGTTCCAGGTTCCCGCCTTTGATGGAACACGGTATAGCATTCCGGATGCTCCTCCGTATTGGGAGGCGGATTCCCGCTCTCTGGTTTCGCGCAGTATGGGGCGCAACGAGGCCAACAGCCCCTGTTATACTGAAACCCGGGAAATGCTGAGCCCTGACGGAATGCTGCTGACCACCGTCCGGATGCGGAAGGTAAGAGATTCCAGGCCATTTTTTGAAAAAGAAGTTCACCGAGCCGTTTTCCCATATCTTTTTGTGGATTCCCTGACGGATATCGTGGAAAAAAAGGATGAGCGTCTCTATTTCACTTTTTGGGATGTGGACCTTTCCTCAGGGGATCTGGTCCGGATCTACGTGCGGACCTATTTACTGCATTCCCGTCAATTGGTCTCGGAGGATGTCCGGTATTCAAAATCCCGGAAGGGGAAAGATAAATAAATGCCGGGGGCGAGTGGGGCGCAGCATTTAAGTGTATAACGGCAGGTGGATACTCTTCATAATTGGACGGGATGATTTCCGGCCGGTGCCTCGCGGAAAGGCATCTCACTGCTTTTTACCTGGACGGCATGGCGGCAAACTTTTTAGAGAATTTCCCGGATGGAAATCAGTATTGCCAGAAAAGGGGAATGGCAGTAACATTTCGCCGCTATGAGTATTGAAAGTTTCGCAAACCAGCATGTGCTTGAGCTGGTGGCTTATCAGCCGGGCAAGCCGATTGAGGAAACGGCCCGGGAACTGGGCCTGGATCCCCGTGACATTGTGAAACTGGCTTCCAATGAAAATCCCCTGGGACCGTCCCCCCGGGCGGTGGAGGCCATCTCCCGGGCGGCTGCCGGAGTAAACATTTATCCGGACGGCGCGGCTTTCCGGCTGCGTTCCGCCATTGCGGAATTCTGCGGCGTGGACTTTGGCCAGACGGTGGTGGGCACGGGCAGCAGCGAAGTGATTGAACTCATTTGCCACGCCCTGCTGAACCCGCAGGCCGAGGTGGTGGCCGCCAGGCACGCCTTTTCCATGTACCCCATCATGGCCAGGCTGTTCGGCGCGGCGTACGTGGAAGTTCCCAACAAGCCGGACTGGACCCATGACCTGAACGGGTTTCTGGACGCCATTACGGACCGCACGCGCATCGTATTCATCACCAACCCCACTAACCCGGTCGGCACCGTCGTCGGCCAGCGGGAAATCGACGATTTCATGGCGAAGGTGCCGGACCATGTGCTGGTGTGCTTTGACGAGGCGTACCGGGAGTTTTCCGACAACCCGCCGGACACCCTCAAATTCGTGAGGGAAGGGCGCAACGTGATCGTCCTGCGCACCTTTTCCAAGGCTTACGGCCTGGCGGGCCTGCGCGTGGGCTACGGCATTGCCCCGGAAGCCGTAGCCGGCATGCTGCACAAGGCGCGCGCGCCGTTCAACCTGCACGTCCTGGCGCAGGAAGCGGCCCTGGCCGCCCTGGAAGACCAGGAGCATGTGCGCCGCACGGTGGAAAACAATGCCGCGGGCATGCGCTTCTACGAACAGGCGTTCAGGGACATGGGGCTGGAATGGATTCCCAGCCAGGGGAACTTCATTCTGGTGAAGGTGGGGCAGGGCAAAAAGGTGTTCAACGACATGCTTGCCAAAGGAGTGATCGTCCGCGCGCAGGACGGCTACGGCCTGCCGGAGTGGATTCGCATCAGCATCGGCACCCCCGCGGAAAACGCCCGCTGCGTGGAAGTCCTGAAGGAAGTTCTTTAAACAATTTTACCGCTGAACCTGTCATACCTTTTATGATTTCACCGCAACAATACATTGACGGCCTTGAATGGCGCTACGCCTGCAAGAAATTTGATCCCCGGGCCCGCATTGAAGAACCCGTCTGGCACGCGCTGGCGGAAAGCCTGCGGCTCAGCCCGTCTTCCCTGGGGCTCCAGCTCTGGAAATTCGTGGTCGTCACGAACCGGGAGCTGAAGGAGCGCCTGCGGGAGGTTTCCTGGAACCAGTCCCAGGTAGAGGACTGCTCCCATTACGTGGTGCTGTGCGCCCGGCGGGACGCCACCCGGAAGGATGTGGACCGCTACCTGGCCCAGATTGAATTTACACGCCGTCCGTCCGCGGAAAAACTGGCCTCCTCCGCGGACTTCTACGGCGGCTACGTGAAAGCCCTGACTCCGGAGAAAATGAACACATGGCTGGACTGCCAGGTGTACATCGCCGCCGGGTTCCTGCTCAGCGCGGCAGCGGCCCTGCGGGTGGACTCCTGCACCATCGGCGGCATGGACCGTCGGAAATACGATGAAATTTTAGGGCTGGACGGCACGCCGTACCGTTCCGTGGTGGGCGTAGCCCTGGGCTACCGCGCCCAGGACGACGCCTACGCCCGTGAAGCGAAGGTGCGCTTCCCCGCCGGGGAAGTGATCGACATCCGCGCCTGAACCGGGTTTCCCCCATCCGGGGCCGGGCCGCCTGAAGACGGTCCGGCCCTTTTCTTTCCGTAAAATCCGTAAAATTGGAAAACGTCTCTTCATCCGGGAACCGTCTTTGCCGGAATGCCGGGCGGGCTTTCGGCCGCTTTTTTATTTCCTTGCAAGAAAGGGACGGATGTTGCATAATTCTTACAGCAAATCGGGCATGCCATTCTTCCCGGAACGACACACGAACATGAACAGGAACATACTTTTAATGATGGCCGCATTTGCGGCGGGGCCGCTGATGGGGCAGGATGCCCGGCAGATTGCCGACTCCCTCGCCATCCCGGAAATCAAGGCCGGGGCCAGACAACTGCCGATGCCCAGCGCCTCCGGCGCCCAAATCAAGCTCCTGGGGGCCGACTATGAGGAACTCATCAACAGCAAGGGGAAAATAGCCCCCGTCATCTCGGACACTCCGGTAAACGTCAGCTTCAAGGTGACCAAGGGCGGCCAGGAGGCCGTCAGCAAGGACTATGAAATCACCCTGAAGGCCCCCGCGGCCGCGCAGGGCAACCCCAAGCCCCGGGTTATCCCGGAAATCCTGCAATGGAAGGGCGGCAAGGGGGAATACAAGCTGGGTTCCACCATCACCGTCGCTTGCCCGGACAAGGAGCTGGCCCGTGCCTTTGCCGCTGACCTGGAAGACGTGCTGGGCCGCAAGGTCAGGCTCGTTTCCCCCGGAGGTAAGGCGGACATCTCCTTCTCCCTGTTCAAGGAAAGCAACATAGGGAAGGAGGGATACAGCCTCGCCGTCAATGCCGGCGGCATCCGTATCGGCGCCCTTACCCCCACCGGGCTGTACTGGGGCACCCGCACCCTGCTTCAAATGCTGCGCCAGAACCCGGACGGCGTGCCCTGCGGCACCGCCGTGGACTTCCCCCGCTACCCGGTGCGCGGCTTCATGCTGGACATTGCGCGCACGCCCTATCCCCTCAGCTACCTCAAGGACCTGATCCGCACCATGTCCTGGTACAAGTTGAACGACCTTCACCTGGTCATCAACAACAACTACATTTTCCACGAGCACTACGTGGACAACGGGCATGACCCGTTCAAGGAATCCTACTCCGCCTTCCGCCTGGAATCCAACGTGAAGGGGAAGGACGGCACGCCGCTCACCGCCAAAGACCTCTCCTACACCAAAAAGGAATTTGCGGACCTGATCGGTTACGCCAGACGCCATGGCGTCAACATCGTGCCGGAATTCGACACCCCCGGCCACGCGCTCTCCTTCACCCGGGTGCGTCCGGACCTGATCTACAAAGGCCCCATGAACCATGAAAAACGCCGTTGCGAGATGCTGGACGCCGGCAACCCGGAAACGATCAGCTTCGTGACCAGGGTCTTTGACGAATACCTGCTGAAAGACCCCAAGCTGGGCCGCCCGGTATTTGCCGGCTGCAAGGTGTTCCACGTGGGAGCGGATGAATTCTACGGAGACAAGGAAGACTACCGCCACTTTGCGGACGGCGTGCTCAGCCACGCCCTCAAGCGCGGCTACACTCCCCGCATCTGGGGCAGCCTCAGCGCCAAGCCCGGCAAGACCCCCGTGGTGAGCAAAGGCGTTCAAATGAATCTCTGGAGCGCCGGCTGGATGAAGGCGTGGGAAGCCGTCAATCTGGGCTACGATGTCATCAACACGAATGACGGCGCCCTCTACATCGTGCCCTTTGCCAACTACTACCGCATGGACAGGAATCACAAGGGGCTCTACAACAACTGGATTCCCAACCGCATCGGCAATGAAACGCTTCCCGCCGGGCATCCCCAGCTCCTGGGAGGCACCTTTGCCATCTGGAACGATGAAACGGATATCATGCACACGGGATACGGCCCGTACGATATTTGGGGAATGCTTTCCGGTTCCATGGATGTCCTCAGCCAGAAGCTGTGGGGCAAGGCCAAGGCGCCGGACACGTTTGAAGAGCATCGCGAGCTGGTGGCGGCCATCGGCAACGCTCCGCGCACCAACCCCCTTCACAAATGGAAAGACGCCCAGCCCTTTGCGGTCACTCCTTCCTCTCTGCCCCAGAAGCTGGACAAGCCCTCGCTGGGACCGAATTACCGTCTGACCGCGGAACTGGAACTTAACGCCGCTCCGGAAGGCAGGGAACAGGTGCTGCTTTCCGCGCCGGAGGGCGAACTGCTCGCGGTCATGAAGGACGGCACCGTCGGCTTCCGTCGTGACGACACCCTGGAATTCTCCTTCGGCGCCAAGCTGCCCGTAGGCAAAAAGGTCAAGGTGGAAATTGTGGGTGAACCGGAAAAAACCAGCCTGTTCCTGGACGGACAGCCTGCCGGAACTGCCGTGCTGAAAAGTTTTTCTGACAAATCCAAGGACTTTATTGAAAACTTCAAGAACCGTCCCAAGGTGCACCGTTCCACCTTCGTTCTGCCGCTGAAAACCCTGGGTGAATCTTTCCAGGGGAAAGTGTATAACTTCAACGTCCAGCCCTTGTAACGCCTCGCGTCCCGTACATCCGTGCCTGTAAAGGGGAGGAATGCCCGCCCGCGGCGCGGATGCACGGGACCTTGGAAAATCAGGTAATGCAGAATGAAGGCTCTCCTCATTATTGACGTTCAGAATGACTACTTTCCCGGCGGAAAGTGTGAGCTTTCCGGCCCGGAAAAGGCTCTGGAGAATATCGTCTCCGTTTTACGGCTCTTCAGGAAGGCCGGACTGCCCGTCATCCATGTCCGGCACGTCAACACCCGGCCGGATGCCTCCTTCTTCCTGCCGGGGACGGACGGCGTAAAAATCCACACCGGATTGACGCCTCTGCCGGGTGAGGATGTGCTCGTCAAGCACGCTCCCAACAGCTTTTACCGGACGGGCCTTGCGGACCTGCTTCGTGCGAAAAAGGTGGACGAACTGGTCGTGTGCGGCATGATGACCCACATGTGCATAGATACCACGGTCCGTGCGGCCTGGGATCACCAAATTCCCGTAACCTTGCTGTACGATGCGTGCGCCACGAAGGACCTGTCCGTCATGGGACAGACCATACCGGCCCAAACCGTGCACAACGCCTACATGGCGGGACTGGACGGAATATTTGCACGCGTCCTGACTGCCGGAGAACTGGAAATCTAGCCCCGGAACTCCTTCGCGGGGACGGGGAAGGGCCGTCCCCGCAGCGCACATGCCGGAATAACCGGGATAAATGTGCAGGCATGTCCCTGCCGGCGCATGGCCCATGTGTTCGGATAATTCCCCGGTGGACTTCCCTCCATCCCGCCGGAGCCGTGCCCCCGGCGTTCCGAAAAAACTGATCACGGCAGTTTGCGAGCCGGACGCCCGGAACGGCTTATCGTCCCTCCGTATCCGCTCCCATGGGGAGGAGGTTTTCAACAGGCACCCATCCTTGTTCCCCGGAAGCGGGGTTCCGGCACCATATCCAGCCGTTGAGCGCCTGGGAACCGGCCAGGACTTCCCCCTCCTCCGCATTCAATTCCCTGGCGGAATAATCTTCCAGCGCTTCTCCCACGCTGCCGCCCAGCCATTGGAGCACCTGTTTGGGAACCCAGCCCTTGTTCCGGTCTTCCGTCTCGCAGAAATACCAGTCGTTCCAGGCTTCGTTCTCCTCGTACTTCTCTCCAATGACAAGTCTCTCGCCCCTGGAAATAATGACGGGATTCGGGAACTCGCTTTGGTGCCTTTTGATTACCTGATACTTCATATCCGCTCTGTTCGTTTGGGTTCCTTTTTCCGGAAAAACCGGGCTGCTGCGGCATTATTTACGGCTTAGCCGTTCCGGAATCCGTCTCCTGTTCCCGCATGCCCTTGTACCTCATGGGACGGTAGCCCCCGCGCTCCAGAATGGCCCGGCTGAAAAAATGTTCCGCACATTTCCAGACCGGCAGAGGTCCGGCTTCACTGCCCAGAAAAACGTCCCGGCCGTCTCCGTGCCACTCAATGAACATGAGCACGTGCCGCCCCGGTACGATCAGGATGTCTCCCGTCCGCAATTCTTCCCAGTCCAGCGGCGTGCACAGGGAGGGAAGTTCGCGCGTGGACCAGGGCCGGGACAGGCGCCAGCACCGGGAGACGAAACCGGAACAATCTACTCCGGCGGCAAACCTGCTGACCGCGTCGTCTCCCGCCGCCTGCTTTTCCGGGGTGCCCATGTCTCCGGCAGCGGCGGGGCGGCCTCCGTTTTCCGGGTCGCGGTTCAGGCGGCTGACGAATTGCCGCGGGGTATCGAACCCTCCCCACTTGTACGGCATGCCCGCGGACCGTGCGCCGGGCTTCCACCAGGCTCCCGCATGGGCGCCGGATACGGAGGCGTCCGGAGTGTCTATCCTGATCCCGTCGGGATCCGTTCCATGCCGGACGTTGTGGCGGGTCCCTCTCCAGGCCAGGTTTGTATACGCGCGGCTGGTGCGCAGGGCCTCCGTCCTGGTGACCGTGGGCGCGGCTGGCGGAATATCCGGCACGGGCGGAGAACAGGAAAAAAGGGCTGCGGAAAGGAGCACGCCTGCGGTGCGGACATTCATGGGGTAATGTTTATGGCATCCGGCGGAGCCTTGTCAAGCTCCGGAGCGCATGTCCCTTGCAGCGGTTTAAAATATTGACTTGGTAAGAAAGGGTATGAGAAAGTGCCGATAGTGGCGGGGTGAGGGAATTTTCCTGCATCCGCCATAGCAATTTAACCCCGTATCAAACACCATTATGAATGAAACCAATCAATCATCCGAACCTGAAACGACTCAGGAACCCGTGATTCCTGCTCCTGTTCCAACCCCAACTCCCGTTCCCGCCCCCACTCCTGTTCCGCCGCCGTCCCCCACGCCGGTTCCTCCCCCTTCCGCCGCTTCAGTTCCGCCTCCCCATCCCGGACCGCCTCCATCACCCGAACCGGGTGTTTCACCGCAGTCCAACAGTGATAATTTTGCGCTCGTTACGGCGATTTCTCCTCTGCTCTCCCTGTTTACGATGGCTATTCCCGGACCGAACGTCGTTGGCCCGCTCATCTGCTGGCTGATCTGGAAGCAGGACTACCCCCTGGTGGACCAGATAGGCAAGAACGTCATCAACGCGCAGATTTCCTGGGGAATTTACCTGCTGGTGTCCTGGGCGTTCTTCGGAGTTCTGACCCTGATCTTCATTGGTTTCCTGTTCATTTGGATCCTTCCTTTGGTGTGGATCATCCTGTCCGTCGTGTACACGATCAAGATATCCAACAGGGAATACACGTACCAGATGCCTTTCACGATCACGTTCATCAAATAATCTCCGAATTGACCGAGAACATTCAACAGGGGCCGTCCTGCGCAACAAGCGGGGCGGCCTCCTTTTTTGAATCCGGCCGTCTTGCCGGATAGGGTGTGTTCCGTTCCCTGAAAATCTGCCGCCGTCCGGGGAAGTTGTTTCCGGCCCCGGCTTGTCCGGGAAAGGAAAAACAGGCTCTTTTCCCTGCCGCGGGCCGATGAAAACCTGGCGCCGGGAAAGAAAATTTCCGCCTCATTCCGGGAGAACAGAGCCATAAGTATCACCGGGCCGGAAACACTTGTCTTCGGGGAATCCGGCCGTGAAGGGGGCATGGCCGGAGGCCGGGCTGCCGCGGGATTGCGGCGGAGGACTAGAAAAAAGGAAAGCTTTCGCCTTTCCCGGTTAAAGGAAGATGCGGTACCCGGCGGAGGGGAATTCCTCTGCCTGCCTTCCGGCCAGGGGTTATTGGCCGGCCAGTCCCTCCTGAGCGCCTGTGTTCAGATGGGTATTTCCCGGTCGCTGCCGCCGTACATGAAGGTATGCAGCAGGCGCGTGACCTGGTTCTGGTCGGAATGAAGCTGTGCGGCGGGGCGCAGGGCGGCATAGGTCAGGCTGTCGTGCCCGGTAAATTCCCTCATGTGGAATCCCTGGAAATTGGTCATGGGCTCGTTGTCGTGGTACAGCTTGCCTCTTCTCAGCAATTCGTCAAAGACGTGTTCCGCCTCCCGTGTGCGGGTCAGCGCCTTTTCCGGGTGCGGCACGCGGATGACCAGGGCGCCTCCGTCCCCGCGGAAATTGATGCCCGCGCCGGCCATGACGTCCGCGGAAGGCTGGCTGGTGATACTGCCGAGCAGCAGCACCCCGTTGTCCACCAAATGGATGCGGTCGCAATGGGCGTATTCCTTCACGTGAAGCACGCCTCCGTAAATGTGGGTGGAAACGCTGCCCGTCAGTTTTTTAATGCGGGCCAGTCCGTGCCTGATGATGAACTCCGAGCCGTCGCAGGGCAGGTCTATCTCCGAGGCAAAAAGCCAGCCGTCCGTCATCGTGATGCGCCCTTCGTGCTCCCTGGCTCCCTGAATGCACCCCTGTCCCATCAGCACGCGGCCGCCGTTGATCTCCAGGCTCCCGTTGGCCTTGTCCCCCAGGAACATGGTCATGTGGTCCGGCAGGTTGCCGATGAGCGTCAGGGTACCCCCGTTGCGCACGGCCAGGTGGGCGGTGCCGTGGCCGTGGTCCGGCTGGTTGGGGCCGCCCACATAGACGGGGGCGTTGATGATGTAAAGGCTGCCTCCGGCGTCAATGGTCAGGGAATCCTGAACATCCGTCTGTCCCTGGACCACGTCATTGGTGATGGTGACCGGGCACATGTAGGAAACGCGGTTCATGGATGACGCTGAAAGCGGCATCATTCCCGTCAGGATGAATGGGTTGATATTGCTCATGGTATTGGTTCTACAGCTGGGTTGGAATTTGCGGCGTAATAATAGTACGCCAATATGTTTGACCGTCCGGAAGTGAAAAATGTTCGGGTAAATTTCCTGATTTTTTCCGGGTGGGAGCGGAACGGAGAAAGGAGGAGAAAGGAGGAGAAAGGAGGAGAAAGGAGGAGAAAGGAGGAGAAAGGAGGAGAAAGGAGGAGAAAGGAGGAGAAAGGAGGAGAAAGGAGGAGAAAGGAGGAGAAAGGAGGAGAAAGGAGGAGAAAGGAGGAGAAAGGAGGAGAAAGGAGGAGAAAGGAGGAGAAAGGAGGAGAA
>CECB01005099.1_pt1 | contig 60136 bp, 48 predicted proteins | sample 554791 | NCBI WGS metagenome assembly CECB01 (sample SAMEA3182072, study PRJEB8094) | gut metagenome | biome: human; feature: gut; material: Stool; isolation source: human stools | place: Canada | collected 2012-01-30
CTGGAGCTGGAGCTGCTTGACTTGGGATCAAACTCAAAATCAAACCCTCCTCCTTCCGAAGAACTGCTTGAAGTACCCTCATCCTCTTCATCCCGATAAAGATTGACCAGGGTGATGACTTCCTCCCCTTCCTTGTCCGGAGGAGTTGCATTGGGATTGAGGTAGGAATTGATGTTGGGCGCCTCAGCCTTGTCGGAAAGAACGGCAATGCAGAACTCCTGTCCGGAGCCCAGGGCGGGGTGGTATTCATGGACGATTCGGCACCAGTAATACCCCTGTTCGAGGACGACGCTCTCCGGCTTCACGGAAAGGGCCTTTGCTTCGCTGGTCAGTTCCACATTCTTGAAGGGAATGGACAGGGAGATGGAAGAATCGGCGGCCAGGGAAAGGAAATAGGTACCGCGTTTCATGATCTTGAGGTACCCGGTCCATTCATGGCGAGTGTCATCGGAAGCGGAGCGAGGGGAGATGAGAACGGGGGCGGTGATGCCGTTGACGTAGAAGTCGGCCTGCGGGAGGCCGTTGGCGAACATGGGAACGAAGGGATAACGGGGTTCCAGGGTAATTTGGGTATTATTCATTGTCTTGTAAATCAGGATTGTTAAGTGATTTGCAGACAATGTAGAACTACCGGTCGCCCAAATGAAAGACGCCTAACACGTGATTCCGAAAGAAAGAACTTTGTTTTCTAAATCCTGAATGTGGGGCCGGCTGAAATCCCGGCGGGGCGCGTCAATGAATAAGATGCCTGCGGGATGTCGCCAAGTGAAGCAGCCTTCCTCTTTTGATTGCCTGGAGAACCGGAGTAATGTACGAATACGGGAGTGAAGGAAGGCTGCGTTCAGGATTGCTTTATGGCCGGGTGTCCGGTTCCGGGACGCGGGGCGGGATGGAAGGCCGGAACGTGGCTTGTGTTCAAGCGGGCGCTGATGAGGCGTTTGCTGGGGCAGGGGGGCCAGGATGATTTTTCTTTTCCGGAAGGGTTTCCGTTTTCCCTGCGGGAAGGTGATGAGGACTGTGCCGTTACTCCGTCCGTTCTGGGGGATTTGCTGGAGCGCAGCATGACGGATGCACGTGGAACCGGGACGGTCTATACGCCCAGGTTCCTGGTGCGTTGGATGGCGCGGGAGGCGGTTTCCCGCTGGGTGGATTCCGCTTTGTCCGCCAGCCATGAAAAAGGCAGGGAGGCGGAAAGAGCCCTGTTGAAGAGGATCCGGGTGCTGGATTTGTCCGCGGGTTCCGGGGCGTTCACCATGGGGATTCTTCATGAACTTGTCCGCCGTAGAAAGATTTTGGAACCGGAGTGTTCGGAAGCCGCCCTGGTGCGCGCGGCCGTAGAAGATCATATTTACGGGGTGGATGTCTGCGCAGAGGCGTTGGACGTGGCACGCTTCCGTTTCCGCTGCGCCTTGCTTGCCGCGGGTGATGACGCCCCTTTCCGCGATCATTTAATCTGCGGGGACAGCCTGGACCTGTTCGGTGCCGGAGTGTGGCGGAACGTGTTGGCCCGCGTCATGAAGGAAAGAGGGTTCGACCTGGTTATAGGCAATCCTCCTTTTATTGGGGAAAAGGGGAACAAGGAGCTTTTTGACAGGCTGAAGGCTTCCCGCATGTCCGCTTATTGTTCTTCCCGCATGGATTACTGGTACGTGTTCGCCTGCCTGGGCATGGATGTTCTGAAACCCGGCGGGGTGATGCACCTGGTGGTGCCCAACAAATGGATGGCCAATGCCGGAGCGGTGCCACTGCGGCGGAAATTGTTGGAGGAATGCGGAGCGCTGCGCTTGTCCGACTTCGGAGCCTGCCGGGTGTTTGAGTCCGCCCGGGTTCATACCATGGCGCTTCTGGCGGAAAGGAAAAAAACCGGGGATGAAGCTCTTGTCCCTGAATACCGCCGTTTTTTCGGAGAGTCGGAACATGTGGAAGAGTTTCTGGAAAACACCCCTTACCGGCGCTTCCAGTTGCCGGAAGACCGGTCCGGTTGTGTGCAGCAGGGCCTGTTTTTCTGTTCCGCCGCGGAAAAGGCGGTTTTGGAGAAGATGGAGGTCCTCAGGAATTTTGAGCTGAACCCATTGCACGAAATGGCGCAGGGGATCGTGCCGAACCCGGACGTGGTTTCCTCCCGCGCCCTGGGAAGTCTGCCCCCGGAAATAGTGCGGAGTTCCGGCATCCGGCGCGGGGAAGGCGTGTTCGTGGTGCCGCGGGAGTTTTTCACCCGTTTGCCGGAACGGGAGCGGTGTTTTCTCAAACCCCTTTATGAACCCGTGCTGGCGGAGCGGTATGGCTTGAAAGAGCCGGAAAAGGTTCTTTTGTACCTGACGCCGGAGAACGGCTCCGAGCGGGCACGGACGCTTATCCGGCATCTGGAAAAGTTCCGCCCCCTGATGGAGTCCAGGCGGGAGACCCGCATGGGGCGCATGAAGTATTACCACGTGCACTGGCCCAGAAAGGAGGCGTTTTTTCTGCCGGGTCCCAAGATACTGGCTGCCCGCAAGTGCGCGCGGCCCACGTTCACCTATACGGAACGGGAGGCCTATGTGATGATGTCATTCAATGTGATACGCACGGAGCGCCTGAGCATGAAGTATCTTGCCGCCCTGTTCAATTCACGGTTGATGCATTTCTGGTTCCGCCTGCGCGGCAAGATGCAGGGGGATTTTTTCCAGATGGATACGGCCCCCATCCTGAGCGCGCCCGTCCATGTGCCTTCCGCCTCCGCGGTTGCGGAAGTGGAGAGGCTTTCCGATGCCCTTGCCGGGCATTATTGCCCGGAGTGGGATGAACGTATGAATGAGCTTATTGAAAGGATTTACGGTATTTCCGCCGAAGAAAGGGAGGTCATTGTTCAGGCAGTTTCTCCGGCTCCGGGCGGGAAGGGAAACAGGCCAGAATGACGATCAGCAGGAACCAGACATTTCCCACGACGGCCAGAAACAGGGTGGTCGTGTCCATGCTGCCGTCCATACTGTACCGGAAACGGTCGAAAACCATCCATTTGATGAGGCCGGCGATTCCCAGCGCCATGTAGCCGTACCCCCATGCCGTATGGAATCCGGCGTCGCGGAGCCTTCTGATGATGGCGCTCCAGAAGGGGAGGTAAATAGCTAGGAATACGACCTGCATGGTGATGATGAAGTACATGAAGTGTTCCTGGGCTATGGCGTGGAATACTTCCTGGTTGTCCGTGGCAAGAAGTTCCTTCCACGGCAGGGACGCGAGGGTCAATATGGTTCCCGCGAAGGAGAAAAACAAGGCGCCGAGAAACAGGAACAGATTGAATCCCCAGAATTCGCGGCGGGAGGACTTGCCGGAGAAGTCGGCATATTTTTTTGTCAGGCACAGGATGAAGTTTTGCCAGAGGGAAGGGCGGGTTGGAGCGTTCATCATTTTCCCATTCATAGCACATGTCATGGGGAGGCGGCAATGGCAAACGGAAGATCGGGACTTGATTTTCAAAAGCATCCCCGTATGGTGTGCGTCCTGCAACCCTGAGTTGACCCAACCATGATGCCTGTTTGCCTGAGGAATTGCCTGTTCGGCGCGTGCTGGTACGCGGCCTTGAGTACGGCGGATGCCGGTATTCCGGCCATGCAGGGGCGGGAATACCTTTCTCCCCCGTGGTGCGGAGCTCTCGCCCGCGGACCCGTTCTGTACCGGGATGATTTCTCCTGGATTCGGAAGGTGAAGCTGACCTTGATCGGCCAGTATCAGACGGCGGACGTCAGCCCCAACGGTTCCAACAGGTTTTGTCCGGATTCCGGTGGCCATAACAGCGAATGGCGGCGCGCCTATCTGGGGGCGGACATCCTGCTGGGCGACGGTTCCTGGCGCTTGTCGAACCTGACGAACGTGGGGGACCTGGAAGGCCGCCACCGGGAAGTGCGCGGGGAGTGGACGGGAAGCCATACGGAATGGTCCCTGTATGAACTTTATCTGGAAAAGACGCTGCCCGGCGTCAAGCTGCGGGCCGGCAAGCTGACCCCGCACCTGACTTCGGAGTATTGCCTTCCTTCCTCCCGGATCAAGACGGTGGAGAGGTCCGCCATTTGCAATGAGCTGATCCCCATTTCCAACTGGGGGCTGGAAGCCAATTTCCAGAAGAATCCCAAAAGCCTGTATCATTCCTACGGTGTGTACCTGAATGCGAACGGGACGGATTTGACGGATGAAATCCAGTTCCATTCCGACGATAACGTGTTCGCTTTGGTCGCCATGAAGTGGAGTGTGGCTTCCCCCATGTGGGATTCCCAGAGCCTGGGATACCAGTACGCCCATAATTTTACGGAATGGCGCGGCAGGAAGATTGCCTCCGGTTCCGATTACCAGGGACCCGGTGCGCAGGATGTGCTTTCCCTGAGCTGGGACGCAAAGCGCGGCAATCTGGCCGTGATGGCCAATTTGCTGGCCGGGGTGGGAATCGTGGGACAACCGGGAGCCAGGAATGTGTACGGATTCGTTTTACAGCCGGTTTACCGGATTTCCCCACATTTCGAAGGCGTTTTTCAGTATCAATGTTCCTTTGGAGACGGCTCCGTGCGGCTGAACAGCCGTTATGTCCCTTCCGTGACGCGCTATCCCGCATGGGTGGACAGCATGAATTCCTTTTACCTGGGCCTGAATTGTTATCTGTGCCCGGAGTCCATTGATACGGTAAAGTTGATGCTGGGGCTGGAATACGTCACCAGTCATACGGATTCCGCTACGGCCAAGGCTTTTAACGGATGGTCCCTTTACGGGGCCGTGCGGTTCAAGTTCTGAAGACCCGGGAGAAACGCCCTTTTCAGTTTTTAAAGGCAGTGGGCTGGTAGGCGGGCAGTGCGGGAATGGGAACGTACCCGGGGGGAAGATCATCCCATACGGGATGGAGCGGTTTGGGTTCCGTTTCAAAAACCTCTCCGTTGAAGGATTTGATGATGGTTCGGAAGGAACCCTGTGGCGACGGACGGATCACAAAAGGGCGAGGGGGCGATTCCGGAAGATTCATGCTTAAATTTACTTCTTCTTCATTCCAGGCCGGCCAAACGTCTGCCGGAGCCGATATTTCCCGGATTTCCGTATTGGTTGCGGAACGGGGCGTGTGGAAGAAGGGGCTGTCCGGGTCTCCGTCATTCAGCCAGGCTTCCTCGTCCGGCGTCTCCGTCGTGATGATCATGCCTTCCTGGGTGTTTGAATGGTTGAATTCGTACCCCGTCAGTCCGCCGCCATCCGCATCAGCCCTGTCGCTGTTCATATGGATATTGATGGAAACCTTGTTTTCCGGCGCTTCCTGCTCCGCCGGCGTCTGGAAAATGGCCGCCTGCCGCTTCAGCGCCTCCGGGGAGGTGCCGCGCGCGTATTTTGGGAAGAAAACGCTTTTGGTGTCTATTTTCCCCGGCCGGACTTTCACGGGTTCGTCGGACAGCTCAAAGATGTATTTCACAGGTTGTTCTTCTGCGTAGGCACCGTGAAAGGCGCCTTCCAGAAACGCCATAGCCAGACATGTCAGAAGATACAGGCATGGAGAAGTTTTCATGATAGGTGAACGACTCTGTTAGAACAGAAAGAAGGCAAATATTCAATGCTAAAAAGCAAGAAACTCAGCGCGCTTTCCGGGTGCTGGCTCTTTATTTGCTATACTACGAGGCCAAAACGGCGTTTCTGTCGTTTCTCTGCTTGGCAGCTGTGGGCGGCTGCCTTATGGTGAACGCATGATGAAGAAGATTTTCCCCTGTCTGCTGACCTTCCTGACTGTTTTCTGGTGCGGCTGCGAAAATAAGCCGTCCGGAGGAGAAAAGGAACCGGTGCGTTCTGAGAAGAACGGGGAAAAACAGGCTGAATCTTCCGCAGACACGGGAAAGTCCGGAATCTGGAAAAACCGTCTTCAGGCGGCTTCCGAGGAGGAGGCGCGGGCCAAGGGAGACGACAAAAAACATGTGGAGGCCCTGAACGAGCTTGCCTCCCTGTATGCGGAAGGCCTGCAAAACGGCTGGGTTCATCCGCTGGATGTTCGTTCCTGGTGTGAATCCGTGGCGGAGTCCGGCGCCGGTTATTCCGGGGAGACGGTCATCGGAGCCCTTTTTCTTTACGGTACCGGAGTAACGCGTGATCCAGGCGCAGCCAGGGAATGGTTTGAATATGGCCTGGCCCGGCCCGGCAGCCAGCGGGGAAACGCCCTGTACATGCTGGGCATGATGTATTCCAAAGGGGACGGCGTCAATCAGGACCAGAACAAGGCCCTGGAATTGTGGCACAAGGCGGCGGATGAAAATCATCCGGGTGCCCTGTCCCTGCTGGGCCGCGCATCCATGGAAGGGAAGCTGGGCTTGGACAAGGATGCGGCATCAGGACTGGCCTTTCTGGAAAGGGCCGCCAACGGCGGGGATGTGGCGGCGTCCATGTATCTGGGGCGCATCTACGCCAAGGGGGAGGGAGTGGCGCAGGATATGGAGCGCGCCTTGAAATGGTACCAGCAGGCCGCTTCCGCCGGGGATCCCCATGCCCAGTATATCGTGGGGCTGGCTTATCTGGACGGTTCCGGCGTTCCCGTGGATGAGGGGAAGGCGTTCAACTGGCTCCGTTTGGCGGCGGGGCAGGAACACGTGAACGCCATGCTGATGCTTTCCGTCTGCTACAGCACGGGCAAAGGCACCCGGCAGGATGCGAACATGGCGGAAGTCTGGAAAAAGAAGGCTCTTGAGCTGAATAGCCGGAGGCAGACGCCGCAGGAAGGGCACCAGCCTTCCTCCGCCCCATGAGGAAGAGTCAGTTTTCCTGAATTTCCTGATGCAGGAAATTCAGGGCTTCCTTCCGTTCCAGAATGGCGAATCCCCGCTCGTCGGGGATGACGAGCAGCCCGTTCCGGTTTTCCAGAATGGCGTGAATCATGGCAAAGACGTGTCCCATGGCGCATTCGTCTTCCAGAATGAAGCGCAGCATTTTGATGCGGTCTCCTATTTTTTTCAGGGCGCCATGGTCGCGTTTGAAGGCTTTGCGCGCGTCTTCCGTCTCCATGACCCAGAACACGTCCAGTTGGGATTCCCCTTCTTCATCCAGGTAGCTGCCTTCCAGCACATGGTCCGGGGATTCTTCCGGAGCTCCGGAGAGGTTCAGTTGAAAACAGGGGTCCAGGCGGAACATGGCCTGCTGGAGTTCTTCCCCGGAAGGCAGCGGGGCGTTCTGGACGAAAAGCCAGAATTCCTGATCGTCCCCGGATGAGGCGGCGTGGGTCATGGGCCGGATTGTGGCATTCCTGCGCCATTTTCCCACAGGGATTTGTGACAGTCGGGAGCTGCTGGTTGATTTTTGAATGTTCAACGTCTTCCCGCACGATTAAAAACAGGGGCATGAGCGAGATTCCCGTAATGATGACCATCGCCGGTTCCGACTGTTCCGCTGGGGCCGGCCTCCAGGCGGACCTGAAGGCGGCGCACGCCATGGGCGCTTTCGCGCTGACGGCGGTCACCTGCATCGTCTCGGAAGTGCCCGGACTGGTGCGCGGCATCCAGGAAGTGGAGCCGGAACTGGTGGCCGACCAGGTCAGAATCAATATGGAACATTTTCCCGTTGCCGCCGTGAAGACGGGCATGCTGTATTCTCCCTCCATCGTCCGCGCCGTGCACGGGGTGTTGAAGGATGCGGATATTCCCCTGGTGGTGGACCCCGTCATGATTGCGACGGCCGGCGACCGTCTGATGCGGGAAGAGGCCGTGGCCGTTTATGAGGAACTGCTCCTGCCGCGTGCCGCTCTGCTGACCCCCAATCTGGACGAAGCCGCCGTGCTGCTCCGTTCCTTCTCCAATCCGGAGCGGGATGAATTGCCGGAAGCCGCCGCCAGGCTGGCCCTGCGGTACGGGTGCCCCGTGTTGTTGAAAGGCGGCCATCTGGCCGGGGACTGCCGCGACGTGCTTGCGGGGCCGGACGGACGCATGCTGGGGGAATGGACGCGTCCGCGCGTGCGGGATGTCAGCACGCACGGAACGGGGTGTTCCCTGTCCGCCGCCATTGCCGCGCGTTTGGCGGCCGGGGACGGACTCGTGACTGCGGTGGAACGCGGGTTGGAACTCATCGCCGCCGCCATCCGCGACCATGTGCGCTGGGTGCGTCCCGCGCGCGTGGATGCGCTGAAGCTGTGGTGACCTTTTTCCCGTATGGCCTTTGCGGCAATGGCGCCGTGATGCGGGGAAACCCGCTGAAGAGCGGATCGGAGAGCCGCCTTTCTGTGCCCTAATAACGCTTTGTGCTTGCGTATCGGATGCCGGATTGGTAGTCCTATCTGCGCCCATGTATGGCATGGAGCTTTTCAAAAATTAGTAATTATCATAGCAATATCACTATGGGACAGCAAATCCGCAAAGTCACCAAGCGCCGCAGACGTGCCGATTACCTTAAGCGTAAGAAGGAACAGGCCAAGTTGAATTCCAATACGCCTATCCGCCTGGCTACTCCCGTTGCCAAGGAAGCAAAGCCGGCCGCCAAGGAAGTTCCCGCCAAAAAGACCGCGGCCAAGGCTCCTGCCAAGAAGGCTGACGCGAAGAAAACGGAAACCAAGAAAGCGGAACCCAAGGCCGCTGCCGCCAAGAAGGCTCCTGCCAAAAAGCCGGCTGCCAAGAAGGAAGCCGCCGAACCCGCGGCTGAATAATTGTCCGTACGGGAGGGATTGCCTCCGTGCGTCCATCAAACGGTTTAACAAGCCGCCCCGCCTGATGCGCGGCGGCTTTTTGCGTGCCGCGGCATCTTCCGCATCCGGGCATATTCGCGCCACCGGGCGCAATTGTCCGGAAAATGTATTGACGCTTCACCCTTCGCGGCCCTACATAGAGGGGAATATCATTCCGTTTTTCCGCCATGCGCCACGATACGACAGACAAACCCAAGGGACACCGCAATTACATCATCATTGCCTGTGATGCCCTTCTTTTCCTGGCCATGCTCAAGTGGCTTCCCGTGGAGCCTCAGGTAGCCAAGGGCCTTGCCGTGCTGACGTTCATCGGCATCCTGTGGCTGACGGAGGCTTTGCATGTGACCGTGACTGCCCTGCTGGTGCCTGTTCTGGCCATGTTCATGGGCATTCTGCCGGGCGCCAGGGCGCTGGCCGGATTTGCGGACCCCACCATTTTCCTGTTTTTCGGCGGTTTTGCGATAGCGGGGGCTCTACATGAGCAGAAGATAGATTCATGGCTGGCCGGAAAGATACTGACCGTGGCGCGGGGGAGCCTGGGCATGGCCCTGGTTCTGATTTTCCTGGCGACGGCATTTCTTTCCATGTGGATGTCCAATACGGCCACCGCGGCCATGATGCTGCCGCTGGTGATCGGCCTGCTGGACCGCATTCCGAAAGAGAAAATCAAGACCACGGCTCCGTTCGCCGTACTGGGTGTGGCCTACAGCGCATCCATCGGCGGCATGGGCACGCTGGTAGGCTCTCCTCCCAATGCGATTGCGGCCCATGAGCTTGCCATGGGATTTGCGGAATGGTTCCGCATTGCGATGCCGATTGTGGCCGTGTTCGGCGTGTTGGTGTTCTCCCTGATGTACCTGTTTTTCAAGCCCAACCTGAAGCTGCACGTGGATATGGCGCCCGCCACGGACGAAGAACGGCCTTCCGGCCTGGACGGAAAGCAGATCCGCGTTTTGATCCTGTTTGCTGTGATTGCGGGGTGCTGGATGGGCAGCGGTTTTCTTTCCTCCCTGCTGGGCGGCATTCCTTCCATGGATACGCTGATTGCCCTGTGCGCCGTGGTGCTGCTGCCCCTGTGCGGCGTCATCAACTGGAGCGGCATTGCCAAAAATACGGACTGGGGCGTGCTGCTTCTGTTTGGCGGGGGCATTACTCTCAGCACGGTTCTCGTTCAAACGGATGCGGCCAGATTCCTGGCAAACCAGGTTTCCGACCTGGCGATGGGGCAGAATCCCCTGATCATTCTGCTGATCATCAGCGTTTTTATTACGTCCCTGACGGAGTTTTGTTCCAATACGGCCAGCGCCGCCCTGGTGGCTCCGCTGATGGTGACGGTGGCTTCCGCAATGGGAATGTCCGCCACTCCACTGGTGCTTCTGGTAGGCATCGGCGCTTCCTGCGCGTTCATGCTCCCCGTATCCACGCCGCCCAACGCGCTGGCCTTCGCCACAGGGAGAGTCCCCCAGATGTCCATGATCAAGGTCGGCCTGCTGATCAATGTGGTGCTCGTGTTCGTCAAGGCGTTCTGGGCCTGGATATTCTGGATGTAACGCCGCCGGAAGGGGAATATGGCCGGTTTCATGGGACCTTCCGTTTTACACGGGAGTGGTTGCCTACAGCCTTTTCATGAGGCCTTTTCCTGCCGTTCCAGGGCGGCTTTCTTGTCCAGTTTGGCCAGTTTGGCGATCAGGTAGAAGAAGGAGGGAATGAAGAAAACGCCGATAAAGACGGCCGTAATCATCCCCCCGATCACGCCGATGCCCACCACCTGCCGCGCCGCCGCTCCCGCGCCCGTGGCCAGAGCCAGAGGAAGACAGCCCATGATGAAGGCGATGCTGGTCATCAGGATGGGCCGCAAACGGATTCTGGCCGCATCCAGGGTGGAGGTGAGCAGGTCTTTCCCCTGTTTGAGTTCCAGCACGGCGAATTCCACGATGAGGATGGCGTTTTTCGCCGCCAGGGCAATCAGCACGATGAGCCCGATTTCCGAGTAAATGTTCAATTGCTGGCCGAAAATCCACAGCGCCGCGAAAGCGCCCAGAATGGCGATGGGAACGGTCATGAAGACGGCGACGGGGAGCGACCAGCTTTCATACAGGGAGGCCAGGATCAGGAAAACGAATATGGCGGAGGCCGCGAAAATCATGCCGATGGTGATGCCGTGCTGCGCCTGTTTTTCCTGATAGCTCATGCCGGAATAGCCGTAGCCCATGCCCGCGGGCATCGTCTGGGCAAATACCTCTTCCAGGGCGTTCATGACCTGTCCGGAGGAATAGCCTTCCGCCAGCGTGATGTTGAGCTGGGAACTGTTGAACATATTCTGGCGGATCAGGAATTCCGGGGCCCATCCGTGCGTGACGTTGATGACGGAGTCCAGAGGAACCGGGTCTCCGTTGTTGTTGCGCACGTAGAACATGGAAAGCTTGTCGATGCTGTCCCGGTAGGGGGCGTCCGCCTGCATGTACACCTGCCATTCCTGGCCGTAGATGTTGAAGTTGTTCAGGAAGGTACTCCCCATGTACGCCTGGATGGTGGCATAAATCTCATCCACGTTCATGTTCTGGAGGGTGGCCTGTTCCGTATTGACATTCAGATTGTATTGAAGGTTGGACGGAGACATGAAGTTGCTGATGCCCGCAATTTCCGGTCTTTTCCCGGCCGCCTCGATGAATTTGGACGTATTGGAGGCCAGGAATTCCTCGCCTATGCCCTGGCGGTCTTCCAGCAGGAAGGTGACGTCCCCGGACGTGCCCACTCCCGGGAGGGGGGGGGGAGGAACCACGTAGGCCATGCCGGAGGAAATTGACGCGTTCAGCTTGCTCTTCAGCCTGGCGGCGATGGCGTCCGCCGTCATGTCCGGTCCCTTTCGTTCGGACCAGGGCTTCAGGGAAATGAAGAAGAAGGAATTGGAGGAGCTCTGGACGCTGCTGATCAGGTTGAAGCCGTTGACGGTGGTGACCACTTCCACGCCGGGGTCTTCTCGGATGATCCGTTCAATCTGCGCGGAGGTTTTTTCCGTGACATTCAGGGAAGTATTGTCCGGCAGTTCCGCGCCGCCGAACAGGTAGCCCTGGTCTTCATTGGGAAGGAAGCCGGAGGGAATGAGCCTGGCCATCGGAAAGAGCAGGGCGGTCATGGCGGCCAGCAGCAGAATGGACAGCCACATGCGGCGGATCAGCCAGGAACAGGCGTTGACGTACCAGTCCCGCGCCTTGTTGAATCCCTTGTTGAACATGTTGAAAAAGGGGCCCAGCAGCCAGATGGTGTCCGAATTGCCGCCTTTCAGCAGCCGGGAGGACAGCGCCGGACTGAGGGACAGCGCGCAGAAGGCGGAAATGATGATGGACATGCCGATGGTCACGGCGAACTGCTCAAACAGCTTTCCCGATACACCGGGGAGCAGCAGTGTGGGAACGAACACGCAGGAAATCACCAGGGCCGTACTGACAATGGGGCCGGATACTTCCCGCATGGCCGCGATGGTTGCCGGCAAGGGCTTTTCTCCGTTGGAAATGTGGTTTTTCACCGCTTCCACCACCACGATGGCGTCATCCACCACCAGGCCGATGGCCAGCACCAGCCCCATCAGGCAGATGGTATTGATGGAAAAGCCGAAGAACGGGAAGGCGATGAAGGCCCCGACGATGGAGACCGGAACGGCAAATGCCGGGATGAGTGTTCCGCGCCACCCCTGCAGGAAGATGAATACGACCAGGACCACGAGCCCCAGCGCGATGAGCAGGGTGCTGACAATGTCTTCAATCCCGGCGCGTACGGCCAGGGTGGAATCCAGGGAAACCAGGTAATCCATGTCCGGCGGCAGGTTGCTTTCCGCCAGAAGGGCCTTGATGTTGTCCACCAGCTGAATGGCGTTTCCGCCCGGCGCTTCGTAAATGCCCAGGGAGGCGGCCGGCATGCCGTTGACGGTGGAGCTGAGGCTGTAGGTTTCCGAACCCAGTTCCACGCGGGCGACGTCGCTCACCCGCACGATGGAGCTGCCCTGGCCGCGCACCACGATGTTTTCAAACTCCTCCACGGTCGTCAGGCGTCCGGGAGCCTTGACGGTAAAGGAAAGCTGCTGGTCCGGCGGAGCGGGCTGGGCGCCTATCTTCCCCGCCGGATTTACGGCGTTCTGGGCCTGGACGGCCAGCATGACGTCCCTGGCCGTGATGTTCAGGGCCGCCATTTTTTCCGGATTCAGCCAGATGCGCATGGCGTAGCGGCCGGAGCCGAAGACCTGGACATCCCCCACGCCGGGGACGCGCTTGATGGCATCCACCATATTGATGTAGGCGTAGTTGGCCAGCCACAGGCCGTCATAGGTTCCGTTGGGGGAATAAAAGCTGATGACCAGGGCGGGCAGCCCGCTGGTTTTCCGCAGGGAGATGCCCAGTTCGCTGACTTCCGGCGGAAGCTGGGAGGTGGCCTGTCCGTAGCGCAGGTAGGAGAGCACCTGGTCCATGTTCGCCTCCGTGCCTGTCTCGAACAGGATCATCATGCTCATCTGCCCGTTGTTGGTGTTGACGGAGGTCATGTAGGACATGCCGTCCACGCCGGACATTTGCTGTTCGATGGGGGAGGCGATGGATTTGACCACCGTCTCGCAGTCGGCCCCGGGATAGGTGGCCGTCACCTGGATGGAGGGGGGGATGATGTCCGGGTATTCGGAAACGGGAAGGCGCAGAATGGAGAAGGCCCCCAGCAGGACGATGATGATGGAGAGGCAGAAGGAAAGAATAGGGCGCTTGATGAAGAAGTCGGCCATGGTGAAAAAGGGCTTATTGGTTGGAGGCAGGGACCGCTTTCAGGCGCGCATCCGGATTCCGGGTGGCCGCCTCCGCCTGGAGAAGGCCGTCCACGACTACTTTGCTCTGCGGAGTGAGGGAGTCCGGCTTCAAGGGAGTGACCTGCTGCCGCTCCCCGATCTGCGTCCCGGCCTGCACGGGGACGATGGAGGGGTGGTTGTTTTCATCCAGCGTGACCACAAAAAAGCGGCCTTGTGTGGAAAGAATGGCCTTGGCGGGCACCGTCAGCGCATTTTTAACGGTGGCGAGCTGCGCCGTGGCGATGATAAACATGCCGGGCCTCAGCAGGTAGTCCCTGTTGGGAAGGTTGGCTTGCACGCGGATCGTTCCCGTCTGGGGGTTGAATGCCCGGTCAATGGCCACGACGGTGGCTTGTTCCGGATAGGTGCTGCCGTCCTTGAGCGTGATGTCCAGCTTGCTGTCTGTGCGGATGCCTTCGTCCCCGTTTTTTCCCGCCTGCTGAATCCATTCCTGCTGAGTGACGGCAAAGTTGACGCGGATGGGGTCCACGGAGGAGACGATGGCCAGGGCGCCGCTTTCCGGACTGACCAGGTCGCCTATGTTCGTCTTGGAGATGCCGGCGATTCCGTCAAAGGGGGCGTACAGGATGGTGTAGGAAAGGTTCCTTTTGGCCAGTTCCAGCGCGGCCGTGGCCTCCCTCACCTGGGCTTCCGCAGCGATGGCGGACAGGCGCGTGTCTTCATATTTTTGTTTGGAGATGGCGTTCTCCGCCGCCAGCGGCTTGTAAATCTGCAAGTCGTAATTCAACTGCTGCAACTGGGCCTGCGACTGTTCCAGCGTGGCCTGGGCCTTGGTTACCTGGTCCTTGAAAACGGTATCGTCAATCCGGAAGAGGACTTCCCCCTTTTTCACGACGGCGCCGTTGGAATAGTTCTGCGTTTGCAGGTAGCCCGTCACCTGCGGCACGATGGAGGCGTTGTCCACCCCGTCCAGATGGCCCACCCAGCTTCCCTTGACGGGAATGTCCATCGCGACCGGGTGTTCATACGTAAGCGTGGGCATTTCAGGAGCCTGCCGTTCCGCTTTTTTACAGCCGGGAAAGAGCAGGCAGGTCAGGGAGAGAAAGGCGGCAAAAACGGAAATAGAGCCCGTCAGGCGTGTCAAGTCCATGCTGTGAATGACATGTTCGGGTGTCCCTTTGTTGAAAGAAGGCTTTCCGGGCGGCAGCGCCGTCCGTGTCATGCAGGGGTGATTTCGGCCGCATCATGCGGCCGGATAGATCACGGACGCCGGAGAGAAGGAGCTGGGGGGGAAGGCCCCCGCCAGCTTCCCGAACCACAGGATGGCGGGGTGCCTGCAACGATGAGGCTCACGTCCAATCGGCCATGTTGAATATCTTGCCGTGGAAGATGCTGCTGTTTGATTCTGAACTATTTGTATAAAAAGGCGGTTTTCGGCGTACGGCCTGCCGTGCGGTCAAGCAGCGGTGGGATTTCCTTGTTTAAGTATCCGGCCTGTTTCAGGTACTTTTTAATTTTGGCCGCATTGCCGGGAAAAGAGCGGAGCAGCATGGCAATGAAATCTTCTTCCAACAGTTGAATATTGTTTTTGACCATGTCGTTCCTTTTGGAGGCCGTACTCAGCTTGTACTGGAACAGGCGTTCCCTCCGCTGCAGTTGCAGAAAATCCAATTTCTTTTTGTTCATCAGATTCCGGGAGTCTGCCATGAATTCTTCCCCCTTTTTCTGTTGTTTTTTCTCTGACTCGGGATCGTAGGAGAGACGCATGTCTTTAATAATCAGGGCACAATACTCGGCGCGCAGGGTAGTTGGAATGACCGTATCTCCGTTTATCGCGTCGTTGCGGAAATAAGCCATATAGCGGACTGCACTGATTTTGGTCAGATAATCCAGTAATCTTGAATGAGACCAGGAAATCATTTCATCCGGTTTTTCCTCCATTTGAAAAAACGGAGCTGCCGCGACGTAGTAAAAACCCCATAAACGGGATTGGATACGCTCCATGTCTTGATCCTGTTCACCTTCATCATCTATCTTTGCCAGTTCCCGGGATGCGGACTGATAGAACTCCTCCAGCTTTCCTCCCTCAAGCAATGTGTTTAGTTGAAAAGCTATATTCTTCGGAGACTTGAGAATCCGGGGATAGGGAGGAGAAGGCACATCAGGAGCCAGCTTTACCGGTGTACTGAGAACTAAACCGGCACCTGCCAAACAGGAAAAAAAGATGATGATGAGTCGGGTCATAAAAATTGTGTCAGTGTTTCCGGTTTGCGTGACGGCTTGTAATAGGGGAGCTTGATTGCCGTCCTTTGGACACCACGGCCGAATTTTGTTACTCTAATGGTAACGCCTTCTTCATTGGGGGCAGACCAGTCGAAGCGGAAATATTGTTTTTGCGTGGTGATGTCTACGATTGGATCTGAAAATTGGCTGGTACTGAACTTGGTGACCCACCACCATTCCTGAGGCAAATCCTTGCAACGGTTCATGGTTTTAGGGGATCCGATGTTATCAATAAAAACGTTTCTCCTGTTTACATCAGTAGCTATGACCAACGGTTTGTGTTTATCCGCCATTTCGGGAAGTGGATCGGGAATGTTCTTCAAATGGGTTTCCTTGACTTCCACGTGCTTGAAACTTACATCGGTAGGATGGAGGGTAATTTCAAGTTTCGCATAACATCCTGTTTCCGTAGGGAAAGCTTCGAAATTCCATTCGTCGTAACCGCGTTTTCCTGTCTTCGGATTTTTTGCATGCTGTACCGTTACCTGCTGCTGGCCATTTTTATCCTGCTTTGGCAGAAAGACTTGAAATTCTATAGTTTTTTCAGGTTTGCGGATGTTTTAACCTGGATGGTGAGATTTTCTCCCTCCTTGACATAGGGACTGACTTGGAATTTGACCTTTTTTACACCTTTTCGCTTTCCTATGAAATGAACAATATCCTTATTGGAAATGACTTCCCATTCCAGTTTTTCTACATCTCCTATGAGAGAAGGTTTTCCTGTCAGGGAGAGTATCACAAATTCCCCAATTCCCAGGTTTGTACGTTTTTTGTCCTCAGCTTCGCTTCTGGGCGGTTCTTTCCCTTCTTCTTTTGCAATATGAATATCAGCGGATAATTCATCCGGAACAGATTCAATTTGCAAAGTGCCGGTATCTTCCTCCTCGGCGTTTGCGACAGATAGAAAAATTCCTCCTAAAACTAGCCATGCGGATAATTTTGTGATGTGGGCAACATGGAGCATAAGAAGAGATTGGAGATTGAATTAAAATGCAATCAACTTCTCTAAAAAAGAAAATATTTTCCGTAATTGTCCATGATTTTTTTATTGGATTCAAGATGGCCTGATCCGTGTTTTATCCATTTTTACGAGATAAAAATATATCAGGATTTGTGGTTAGGGCTCCCCAGCATTCGGATAAATTCTCCGATCCACAGGACGATGGAAGTTCCTGCCAAGATAAGGCCCCAGTCCGTCCAGCTTAGCGGAACCACGTTAAACATCTTGCCGCCGAAGGTGACAATGAGGTACTGCCCGGCCAGGATGAGCAGGGCCACCAGGCCGAAGCCTCCGATGCTGGCGCCCATGCGTGCGAAGGCGCTCCTGTGCGTATTGAATGCCTTGGCGTTGAACATGTTCCAGAACTGGAGAAGAACGAAGACGGTGAAGAACAGGGACAGTTCGTAAGGTGTCAGTGCATGTTCCGGGGATGAAAAGTCCAGGTAGCTTCCCAGATAGCCGGAGACGCTGAACTGGGTGAGGCTGGTGATGTCCGCATGCTTGAAGTACTGGAGCAGTCCAAACAGGAAGGCCACGAACAGAATGCCCACGCCCAGGATGTCCCGGCCCATGGGGCGGGTGATGATATGGTCCGTGGTTTTGCGCGGCGGGTCCCGCATCACGCGTTCGTCCGGCGGCAGGGAAGCCAGGGCCAGGGCGGCGAAGGTGTCCATGATCAGGTTCACCCACAGCATTTGCGTGACGGTGAGGGGGGATTCCGTTCCCAGAAAGGCGCCGATGAGCACGATGAGGCAGGCCGCCACGTTGATGGTCATCTGGAACACGATGAACCGCTGGATGTTCCGGTACAGGGAACGGCCCCACATGACGGCACGGGAAATGCTCATGAAGGAGTTGTCCAGAATGGTGATGGCACTGGCCTCCTTGGCGACGGTGGTGCCGTCCCCCATGGAAAGCCCCACCTGGGCGGCGTTCAGCGCAGGGGCGTCATTGGTGCCGTCCCCGGTGACGGCCACCACCTGGCCTTTCCGCTGGAGCAGCTTTACCAGGCGTTCCTTGTCCATGGGCCTGGCGCGGCACATGATTTTGAGGTCCATTACGCGGTCCAGCAATTCCCCGTCCGGCGTCCGTTCAAATTCCACACCCGTCATCAGGCGGTCCGGCGTGTCCGCTTCCGTCCACAGGCCGATCTGGCGGCCGATTTCCCGTGCGGTGCCCGGCGTGTCTCCCGTGACGATCTTGATGCTGATTCCGGCATCCATGCAGTCTTTCACGGCCTGGGGAACATCGTCCCTGACGGGGTCGGAAATGGCGGTGATGCCCAGGTAAACCAGATCGTGCCGTGCCAGTTTTCCGTCCTGGAACACGGGGGCGTCATCATCCAGAATACGGTAGGCGAAGCCCAGCGTGCGCATGGCCTGGTTCTGGTAAGCCAGCAGTTGTTCCTCAATGGCGGGGCGCATGGCGGCGGCGTCAGTTTCGCCGTTCGGCGTGCGCACCGTGGCGCAGTTGCCCAGCACGATTTCCGGCGCGCCCTTCACGTACAGGACTTTTTTACCCAGCAGGGGGGAGTCCACGACGGTGGCCATGTATTTGCGTTCCGTGGAGAAGGTCAGCTGTTCCAGCACGCGCGCGTTTTCCCGCAGGTCCAGGTAGTTTACTCCCTGGCCGTGCAGCCAGAGCAGCAGGGCGCCTTCCGTCGGATTGCCCAGCGCCTTGATGTGTTCGGGATCGGCATAATCCAGGAAAGCGGTGGAATTAACGGCAATGCCTTCCCGGATCAGGTTCCCCAGTTCGTCATCTGCAGGGAGGGCGTCGCCAAGGCCGTAGAAATTCGCCTTGTACACGTTCATCTGGTTGCGCGTCAGGGTGCCCGTCTTGTCCGTGCAGATGACGGTGGCGGCCCCCATGGTCTCGCAGGCGTGCATCTTGCGCACCAGATTGTTGGCTTTCAGCATGCTTTTCATGCTGAGGGCCAGGCTCAGCGTGACGCTCATGGGCAGCCCCTCCGGCACCGTTACCACGATGACCGTGACGGCGATCATGATGGTGTTCAGGATGTAGCTGCCCGCGGCCAGCCAGTCCACCGCGCCTTCCAGACGGGTGAAGTACAGGGTAAGGCGGCCAATGATGATCAGGGCGGCAATGGCGTAGCTGGCCCAGGTAATCAGGTCCCCCAGCCGGGAAAGCTGGCGGTTCAGGGGCGTTTCCACCTTGTTGTCTATCTGGGAGCCTTCGTAAACCTTGCCGTATTCCGTCTTGTCCCCCACGGCCTTCACTTCCATGACGCCGTGGCCGTCCACCACGGTGGTTCCTTTCAGGACATGGTTGGAGGGATAGGTGGCGTCCGGCTTGAATTCGGCTTCCACCGTGGTTTTGCTGATGAGGGGTTCCCCGGTCAGCGTGGATTCGTTGACCTGGAGGGAAACGGCGTCCAGCAGAACGCCGTCCGCGGGGATTTCTTCTCCGGTGTTCAGGACGACCACGTCTCCGACCACCACGTCGCGGCGGGGAATTTCACAGATATTGCCGCCGCGGATGACCTGCACCATCGTGTCGTCGTTGACCTGGTTCAGGATTTCAAATTTTTTATTGGCACTCACCTCAAAGGCGAAGCCTACGCAGGTGGCCAGCAGAATGGCCACTAGGATGCCGACGGGTTCCAGAAAGACGCTTGCCGGTTCCGCCCCGGAGAAGAATTGGTAGCAGGCCACGCCGACGGACAGGACCAAGGCCACGAGAAGTATCTTGATGATGGGGTCGGAGAATTTTTCCAGAAACTGTTTCCACAAAGGCTCTTTTTCAGGGGGAGTCAGGATATTGACGCCGTATTTGTCACGGTTTTCCAGAACCTGCTTTTCCGTGAGTCCCTGGTAATGTGCTGTATTCTTCATGTCCGGAACGCCTGTTTACCTGATTCGGTCCGGGGATGGAAGCCCATAAAGCGCTTTGAAGGAACGATGACGGGAGTTTTTGCGGCGCAGCCCCCCATCCGGGCATATCCGGAATTGCAGACTTGACTTTGAACGTGTTCCGGCGATTCTGGTGGACCTATGTGGAACGATCTCTGCCATGGCCTTTCCATTCTTTCCGCCGCTTTTGCGATCGCCTGCCGATCGTGGGGCTTCTGGATGTCCGTGGGCGGCGTGGCGGGGCTGGCTGCGGTTTACGTGTGGTGGAGGCGGCGGATGGTGCTGTGGGCTTTTTTCCTGGCGCTCCTGTTCCCCCTGGCCGTAGTGGGGATTGTCTGCTACAAGCTGATGGACAGGGATAGTTTTTTGTGCGTGGCGCAGCCGGAGGCCAAATCCCTGGCGGGCGTGTATGCCGTGGAATCCACTCCCCGCGAGCGGTGGTTTTCCCGCCCGGCGGAGCTGAACCGTTTTTTCCAGGTCAGTTCATCCACCATCCAGCTTTATGAAGACGGAAGCTGCGAGGTTTCCTCCTTCCCCCGCCGGGAGTCCTGGGGATGGTGGATATCACAAGCGGAGAACAGGGACGACTTGTCCGTGCTGGAGGAAGATCTTGTCTCCACCTACCGGGGCACCTGGTCCCTGACGCAGAACGGGGGGTATTATGCCGTATCCATTTCCTGCCCTTCCGGTAACGGCTATACCCTTTATCTGGGCGGCGAGAATGCGCAATGCCTGGTGATGCCCGTCAATCCGTCCAATCCCATGGAGGCGGTGACGTTTGAGAAGGTAGGGCGGTGAAGGGCGGCCGGGGATGAAAAAGGGGAGCCGGTTGGGAGGAGGCTCGGCATCGCGTCCGTTTTTTCCCGTTTGACGGCTTTTTACGGACGGGAAGCGGACGCCTCTTTTAGGGGGGGTAGGGGAGGAGCCTCTTGTTAAGATGACATTCCCCGTTTAATATTCGTAAGAGTTGCGGAGAATGGCGGCTTCCGTGCCCGTGAATGAGGTTCGGTTTGTTTCGCCTGCCCTGCGGGTTCTGAGCCGCACACTTGGTACGGGCCATCAATATCCGGTTTCCCTGCCTTGACGGCTAAAAAAGTCTTTGCGGCGTCGCGGACAGAAATGAGTTGGCAGTTGTTCTGCGGTTCCGGATATCCGGAGGCTATTTGACTTTTCCTCCTTCATAGACGAATACCTCGAAGGGTTTCAGCGTGAAGGTGAGTTCCTTGTCAATGTCCACAGTCTTTCCGGTGAAGCCGTCCAGGGGGCGCTGGTCGTCAAAGGAGTCCTTGAAGGTGATGCCGCCCCTGACGTTGGCGGGAATGTCCAGGATGCTGCGGAGAGTGGCGGTCAGGCTTTTTTCCCGGTCGGAAGAGTTGCGGAGGGCCAGTGTGGCCTTGTCTTTGTTCCAGGCGGCCCAGCCGTAAACGGAGCCTTCCCTGCTTTCCTTGTCCCACGGGTTGCCGCCCACCCAGTGCACGTCGTCCAGCACGTCCGCATTGCGGCGTATCCACTTGATGCCTTTGGCAAGTTCGTCCCACAGCACGCCGCCATGGGCGTTCATCAGGTCGCGATCCAGATAGAGCTCCTGGAGAGAGGTTCCGCACGCCACGGCGCAGCGGAGTTCCTTTTTCACGTTTTCCGGTTCCTTGGGCATGCAGCCGGGAGGGCCGTGCCTGGTGACTATCAGTCCGTGCGTCATCATGGAGTTGATGGGCATGAGCGGAGAGCCCTGGACGAATACCTCATGCACCAGACGGTCGCGGTAGGTGATCCATTTGTCGCGGTTGTCGCCCACGCCGATGGTGCCGAAGTCGTTTTCCTGCCTCCAGACCGAGTCCGCGTAACGGAACCAGAAGGGGGAGGCCCAGGTGCCTACGGTACAGTTGATGTACAGGTCGCCCTTCTTTTTGCGAAGCGCCTCCACCACGCGGATGATGCCTTCCGCGTCTTCCTCGTTTCCGGGGCCTTTGGCGTGGAAATGGGTGCTGATGCCGTCGAATTTGAAGTATTTCATGTTGTAGTCCTTCACCATCTGGGAGCAGCGGCCCACGAAGGCGTCGAAGTATTCCTTGTTGGAAAGCTGGAAGTTGCCGATTTTGTTGTCCGGATGCTTGACGTTCCAGTGGGCGAGGCGCTTGCCCTTGGAGGCTCCGTAGCCGCCCACCGGGCCCAGCCATGCGCCGATACCCGCCTTCTGTTTGGCGGCGGCGGCATTAACGCGCCTGAAGCCCTGGGGGAACATCTTGTGGAAGTCCCACAGGCTGTTGAATTCGTCCCAGCCGTCATCCCAGACGAAGGCGTCAATGGCCGTGCCGCTCTTCTGGAAAAATTGTTCCTGCCAGTCTTTCAGCACGGCCAGGCATTGCTCTTCCGTCATGCGTTTGGCGGGGTCGGAATCGTTGTTGCGGTTGATGTTCAGCTCATACCAGGAGTTGTAATGGATGAAGGGGCGGTAGGGCATGGCGCGCTCCCGTTCCATGTACGCGAGGAAGGACCTGCGCTGCTGCCCGGGGGCGAAGAGACCGATAACGGAGGATACATTCCAGATTTCCCTGGGCTGGAGAGTTGTCTTGCGGCTCCAGACGCCTTGCGCCATTCGGGAGTCCGCCGGCAGGGCGTCTTCCCTCTCCGCGGTGGTTACGGGCAGGGAGAAAGTGATTTCCCCCTTGCTGGCGATCGGCTCCGTCTTTGTTTCCGCCCAGTAGCGCAACATGTAGCCGCCCCTGGCGGGAACCTTGACCTTGTAGGTATTGCTGGTGCTGGAGTCTCCCGTAGCGCCGGGATGGAAATCGGAATCAAGGACGGCTCCCTGCGCGGACAGGAGCTGCACCCCGGCGAGGTTCAGCTTGTTGTTTCCCCCGTCGCCTCCTGTGTACCGGAACGTAATCGTGAGATTGCCCTTGCCGCCGATGGAGACGGGGCCTTCCGCGGAGGCAAGATGGTCCCCGTACTGTTTTTTCAGTTCCCGGGGGATGTTGAAATTGCCCGTCCAGGAGTTTTTCACCCATTTGTCCGCTTTCCAGTCCGTGCCGCCGTCCCCGGCATTTCCCGCGTTTCCCGCGTTTCCGGCGGTATTGATGCCCATGGGTGTTTCCAGCGCGGCGAATGCCAGGTCATTGACAACGAGCGCTCCCCTGGCGTTGCCGGAAATGCGTGGTTCCCCGGCCTTCCCGCCGATGAGGTCATATTGCATGGCCACGATGTTTTTCATCTGAACGGGCTGGGTGCTCACCAGCCGCAGTTCCTGGCGCAGGTAGTGGGAATTGTCCCGCAGTACGGCGCGCCAGGAAATGCGCAGCGTGCCGTTCAGCGCCTGAAAGGTGGCCGTCAGGGCTTTGCCCGGGTAGCGTTCCGCGAGTCTGAACGCCTTGGGATCGGGCGGCAGGTTGGCAATTTTGACGTTGGACGCCTTCAATTCGGAAGATTTGATGCTCCGTCCGTCTGCCAGGTTGACGATGAACAGTTCTCCCCCCGCCTTGGCGACGGGGCCCAGTTTGGACGTGAGACCGCCAAAGGAAATGCTGCCGTTTTTATCCAGGAATTTGGCTGTCAGGATGCTGTTGGAAAGAGTATAGGCGGAGCCGGACTGTACTGCTCCGGCGGCTCCGGGAGGCGGTCCCGGGAAGACGACTGCCGCCGTGGCTGCGGACAACACGGCCGGTACGGCGGCCAGTAGAAGAATTCTGTTGAGGAATTTCATGGAGCACAATGAATGGAATTGCAGGAAATCGTAAAGTCTGACGCTGTTTCTTCAAGGAAAAACGCTCCGAATAGCTGGCGGCTTCCGGATGTTTTTCAATGCTTTCCGGATACGGGGTAAAACGGGCCTTTTTGCCGCGGCATGACACGAAAGCATTGATTTTTTGTCCTACGCCCTGGGTCTAATCTGCATGTACAGGGTAGCTGATCAGATCGTTGAAATCTTGGAAAGGGCAGGCGTCAAGCGCATTTACGGCATTGTAGGGGACAGCCTGAACCCTATCACGGATGCGCTGCGGAAGAAAAAGACCATTGAATGGATCCATGTGCGGCATGAAGAGGCGGCCGCCTTTGCCGCGAGCGCGGAAGCCCAGTTGAGCGGGAACCTGGCCGTCTGCTGCGGCAGCAGCGGTCCCGGCAACCTCCATTTGATCAACGGCCTGTTTGACGCCCACAGGAGCCACGCTCCCGTGCTGGCCATCGCCTCCGACATTCCGCAGAGCCAGATAGGCCTGGAATATTTCCAGGCCACGCATCCGGAACAGCTTTTCAGGGAATGCAGTTCTTACGCTGAACTGATTTCCGAAGGGTCCCAGGCTCCCCGCATCCTGATGTCCGCCATCCAGCATGCGTGGGCCAGGCGCGACGTGGGCGTCGTCGTCCTGCCCGGAGACATCGCGGACGCTCCTGCGGAAATGGAGGACCTGGTGCATCTCCCCTCTTATACCCGTGAGCACGTCGTTCCGGAACACGAGTCCCTTTCCCTTCTGGCGCGGATGTTTGACGAACACCGCCGCATCACCTTTTTCTGCGGCGCCGGATGCGCCGGAGCGCAGGACAAGGTTGTCCGGCTCGCCCACCGCCTGAAGGCCCCGATCGCTTACACGTGGCGCGGGAAGGATTATTTTGAGCATGACAATCCCCTGGGCATCGGGATGACGGGGCTCCTCGGCTGGGGAGACGCTTACAAGGCCATGCACGAAAGCGACATGATCGTGCTGTGGGGGACGGATTTTCCCTATTTCAATTTTATTCCCACCAAGCCGAAGATCGTGCAGATCGACAGGCGCGGGGAAGTGCTGGGACGCCGCTCCCGCCTGGACCTGGGCATTTGCGGGGACGTATCCGTTACGGCGGAAGCGCTGCTGAACATGGTTCAGGAGAAAACGGATTCCGAGCATCTGGAGGCCTCCCTGAAGCGCCACGCCAAGGACGTAAAGGACATGAACGCGTACATGGAAGGCAACGACAAGGAGTCTCCCATCCGTCCGGAGCAGCTCACCACCGCCCTGAACAAGTATGCCGCTTCCGACGCCGTGTTTACGGTGGATACGGGCACCCCGTGCATCTGGAGCGCCCGCTTCCTTTGCGCGACGATGGGCCGGAGCATGATTGCCTCCTTCAACCACGGTTCCATGGCCAACGCCATGCCGATGGCCATGGGCGCGCAGAAGGAATATCCGGACCGCCAAGTGATTGCCCTCTGCGGGGACGGCGGCCTGTCCATGCTGCTGGGGGATCTCATCACGATCGCACAGTACAAGCTGCCGGTCAAAATCGTGGTGTATAACAATGGCTGCCTGGATTTCATCCAGCTGGAAATGCAGGCCGCGGGCCTGATTCCGTGGCAGATCGACCTGCACAACCCGTCTTTTTCCGCCGTGGCGGACGCCGTGGGCATCAAGGGGTTCCTGCTGGACAAGTCCAGCCAGGTGGACCAGATGGTACAGACGTTCCTGAATTATCCGGGGCCGGCCCTGCTGGACGCCCATGTGGACCGGGATGCCCTGGCTCTCCCGCCCTATATCAGCGTGGGACAGGCCGCGGATTTCTCCCTTTCCATGATGAAGCAGACTTTCACCGGAGAGATCAAGCAGGTCTGGAATACGCTGGCGGGCAACAGGAAACTGTTCAAGCCGTGATGTGCTGCGGACAATGGGCAGATGCCGGAGATTAAAGATGAAGTTGTTTTTCCTGTCTTTAATCCTTTGTCCTGGGTCACTCCATTGAAAGGGCTTTTTTCAGCGCTTCCGTCACCATTTTCGGGTTGGCCTTGCCCCTGGCGGTTTTCATGACCTGGCCGGTGAGCCAGTTGAGGAGCTTGTCGTTGCCGCCCAGGATTTCCTGAACCTTGTCCGGGTTGGCGGCGATGACTTCCGCCACGATGCCGTCCAGGAAGGAGGAGTCCGCCTTTTCAAAGCCGAGCAGTTTGGCGGCTTCCGCCGCGGAGAGGGCCGGCTCCTCCCACATTTTGTTGAAGACTTCCCGGGCCTGGTTATTGGAGACCGTGCCGTCGTCAATGATGGCGATCAGCCCGCGGATGGCTTCCGGTTTCACCGGACATTCGGACGGGCGCATGCCTTTTTCGTTCAGGACGGAGGAAATGTTGTTGATTACCCAGTTGGCCACTTTCTTGCCGCTGGCGGCTCCCTGCGCGGCTTCTTCAAAGAAGCGGGCCAGCTCCAGGTCTCCTACCAGTACGTTGGCGTCGTATTCGCTCAGGCCGTATTCTTCCATGAAGCGTTTCTGCCGCTCCTGCGGGAGTTCCGGAATCATGCCGCGCACCTTGTCCAGAAGCGGGTCCGTGCGCACGGGCACCAGGTCAGGGCAGGGGAAGTAGCGGTAGTCGTGCGCGTCTTCCTTCGTGCGCATCACGGAGCTTTCCCCCCGTTCGTCGTCCCAGCGGCGCGTGGACTGAACCTGGGGAATGCCCATGTCCAGTTCTTCCGCCTGGCGCCGGATTTCGTAATGCAGGGCGCGGCGCACCGCGGACATGGAGTTGAGGTTTTTCATTTCCACCTTGGCGCCCAGCTCCTTCTGGCCTTTTGGCCGCAGGGAGATGTTCACGTCGCAACGCATTTGGCCCTTTTCCATGTCGGCGTCGGAAATGTCGCCGTAGTTCAGGATTTGCTGAAGGGATTTGAGGTAGGCGTAAGCTTCTTCAGGAGTGTCGATGTCCGGGTCGGAGACGATTTCCATCAGCGCGGACCCGGCGCGGTTGTAGTCGATCAGGGAATAGGTGGCGTGGTGGGTGATTTTGGCGGCGTCTTCCTCCAGATGGATGCGCGTAAGCTTGACCGTGCGGAACGGGGGCACTCCGGCCTTGATTACGTCGTTGGGATAGGACCACGGGTACAGAGGCACTTCGCCGCCCAGGCACAGGGGCAGGTCAAGCTGGGAGGTCTGGTAGTTCTTCGCCATGTCCGGATAGAAATAGTTTTTGCGGTCCCACTGGGATATTTCCGGGCTGGAGCAGCCCAGCATCAGCCCGGTCAGCAGGGTGCGTTCAATCGCGAATTCGTTCAGGACAGGCAGGGCGCCGGGCAATCCCAGGCAGGTGGGGCAGACGCGCGTATTGGGTTCAAAGCCAAAGCCGGTCTCGCAGGAGCAGAACATTTTGCTCTTTGTCTTGATCTGGCAGTGGACTTCCAGGCCAATGGTCACGATGTAATCTGAAATTGCCATAAAATTCGGAACGCTTGAGTATCGCGGAAACTGTACGGGACCGTCTCCGGCCTGTCCAGTAAAAAGCCCTTTCCGCCGGGCGCAGGCGGGAGGGTGCGGAGTCAGGGATAAAGCGGACGACAAAGAGCCGGGCGAATGGACCGGGAATTGTCCGGGAATTGTCCGGGAACCGTTGTTGCGGCCTCCGGGAACGACCGTTTGAGTTTTTTCCTTCCCGGTATCTGCCGGCATTCATTTTTTCCGCCGGGAAAGAAGCGTGTTTGAGCAAATCCGGTACAGGGAAGGGCCGGGCATCCTTTCCATGCCCTTAACCCTTAGATTTGGGAAGGAGCCTTCTTTTTGCCGCGGGCGCATGCCGTCTCCCCCTCGGCCCCGATGCCTGAGCCGCTTTTCAGATTTGCGCGGAAAGGGTGCCTTCCTTTTCTCGCCGTACGGGCATGGGGACCGGCTGTCACCCGGGCGGCCAGTTTCCGGCTTTTGTTTTTTGCGGCGCTTTCCGGGGCGCCCCTTTCTTCGTTCCGGACGTTCAGTCCTGTAAAATGCCCAGTTCCTTGAGCTGCTGGATGGGGCGTTCCGGCCAGAGCTTGTTGGCGACGGGGCTGGCGGGGCTCGGATGGAGCAGGGTGCCGATGGTGAACGATTTGTCCGGAAGGAGCGCGGCGGCAGCTCGGAGCTTTTGCGTGGCGTACGCCCCCACGCCCACGAGGGTATGCGGATTCAGGATGGTGATGAGGGCTACCAGATGCCGCATGCACACGGCGTCCACAGCGGCGCGCTGTTCCGCGGGCAGCTTGTCCGGAGTGATGTTGGCGCCTGTGGCGCTCATCCAAACAAGGGGGCAATAGTTGGCCACGTAGTTGTGGCGGAAGAAGTTTTCCGCCGTGCCGAAGGTTTCCGCAAACAGCCCCCACAGGCGGCGGCCGCTCACTTCCGAACGCGGGCAGTCAAACCCCTCCACGGGGCGTTTGGGGTGGGTGTGTTCCGGCCTGCCCACTTCTTCGCGGATGTGCATCCAGTTGACGACGGCGTCCACTTCTCCGAAGGGTACGCCCGTTTGGGCCATGCCGAAGGGGCCGGGATTCATGCCCAGGAAAAGATGCCTTTTTTCACCGTTTCCGTATTTCAGGACGTATTGTTCGTGCGGAGCCCATGCGTAGGAAAGCGGATTGTAGGTGAAGTGTACTGGCTCCCCGAACCGGAGCCGGGCTGTTCCGTCCCGGAGGTCGGCCGTGGCGTTCAGAATGGCGGATGCGGTGGCGTTCATGCCTCCTTATCATGGGGCCTTTTCGTTTATTGCGCCAGCAAAAACTCCGCGCTTGCATTATTTGTCCGGCACGGTAACATTTCCCCCCGGACAAGTTAACCTTATTACTTATGAGTGGAATAGCCATTATGACATCGGGCGGTGACGCCGCCGGCATGAATCCGGCGATCAAGTCTGCCGTGGATCATGCCCGCCAGCTTGGAATGAATCCCTACGTTGTCTATGACGGTCTGGAAGGGCTGATCGATGGAAAGATCAAGGAGGCTACCCGGGAACTGACCAGTGACATGATTTACCGTGGCGGAACTCTCCTCCGCTCCTCCCGCTCCAAGCGCTTTTTCGACTACGAATTCCGCAAGCAGGCCTACGAACATCTGAAGGCGCGCGACATCAACAAGCTCATCATTATGGGCGGCGACGGCTCCTTCCGCGCCCTGAACGACTTTTTCAACGATTTTGAAGTGCCCTTCGCCGGCATTCCGGCCACGATCGACAACGACATCGCCGGGACGGACTACTGCCTGGGCGTGGATACGGCCCAGAACGTCATTCTGGACTGCATCGATTCCGTGCGCGATACCGCCCGCTCCCATCACCGTGCGTTCGTGATTGAGACCATGGGCCGAGATTGCGGCTACCTGGCGATGACCACCGCCCTGTGCAGCGCGGCGGACATTTGTATCGTCCCCGAAATTCCCTACGATCTGGAATCCATTTACAAGCGCCTCCAGCCCGCCATCAACGAGGAAGGGAGCTGCATCATCGCCGTGGTGGCGGAAGGCACCCGCGTGGCCCAGTACCTCACCCGCTGGCTGACGGAACGCGCCGGCATGGATACCCGCCTGACCGTTCTGGGCCATGTACAGCGCGGCGGCTCTCCCTCCGCCCGCGACCGCTTGATGGGCACCCGCTTTGCCACGCGCGCCGTGGAAGCCCTGCACAAGGGGGACATCAACCAGATCATGGTGTACCACGACGGACAGTACGGCTATGCCTCCCTGGACGCCGTGGCCGGCCAGCAGTATTCCGTCAATCCGGACATCATCAACCTTTGCCGCGAACTGAGCTGCTGATTCGTTCCGCGCCGGACGCATCTTTTTTCCGCCCATGCGCTTCTTTCTGGAAGCATGGGCGGATTTGTTTTGAAAAGCCGCATCCGTCCTAGTATCATAAAAGCGGAAATTTTCCTGAAAACAGTATGATGAGAGTTATCGTTACGGGCGGAGCCGGATTCATCGGCTCCAATCTGGTCAGGCTGCTGCTGGAGCGCGGCTGTGAAGTCCTGAACATTGACGCCCTGACTTATGCGGGCAACATTCATTCCCTGGATGACGTGGCGGACCTGCCCGCGTACCGTTTTCTGCATGCGGACGTGCGGGATGCCGAACTGATGCGGCGCACCATGAAGGAGTATTCCCCGGACTGGGTGATGCACCTGGCGGCGGAATCCCATGTGGACCGCTCCATTGACGATCCGGGCGATTTCATTACCACGAACGTGATGGGGACTTTTTCCATGCTTCAGGCCTCCCTGGATTACTACCGCTCCCTGGAGGGGGAAAGGAAGCAGCGTTTCCGCTTCCATCACATTTCCACCGACGAAGTGTACGGTACTTTGGGCCGGGACGGCCTGTTTACGGAAGCCACGCCGTACAGCCCCCATTCCCCGTATTCCTCCAGCAAGGCGGCCAGCGACCATCTGGTGCGCGCCTGGCACGATACGTACGGCCTGCCCGTACTGGTCACGAACTGCTCCAATAATTACGGCCCCTACCAGTTTCCCGAGAAGCTGATTCCCGTGGTGATCCTGAAGGCCCTGGCCGGGGAGCCCATCCCCGTGTACGGCAAGGGGGAGAACGTGCGGGACTGGCTGTATGTGCTGGACCATTGCGAAGCGCTGTTCACCGTTGTTTCTTCCGGGAAACCCGGGGAAACGTACAATATAGGCGGCAATAACGAAAAAACGAATCTGGAACTGGTGGAGCTGCTGTGCTCCCATCTGGACGAATTGCGGCCGCGCGCAGACGGCGGAAGCTACCGGGACCAGATTACGTTTGTCCGGGACAGGCCGGGGCATGACCTGCGCTACGCGATCGACGCTTCCAAGATACGCCGGGAGCTGGGCTGGGAGCCCAAGCAGGACCATTCCTCCGGATTCAGGAAGACCATCGAATGGTATTTGACCCATGAAGAGTGGTGGCGGCGCATCCTTTCCGGGGACTACCGTTTGGAGCGTTTGGGTATTAATGGATAGGAGATTGATATGAAAGGTATTGTTCTGGCCGGAGGGAGCGGCACCCGCCTGCATCCCGTGACGCTTTCCGTCAGCAAGCAGCTGCTGCCCATTTACGACAAGCCGATGGTGTATTATCCCATTTCCGTGCTGATGCTGGCCGGAATACGGGAGATTCTCGTCATTTCCTCCCCGGAGGCCTTGCCGCTGTACCGCGAGCTGCTGGGTGACGGAAGCAGGTTCGGCGTGACTTTCGATTTCAAGGTCCAACCCAGGCCGGAAGGGCTGGCCCAGGCGTTTACCATTGGGAAGGAGTTCATCGGCGGAGATTCGGTGGCCCTGGTGCTGGGGGACAATATTTTTTACGGCCGCGGCCTGACGGAGAAGTTGAGAAGGGCCGCCGCCCTGGAAAGCGGGGCAACCGTTTTCGGCTACCAGGTGCATGATCCGCAGCGTTTCGGCGTGGTGGAGTTTGACGAGGAGGGAAAGGCGGTCTCCATTGAGGAAAAGCCCGCCAATCCTAAGTCGGACATGGCCGTGACGGGGCTGTATTTTTACGACAACCAGGTGGTGGACATCGCCGGGCAGATTCCCAAATCCGCCCGCGGGGAACTGGAAATCACGTCCGTGAACCAGGAGTACCTGAAGCAGGGGCTGCTGCGCGTGGAAAAACTGGCCCGCGGCTATACCTGGCTGGATACCGGAACGCATGATACGCTGTTGGAGGCGTCCATGTTTGTCCGCACGCTGGAACACCACCAGGGGTTCAAGGTGGCGTGCCTGGAAGAAATCGCCTTCAACAACGGCTGGATTTCCGCGGAAGTTCTGCAGAAACAGGCGGAAACCATGCGCAACAACAGCTACGGCCAGTATCTGCTGGATTTGCTTCCTTGAGAGAAGAAGGGGATTTCCTTCCTTCTCCGCGAATTCCATGCTCCGGCCAGAGAGAAGCCGGGGGAGGGATGCCACCCCATTTGGAGATTCCCGCCGTCAGGGAAAGTGGATAGTCTTATGGCGGCCCGGTCTGTGTTGCTTCCCCCGGAATTCCAGGGAGCATCCTTTATTCTGCCTGAGATCTGCGGCAGCTTGTTCTAGTGTGGAGGGTGTGCAACCCGTCAAAGGAATCCGGAACGGGAATGGGATGTCGTGCGCCGGCGGCGGCTGCGACAGCGTGGAAAGTACATGCCTGGAACATTTTTCCCGGTCTCTTTTAACGGCTGTTCCGGCTGATTCACTTTTCTTCTTCAGGAAAGCGGGGATCGTTTTTTTCAGGCATGGAGACGATCCGGGGCACGCGACGGAACAATGCCCACGCCAGAAGGACGGAAAAGAGGCACAGGGCCAGTTCCAGCGCGCAGGAGAGCGCCATGAGTATTTCCGGCAGGAACTGCGTAGGCTTGGCCGCCAGGTTCATCCAGAGTGACATGGCCAGAACGATCAGGGCTCCTTGGAGGGCATAGCATGCCGCGAGAACGGCCCAGGCCAGGAAACGCTTCCTCCAGGCGGCCGGATAGCCTTTTATGTACGGCAGGGAAAAAAAGGCGGTGGCGGCTGCCAGCAGGAATGTTGTTTCCAGAACCGTGTCTGCCGCCATGAGCCTGACGGCGGCAGGGCTGGCGGAGAGAAGAAGGAGGGCTGCATACAGGGCGGGGAAAACCATCAGGAAACTCAGTGTGCGGGTGACATAGCTGCCGCGCGATGCCAGCAGGGCGCGGGCGCCCCACGCAACAAGCACGGACAGGGAAATGATGGTGACAATTTCCGCCAGGAGCGCCGCGGGCACGCTCCATGCCGCGCTGTCCGGGAGATGAAAGAGTACGGGCATCAGCAGATGGTGCAGGACGGTCAGGACGATTCCGGCGCAGAACGCAAGCGCGCAGATGCGGACGGCCTGCCTGACGCCCGGATAAATCATCCAGTCTTCGGGGCGGGGGGAAGGGGAGTCGTTCGGCATGGCAGCGGCGGAGTCATGAAAAAGGGCCGCTTCCGGCGAGGAAGCAGCCCTGCAAGTTTAACGCGGAGACGCGAATGGTCAATGCGGATCAGGCGGAAAAGTCGGCGTTTCTCATGTCGCCGGTTTCCTGGAACTTGGTGTGCATTTCAAAGGCTTTGGCCAGGCAGTGGGGCGTATGGCCCTGGGGCGTGAGCGCGATGTACTGGCGCAGTTTTTCCTGATAGTCCGGATGGACGCACTTGGTGATGATTTCCTCCGCGCGGTCGCGGGGGCATTTGCCGCGCAGGTCGGCCACACCGTATTCCGTGACAATGATGTCCACGTCGTGTTCCGTGTGGTCGTGGTGGGAAACCATCGGCACGATGGAGGAGATGGCTCCGCCCTTGGCCGTGGAGGGGCAGGTGAAGATGGTGAGGTAGCCGTTGCGGGCGAAGTCCCCGGAACCGCCGATGCCGTTCATCATTTGCTTGCCAAAGAAGTGCGTGGAGTTCACCTGGCCGAAGAGGTCCACTTCAATGGCCGTGTTGATGCAGATGAGGCCCAGGCGGCGCACGATTTCAGCGTTGTTGGAGATTTCCTGCGGGCGCAGAATCACCTTGGATTTGTAGAAGTCCAGATCCTTGTACATTTCCGCCAGCATGGCGTCGGAGACGGTCAGGGAACAGCCGCCAGCGAAGGTGCAGCGTCCTTCCTTCATCAGCGTGATGACGGAGTCCTGAATTACTTCCGTGTACATCTGGAAGTTCGGAATTTTCTTGTTGCGGCCCAGGGCGCCCAGGACGGCGTTGGCAATGTTGCCTACGCCGGACTGGATAGGCAGGAAGGAGGCGGGAATACGCCCGGCTTCCAGTTCTTCTTCCAGGAATTTGGCGACGTTTTCCCCGATTTTGTCCGTGATGGGGTCTCCGGGCTTGAAGGCGCCGATGCCGTCCGGTTCATTGGTGCGGACGATGCCGACGACCTTGGAGGGGTCGATTTTCCAGGTCAGGGAACCGACGCGTTCGGAAGGCTTGGTGAGGGGGATGGGCTGGCGGTTGGGCGGGTCCAGCGGCATCATCAGGTCGTGCATGCCCTTGAGTTCCTTCGGATGGTAGGCGTTCACCTCCACGATGATACGTTCCGCGAGCTCGCAGTAGGTGGGGGTGTTGCCCGCACCGGTGGTCAGCGTGATTTCCCCTTCCGGAGTGATGTCCGCCACTTCAATGATGGCGGTTTTTACGGCGGGGATGTGGCCGTAGCGCATGTACATGGCCGTATGGGACAGATGCATGTCGTTGTAGCGGGTGCGGCCGCTGTTGATGTTTTTGCGCAGGGCGGGGGAGGACTGGTAGGGCGTGCGGCAGTCCACGGCGTCCGCTTCCGCCAGGGCGCCGTCCGCGGAGGCGCTGGTGGAGGCTCCCGTAAAGATGTTTACCTTGAAGGGACGGCCCGCTTCATGTTCCGCGATTGCCCTGGCGGCAATGGCGCGGGGGACCGCCTTGGGTACTCCGGCGGCGGTGAAACCGCTGAAGCCGATATTTTCACCATGTTCAATGAGAGCTGCTGCTTCTTCTGGTGTCAATTCCTTGTAACTCATGTCAGTTGATTTTTGTTGAATGAAAATGAAAGAATCCTCCGTATTTATGGGAAAGGGAGGGATAGGCTCATTCTTCCTTGAGCCTGTTGACCAGGTGTGCCGGAATGGTTCTGGCGCGGCCGGCCGGAAGGGATAACACAGGATTGCCCTGATCGTCAATCCCTGTAAATATTCCCTGGACGGTTTCGTCATCCGTGAAGACGGTCACGGGCCGGGGTTCCGCCCAGGCTAGGGCCAGGGAATCCCGCAGGGCGGAGATGCCTCCGCGTGAAAATGCGGTGAAAACCCGGTCCAGATGGGAGGCCAGAGCGGCCATGACGCCGTGAACGGAAGGACAGTCCGGCAGCAAGTCCGAGAGACGTGCGGGCGGGTCCTGCACCATGCCGGCGATTCCGGTCACGTCATTGAAGACGTTGACGCCGATGCCGATGACCGCCATATGGTCCGAAGGACGTTCCACCAGGATGCCCGCCAGCTTGGAGCGGCCCACCAGCAAATCGTTCGGCCAGCGCAGGCGGGTGTTCCGTATGCCCATGTCCCGCAGCATGTCCAGCAGCGCAACCCCTGCGACGAGGGGCAGATGCCCCCAGCAGATTTCCGAGGAAGCTTCATGCGGCGTGTCCAGGGGAACGGTGAAGGAGGCCCACAGGCCGCCTTTCTCCCCTATCCATTGGCGGTTGAATCTGCCCCGGCCTCCGGTCTGCACCCGGCAGACGGCGATATGCCGCGGGGGGAGCGTGCGGGCCAGGTCGTTGGTGGAAAAAGCCTCGGCCCATTCATGATAGGTCCAGTCGCCGCATGGTCCTTCCTCCTCTGCAGGAGTGGGGCATGGGGGTGTGGAGTTCATGGGATGGGCCGAGGCCTGGGATGATGTTTATTCAGGTTATCTCGCCAGTGTGGCGATGTAGTAGCCCGCGATGACGGCGGTGCCGATGACGCCCGCAACGTTCGGTCCCATGGCGTGCATGAGAAGGTAGTTGGAGGGATCGTATTTCTGGCCCACGTTGTGGGAGACGCGCGCCGCCATGGGAACGGCGGAGACGCCCGCGGAACCGATCAGGGGGTTGACCGGGTTCTTGCGCCAGATGAGGTTCATCAGCTTGGCGGCGATGACGCCGCCGGCAGTCGCTACACCGAAGGCTACGATGCCCAGAAGGATGATTAGCAGCGTTTCCGGCTGCAGGAAGCGGTCTCCCTGCATCGTCAGGCCCACGGAGGTGCCCAGGAAGATGGTGACGATGTTGATGATTTCATTCTGGGAGGCCTGCACCAGGCGTTCCGTAACCTTGCATTCGCGCATGAAGTTGCCCAGCATCAGCATGCCGATGAGCGGAGCGGCGTCCGGAATCAGCAGGATGGTGACGATGGTGACCAGCACGGCGAAGAAGAGTTTTTCTCCCTTGCTGACCTGCCGCAGGGATTTCATGCGGATGACGCGTTCCTTCTTGGTGGTCAGCAGCGCCATGATGGGCGGCTGTATCAGCGGAACCAGAGCCATGTACGTGTACGCGGCCACGGCCACGGCGCCGAGGAGGTGCGGGGCCAGCTTCATGGTCAGGAAGATGGAGGTGGGGCCGTCCGCACCGCCAATGATGCCGATGGAAGCGGCTTCTTCCGGAGAGAAGCGCATAAACAGGGCCATGAAGAAGGTGGCCGCCACGCCGACCTGGGCCGCAGCACCCAGAAGAAGGGTGCGCGGAGCGGCCAGCAGCGGGCCGAAGTCCGTCAGGGCGCCCACGCCCAGGAAGATGATGGGCGGGAAGATTTCCGCCTTGATGCCCAGGCCGATCCAGTCATACAGGCCGCCGTGGATGGAGGTGATCATGAATTCCCGGGTTTGCTGGCCTACGGCCACGTATTTGCCCGCGGCGGAAACCACCAGGGGTTCCAGCCTGTCGGTTTTCAGGTCCACCGGAATCCGGCTGCCGCTGGTGTCAAAGTAGTCCATCCCCTGCTGGCGGACGACGATGGTGCCGGCTTCCCGCGTGAGCAGGAAAACGGGATCATTGCCGTTGTCCTCGCTGACATTGGAGAAGTCCTTCAGGTTGGGATCAACTACCAGGCTGTCGTCACCCAGCGCCGCGGCATCCGCCTTGGCCCTTTCCTGGGATTCACGCACGGTTTTGATCTGGGAGACGGTCAGCTGCTTGCCGGGATAAACCTGCATGGGCTGGTGCATGCGTTCCAGATACTGGGCGCGCGCTTCAGGCGTGGTGAGGTTGTCCGGCACTTTGACGGGCGCCTCTTGGAGCGGAGCTACATGAACGCGCAGGTACCCCACGTTGTTCAGGGACGTGGCCGTGACCTGTCCCTTTTCATTGGAGGAGATGACCTGCTGGTTCATCTGGGAGATGAGCATTCCGTTGTCCGGAATGTTGGCGATGAGGGCGCCGAAGGCAATCGGAACCATCAGAAGCGGTTCGTATTGCTTGGCCACACCCAGATACAGGAGCAGAACGGCAATCCCCCACATTCCTACCATTTGCCATGATAGGGAGAAGATGCCCATCCCCTGTAAAAAGGTGATTAATGAATCTAAAAGACCCATATGGAATATTCGTTATAACAGGTTGTAGTCTGAATCAGGTTCCGGAACCGCTGGCGGTTCCGGACGATTGCGGCCGGAGTTAACCGATTTTGGCCAGGGGCTGCCCTTCCTGCACCGTGTCGCCTGCGTTCACGCAGAAGGAGGTAATCGTGCCGGCGGAGGGAGCGTAGATGATGGTGTTCATCTTCATGGCTTCCAGGGTCATGATTTGGTCGCCGGCCTTGACGGCGGTACCGGGGGCTACATCCAGGGAGACGACCTTGCCGGCAAGCGGGCTGGGGATGTCTCCGGCGCCGGCGGCGGCAGGAGCGGGTGCGGGAGCCGGAGCAGGGGCCGCAACGGGAGCGGAAGCTGCGGGGGCGGAAGCTGCTGCGGGAACGGGAGCCGCCGTCGTGGAGGAGACCTGGTCCAGGAGTTCTACGGATACGTCAAATACCTTGCCGTCAACGGTGATGCGAAGTTTCTTCATAATAATGTATTGGTATGGAATGTTAAGTTAGATGCTGTCCGCCTGCAGGCGGGACTGTGGTGTAAGGTGAATAATGGATGGATCAGCGGGAGGGCCGGATGCGGTGGGAGGCGAAGATTTCCGCCCTGCCCGCGGCCGCATAGCCGGAACCCGGGGATTGCTTGATTTCCACGATGCGGTGGCTCATGCCGTCCAGGCCCGCATCCACGGCTGCGGAGATGACGGCCACCATTTCCGGCGTGAGCTCCGTCATGGCGGAGTCCACGGCTGCGGAGAGGAGGGCGAGCATTTCCGGAGTCATGCCCTGCTTGCCTGCGGCCGCGGTAGCGGCTGCAGGCACGGAGGCGGGGATAGCGGCCTTGGCTTTGGCCCTGTTCTGAATGGCGGCGGCTATGGAACCGCTGACAGTCAGAATGATGGCCAGGCCACCCAGGCACAGCATGACTACCATGATGCCTACAATCTGGTAGTTCAGATTGTTCATGACGTTGGCCATGCCCTGTGCGAAGGCGAGTGTTGTAAGTAGCATATGAATCCGTGAAGATGGATGTTAAAGCGGCATGTTGCCGTGCTTCTTGGCCGGGCGCACTTCCTTCTTGTTCAGCAGGGTGCGCAGGGCGAAGGCAATCTTGGCGCGGGTTTCTTCCGGGTTGATGACTTCCGTGATCTGGCCCATGCCGGCGGCTACGTAGGGATTGTAGAAGGCTTCGCGGTATTCTTCCAGAAGCTCTCCCTGGCGCTTGGCCTTTTCCGCAGGGTCTTCCACGGCCTTGAGCTCGCGGCCGTAAAGCACCGGAACGGCGCCTTCCGCACCCATCACGGCGATTTCCGCGCCGGGCCATGCGAAGACGGCGTCAGCGCCGAGGTCCTTGCAGCACATGGCGATGTACGCGCCGCCGTAGGCCTTGCGCATGATCAGGGTAACCTTGGGCACCGTAGACTGGGAATAGGCGAAGATGAGCTTGGCGCCGTGGCGGATGATGCCGCCGCGTTCCTGGTTTTTGCCGGGCAGGAAGCCGGGCACGTCCACCAGGTTGACCAGGGGGGTGTTGAACGCGTTGCAGAAACGGATGAAGCGGGCGGCCTTGTCGGAGGAGTCGATGTCCAGGCAGCCGGCTTTCACGTTGGGCTGGTTGGCGATGATGCCTACCACCACACCGCAGATGCGGCCGAAGCCGACGACAATGTTTTTGGCGAAGTCCTTCTGCACTTCCAGGAAGTCTCCGTTATCCACCAGGCGGCTGATGATGGGCTGCACGTCCAGGGGCGTGCGGTTGTCGCCGGGGATCAGGTCGTTCATGCCGCCGTCCATGCTCAGGTCCAGCGGGGTGTCCAACTTGTGGGGAGGTTCTTCCGTGTTGTTGGCGGGCAGGAAGGACAGGAGGCGCTTCAGGATGTCCAGCGCGTGGGCGTCGCTGTCCGCGACGAAGTGGACGTTCCCGGAAACGGAAGCGTGGATGGCCGCGGAGCCGATGTCATCCATCGTGCACTTTTCATACGTCACCTGTTCGATCACCTTGGGTCCGGTGATGTACATGCCGGCGTTGCCGGAGTTGCGCATGATAATGAAGTCCGTCAGGGCCGGGGAGTAGGCCGCGCCGCCCGCGCAGGGGCCCAGGATCATGGATATCTGCGGAACCACGCCGGAGGCCAGCACGTTGTTGTAGAATACCTGCGCGTAGCCGGACAGGGCCGCCACGCCTTCCTGCAGGCGCGCGCCGCCGGAGTCGTTCACCGTCACCATCGGGATGCCGGCTTTCAGGGAGTATTTCTGCGCGTCTGCGATTTTCATGGCGTGCATGTAGCCGAGGGAACCGCCCTGGGCAAGGAAGTCGGAAGCGGCGCAGGCGACGGGGCGTCCGTTCACCAGGCCGAAGCCGGAGACGACGCCGTCGCCGGGGATTTCCTTCTTTTCCATGCCGAAGTTGTGGCAGTTGTGGCGCACGTGCATGCCTATTTCAGAGAAGGTGCCTTCTTCAAAAAGGTACCCCATGCGGTCGCGGGCGGTCATTTCGCCCTTTTCATGCCTCTTGTCGATCTTTTCCTGGCCGCCGCTGAGGATTACCTTCTTGCGGCGGCTGTTGAGATCGTCAATCAATTTGGGATCAATAGCCATTTGTATAGTGTTATGTGGTATATTCAGGAAATATGTTTAGTGTCCGCATCCGCAGCCGCCGGGATGCTGGCAGAATTCGGTGAGCACGCCGAAGGTGCACTTGGGATGCAGGAAGGTGACCTGGGTATTGTGGGCGCCGGGCACGGGCGGATCATTCAGCACGATGAGGCCGGCATCCTTTGCCTGGGAGATGTTCCCGGCGATGTCGTTGGTCTTGAAAGCGATGTGGTGGATGCCTTCGCCCTTTTTCTCGATGGCCTTGGCAATGGCGCTTTCCGGAGAGGTGGGTTCAAGCAGTTCAATGTGGACTCCGGCAACGTCGAACATGGCGACGCGCACCTTTTGTGTGGGAACTTCCTCGATGTGGGGTTCTCCGAGGCCAAGTGCGTCACGATAATAGGGAACGGTAGCGTCAAGACTCTTGACGGCGATGCCGATATGGTCAATTTGCTGAATCATATGCGTATGGTGTTTATGAATGCAGGCATCAGCCTGCAATGCATCACGAGCCATTAAAGCGGATTTTTTTTAGAAGTGAAGCGAAAAGCGGAAAAATGGCGAAATCGCATCCGGGCTGTTTCACCTGCTTGATTGCTTCCGCCGATCAGGTAGGATAGGGGCATGTTCAAGAGGGGATTAGCCGTATTGCTGTTTCTGGCGGCGTGGTTTTCCGCCGCCGCAGCCTATGAGCTCCAGCCGTCGCACGTGGCTGTGGTTTACAATGGGAAGTCAACCCTGAGCCGCCGCATGGCCGTGGAGTACGCGCGGGTGCGCGGCGTGCCGGAACGGAACCTCATTGCCTTGGATTGTCCGCGCGCGAACGAGATATCCAGAAAGGAGTTTGACGACCTGATCCGACTTCCGCTGCTGAAGGCCGCGCGGGAGCAGAAGTGGTGGGTGCCTTCCGGCATTTTCTCTTCCCCCATGATGGACCGGAAGATTTTCGTGCTTCTCCTGATGTCCGACCTGCCGATGAAGATACGGCACGAACAGCCCGTGCCGCCGCCCGGAAAGGATATCAACCAGATGAAGACGGACCGTGCCTCCGTGGATTCCGAATTGGCCCTGCTGGCGTTTGACGGCTATGAAAGGCAATCCTGGCTGGCAAATCCCTATTTCAATAAAAGGGAGGATTTTGTGGGCTCCGGGCTGCCTACGTTCTTGGTGTGCCGCATGGACGGCCTGACGGCTGCCACCTGCATGCGTCTGGTGACGGAACCTGCGGCCGTGGAAAAGAAGGGGCTGTGGGGGTGGGCCGTGGTGGACCGGGGCGGTCCCCATGCGGAGGGGGACAAATGGATGGATGCCGTGTTCAGGTGCGTCCGGGAGGCCGGGATTCCCGTGTATCTGGACGACTGGCCCCAGACGCTGCCCGCCAAATTTCCGCTGAGCCGGGACGTGGCCCTGTATTGCGGATGGTACGCGCCGGATGCGAATGGTCCGTTTGCCGATCCTTCCTTCCGCTTCCGGCCAGGGGCGGTAGCCATGCATCTTCATTCGTTCAGCGCGTCCGAGTTCAGGACGCCGGGCAGGGGATGGAGCTCCGCCCTGCTGGAGAAAGGGGCCGACGTGACGGTGGGGAATGTATATGAGCCTTTCCTGGGCGCGAGCCACCGCTTTGACGTGTTTGTGGACCGCCTGCTGGACGGTTATACCGTGGCGGAAGCTTCCTGGATGAGCATGTCCGTGGTTTCCTGGCAGGGTGTGGTATTCGGGGACCCTCTGTACCGTCCCTACGCCCGTATGAAAAGCATGGATGTGCAGCCTTCGGAAGAGGACCGCTATTTCCAGGGATGGTGGGCTTCCCGGCTCCAGTTCGGGGACCGCTGGCGGGAACGGGCGGAGCGCCTGCTGGAATCCGCGCGGAAGGCCCCGTCCTCCTTTCTTTATGAAGCGCTGGCCCTGGAATACCTGTACAGGAAGGAATATGTTCAGGCCGGGAACATGGTTTCCACCGCGCTAAGTTCCGCCCCCGATGCCCGGGACCATTCCCGCCTTCTGCTGGAGTCTCTGCTGGTGGACCGTGCCCGGGGAGGGAACAAGGCCTGCCTGCTCCAGATGGACAGCGTCCAGGCCCGGATGCCTTCCGCGGACTTTCTGCCCGCGCTTGAGGAATGGCGCAGGAGGGTGACTCCCCCGCCGCCCGCCCCCGTTAAAAAATAAAATTGCGCCCGCATGTCAAATTTGGATTGCCTTTTAGGGGATTATGGACCATATTCTGCGTCCCGTAAGTTTTCCTTTTACTGATATTCACCAGCAACAGATAACACAAGATGAACATTATCAACAAAATCGAGCAAGAGCAACTCAAGGCGGATGTGACCCCATTTAACGTAGGTGATACCATCAAGGTTCACACTCGTGTTATTGAAGGCGGCAAGGAACGTATCCAGATTTTCCAGGGCATCGTGATCGCCAAGCGCGGTTCCGGCATCAATGAGGCGTTTACCGTCCGTAAAATTTCCTATGGCGAAGGCGTGGAACGCGTGTTCCCCCTGCACACCCCCCGCATTGCCAAGATTGAAGTGGTGAACCGCGGCAAGGTCCGCCGTGCCAAGCTTCACTATCTGCGCGGCCGCATCGGCAAGGACGCCATGATCGTCAAGTCTGCCACCCGGTAATTGGAAGGACTGTTATATTTTGCTGGCCCGGTTCGTCGTGAGACGGACCGGGCTTTTTGTGTTTTTACCGTTTGTTCCGTTGTGGTTCATAGGGGGAATAGGGGGAATAGGGGGAATAGGGGATGCTGCGTGGTATTCTTCAAGGGAGAGATATATATGAAGGGAAGGGAGGGGGGGCCCTCTATGCCCGGCACGGGCTATGGATGATTTATTCAGTTGCAGGGCGGCTGCATCCGGCGGCTGCGGGCGTCCAGATAATAGATCATCAGGTTGGAAGCCAGCAGGCTTAGCATGAATACGATGCCGTTATAAAACAGAACAGGTCCCAGCATGGTGCTGAAGAGAGACTGGATGTCTTGAACGACCGGTTTCATGGGGAAGGAATCCGCCTCTTCCTGCCACCCTCCGAATGTCTCCATGAACGTGATGAATGGGTGGATCAAGGTATAAAGGAGTGTCAGGAGCGTGACGGGTACGCTGAGGGCCCAGGCTGTCCAGATGAGCACTTTTCCGGAAGTTTGGCTTGTCGGGGACAGAATGCTGTTGATGTTTAGCAGGGCTTTCACGGGCATCCACAGGTTGCCGACGGGAAGGATGAAGGAAAGAACGCATTTGGCAGGGCTGGGCTGCATGAGGTTTCCTGCGGTGCGCCGGGCATCCCATGCCAGGCGGTAGATGAGCAGGAGCCAGCAGGCGAAGCAGGCCAGGGAAACCGGGAACATGATGACTCCGATTTCCGAGCCGGGATATGTAATTTCCATGCCGGAGGGAAGCTTATGAAGCGTTACCAGTTCGGACACTGTTTGTCCGATCATTTTCCGGACGGCTTCCTGGATCCAGGGGAGCTGGACAAAGATGATGAAACACGTTCCGGCGATCAGGAACAGGGAAAGCGTTCCCAGCAGGAAAGGCAGCCATCTTCCCCCCCGGAAAAGAAGTGGATGAGGTCCGGGGGAGGAAGAGTTCATGGAGGTTATTCTACTTCTTCCGGGGCCGGAGCGGTTTCCGGTTCAGCTTTTTCTTCCGGTCCGAATACTTCTACTTCCGTCAGGGCCAGCGGCCGGGCGGGGCTGGTGGATTCAATGCGCAGTGCGCGCGCCTTGACCGCAGAGTTCAGCTTCCATGTGCTGATGTTGGTGGATTTTTCCGAAGGCGTGGTGGTGAAGGTTTTTTCCGCAAGCACGTTTTTTTCGTTGTCGTACAGCATCACCTTGAATTCCTCCATGGTTCCCAGCAGGGTCAGGTTGGCGGGCGTGTAAATGACGATTTTTTCCACGGGACGGTTGGTTTCCGCCCCGAAGTCGATGCCGAACCAGGCATTTTTTCCTTCCACGACGCCGGTGGCACTGATGGAAACGTCGGAAAGCTCGGAACTGGTGTTTCCGTCAACGGCTTTTTCGGGTCCGTAGGCCGCCAGCATGTTGCGGGTGGAACTTTGGCGGACTTTCACGCCGGGCTGCACGCTCCAGTTGATTTCACCGGATTCGGCGGGGACGTGGGGAGCTGATTTTTCAGGGGCAGCCGGCTGGGGCACCGGAACTGGAGGTTGCGGAACGGAGGCTGTCGGGGCGGGAACGGCAGGGATTGCGGGCGCATGGTGGCGCGCTTCCTTGGCCGCCTTGTTGGCTTTCCGCACGACGTCGGCTTTCGCCTCGTTTGCCTTTTGCACCTGTTCGTTGTAGTCACTGCGCATTTTCGCCACATCCTTTTTGTACAGGATGCAGGTGTACGTCAGCACGATGCCCACGATCAGGGCCGGAATGAGGTAATAATAAACATTTGACTGCCCTTTCCGCGGCCCGTTCAGGACCATCGCGGGCTGTACGGACGGCGTTGCCGGGGCTACGGAGATTCCTCCCGCGGGGCGGGCAATGGCCTTGTCCAGGTCGGTGATGAATTCCCCCATGTCTCGGTAGCGTTCCCTGGCAGACGGATTGATGGCGCGGGAGACTACGGCATCCACTTCATCACTGCACCGGATCAGGGAGGAAGGCATGGCGAATTGCGCCTCCAGGGGAGTGGTGCGGGTGAGCAGGATGTAAAGCGTCAGTCCCAGGGCGTAGATATCCATGCCCGGCGTGAATGCGGGTTCCGCTCCGGTGACCCATTCCGGGGAGGCGAAGTCCCCCATGTCCACAGGAGGCTGGGCGGGGTAAATGTTGATGGGAAGCAGCAGTGCGTCTCCGCCGTCGGGACGTATGGTGATTTGCTTGGGCGTGATGCCTCCATGAAAGATTCCCTTCCGGTGCAGAGTCAGCAGGCCTTCCGCCAGGTTGCGGACGATGGTGAGCGCCGCCTGGGGCTTGATTTGCGGAATTTTTTCCATATCCGCCAGGCGCGGATATGGTGAATGGGCGGAGATAATGAAGGTGAAGGGTCCGGCCTGTCCCACTTCGTAAACGCGGAGAAGACCCTGGTGGGACTGCTCCACGATGGCGCGGGAACGGATGACGAATTCGGGCGTCCAGCCGAAGACGTCCGCTTCCTCAGTAGGAACCAGCCGCAGGATAACGGGGGCGAAGTTGGATTTGAGCGTGGCGGAAAAGATTTGCTGGGGGCCTTTTGTTCCAATAAGCTGGATGTTTTCCAACTGGGGAAAGAGATGGGAAATCTGGTCCAGGGAAAGGGAGTCGTCGGCAGGCATGGAAGAGGGGAATTGTATTGGCAAACATTCTACCTTAAAAATACCCGGGGAGGCAACTCCATAAGCAGGCATTTATGGCCGTTACGGTCTTTTCAGGATGACGGGCCGGGCTGGGTTGGTCTGCCAGACGGGAACGGCGGCGGTGGCTTCCGTTTCTTCCAGCACTTTTTTCCCTTTGACGTTGACCAGGTGCTCCCGCAGGATTCTCCGCAATTCCACCGCGGCGGCGGGATCGTCCTGAACGCTGTGTCCGGACGGGACGATTTTTTCGCTGACGCTCCAATCCAGGTGGGAGGAGCTGTATTTGACGATGCCGTCGGATGAATAGGGCGTGTTGTTTTTCCCCCTGTCCCCGATGATGGAATGGACCGGGACGGACGGGGCGCAGCGCAGCTCGGACATGTGTTTGACCAGGGAGGAGTGCGGGGAAAGCTGGCGGATGCTGGTGAGTTCGTCCTTCAGTTGCAGGGGATTGAGCAGGAACATGCCCCTGCTGAGGGTGGCGATGCGGGTGGCTTCCTCAAGTACGTCCGAGGGGAGGTCGATCAAGCGCTGGCCCAAGCGTCCTATCCAGTTGTCCGCAAAGGTGGAGCCGCGGTGGGGAGTGGCCATGTACACGATGCGGGTGACTCCCCTGGCCGGGTTGAAGATGAAGTTGTTATGGAGCTGTTCCAGCGTGTGGTCGTCGCAATTCAGCGGAGTGAGCGCTTCCTTCCAGTTGGACGCAGTCATGCTTTCAAAGGTTTCCGGGGGGAGCTCAAACAATCCTTTCATGAGGATCCACGGCTTGGTGGATGTGTTGAAGCGGGTGATGAGGCCGCCCATGGAATGCCCCACCATGACGATGTTGTTCATTTCCCTGGAAGCTCCGCCGGGGTTGTATTCCTGCATGAGCTCCGCCAGGGCCGCCCGCTGCCGGCCGGCCGGGATGGTCCAGGCCAATCCGGAAGGATAGCCGAAGAACCAGAACTGGTAGTTTTCCCGGATGATGGGGTCCACCAGAAGCCGGTTGGTCAGGTTGGCGAAGGTGGCGGGGCCGGACATCAGACCGTGGGTGAAGAGGACGGGAATTTTTTTCGGGTCGTAGGGCTCGGAGAAATAAAGCCCCATGGTGCTGATGGCTTTTTTGGGACGGAAGGCTCCCAGCAGTTCCGTGCCGTCCGCGTCAGAGAGTTTCCAGAAAAGGGCGATCGGGACGGAGAAGTTGGCTGCCAGGGGTTGGCGCACCTTGTGGCGGCCGATGAAGATGTGTTCGTTCATCAGGCGCGGGAGGGTGCGGAGGGTGGGTTTCCCGTCCACCATGCGGTCAAAGTCCAGAATGGCCGTCAGCGTGTGTACGTTGCCGTTGTCCCTGAGCATGTTCGCGTGGGGGCGGGAGATACCTTCCGGAGCCAGCCCCGCCAGAGGGATTCCCATTCCTTCCACGGTGACGGTTTCCCGCAGGCGGTAGGTGGAATCCACCTCGTCGGACATGAAGATGGCCTCGTAATGCCAGGGGTTGCTGTCCCTGGCGTAGGGAGATTTTTCAATAACGAAGGGGAGACTTTGGAGCATGGCTTCGTCCATGCCGCCGTTGCGGTTGGCCTGCTTGAGATGGGAAGCCAGTTTGCGGATGCAGGCGTTGTATTTTTTTCTGGCTTCCGGCCATTCCCGGCTGCGCTTAGGCGATGAAAGAACGAGCCATGCCTCCCGGGCCTCCTGAATAGCCAGAGCATCGTCCTGATAATGGGTGTAGGGGGCTTTCTGCAGCTGGCTGTGCACGGAACAGCCGGAGAGTCCCAGCATGAGGCCGAGAAGAATGACGAGAGGGGCCGTATTCATGGCGGGATGGAGAGAAGGGGAGAAGAAGGGATCAGGAAAGCATTTCCAGCGCCCTGTTCATGGAGCGGAGGAAAGTTTTCACTTCCTCTTCCGTGTTGTACAGGGCGAATGAGGCGCGGGTGGTTCCCGTGGTTCCCAATGCGCACATGAGGGGCTGGCAGCAGTGGTGCCCGGTGCGGACGGCAATTCCCATCTGGTCCAGAAGGGTTCCCAGGTCGTAGTGATGAATGCCCTCCGCCAGTACGGAAACGACGGCGCTGTGCGGCACATCCGGGGCCAGCACGGTCAGCCGCGGCATGGCCTTGAGCCCTTCCACGGCCATGTCCGTGAGCTTTTGTTCATGCGCGGCGATGTTGTGCAGCCCCAGTCCGGAGACATAGTCCATGGCGGCGGCCATGGCGACGGCCCCTTCAATGTTGGGGGTACCTGCCTCGTATTTGAAAGGAATGTCGTTGTAAACGGTTTTTTCAAAGGTGACTTCCTTGATCATTTCCCCTCCGCCCATCCACGGCGGGAGCTGTTCCAGCAGTTCCCTTTTTCCCCACAGGGCGCCGATACCCGTGGGAGCGTACAGCTTGTGGCCGGAGAAGGCGTAAAAGTCGCAGCCCAGTTCCTGAACGTCGACTTTCATGTGGGAGACGGCCTGCGCACCGTCCACCAGGACGATGGTGTCCGGCCTGTTTTGTCTGGCCAGCGCCGTGATTTCCCGAACGGGGTTGACTGTTCCCAGCGTGTTGGAGACATGCCCGATGGCCACAATGCGGGTACGGGGGGAAAGCAGGTTTTGATAGGCTTCCATGTCCAGCGTCTGGCCCGGCGTCAGGGGAACGACGCGGAGGACCGCGCCCGTGCGTTCGCAGAGCATCTGCCACGGGACGATGTTGGAATGGTGTTCCGCCGCAGACAGGATGATTTCTTCCCCGGGCCTGATCATCCCGGATTTGGCAATCGTGTCCGCTGCCAGGTTGATGCCCATGGTGCAGCCGGAAGTGAACAGGAGTTCCGCCGTTTCCGGAGCGTTGATGAATCTGGCGGCTGTTTCCCGCGCCTGTTCGTGCGCTTCCGTGGCCAGCTGGCTCAGGTAGTGGGAGCCGCGGTGGACGTTGGCGTTCTGCGTTTCATAATAGCGCCGGGAGGCGTCCAGGACGGCCAGCGGCTTTTGAGTGGTGGCCGCGTTGTCCAAATAAATGAGCGGTTTGCCGTGCACCTGGGTTTTCAGAATCGGAAACTGGGCACGGATGGTTGCTGTATCAAGCATGGTTATTGTACAAGTGAAGGTTCTTTGCGCAGTTCGTCCCAGCCGCCTTCCAGAATGAAGACGGGCGCCCGGATGCCGTATTCCGGCTTTTTAAGTTCGTTGGCTACGGCCGTGCTGGAATTGCAGTCCCTGCTGCAGAAGATGACGATGCAGTACCCCTTGTCCTCCGCCGTCATCAGGGCCTCCATGGCACCGGCAAGTAGTTCCTGGTAATTGTCGTCAGCCGGACGCACGGGATAGACGGGGGCCTGCGTGATGGTGTGGCGTTCGAAGTCGTCCTGATTTCTGGCGTCTATCCAGACGATTTTTCCCGGCCAGTCCTTCAGGACCTGGGAAAGACAGACATGCCCTTCCTCCAGCAATTCCGGGTTGCAGGGAGGTGTGCGCAGCGGCTGGATGACGCGCAGATCCAGCACGGCTATCCCTACGGCCAGCAGCAGTATGACCAGCAGGAGTTTCAGGGCTGTGGAAAGGGCGTCTCTCATGGCGGGGTATGAAGGGGATTCAGTCTTCCTTGATGGTCAGGAATCCCATTTGCCGTTTGTAACGCGGAACGATGGAATCCGTCCGGACCCAGATGGTGTTGAAAGCCGGCTTGTCCGTGGATTTTGGGGTGACGATGATTTTGTATTCCTTCCCTTTTTGAACGGTGACAGGGTCGTAGTCAAAAGCGTCCCCCGTCAGGTCCACCGTTGTCAGGTTGACGGGCAGTTCCTTGGAGATGGTGATGTGGATGGTCTTGGGGGTAGCGGGAGCCCCCTTCGTCCATTCCAGCTTGCGGGGCTCCATGCGGATAATGTCCGGAATCTGTGCCCGGATGACCAGTTTGTAGGCGGAGCCGTTGGCGTGTACGGTCATGTCTTTGTCCACCGTACCGGAAAAATTGCCGGTTTTCATCACGGCTGTCACGGTTCCGGATTCCCCTGGAGCGTAGGTCAGCTTGTTGTCCCTGACTCCGGCGGTGGTGCAGTCGCAGGAGACGCTGATTTTGCTGATGGTGACGGGAACGCCGGAAGTGTTGGTGAAGGGGAACGCCGCCGTGATGCTGTCCTGGGCCGGGGCCACCTTGACGGGGACGACCGTTTCCTTGAAGGACAGTTCATCCTTGCCGGAAGCGGCGCTTCCGCACAACAACAGGCCTGACAGGATGAAAGTCCGCACGGTCATGATCGTTTCAGGATGGAGTTTCCTCTTTGCTGCGGGAAGAGAAGATGCTGGCGATGAAGAAGATGATCGCCGCCACGAAGATGCAGGAATCCGCCACGTTGAAGGCTGGCCAGCGGTAGTTGATTACGGGAAGGGTGACGTCGATGAAGTCCACCACATAGCCGTTCAGCAGCTTGGTGAAAAAGCCGTGCGGCTGTTCGTAGGGAAGCAGGAAGCCCTGCACGAGGCGGTCCGTCAGATTGCCGGCCACGCCCGCCAGCAGGAGCACGTAGGCAAGCTTGAGCCATACCGTATGGAAAAAGTTTTTCCGGTATAGTACGATGAGGGCGATGATCGCCAGCACGGGGATGCCCAAAAAGACGTAGCTGGACCAGGCCGTTCCGTTCCCCAGGCCGAAGGCCACTCCCGTATTGTGCACCCTGGTGATGTTCACCATCCCGTCAAGGAAGGTGATGGGTTCCAGATCCCGGAGGCGGTTCAGCGCGTTCACTGAATTCTGGTTCAGGTCGGTGTATCGTGCCATGTCCTCAGCAGGTATGGGACCGTTGGTGAAGAAATCGATGATGCCGCCGGCATGAATGTGCTGAAACCCCGGAAAGCCGGGTATATGAGCATACTTGTGGGTATGCTCGTCCACATAGTTCAGCGGAAAGCGGTGGATGATCCACAGCTTGCTGACCTGGTCCAAAATGTACAGCCCCACGCCCAGCAGGCTCCACCAGAGCCAGCCGAGGCTTTTCTTTGTGCGGGGGGCGGAATCCGTTTCCGTCTGGTTGTCCATGAGTCAGGGAAGAATTGTTTACGGTTCAGGAAAGTACTTCCGAGCAGCGTTCGCAGACGTCTGCACCTTCTTCTTCAGGTTCGTACCGGCGGCATCTCGGGCACATGGCGTGTTCCGTCCTGAGGGCAGTAGCGGCCAGTTCCGGCCCGGTCTGGACACTCAAGTCCGCAATGATGAAGAATTCCGTGCAGAAGGCACGGTCTTCCAGCAGGGCCACCACGTCCTCGCTTTCGTTGGAGGGGACGGTAAGCCGGATGTCCGCTTCATTATTTTTGGAGAAGGTTTTGGCCTTTACCTGCTCTTCGATCGCCACCTGGATGACGGATTTGATTTCCAGCAAGCGGGAGACGACGGAGGAGGCTTCCTGCGTATCGTATTCCGGCATGGGGGCGGGAAAGTCCTGCTCATGCACACTGCCTTCGTAACCGGCGTATTCCCAGGCTTCGTCCGCCGTAAAGGCCAGGATGGGGGCCAGCAGGCGGCACAGGGCCTTGAAGATGATGGTCATGGCCGTCAGCGTGGCGCGGCGGCGCACGGAAGTGACGGAGTCGCAGTAAAGGCGGTCCTTCGTGGTGTCCACATACAGCGCGGACAGGTCGCTCGTGCAGAATTGGTTAATGACGCTGAACGCCTTGCGGAAGTCATAGGCCTCATAAGCCTTGAGCGTTTCACGGATGACGGCGTTGAGGCGTTCCAGAATCCAGCGGTCCAGGATGGGCATGTGTTCCGGGGAGACGGCCTGCGTGGCAAAGTCGAACCCGTTGATGTTGCCCAGCAGGATGCGCAGGGTGTTGCGCAGGCGGCGGTAGGGTTCCGTGACCTGCTTGAAGAGGTCTTCCCCGAAGGGGACTTCATTCTGCCAGTCCACGGAAGCGGCCCACAGGCGCACGATGTCCGCGCCGTATTTGTCGTAATAATAGGCGGCGTCGATGGGTTTGCCGCTTTTCGCGTCGGATTTGGAAGTCTTTTTCCCGGTATCCTTGTCCACCACGAATCCGTGGGTCATCACGGCCTTGTACGGGGCTGTGCCGCGCCAGGCGACGGAAAGCATCAGGGAACTTTGGAACCAGCCGCGGTGCTGGTCCGTAGCTTCCAGGTACAGGTCCGCCGGGGCGTCCAGGCCGGGGCGGGAATCCATGACGGCCATGTGGGAGCTGCCGGAATCAATCCAGACGTCCAGCGTATCCTTGCCCTTTTTCCAGGTTTTGGGAAGGCCCAGGCGCTCGCACAGGGCTTCGTCGGAAAGTTCAAACCAGATGTTGGAGCCGTGGGCTTCCACCATGTCCGCGATTTTGCGCACCAGCGCGGCGTCCAGAACGGCCTTGCCGTCCTCGTCAAAAAAGACGGGGAGCGGGACGCCCCAGGTGCGCTGGCGGGAGATGCACCAGTCCGGCCGGGCTTCCACCGTGCCGTAAATGCGGTTGCGGCCCCAGGCGGGCAGCCACTGCACCTTGTCAATCTGTTCCAGCGCTTGCGGGCGCAATTTGTCCATGGAGATGAAGAATTGTTCCACCGCGCGGAAGATGATGGGGGTCTTGGAACGCCAGCAGTGCGGGTACTGGTGGCGGTATTCCTCCACGCCGAAGAGGTTGTTGTCCTTTTCCAGCATGGCGATGATGTCCTTGTTGGCGTCAAATACGTGTTTCCCTGTCAGGGCGGGAACACCCACTTCTTCCGTATATTTGCCGTCGTCGTCCACCGGGGAAAGGACGGGCAGCCCGTACTGGCGGCCTACGTTGTAGTCGTCCGCACCGTGGCCGGGAGCGATGTGGACGGCGCCGGTGCCGGTATCCGTCGTGACGAAGTCCGCCAGAATGATTCTGGATGTGCGGGAAAGGAAGGGATGCTGCGCTTCGCAGTTTTCCAGTTCCGCTCCCTGGAATTCACGGATGGTTTCCGCCAGGGCCCAGCCTGTCTTCTGCGCGAACGCGTCCAGAAGCTCTTTCACGATGACGAGGGTTTCCGTCTGGCCGTCCTTCATGAATTTTCCGGCCACATACGTGAAGCGCGGATGAAGGGCGATGCCGACGTTGGCGGGCAGCGTCCAGGGCGTGGTGGTCCAGATGACCATGGAGGCTTTCAGCCCCAGGGGATTGTCCAGCAGGGGAAAACGGACGAACACGGAAGAGCTGACCTTTTCCTTGTAGTCGATTTCCGCTTCCGCCAGCGCGGTGTAGGCCCCGTAGGACCACTGGACGGGTTTGCGGCTCTGGTACACGGCTCCGTCTTCCACCAGTTTAGCGAAGACGCGCAGAATGTTGGCTTCATAGGCCGGGTCCATCGTCAGGTAGGGGTGCTCCCAGTCGCCGAAAACGCCCAGGCGGCGGAAGGAAGTCCGTTGAATGTCGATGAAGCCCCTGGCAAATTCCACGCAGCGGCGGCGGATTTCCGCCGCGTCCAGGTCGCGGGCCTTTTGAACCACCTTGAATTCGATGGGGAGGCCGTGGCAGTCCCAGCCGGGAACGTACGGCGCGGCGTAACCGGCCATGGTTTTGGACTTGAGGATCAGGTCCTTCAGAATCTTGTTCAGGGCCGTTCCCATGTGCACGTCGCCATTGGCGAAGGGGGGGCCGTCGTGAAGGAGGAAACGGGGTGCGCCCTGTTCTATCCTGCGGGACAAAATTCGTTCGTACAGCCCGGTGTCTTCCCACTTTTTCAGGCGTACGGGTTCGTTTTTCGTCAAGTCTCCCCTCATCGGGAAGCCGGTCTCCGGCAACAGGATGGTGTCTTTATAATTCTTTTCGGGCGCACTCATGCCCGGAAAAAGTATCACCCGGTCCGTTTCCGGTCAACCCTCCGCTGTGGCACGGTCCGGGCCTATGCCGTTCATTCCTCCCGCTTTCCGGATGGATCCGCCGCTGCGGCATTCTCCGTTCCGCGGCGCTGTGCGGCGACAGGAAGGATTTCCCGTTCGAAAAGCCATTTTTCGGCGTCTTCCGGCCATTGGTCGGTCGGATTGCCGCGCTTCTCCATGCCGTAGCCGTGACCTCCCCTGGAGTAAAGGCGCAGGGTTACGGGAACGCCTTTGTCCCGGCAGGCTTTTTCCATGAGCTTGCTGTTGGCGGAGGCTACGCCGTCGTCCTGGGCGTGTACGAGGAAGACGGGCGGCGTGTTTGGTGTCACCTGCCGTTCGGCGGAGCACAATTCTTCCAAAGACGGGTCGGGCTTTGAGCCGATGATTTTGTTGCGCGTGCCTGGATGAGTATCTTTTGGGACCATCGTAATAACGGGATAAATCAGCATGGCAAAATCCGGACGGGCCGAGACGGATCTGAGGGGATTGTCCGCTTCTTCCGGAAGTGACTTGGTCCACAATGTAGCGGCCATGGCGGCCAGATGGCCTCCTGCGGAAAAGCCCATGACGCCGATTTTTCCGGGATCGACGCCGAGTTCCCCGGCATGCTTGCGCGTCAGGCGCAGGGCCTGCCGGGCATCCAGCAGGGGACCGGGAAATTTGCCTATGGCATTGTTTTTCTGGGAAACGCGGTATTTGACGACGACACCCACCATGCCATGCTCCGCCGCCCACCGGGCGATATGCACGCCTTCTTTGTCAATGGCCATGAGGGCGTAGCCTCCGCCCGGAAAGATGCACAGGGCCGGTCGTTTGTCCCGGGAGCGCCACCCGGCGGGAAAATAAAACTGCATTTGCGCTTTCCCCACGTCCGTGACCCTGGTGGAATCAATGTATTTTTCCTGCATGTCCGCCCCCTTGAGCTCCAGAGGAATCCAGTTGGAGACAAAGGAGGATTTCCCGGATTCCGCGGGCAGTTTTTTGAGAGTGGCGGAAAAGGAATCCGCACCGAATGAGGCGGGAACAAAAATCAGCGAGACGGCACAAAAAAGGGATGGAATGTTCATGGTTTGCTGGCAATGGAAATAATGAGTCCGGCGAGACCCTGAACGACTTCCGCAAACTGGGGATAGTCCAGTTTCTCGGCTGTGTCGCTGGTTTCATGGTAGTCGTCACAGCGAAGGAAGGCCGTATCCGTAACGGCGAAGGAGGGAATGTCCTCCTTCATGTAGCCCCAGTCGTCGGACCAGGAAACGCCCTTCATGTAATAGGGAAAGGCGGCGGAACGCACCGGGAACCGGCTCAGGGCGGCAAACTCGTCGGCACAGGAACGGGCGAAGTTTTTCCCCGTATTGGTGGACAGGAAAGCCACGTAGTCGCAACGGTCCGGCAGTCCCGCCAGTCCGGCGACCACGGCCGACTTGCGTTTCTTGTTCACCCGCGGAGAATAGCAGCCCAGCGTCTCCAGGGCGATCATGCCGATGACCTTGTCCTTTCCCGGCCGGGCGGCGATGGATTTGGCGTGCACGACGCTACCCATGGCGGGGGTTTGGTAAAAGGGCGGTTCTTCGTTGGCGTACGCTGCCAGACAGACGTCGTGAAGAGTGGGGGGCCCTGCCAGAATCCGGGCCACCTCCAGCAGGGCGGCTACCCCGGAAGCGTTGTCATTGGCTCCGGGAGTACCTGTGCGGGAAGGTCTTGCGGGGCCGTGGTCGTGCCAGTTGTCCATGCCCACCTTGGTATCGTAATGCGCACCGATGATGAGCGTCTTCGCGCGGGGAGAAGTGCCTTTTTTCGTGGCGAGAATGTTGTACACGGTCCTGTCCCGTACGGCTCCGTATTCACCGGAGCGGGGAATATGAACGGCCTGGCGCGTGACGGCATAACCCATTCCGGCCAGGGCCTGTTCAATGTATTGGGCGGAGCGTTCCATGGTTCCTGCCTTGTAGGCGTTGCGTTCCCCGATGGTGTCCGCCAGTTGGAACACATGCGTTCTCAAACGCTCTTCCGTTTGTTCCGTGTTCGGAATATTGCCGGAGCCGCAGGGCTGGAACAGCCGGGTGCAACAGGGGAGGGACAGGAGGAGGGCCATGACGGCCAGGACCGGAAGAAGGCACAGAGAGAGAAGAAGGGGCCGGTTCATAAGGGCGGAAGCGATTGAAACCATGCTAGCCCTGCGGGCGTCTGCTGTCAATGAACATGTTCCGCCGTCCGGAGGCTGGAGGTTATTTCCTGAACCTGTTCCCGGTACTGGCGTAAATGACGGCGAATGTAATAGCGGCGACAAAAAGAAACACGGCGATGGAAAGAAGTACGGGACTTTCCAGAATGGTACTGATGATGCTGAGCAGCATGCAGAAAGCCAGGAAAAACATCAACTTGCCGGCGAAGCGGCACAGGGCGCGTTCATCGTACCGTTCTTTTTTCTCTCGGCTCATCAGATTATAACCAGCAATCAGAAAGGAGCATTTCTCCATGGAAAGAATGATTCCGAGGAAGATGAAAACTCCCATGAGCAAAATGGGTACCAGAAGGGGGGAAAGCTGGGCGGTCATATAAATGAAAAGAATGCTGATGGAAATCCGTCGCGATAGGGATATTACTGCGGAAAGTAAAGCGGTAGATTAATTTTGAAGGGAAAATGTTCGGAAAAAATGTAGAAAATGGATGATTGTTTTGATGATTCTTCGTCAAATCTACAGCCAGTTTCTGACATAATAATTCTTAGGCCCCATCAATCAGTAGGCTTTAACCCATTCGAATTTCAAAAACAATAAGTTAAAAATGTGATGATTCATAATATTCTTCCCGGCAACAGGATTCAAAGGAATCAAAAACTCTTGAACAAGTTTCCGGAGTCATATTTACGGTATTTAGCCAGGTTGTGTTGACGTCTGCTTTCTTCTCAACGAGGCATCCCCACAAATAACAGTGATTTGCCTTTTTTCTTTAGTGGAGGAAACGGGTTCATCTTTAAGACAGGGGTGCTGAAAGGCGTGTGTTTGATATCAGGCAGAATATTTGTAGGGATATTCACAGTATCTATCATTTCTCCGAAGGCAGTTTTAGGTCTGCCTCCAGGGAAGTGCCCTGAATCTTCTGGCCACAGGCGTTACTTGATCAAGAATCGGATTTTTCCCGGTTTTCTGTCTCAATTATTCGGAGCAGCTGTTTATTTCCTCAACATTTTTACTGTCTTGAATGTCATTTCGGAGAATTGCTTTCACCTTTTCCAGAGCATCTTTTTCTTTTTGTGTTCCTTCTCTTGGTGTTCTGTGCAAGTAACATATCCCTAAAATGAACTAAGCTTTCGGGAACCTTTGTTGTGCCGTTTTCCGATACTACATGAAGGCTTGCCTCGCGTTTTTCTCTACACCTTTTTCCAAAGCTATTCTCGGACTTCCCTGATGGTCTGCTTGGACAGGCTATTATTGTTTGCGGATACGATTAATAACCATGTAATCACCCTGTTGTGAATGAACTACCGTAGCATAAAAATAATAACCATTTGTTTCCCAATTGCTATAGAATGCATATTGTGCTTTTGAAATTTTTGTTTTATTTTTATACATACTATTTTCGATGTATTTTACAGTATCTTTTAAGGGGGGATCTCCAGCATGCTTTATTATCGAAGGCATGTTGACTGAAACAGGCGAAAACAAAGTCCAAGTATAGGCCTCATACTTTACGTCGCGTTCTTTTCCTCCGCCATCAGTTGCAGAGAGAATTATCGTAGTGTCAGGGAAAGAAATCCCAGTATGTTTGTTTAGTTCATGGATATCCCATGAATCTTGTTCAGAGTCACATGCTGCTATTAAAATAATATAGAAAGCAGATAAGAGTTTGTATAAAATTTTTATGCCTTTTTTCATCGTCCTGATTGTTCTGATTCCCATCCGTTAGTTATTTGAGAAACTTGTCCTTTTTTCCATTTTACAGTTTTTTCACTGAACCACGCATGTCAAACTCACGTGCAAGACCTTGTCTATGAAATTCTCCCATAAATTCATCAGTCACAACATGACCCAAAATAGTTACTTGTTTGCCTCCATCCCAATTATAGCGGTCATAAAATTTATATTCAAATTCTAGAGTATATTCATCTTTACAGACTACCACTGTTCCTTTTCCCCATGCTTTATAGCCTCCAACAGCATAGAACCAATTTAAATTTTCTTTTTTTAAATTGTATCCGGTAGATACACTTCCTGATGTAACATTATATTTTCCATCAGAAAGAGTTTCAATAAATATTTGAGCAGCATGGAGCTCTTTTTCGTAGAGGCTTTTTGCAGGATATTGAGGGCTTCAACACGGTTATATGGGACTTGTGTTCCTTGTAAATAGATGCCGGCCAAGGCACGAGCCGCACAATCGTTTCCTGTTTTCTCCAGAGATTGGAGGTTTTCTACAATTTTATTTACAGGAATATTTGAGTTGTCGAGGAGGCTATAGACATTACTTTCTTTTTCGGCGGGGTTGAAAAAATCATTTTTCCAATCGTAGAAATCGTCGAGAACCAGTCTGAAAGGTTGTGAATTTTCTTCTTCACGAATTTGTATATCACCTAATGTATTGAGTTCTGCAGTCCCTATTGAGCATATGAAGAAATAGAAAAGATATAATATATATTTAATCATATTTTGATGAAGTTTAAATTTTGTATATATTATATTATAATCTGATATTCAAAGTAATAACGTTGGTGTTGAATCAAATATTTAGAAACTCTATCACGCCTGTTTTTTTGTTGCCTGTTGGGCCATGGAGATCACGACCGGCATTTTGGATTCGTGAATTTCACTGTCATGCATCTATAATTCTTGCAAAGGATTTAGCTTTAACAGGACTAGAATCTTGTTTCAATCTTTTTTCTGCTACTTCACGTGTTTTTTTACTAATATGCATACATCTAATCTAGAATTATTAGATATTTGGTTCCCAAAGGAAGTGTCCTAGATCATTTTTCCATAGGCGTCATAGGAGAATTCTCGAATTCCTGAGGTATCACAAACCAGGGAAGATAGGCGGTGGTGGTGCCCGCCGGATCGATGGCTTTGACGGAGTACCATCCGGTTGCTCTCATAGAGAACGCACATCATCAAACGCCTCGTTAGCTCAGTTGGTAGAATAGTTGAGTTGACTCTTAATCAATTTGTCCACGGTTCCAGCCTGTGACGGAGTACCAAATTTTTAAAGAGATGCCCGGCCAATCTGGCAGGACATCTCTTTTTTATTTGAGTAAAATAATTAGTTAATTCTTTGCTTAATTCGTTATTTCAACTGGCTTTAAGATTTATTTTTTAAGTTTTTCTTATCTGACAATATTTTGTCAATTTTATTTACTTTAAATGGAATTCCTTGGTATATTAACATGTCCGCTCCTTCTTTATCATCAGAGTGTCCATACCAATACAATTGGCATTTACCAATATATAAAACAGCACTAGGTGCTAGAGTAAGCTCTGTTCTAAAACTATCAATTTTTCCTTTCTTCATATACATTGTGGCCTGTTTTTTTAATGCATTGATAATTAGATTTTTTTCTACTGGTGTAAAATGAAAGGTATCTTCTTTCTTTCCGGAGAAAAAGAACCCAGATATTCTCTGGTCTTTTTCATGGAGTGCATCGTATAATGCTTCGTTAAGTTGGATAATATCCTCAAGGTTATTTTCTGAATAACCCACGTGACAAATAAAACAACTAAAAATGATAGATATAATTTTTTTCATAAAGATTAAGATTGAGGTTTAAATTCTGAAAATGATAACTCTGAACCAATTCCTTGCGGTAATAAAGAGGTTGGATCACCAATATTGACACTTTTTCCATTTATTATTTTGGTAATTTTTTTGTAAAAACCTTTGAATGTAGCGGATTGTCGTCTTCTCCAATAGCAGCATAACCATTTGGAGCGTAAACAGTGCACTTACTTTCATTAGCTATTTTTTGAGGTAATACTCCCAATCCCACCTCGCAAGATACTAAATAGATAAAACATTTACTGCAGAACGTCTCTTCATTTTTAAGAGCTTTTACCATTTCAGTAACATTTCCTTCATAAATTCTATTAGCTTTTTTTGGATCTGTACTGTTATTCCAAATTATCGTTTCTCCTGGTTTTGGAACAATTACCATTTCACCAGGGTTTCCGTGCATAATAAGAGTAAGATTTTCGATGCAGCAAAAACAATTTACTTCATCATCAATTTCATTAATGATACCTTTAAAAGTGTATTCTTTAATTGTTCTTTCAGCATCTGATTTTGATTTTAGATCAGGTGTGGCATTGATAACAACATCTTTGCCAAAAAATATTTTTCCTGTTATTTCAATATTTATCAAAGAATTATTTCCAAGGAACCCATATAAATGCTGTCCTCCCTGTTCCTGAATAGGGTCTCGATTGATCCATCTGCCGTCGGTGGGGTTGAGGTGGCGGTAGTTGTAATAAACCAGTCCCAGCTCGTCGTCCGTGTACTCACAGGAAAATCGGAATTTATTGGTATGGAACGTGTCTCCTTCTGCCGTAAGCATGCCTCCGAAGGGAGAGTATTCGTAGCGCGCCTTTCGTTCATGCTGTTCCCCGAAGACACAAGTGACGTTTTTCAATGCATCATGCATGAAGTAGAGGTTCTCTTTTACTTCTATCCCTTTCTCTTTCCAGCATGTCATCATCAGGAGGCGCGTGGCTATCGTCTCTGTGGGGTCCCATACGTAGTCCTTTACCAGCACTGGCTGTGGATGCATCAAATCCAGTTCGGCCACCTGCAGGTAACCCCGGTATAGGTAATAAGCGTGGCTGATGGTTGTCCCGTTGACAAGTACCTTCTTCTCAAAGCGGCGTCCTTGATAGTCATAGCCGCAGGACACGACAGTGCGGCCATCTTCGCTGGTAAAGGAAACAGGCCTGTCATTGCCATCGTAGCAAACATTCCAGATACCTGTGGAGGTTTTTATTCTGATCTGGTTGCCGTCCGCATCATAGACGGGGTCAAAGGAAGCATCCGCCTGAATTATGTTTGTGTACTGGTTGAGCCTGTTAGTTCCGTAGGATGTTTCTTCTTCCAGCTCCCGGACGATCTTGCGGTTGCCGATGTTGTCGTACTGGTAGGCAAAGTTGCCTCTTTGCTGGAGCTCATCATTGACAAGTTCACTTCTACTGTTGTAGGTGAAGTCTCTGGTGGTCGCCATTGTAGAGGTATCCCAGGAGTCCCGGCGCTGGATCGGGCGCATCAAGTGGTCGTACTGGTAGACATGTCCGGCCAACATGTCGCCAGTCCCGGCATCCTCATAACCGATGGAGGCCAGGAGATTGATCCTGGGATGGTAAGTATTCCTGCGGACCATGCCGTTGGGATAGGATAATTTGTTGAGGAAGCCGCTGGTTTCATCATACTCCCACGTAAAAGGAGTATCCAAGCCTTCCATATTCATCCCCATCATGGCACCTTGATGGTCATAGTCAAGATGGGAGTGTTGCACGGTACGGGTACCGATCATCAGGCGGTATCCGCAGGAACGGCCGAAGGCGTCATACTCTTCCTGGATGCAGCTTTCCGCAGTCCCAAAGGAAGTGTCTCGGATCATTCTTCCATAGGCGTCATAGGAGAGCTCTCGAATACCTGAAGCGTCGGAAACGGAAACCATTTGACCAAGGTGGTTGTAGGCAAAATCCCATTCTGGAGTACTATCACTATGAGTGACTGAGACAAGTTCCCCGGTGAATGGGGCATAGGTATAACTGGTAATGATGCCTCGGGCCTTGGTGAGTGTTTCCAAACGGTTGAGCCTGTCGTAGGTTTTGGAAACACAGGAGCCGTCGGCATAGGTCTTTTTAAGTTCCAGTCCCGTGGCTGTGTCGTAGAGCCAGGTGGTGGTGTCTCCGTCGGTTCGATGGGAAGGATCGGTGGTAATGTCGCCTTGGTCTGCCCGGAAGGTGGTCAGGGCAATCATGTAATTACTCTCATTATAAGCGAAGCAAGCAGGCTGAATGGCGGTGCCAAACTCAGCTGTCTTCCTGCCTCGAATATCGTAGGAATAGCAGGTGGTGCCTCCCAGAGCATCCGTGATGCAGGAGGGAGCGTCACAGCAGGGGGAGTAGGCAGTGGAAGTGATATTGCC
>CECB01002173.1_pt1 | contig 53182 bp, 52 predicted proteins | sample 554791 | NCBI WGS metagenome assembly CECB01 (sample SAMEA3182072, study PRJEB8094) | gut metagenome | biome: human; feature: gut; material: Stool; isolation source: human stools | place: Canada | collected 2012-01-30
GTGCCATTATCAGAACTTTTAGGAATTTCCGATAAAATTATTCAATTGTTTAGCAATCATTTGTTTTGAGTCTTAATCAGTTCTGATTATATTCCGTCTATAATTGTAGAATAACATTCAAACAAGATGCGATTATGGACATATTTAATCTGAATGAAAAAGTCAAAGGGCTTGTTTCTTATTTACAAGACACAGGTTATTCAGCCATGTACATAGACTATGTGAAGAAAATGGCTGAGTGGTTATCGGGCAATTCCGAACATTACAAATGGAAGAGTCTCGCCGATGTTGAACCGACACTAAAAGAATTGTGGTCCAACAAGTATACTTGCAGAAACAAGGTACGCCTGTTACGTGTAATCTGCCAATATATCGAGAATGGATTATTACCCGACGGATGCAAACACTACATCAAACCTCACCATTACGAATTGCTTGGCGAAGAATACAGGAATGTAACGGACATGGCTTTCAACGTGGTAGACAGGCGTTGCAAATTTTCAACAAACGTGAAGTATGCGCTATCTTCGTTCTTCTTCCGGTTACAGGAAATGGGTGTGTATTCATTCGAATCAATAACAGAGGATGCGGTGTTGGAAGTGTTTTCCAAAGACGAAAAACAGAAGATGGGCCATTCGCTCAAATATTCGGTGGAGTATGGGCTGAAAGCCTGTTTGCCTTACTATGGCAAATCCGTTGAACGTATAATCGCATATCTGCCGGCCATACCCAACATGCGTAAGAACATTCAATACCTTACAGAGCAAGAACTGACGGCCATCAGGCATACCTTGGAGCACGACGGCACAATATCCCTGCAGGACAAAGCCATCATAACCTTGGCCATGTACACGGGATTGCGTGGGTGTGACATCTCAGCTCTCACGCTTGAGAACTTCGATTGGGAACACGACCTTATAAAAATCACACAGGCAAAAACGGGACAGCCCCTTACATTGCCGCTTCGCGCTGTAGTCGGGAATGCTGTCTTTGATTACCTGCTCAAAGAGCGTCCCCAATGCCCGGAACCATATGTTTTTCTCACAGTACACGTGCCACACAGAAGACTCCACACAAGCAATCTTGATGCCATATGCTCAAAAGTCATGTACAAAGCAGGAATAAGGCAAGGTGAAAATGAAAGAAAGAGCATGCACCTGTTTCGCCACCATGTAGCGACATCCCTGTTGCAGGGCGGTGTGCAACAGCCTGTTATAAGTGCCACCCTTGGCCATTCGTCCCCAAGCTCTCTCGACCGCTATCTCAGTGCGGAATTCAAACACCTGAAAGAGTGTTCGCTAAGCATCGAGGGATTCCCGGTTGGAAAGGAGGTGTTTGGCAGATGAAAACGACTTCATTCCTTTCCAACGCGATAGAAGGATACGTAAAATACCGCAAGGCTTCCGGGCGTGACAGCCACAGCTATATCAAGAACGTAATACTATTTGACCATTTTTGTGCGAGGGAATATCCCGGACAGATCGAACTATCCCAAGAAATCGTGGACAGATGGTGCAGGCAACGTCCATCTGAATGCACAAACTCTTGCGTGTCACGTGTATATCCTATTCTGGACTTCATCAAATACATGAACAAACGTGGAATGACAAAAATAGCCCTGCCAAAAGTGCCAAGGTCTGTGCCAAGAACTTATACGCCGCATCCTTTCACATATGATGAATTGAAACGCTTCTTCAATGCTTGCGACAACACAAAGCCAAGACGTGGCCGTCTCGCCACAATCCAACGCATGACACTGCCAGTATTCTTTCGCTTATTGTACAGTTCTGGGATGAGGACAACCGAAGCCATCCTGCTGGAACGTGATGATGTAAACCTTGAAAATGGCGTAATTTCCATCAAGCGAAGTAAAGGGCATGACCAACATTATGTCGTTCTCCATAATACAATGTTGGCTCTAATGCGTACTTACGACGAGAATATATCTAGGTTAGTACCGCACCGCAAAGTGTTCTTTCCGACACCGGATGACAATTCTCACCCTTCTGTTTGGGTTACGTATCATTTTCGGGTGTTGTGGCAAAGTTGCAATTCATCCTACGCTATCCCATATGAGCTAAGACACAACTATGCCATAGAAAACATAAACAGCTGGACACACCAAGGATTTACCATCCATGACAAGTTGTTGGCTTTAAGCAAGAGCATGGGACACCGGCAAATAGAGAGCACGCTGGCTTATTATTCCTTGACCCCAGCGATTTCTGATATAATGGAATATACAGAGAATCAATTATTAAAATTAAAGACAGATGAAAAAGAAGATTAATCCGCAAGCAATGCAGATAGCTGATTATCTGCATGACTGGCTCGAACACTATGTCCCTTCAATCAAGGCATGCAGTCCTCACACAAAGAGAAATTATAAGATCTCCGTGAAACTCTATGTAGAATTCCTCAGAGTCATAAAAGGCACTACACCAGAAACATTAAGCGCAGAATGTTTCTGTATGGAATATATAATGGAGTGGATCATTTGGTTAAAGGAAAATAGGGGTTGCAGTCCAGCAACATGTAATGTAAGATTGTCAGCTTTGCGTGTTTTTCTGAAATATTTGTCGTTTAGAGATATATCCTATATGTCTGTTTTCTTACAAGCGGAAAATGTTCCAAATGAGAAAAACTCTAAAAGAAAGGTCATCGGGCTCAGTAAACAGGCTGTTGATGTATTGTTGTCCATGCCTAATCAAGGGAGTACTATAGGCTTTCGTGATTACACTCTGATGCTTCTCTTATATTCCACCGCTGTGCGCATCAACGAGCTTCTGACTCTGAAAATTAGCAATATTGTTATAGACTGTGTAAAACCTCACATAATAGTCATTGGCAAAGGAAGAAAGAAACGTCCGATTCCTCTTTTGGCCAAGCCAGCACAATGCTTGAAAAGGTATCTTATCAAATACCATCCGAAACAGAATGATGCAAATGCATTACTTTTCTGTTCTAAGAGCAAAGGCATATATGTCCCGATGTCCGCTGAAAACGTGAACAAGATGCTGAAAAAATATGCCACAATGGCTCATGAAAGGTGCCAAGATGTTCCTATGGATTTACATGCCCATCAATTTAGGCATGCCAAAGCTTCACACTGGCTTGAAAACGGGATGAACATAGCCCAAATCTCATACTTACTTGGGCATGAAAGTATTCAAACCACAATGGTATATCTTGATATAACCACAAAACAAGAAGAAAAAGCTTTGGAAACCCTTGAAGGCGAAAATCAAAAGAAAATGAGAAAAAAGTGGAAGACAGAGGAAGGAAAAGCAAATCTTGAAATACTTTTAGGACTTACAAAAACAAATTGAGTAGGAGAAATTTTACTTCTTCGTTTTCCTCTTACCCGATTAAGATATACAAGTACTGTTTGGTATATTATATAAACTTCCAGCAAGGTATTATACCTGCTGGAAGTTATGTTACAGTTCCCAATTAAGAACAGAGTCTAAAGGATGCTGAGATTGATATGCGGCAAATAATTTCCTCTCATTTATAAGCGTTGATTCATCTCGTTTTAACACATTAGAAATAAAGTTATTCAACGATTTTGTACCTCTTAGAATTGGAACGATTTGAAGATACTCGGGTAAGACTGATTGTGATATTTCTTTTAATGTTAACCCTACAACAGTTGTTCTATCATATCCATATCCAACTTCCCAAGGGATCCATTTTGAATCCAATGCATTTTGGGATAAAAGACATAACATGTGCGTGCTGTTTCTGATACCTGTTTTAATTGCACTTACAACCGAGTAAGGTCTCGTTCTGTCTATTTTTGTATCATATTCATCAAAATAGACATCAATACCAGAAGTAATAAAATAGTCTGCTATTTTTTTAGCAGTGTCCGCATCTCTTTTTTGGTGACTTATGAATATACATAAACCACTTCTTTGTGCAATGGAATTTTCGGTTAAATAAAATCTATTTAATGCCATAATCTATTATTCTACTTATCCATTTTTTTTACGCATTGGCCTTGATAAATCATAAGTGCAAGTGGCACGACTATTATATGCATTATCAATCATCTGTCTCAAAATATCTGGTGTTAGCTTATCCCAATTGATTACAGATATAAAGGCATTGGGTTCGAGCAAATTATCAATGATGCGTTCCGGTAAGTATGGATAACGCCTATGATACTCTTCTCGGCTATCAATAGACATCCATTGTGTCGTCTCTGGGTAGAACGTTTTCTCACTACTATGAGCGCATGTATAATATTCGCTTTTAACAGATGGTAGTAATATCACAATAATGCCGGACTTCTTATTCACCGTACCATCGTACATACTTGAATATAACTCCCAATCAATATGCTTGCGATTTTTTGTTTCAGTTCCTACAAGTAAAATGGTTACGGTTGTATCCTTCAAATGCTCGTCGCGTATATATTCGCGTATCTTTTGGTCGTCCCAATCTTCTGGAATCTCGCCCATGTCAACAGAGCCATCAATGAATACTTTATTTTTTTCAGCCCAACTAACCAAACCTTCTTTATATTTCTGGTCATTGGCATGATGAAAACTTACAAATACTTTATGCATAATTTATATTAATAGTTAAAAGCTTTATTAATACCCTTGAGAATCAATGATATTATCTCGGGAATATTAATAGAGTTGAATAAAATTTCATTTTCATCTTTATCAAGTCCATTTCTAAGAACCTGATAATCCTTATTTTCGAATTTCTTTAGTTCATCGTAATTTATCGTTGGCAGACAACTCATTTGGCAATATTCAATTAATTTTTTATAATCCTCATTGGTTTTTGCTTCTTCAAATAGTTTTTCTGCCGTAGTTTCACCTTTCATTAGTTTCACTATTTGTGCAGAAGCTCCACCAAATCCTCCTAATAAATAAATTGGATGTTTTTTCTGTATAGCACAAATCGCCTCTTCAAATATTCCGGCCATACGCCCCTTAAAATTGACAATTTTGCCACCCAAAACGATACGTGCATTAACATTCTCTTCCATTTCTTTACGCATAATAGATAAAGAATTTGCCCAAAGAAACATTTTGCTTGGCGTAGTTGGCTCAAAGAACTTCCCCTTATCCTCCTCACCTACACCTTTGGGTATTTCTGTTTTTACTATTTCCACACGGTCGTATTTAAATTCAGCGATGTCAGATTTTGAGAGCCTATTAAATATAGGCCAAGCAAAATAATTTGTGAAATAGATTGTACTTGGATCAGACTTTTCTTTTATGCCATACTGACATGAAAGATCGCATAAAAGTTTTGTGAAACCACCAATTCTAAGATCACCTCCATACACCAATTTAGCTCCAGTAACAAGCAGATGACGAGCTATTTCAACAGATAAATCATCAAACATGGCTTTGCCGATTCCTTTAGTTAAAGCCTCCGGAGTTTCCGAAATAGAAATTGCGATTTTCTTATCCTGTATCTTATTCATATTTGAATATAACTGACTCGGAGTAACAAAACTTGTAATCTTACCATTTTTATTCAAAACCTCCAACTCTTCACGACCTAACGGTGGTTCAGGATAGAGTATTGATTTTATATTATCTTCAATATTAATTAAATTCATTAATTCCGGAGGAACAGGAAGAATAGAAGTATTTTGCAAATCGCACTTCATTACCAATTGCTCAAGATATTCTTTCTCATAATATTGGTCTAACGCAGTACGTAGAAGCAAGATAATTACGTCATCCCATTTGCCATTAAATCTAATCTTTGGCATATTACCCAAATACGGGAATGTTCGAGAAGAAACTCCATTCAATACATTTACTAATATTGAAGGTACATTATTTTTCTTACCAGAGATAGCTTCAATTCGACACCATTCTCTTTCTGAATATGTATCAGATTCTATGATAACTAATAAGGATGAAGCTATACCTGACTGAATCTGTTGGGCAAATTGATGACCATCCAAAATATCATTAACATCGAAGAAAGAATCGAGTTTAGTATCTGAACGCAAATAATCTCTTAAAGAAATTGCCGTAGATTCACCTAAATGATCTTTATCCTTTTTAGAATGGCTAATGAATAATTTTAGCTTTTGCCCAACTTTATAAGACTTTAAATAGCGTAAAATGTTATCATAAAGTCTTATTTGAAATTCATGCCAATCAGTTTCAATATTCTCATTTTTCAAACAAATAAACTGTTCTTCTTGAAGAAGTGGGTTTATGTCGAAAGCATACTTGGATAGTTTGACGGCAAATATTTTTAGTGCCCCATTGTCTTCTTTTACTAATAATTCTTTTATATACTCATCCCATATAGTATTACAATACATATTGTCATCAACCAATAATATTGCAATAGTTTTATTACTGAAGTTTATATCTATCGGGGGAATTTGATTGGCCATATCCGTTCGAAAGAACACTGGTATATCAAGCCCATCTTCAAAAGGCCTACTTGAATTACGACACAGAAGATGGTAAATTTTCTCATATGTTTCGCTACCTTTAGTATTATCCTTGTCATACAAGACATATACAGAAAGAGGTGTTTTAAAATTAGAACTCATAAAACAAAAAATAGAAGTAATTTATACTTAAGTTAGAGTTTTAAATAAATATTAAAATGTTAAGATACAGCACGTAAGTGGAATCATTCATTAATATTATGGATGGTTAAACTCATGCATTATGAAAATTCCATGCCTATCAAATACAAAGATACAATAAAAAAGGAAAATTATCTCATATTTCCGATGCAAAATATGGTTATGTTATGTAAAGTTGATTCATTAGTAGTAAATGTCATTTTTCATACAAGCTCAAAACTATATGCCAACGTAACATCTTCTAAAAAATGCCAAGTAATAAAGAATTGACAATTTGATATGCCCGGTGTTATTGGAATGGGAGTTACGCAACGGCCTGAAGAATTGGTACAGAGTTCAACAGTCAAGAATGTGGGAAACAGAATACAACCTATGTGCTTTATTGGACAAATACTAGAAACTTCCACTGAGCAGTTTCTCTTTAGAAACAGGAGGTCAAATGCAATCAGAAAAATCATTAAGATATCCAAATTTACGAAAAGGACTATTGAGCAAATACAAACATTACAGCCTTATCTCCAAATTGATACAGAATATATTCTATACCCTGCATATTACGACCGTAAAAATAATCAGAACTTATTATATAAAAAAGATGCTGAATTTCAATATATTTAGAATGTCAAACAAAAAAAATAAGAAAGTTCTGATAATGCGATAAATCCAAAATTTCGGATTTATCGCATATTTTCAAGAACTTAATGTTTCAGACACGCCATAACCGTGTGGCAGGTATCGGCAACACCAAAGGCTCTCAAAGGGCAATGAACCTCTTGTTCGCCATTCGTGACATCCAACTTCGTACAGGTCGTGACCTTGGGGCTACGTTTCTGTCAGGTACGGTGGTCGTGAACGCCCTTACCGAACTATATGTGATGTTCAAGTATTTGCGTCCGCAGGAGCTTCAACGGCAACGGATTAGCTGTTTCGATGCGTGGGCAGCCATATTCACAAAGGAAACGGCAGATTATGAGTTGAATGTGACAGGCTCGGTGAAGCGCAAAGAGCGTTTCCGTACTTACATCAAAGTACCGGAGCTGGCAATGTTCCTGCGTGAGATTACGGATTACTGTACAGCCGACATGATAAATCTTGACGTGCCTGAGAAGAACGTGCGTTTCCTCTCTTATCCCCCGACAATCGAGCAGGAGGAAATGATAGGACGCTTGATTTCTTTTGCTGGTAGCGGCCAGTGGAAGGACTTGGGACTTGACGTTCCGCAACCCGACAATCTCGATAAGGCAAAAATGCTGGTTGCGACCAATGTAGCCCGAAAAATGGCTCTTGATATGCGCTTGTTGGGTTGCAAGTTCAAGGATGATGCCGATAACAAGGCTTCTATCTGTGCGAGGACAATCTATGACTACTATATACGCTCGAATGACAATCGGGGTACACAGTTCGTGTTCAGCGATCTTGGTACATACAAACCGAACGAATGGAACATATATGCCGACATCAAAGAAAAGTTGGTACAACTCGGTATTCCTGCTGATGAAATACAGTTTATCCAATGCGCCACTACCGAGAGGACAAGAAAAAAGCTGTTTGAAGAAATGAACAACGGCAAGGTGCGAGTTCTTTTTGGAAGTACGACCATGTTAGGCACAGGTGTGAACGCCCAGCAAAGGGCTGTGGCAGTGCATCACCTTGAAATACCTTGGGTGCGACATGAAGTCGCATAGATAATTGTTGGAATGATACTTACGGGTATCAGCTTTAACCCGCTGTTCCGTCAGCGGTAGCCTACCGACCGATGCACCTTAATGTTGTATTAAGCGGTCGGGACGAAGTACACTTTCGCAAGACAAGACAGAACCGTGAGGGGAAGTCAAGTACGGTTAGTATCATACCGTAGAGTGGCGAGGCTGGATAGTATGGTTAGCGCAAGCGAACTGTTAGTAAACTTCGTAATGTCACGAAAGAGTGTAAGATACTGGCACACTCTACCCAAAAGGGAAGCGGTCGGTTAATCCTCTCCATGGTAGGATTACACGGATATAAGCACCGCCGGAGGATGAGACAGAACCTAACCTATCCGTTAGTTATCTATGTGGAACATGGTAAGCCTGTATATCTCCTGTCATGTAAAAATGACAGGTAAGCTGACAGCAATGAAAGCCGAATGGTGTGCAGGTATAAGATAACAGAAAAAGCGAATGCCGTTCTGTAATGGAGCGGATACGGATTGAACCGACATCACGGGCTGATGTGGGCGACATCATCCGACACGAAAGTGGGCAGACTTCTGTGACGACATTAGGTAGGCAATCAAACCGAATGTTGTCAAATGGTGATTCTTTACAATTAACTTTTAGAACTTTCAAAAGGAGGAAAGCAAATGAACGAAAACAAGACATCGTGTGCGCCTGCTGACAATCAGCAAACACTTTGGGACAGAATAGACTGGACTAAAGCGGAGTTGGCTGTCAGAAAGCTACAAGCACGAATTGTAAAGGCTCAGAAGGAAGGCAGATACAACAAGGTGAAAGCCTTGCAGTGGACGCTGACCCACTCTTTTTACGCAAAAGCCTTAGCCGTAAAGAGAGTTACTTCTAACGGAGGTGGCAACACCCCCGGAGTGGACATGGAAACATGGGAGAAACCCGAAGCAAAAACACAAGCGATAAGCGAACTCAAACGCAGAGGCTACCAGCCGAAGCCATTGAGAAGAGTCCACATCAAAAAGAGTAATGGCAAACTGCGACCGTTGGGAATACCGACAATGAAAGACAGAGCCATGCAAGCACTCTACCTTATGGCATTAGAACCAGTGTCGGAAACAACAGCCGACTCACGTTCATACGGTTTCCGCAAGGAACGCCGCTGTATGGACGCGGTAATGCAATGCCATAACATTCTCCGAAAAGGCTATTCTCCCGAATGGATTCTGGAGGGTGACATAAAGGGGTGCTTCGACCACATCAGCCATGAATGGCTGCTTGCCAACATCCCTATGGACAAGGCAATACTCCGAAAATGGTTGAAATGCGGCTATATCTTCAACAAACAGATGTTCCCGACAGAGGAGGGAACGCCACAAGGTGGCATTATCTCTCCCACGCTTGCCAATATGACATTGGACGGATTGCAGAAAGTCCTTGCAGAGAAATATAAACGAGTTAGAATCAAAGGTAAGTTATATTCGCCAATGGTGAATCTTGTCCGTTACGCTGATGACTTTATAATTACCTGCGAGAACCGTGAAACACTTGAAAAGGAAATCAAGCCATTGGTAGCCGACTTTATGTCTGAAAGAGGTCTGACCTTATCAGAAGAAAAGACGGTGATAACCAATATCCGTGACGGTTTCGATTTTCTCGGTTTCAACATCCGCAAATTCGGCAATGAAATATTGACCAAGCCGACCAAGAAAGCCGAAAAACGCTTTATGGAGAATATCCGTAAGGTGACAAAAGGTCATAAGGGTTGCAAGCAGGAATCATTAATCAGGATGTTGAATGCTAAAATTCGAGGATGGGGAGCATATTATCAGCATGGGGCGACACGTGATTCTTTTCACAGAATCGACCATCAGATATTTCTCGCCTTGTGGCAATGGGCTAAACGCCGTCATTCCAAGAAAGGGAAACAGTGGATAAAAGACCGCTATTGGCACAATATCCGAGGGAACAGCTGGACTTTTGCGGCTAAGTTCAAGAAATCAAACGGCAAAGAAGACCAACTTACCTTGTTGAAACTGGCATCTTCGTTTCCTTTTCTGCAATATACGCAGATAAAGGGGGACATGAATCCGTTTGACGCAGACTGCCGCCTGTACTTCAATAAAAGAATGAAGTCAAAGATGCTTGTGACGCTGAAAGGACGTAAATCCCTGCTTTACCTATGGGAAAAGCAAGGTCGGAAATGTCCGATATGTGGTGAACCGATTGACACGCATAAGGCATGGAATGTAATGCCGACCGTACAAGACGGACGGAAATGCAATCTGTTGGTTCATGATGAATGTTTCAAATTATCCCGTAAAAACAATGGAAACAAGAAGTAGGATGAGCCGGTCTCTGCACACGAACAGAGACTTTGAAAAGCTTGAGCCGTATGAGGGGAAACCCTCACGTACGGTTCTGAGGGGGGAAGAGGGCAGTAATGCCCTTGACCTACCCGATCGACCGTCCGACCTGCAACAGCGTGACGGACGCGGAGTTAGAGCCGGAAACGAAATTGCCAAGCATTTCGCCGGGAACAACGTGGACGTAATCATCTACGCGGTGGAGAAGTCACTGGACAGCTACAAGTTCAACCTCCTGCACTGCAAGCAGACTTTCATCAGCCAGCTCAAAAGCGGTGCTATGGGGGCGCGTACCATCGACGAGGGGGCAGTGGACGAGAAATCGGGCATGAACTTTTCGGAATATATGGCGTTGCTATCCGGCAACACCGACCTGCTGGACAAGGCGAAACTTGAAAAGCGCATCGCCTCGCTCGAAGGGGAACGCAAGTCGTTTAACAAGGGCAAGCGTGATTCGGAGTTCAAGTTAGAGTCGAAGACGGGCGAGTTGCGTAACAACACGGCTTTCATAGATGCCATGACGGAGGACTGGAACCGCTTCCTTTCGGTGGCGCAGACCGACAGGGAGGGCAACCGCCTTAATATAATAAAGGTGGACGGTGTGGATTCCGCCGATGAGAAGGTTATCGGAAAGCGTTTGCAGGAGATAGCGAAAAACGCCACTACGGGCGGGCTTTACACACAGGTCGGAGAACTGTACGGTTTTCCGATAAAGGTGGTGAGCGAGAGGATACTCAAAGAGGGATTGGAGTTTACCGACAACCGCTTCGTGGTAGAGGGGAACTACAAGTACACCTATAACAACGGACATCTGGCAATGGCTGATCCGATGGCTGCCGCCCGAAACTTCCTGAACGCGATGGAGAGGATACCCTCCATTATCGACCAGTACAAGGCGAAGAACGAGGTGCTGGAGAGGGAGATACCGCAGTTGCAGGAGATAGCGGGCAAGGTGTGGAAGAAGGAGGACGAGCTGAAGCAGCTGAAATCCGAACTTGCCGCCCTTGACCGAAAAATACAGCTGGAACTTGCGCCGCCCACGCCCGAAGTCGCCGAAAAGGAGAAAGAAGGGCAACAGGTCAAGCCGGAAGCGGAAGATGTGAGGAACAGGCAGGCGCAATATCCCGAAAATGCACCGCCGCAGATACGCAGTCCGGCGGATAGTATCGTTGCCAACCATGTCATAATCGGGCGTCCGGGACTGTATGCCAAGGAGGAAACCCGGTTCAAAGGATTGAAAATATAACCTTAGGAATTTTATCTGAAGTATTAATAAGGGCTATCCCAAAAGGTCTAAAAGTAAATTTTATCCTTTCTGCAAGTATCTGTAGGATGGCAACTGCATTTTTTTCTTTTTGGGCAGCCCTTATTAAAATTTATTCTTATTTTAGGTTATATACATTCATGTCCATTTATGTAAAAAATCCTGCTGACCTTGTTTATGTCTTGTCAGTCACCATTTGCAAAACCATATTTGACCCTCAAAGAGGCTGAATTTGATAAGCAACTTGCTACATACTCATAATAAGGAGCTAAATAGAACACGAATGGGAAATACTCAAATGCCAAACTAAAGAAGATATTGGCCAAAATAAACGCTATACCGAGAGAGAAACTTGATTTTTCAACTTCCTAAAACAGTGTTGTTCAAACATTTCTACTTATTTGTACTTACCAGTTGAACCTACGTTTCCCTAATAAAATGTCTATGGTAAAAAGTTAAAAAATCCTCCTACTTTTGTTAGATATATTTTTTTGTGTAATTTTGTAATCGTTATGCGGCAGTAATAATATACATATTAATACGAGTTAGGAATCCTGTAGTTCTCATATGCTACGAGGAGGTATTAAAAGGTGCGTTTCGACAATGCATCTATTGTAGTATATTATTGCTTAATCCAAATGAATATTATAAATTTAGGAATTCTTGCTCACATTGATGCAGGAAAAACTTCCGTAACCGAGAATCTGCTGTTTGCCAGTGGAGCAACGGAAAAGTGCGGCTGTGTGGATAATGGTGACACCATAACGGACTCTATGGATATAGAGAAACGTAGAGGAATTACTGTTCGGGCTTCTACGACATCTATTATCTGGAATGGTGTGAAATGCAATATCATTGACACTCCGGGACACATGGATTTTATTGCGGAAGTGGAGCGGACATTCAAAATGCTTGATGGAGCAGTCCTCATCTTATCCGCAAAGGAAGGCATACAAGCGCAGACAAAGTTGCTGTTCAATACTTTACAGAAGCTGCAAATCCCGACAATTATATTTATCAATAAGATTGACCGAGCCGGTGTGAATTTGGAGCGTTTGTATCTGGATATAAAAGCAAATCTGTCTCAAGATGTCCTGTTTATGCAAAATGTTGTCGATGGATCGGTTTATCCGGTTTGCTCCCAAACATATATAAAGGAAGAATACAAAGAATTTGTATGCAACCATGACGACAATATATTAGAACGATATTTGGCGGATAGCGAAATTTCACCGGCTGATTATTGGAATACGATAATCGCTCTTGTGGCAAAAGCCAAAGTCTATCCGGTGCTACATGGATCAGCAATGTTCAATATCGGTATCAATGAGTTGTTGGACGCCATCACTTCTTTTATACTTCCTCCGGCATCGGTCTCAAACAGACTTTCATCTTATCTTTATAAGATAGAGCATGACCCCAAAGGACATAAAAGAAGTTTTCTAAAAATAATTGACGGAAGTCTGAGACTTCGAGACGTTGTAAGAATCAACGATTCGGAAAAATTCATCAAGATTAAAAATCTAAAAACTATCAATCAGGGCAGAGAGATAAATGTTGATGAAGTGGGCGCCAATGATATCGCGATTGTAGAGGATATGGATGATTTTCGAATCGGAAATTATTTAGGTGCTGAACCTTGTTTGATTCAAGGATTATCGCATCAGCATCCCGCTCTCAAATCCTCCGTCCGGCCAGACAGGCCCGAAGAGAGAAGCAAGGTGATATCCGCTCTGAATACATTGTGGATTGAAGACCCGTCTTTGTCCTTTTCCATAAACTCATATAGTGATGAATTGGAAATCTCGTTATATGGTTTAACCCAAAAGGAAATCATACAGACATTGCTGGAAGAACGATTTTCCGTAAAGGTCCATTTTGATGAGATCAAGACTATATACAAAGAACGACCTGTAAAAAAGGTCAATAAGATTATTCAGATCGAAGTGCCGCCCAACCCTTATTGGGCCACAATAGGGCTGACTCTTGAACCCTTACCGTTAGGGACAGGGTTGCAAATCGAAAGTGACATCTCCTATGGTTATCTGAACCATTCTTTTCAAAATGCCGTTTTTGAAGGGATTCGTATGTCTTGCCAATCCGGGTTACATGGATGGGAAGTGACTGATCTGAAAGTAACTTTTACTCAAGCCGAGTATTATAGCCCGGTAAGTACACCTGCTGATTTCAGACAGCTGACCCCTTATGTCTTCAGGCTGGCCTTGCAACAGTCAGGTGTGGACATTCTCGAACCGATGCTCTATTTTGAGTTGCAGATACCCCAAGCGGCAAGTTCCAAAGCTATTACAGATTTGCAAAAAATGATGTCTGAGATTGAAGACATCAGTTGCAATAATGAGTGGTGTCATATTAAAGGGAAAGTTCCATTAAATACAAGTAAAGACTATGCATCAGAAGTAAGTTCATACACTAAGGGCTTAGGCATTTTTATGGTTAAGCCATGCGGGTATCAAATAACAAAAGGCGGTTATTCTGATAATATCCGCATGAACGAAAAAGATAAACTTTTATTCATGTTCCAAAAATCAATGTCATCAAAATAATGGAGCGGTCAGGAAATTTCTATAAGGCAATACAGTTGGGATATATACTTATCTCCATTCTTATCGGATGTATGGCATATAATAGCCTCTATGAATGGCAGGAGATAGAAGCATTAGAACTTGGCAATAAAAAAATAGACGAGCTCCGAAAAGAAATAAACAATATCAATATTCAAATGATAAAATTTTCTCTATTGGGTGAAACAATACTGGAATGGAACGATAAAGATATCGAGCATTACCATGCACGGCGTATGGCAATGGACAGTATGCTTTGCCGTTTCAAGGCCACCTATCCAGCAGAGCGCATCGATAGTGTGCGCAGTCTTTTAGAGGATAAGGAACGACAGATGTTCCAGATAGTCCGGTTAATGGATGAACAACAATCTATTAACAAGAAGATAGCCAATCAAATTCCGGTTATTGTGCAGAAAAGTGTGCAGGAACAGTCCAAAAAGCCAAAACGAAAAGGTTTCTTGAGCATCTTCGGCAAAAAAGAGGGAACGAAGCCAACGACAACAACGACTACGCTCCGTTCATCCAATAGAAACATGGTCAACGAACAGAATGCGCAGAGCCGTCGATTGTCAGAACAAGCCGATAGTCTTGCTGCCCGTAATGCAGAACTTAACAGACAACTGCAAGGATTGATTTGCCAAATCGAAAAGAAGGTGCAATCTGATTTACAAAATAGAGAAAGCGAGATAACAGCCATGCGTAAAAAATCATTTATGCAGATAGGCGGCTTGATGGGATTTGTTCTTTTGCTGTTGGTCATTTCCTATATCATCATACACCGTGATGCAAAGAACATTAAACGATACAAACGCAAGACAACGGATTTGATCGAGCAATTGGAACAGTCCGTGCAACAAAATGAGGTACTCATAACCTCCCGAAAGAAAGCGGTATATACTATTACCCATGAGTTGCGTACACCACTGACGGCAATAACCGGCTATACCGAACTTTTGCGGAAAGAATGCAATAGCGGTAATAATGGGCAATATATCCAAAATATACTGCAATCCTCCGACCGTATGCGGGATATGCTCAACACTTTGCTTGACTTCTTCCGCCTGGACAACGGCAAGGAACAGCCCCGTCTGTCACCCTGCCGGATTTCAGCAATCACGCACACACTTGAAACGGAGTTCATGCCTGTTGCCGTGAACAAAGGGCTGTCCTTGTCCGTGAAGACTGGACACGATGCCATTGTATTGACCGACAAAGAGCGAATAATACAAATCGGGAATAACCTGCTGTCAAACGCTGTCAAGTTCACAGAAGAAGGCGGTGTTTCTTTGATTACTGAATATGATAATGGAGTTCTGACACTGGTCGTTGAAGATACAGGTACAGGCATGACAGAAGAGGAACAGAAACAAGCGTTCGGTGCGTTTGAACGTCTATCAAATGCCGCCGCAAAGGAGGGTTTCGGGCTTGGGCTTGCCATAATGCGTAATATTGTGTCGATGCTTGGCGGAACAATCCGTTTAGACAGCAAGAAAGGGAAAGGCAGTCGTTTCACAGTTGAAATTTCTATGCAGGAAGCTGAAGAACAGCTTGGATATACAAGCAATACACCTGTTTATCATAACAATAAATTCCATGATGTTGTCGCCATTGACAATGATGAGGTATTACTTCTGATGCTGAAAGAGATGTATTCCCAAGAAGGAATACACTGCGACACTTGCACCGATGCTGCGGCACTGATGGAAATGATACGCCAGAAAGAATACAGCCTGTTGCTGACAGACTTGAATATGCCCGATATAAACGGTTTCGAATTGCTGGAACTGTTGCGTTCGTCCAACGTGGGCAATTCACCAACAATCCCGGTGGTTGTGGCAACCGCTTCGGGCAGTTGTAACAAAGGGGAACTATTGGCAAAAGGCTTTGCCGGATGCCTGTTCAAGCCGTTCTCCATATCGGAACTGATGGAGGTTTCCGACAGGTGTGCCATAAAAGCGACACCGGACGGGAAACCGGACTTTTCCGCCTTATTGTCCTATGGCAATGAAGCCGTCATGCTGGAAAAGTTGATAACTGAAACAGAAAAGGAAATGCAGGCGGTACGGAATGCAGCAAAAGAAAAAGACCTGCAAAAGCTGGATTCCCTGATCCACCACCTGCGCAGTTCGTGGGAGGTGCTCCGTGCCGACCAACCGCTGAATGTACTTTACGGATTGCTTCGTGGCGATGCTCTCCCGGATGGTGAAGCGTTAAGCCATGCCGTGACTGCCGTGCTGGATAAGGGAGTGGAAATAATACGGTTGGCAGAAGAGGAAAGGAGAAAATACGAAGATGGATAAGACAAAAATAATTGTGGTGGAAGACAACATCGTGTATTGCGAATATGTCTGCAATATGCTGTCACGGGAGGGCTACCGCAATATGAAGGCTTACCACCTCTCAACCGCGAAGAAACATCTGCAACAGGCAACAGATAATGATATCGTGGTTGCCGACCTGCGTCTGCCTGACGGCAGTGGCATAGACCTTTTGTGCTGGATGCGAAAGGAGGGAAAGATGCAGCCCTTCATCATTATGACCGACTACGCCGAAGTTAATACCGCCGTGGAAAGCATGAAACTCGGCTCGATAGACTATATTCCCAAACAGCTTGTGGAGGATAAACTTGTCCCCCTGATCCGTTCCATACTGAAAGAACGTCAGGCAGGACAACGCCGTATGCCTGTATTCGCCCGTGAAGGTTCCGCTTTTCAGAAAATCATGCACCGGATAAGGCTGGTAGCCGCCACCGACATGAGCGTGATGATATTTGGTGAGAACGGCACGGGCAAGGAGCATATTGCCCATCTGTTGCATGACAAGAGCAAACGTGCAGGCAAGCCATTTGTGGCGGTGGACTGCGGTTCACTCTCCAAAGAGCTTGCACCGTCGGCTTTCTTCGGACACGTCAAGGGAGCGTTTACAGGTGCGGACAATGCCAAGAAAGGATATTTCCATGAGGCGGAAGGCGGCACGCTGTTTCTGGACGAGGTAGGAAACCTCGCGTTGGAAACCCAACAGATGTTGCTCCGCGCCATACAGGAGAGGCGGTATCGCCCGGTCGGAGACAAGGCAGACCGGAATTTCAATGTCCGCATCATCGCTGCTACCAATGAAGATTTGGAAGTAGCGGTGAATGAAAAGCGTTTTCGGCAGGATCTTCTGTACCGCCTGCACGACTTCGGGATAACCGTTCCTCCGTTGCGTGACTGTCAGGAAGACATCATGCCGCTGGCAGAGTTCTTCCGTGATATGGCAAACAGAGAGCTGGAGTGTAGCGTGAGCGGGTTCAGTTCCGAAGCACGTAAAGCGTTGCTGACACACGCATGGCCGGGCAACGTGCGGGAACTTCGGCAGAAAGTTATGGGTGCTGTATTGCAGGCGCAGGAAGGTGTTGTCATGAAAGAGCATCTGGAACTTGCCGTGACGAAACCGACCTCTACTGTCAGCTTCGCCTTGCGCAATGACGCGGAGGATAAGGAGCGGATATTGCGTGCGTTGAAACAGGCAAACGGCAACCGGAGTGTCGCCGCAGAACTGCTCGGCATAGGCAGGACAACACTATACAACAAACTTGAAGAGTATGGACTTAAATATAAATTCAAGCAATCATAGCCCGTAATTCACTGAATTTGGCTATCTTTGCATAACATTTGAGAAAAACGGCGATTGGCAGGAGCTTTTCGCCGCCAACATATAGGATAAGACCGCAAGGCGTTTCAAGCGAAAATCTGGTAAATTGGAACTACGGAGACGATTGCGTGATGCTTATGCTATGCTTACGCATAGCGTGCATTCACGTACTCTCCGTAAAGGCTTTACCAGAGCCATCGCTTGAAGGTAGTGTGAATTGCACGCTACTTTTTTACCCTTGCCTAACGAAAGGAAACGATTATGGGTAAAGTTCAGATTCTCGCCGTACTGACGATGGACGGATGTCTTTCTTCAGAGTTATATGATAAAGCACATCAGGATTTGTGCCTTGACCGTTGCGGTCTTGATGAAATCAGGAAGAAAGCCTTTTACCGTGTGACACCGGACTATTCCATTTCAATGCTGCACGAATGGAGAAAAGACTGCACAAACATCCGTTACCTCGCGGAAGCCACACCGGACACGGCAGACTATATAAACGGACTGCTGCGGATGCACGCTGTGGATGAAATCATACTATACACCGTTCCTTTCATATCCGGAAGCGGACGACATTTTTTTAAGTCGGCTCTGCCAGAGCAACACTGGACGCTTTCCTCTTTGAAAAGCTATCCCAACGGTGTATGTCGCATTATCTATATCCTTGATAAAAAAGCAAGATAGCCAAAATGTGCGGCAAGCATACATTTCTATTTTCAGGAATAGAATAAATGTTCTGATTACAAACAATTTAAGTCGGAGATTATTTGTCCTTGTGAAAAAATACTGAATTTTACACCTCTGAAATCCAGCACTTTGTAAAATTGAGTGTTGGATTTTTTATTTTCTGCCGCGTTTTTTGCCAATTATATTCATGTGCGCACGCAGAAAACAAAGTGTAATTTTCAAAATTGACAGAACCATGAATTATTTCTTGCTGGCGGAAACCGATTTTTTCCGCCTGATAAACGAAGCCGGCGACTGCAATATGGAAACGGCATACACGGCTTTCGCCACCCAAGTGATCGAACTGTGCAACGGCGGCATGGACATGAACCTTACCGTCATCGCGCTTGCCTACATCGAAATCGAGTTGCAGCACCATCCCGTACGTAATCTGTCAGAAGAAAAAAGAGAGATTGCCGCCTACGTCAGCAAGGCTCTGTCTTTCGTAAGAAAGATGCAGAAATTCCTTGCCACGCCCCAAGTGCCGCCACTGATATCCGCCAACAACACAACAGAAACCGCCACCAGCCTCCTGCAATGGACGGGCAATGCCATCGACCTCGTGGAACTTATCTACGGCATCGACGAGATGGGCTGCATCAACAACGGCAACATGCCGCTCAAACAGCTTGCCCCGCTCCTTTACAAGATATTCGGGGTTGAGTCGAAGGACTGCTACCGTTTCTACACCGATATCAAACGCCGGAAGAACGAAAGCCGCACCTACTTCCTTGACAGAATGCAGGAGAAATTGAACGAGAGGATGCTGCGCGATGATGAGTTGGATCGTATGAGGAGATAAAAAACAAATTCATTAGAATAAATCACATCAATTCAATTCATTATTTTGTTATATTAGAAAAAGATATTAACTTTGCATTGAAATTGATATAGTCATAATTCAGATGAACTCAATACACGATATAACAGACTACATTATCTTACGAGTAAAATCGGAAGATAGATTTGCGTCTTTAATAAATTTAAAGTTGCAGAAGTTATTGTATTATGTTCAAGCATGGTCTTATGGTATCAATAAAAAACCTATGTTTGACGGCGAGTTTGAAGCATGGATTCATGGTCCGGTAAATCGAGAAATCTACAATCGATTTAATTCTACAAAATATCTCTATTCAGAAATCAATATTGATGATTGCATGAATCACAATGTGAGTTTATCATCAGAAGACGCTGAATTCATTGACTTTATATTGGAGAATTATCTTAAATATAGCGGTGCTGAATTAGAACGATTGTCCCACAATGAGATGCCTTGGATTAAAACACGTGGAGATTTAAATGTAAATGAGCGTTGTGACAAGGTTATTACTCCAGAACTAATGATTGAGTATTATGGGAAAAAATGGGAAACTATTAAATCTTAATTCAGATTCTCCTAAATACGGAAACAAATCATTAGTTACCAAAGAACAAGAAAATGAGTTAAAGAGAAGGAAGATAACTTTTTCCTTCTCTTACTTTAAGCAGATACCTAATTTTCAGATTGGAGAGTGTTCTAAGGGATGGCATATTGGGCTTCTTGAAAGATTAGGTGCTTTGGGTACTATGACACCGCAAGAAGTATTAGAAGAAAATAGAGGTAGTATTGCATTAAGATGTCATCCAATAGATTGGAGTGCTAAAAACATTCCTATTCAACGAAAAGATTTAGATTGGCTACCAAAAGAAATATTGGACAATGAGACAGATTTTCCAATAATGCAATTTTCGATAACAAAAAGTACGGGGCGTATTGTAGGTTATTTTGATCGGGATTCTTCTATATTTCACATAGTATTATTAGATCCTGAACATAATATACAACCGGCAAAGAAAACTAATTATCAAATACAACCAACTACAAAAGGGTTATCTCAATATGATGATTTATTAAATAAGTTGGAACGAATTAAAAGTATCGTATCAGATTGTTCTGATAAAAAGTGCAAATTGCATTCACATATTAGTGTTATAGAAGAATTACATGACAATATTGTTTATATAGGACTTGATAATGACTTCTATAGCACTTATCAAGAAATCTTAAAGAAAATTCCATTGCAAAAAATTTTGGAAAACGGAATCTTAGTAAGTATGGATAATGCTTAAGTTCTAAAAAAATGAAGAAAGGTTTATGGTAAGCCTTTCTTCATTTTTTTATTTACTTCTGCTGCAACAGATATTTCAGGTTATCATCGCCCGCGATGCGCTCCAGTTCCTCCTGCACAATCTGCTTCACCTCTTCCTTGATACGCCGGTAGTTCGCCTGCACCGTTTCTTTCATGCGGTCGTTGCCGTCCTCGTCCGTGAAATCGGTAATGACCGGAATTTTCTTGTAGGCACGTTCCTCCCGCTTCACCTTCTCGGCATCCACCACAATCTCGCAGTGAAAAATTTTCTGTTCGATACGTTCGTTGAAGTTGTCGGACACCGAACCGACAAACATTCCCTGCGTCAGACCGGAAATCTTGCTCGGCGGAATGAGCGCATCCATCTGCGTGTTGATGGAGGTGGAAACATCCTGCCGGTTGATGGAGATAGACTGCCGTTTCTGCAACACCTTACCGAACCGTTCCGATAGTGTCTTTGCCGTTTCACCTACCACCTGCCCGGAGAAAATGTTACCGACCGTATTCATCACCACTTTCGCCTCCTTATCACCGTAGTCGCGCACCAGCTGGCTGAAATCCTGAAATCCCAGACACACGGCAACCTTGTTGCTTCGGGCGGTGGCTATAAGGTTGTCCAACCCCTTGAAGTATATCGTGGGCAGCTCGTCGATGATGACCGATGACTTCAGCATTCCCTTCTTGTTGATGAGCTTCACGATGCGGGAGTTATACAATCCGAGAGCCGCCCCGTAGATGTTCTGACGGTCGGGATTGTTGCCCACGCATAGGATTTTCGGCTCTTCGGGATTGTTGATGTCCAGCGTAAACTCGCTGTCCGACATCACCCAGTAGAGCTGCGGTGAAATCATCCTCGACAGCGGAATTTTTGCCGACGCTATCTGCCCCATGAGCTGCTCCGCAGCCCCTCCGAGCCAAGCATCCATGAACGGGGAAAGGTAATTCTCCAGTTCGGGATAGGAAGTCAGTATCGGAAAAATATCCTCGTAGCGGCGGTTCAAAAACTCGATGGCATGGGGAAACGTGCAATACTTCCCGTTCTGATAGATTTTAAGATACCATATAATACTGGCGAACAAAATGATAGGTGACTCCACGAAGAAGTCGCCCTGCTTTTGCACCCACGTTTTATTGAGGTTGAGCATTATTGTATAGGCACTCTCGTAAGCGTCTGTAATATCCTCCATGAAATCCGGGTGAATGGGATTGCAACGGTGTGAGCGTCGCGGGTCGTCGAAGTTGATTACATAGAATTTCGGCTTCACCTTGTAGCCCTCCGGATTATTCATCAGATGGTTATATGCGATGGTCGAAAGGTCGGGATACTTGAAATCGTAGATGTATTGGCTAAAGCCCTTCTCAATCTGTTGCTTGATAAAATTGTTTACAACGGCGTATGACTTTCCGCTGCCCGGCGTACCCAACACGATGGACGCACGGAAGGGATTAACTACATTGATCCAACCGTTGTTCCAGCGTTTCCTGTAATAGAAACGTGTCGGCAGATTGACCGAATACTCGCTTTCGATGAGCCTTGTTTCCTGCATGAAACTCTCGTTCTCGTTGTTGAAAACATCCTCCATCAGATTGTGTTTCAACAGACGGCTCATCCACAGACCGCCCATCAAAAGGCAGACATAGCCCGTACCGATGGTAAGGATATACAGCCCCGTCACCGCTTCAACCGGCAGCGGCAGAGCCAGTATCCACCAGTTCAGGAAAAACAGCACGAACCCGGCGGCGAGTGTCGTCCAGATTTTACGCCATGTGATTTTCTCGCCCTTGACACCTTTCGTTCCTAAGCACGACAGCGCAAGCAACAGGACGGCGAACAGCTTCGTGTACAGAATGGAACGGAACAGCCCCGCCGTGCGGTCGAAGTTCATCAGGATTTTATCCACCACACCGATGTTCACGCCCCACAGCCGGATGGCTTCGTAACAAAACCAGTACACGTTCATGACCACCAAAATGATACTCACGGCACGCAGAAAATCCATGATTTTCGCCAATGCCCTCAAATCGTCTTCTTGTTGTGACATACATTGATTTTTAATTGTTGATACTCTGATTACATACCCAAGCCCTTGCGCTTTTTCTTCTTTTTGCGCTTCATCGCCCGGATGAAAGCCTCTTCCTCGGCATCGGTCGCCGGACCTTCGGGAGTGAGCAAGCCCATTCCGCCCGATACGTCTGCACCGTTGTATGCGGTCTGCCCGTGTGCCTTGTCCACGGCATCCACCGGGATGGAGAGCGGTATCGGCGGTTGTCCGGCGTATGGCAGGGTGAAGTGTTCCTGCAAGGTATTCGCCGAAAGTTCCTTGCCCATACGCGAACCGTTCAGCACGCATCCTGTGCGGTGGTCGATGAAGGTAGCCCCGTAGATGCGCCCTTCCTCCGTGTAGCGCAACACGGTGTCGATGCCCTTCTCTTTGAGTTGGGACACAAATTTGTCCTTGTCATAAGTGCCTTGCAGCACGGAAAGAACGGTGCGTTTCGTCATGTCGGCGAGTTTCCTGTCCTTGATCTCCAGCTTGGAACGGGCAAACTTATTCTGTACGGCTTCATAGCCGACGTACTTCCTGAAAAGCGAGGACTTGAACGGGTTGCCCACCTTGTCGCCCTTGTCGTCCGTGACGGAATAGACCAGCCCGTGATACTCCCGTCCGCGCACGTTGCCCCTCGCTTCCTCCACCGTCAGGTTATAGATGGAAAGGAGCGCACGGTATTCGCCCATCGTCTGGAAACGGTACTGCCCGTTCAGAGCTTTTAGGGTGTTACCTACCTGCTTCTTCACCTCACCTGCCGATGCGTCCACCTTGCTTAGCGGCGTGTCAAGGCGTCGGTTCCTGCGCTCCGCATCGTGCAGACCATATTTCTTTTCCAGCTCACGGGTAATCTGCTTGCTACGATAGTAGTTGTTCCGGTCACTGATACATTGCCCGTTCTCGTCCACCCGCACCGTCACTATGTGCAGGTGGTGGCGGTCGATGTCCTCGTGCTTAAAAACAAGATAAGGCTGGTTGCCGAAACCGAGTTTTTCCAGATACTCGCGGGCTATATCCTGCAATTCCGCATCGGTCAACACATCCTCCGGATGCGGGTTGAGCGAAATATGCACCACCGGCTTCTCCACCTTCATCTGTGGCGGCATGAAGGTGAGAAAACCCTCCATCGCCTTGTTGATGTCCACCTTTCCCGAACCGTCATTGTAGATGCGGTTGGTCGTAAGCAACCGCCCCTGCGCCTCGTTAATCTTCTCCCCGTTATAGGCAATCGCGCCGTACAACGAGTTTCCTACACTGATTTTTGCGACCATTTCGCCTCCATTTCCCTTGAAAGTTCCACAATCCGACGGCTCAGTTTCACGAGTTCGACGGTGTATTGCTCCAGTTTATAGAGCAACGCCATCGCCTTTTTCTCGGAAAAATGCAGTCTCAGTTCCTTCACTACCTGGTTGTAATTCGTACCCACGGCGCGGAACTGCGCATGAAAATCCGACAGCTTGGTGTAATAGTCCACCAGCGTCTTGTCCACCTTCAGCACCTTGAACGGTTGCCCGAAGAAGTGCGCCTTGAGGAAAACCGACCGTGCATAGACACCCGATTTTCCGAACATGGCGAGGAAACGGTTGTGTTCCTCCTCGTTGAAACGGACGGTGTACCGGTACACCGCCGGATCAAGTTTGGGATTTCTCCCTGCTTTGCTTTTCCTTTTCTCTTTCATATTACTTTGGATTTAGCGGATTGACGGCATAAGCCGCCGCTTCGGGTCACAGCACCGCAGTTCTGAAAGGCTTCCCGACTTCGGAGGGAAAGCCCGCCCCCTGCAAAGGCAAGGCGTTTTCCGGGATGCTCAAAATATTTTGAGCGGCTGAAAACATACCTTGCTATGTTCAGGTGAACATAAAAATCCGTCGGGGACGGATTGGGGGAATGCCTTTCAAACTCCGGGCTGCGCCACCTGCGGCGAACCCTGCCGTTCGGGGGCAAAGTTACGCCCTTAAAGCGGTATCGGACAGAGGCTTGACCCGGACAATCAGTGCCAACCGGCGCAACATGCTGCCACTTGCCGGAGAAGTGATACAAGTTCCGGAATATACTTGTTTATTTGCAGCATGATTCAAGAAACGAACGATTTGAAGATATGGAAAAAGGAACTTTCAGATACCCGGCAAACCGCTTAGGCGGACATTTGCCAAACCGAATAGCCGAACCGTCGGATACCCGGTTTTACAACAACGCGGTGATTCACGGATTCAATGACTTCATGACGCAATGCCGTCATTCACCGGTTATCCGAATCCCGGCTTCACCGTTGAAACGGATACGTGACGGACCGCCCGGATAATGATTCGCGGACGCTGATATATACGTCACCGATTCCATACAGGAACAGGAAAACAATTCATCAACCATTAAAAGCAATAGAACCATGAGTAATGAAATCTTCGTTGCATTCGCAACACAAAAGGGAGGCATCGGCAAATCCACCGTCACGGCTCTTGCCGCCAACTACCTCCACAACGTGAAAGGTTACAATGTCGCCGTCATAGACTGCGACGACCCGCAACACAGCATCCACGGTCTGCGTGAACGTGAAACGAAACTTATCGACGAGAGCCTCTATTTCAAGGCACTCGCGTGCGACCACTTCCGCAAGGTCAGGAAGAACGCCTACCCGGTCATCAAGAGCAACTCACTGGACGCCCTCGACGATGCCGACAGGATGCTCGTCAGCGAGGAGGTGAAACCCGACATCGTGTTCTTCGACATGCCGGGCACGCTCCGTAGCGACGGCGTTGTCAAGACGCTCTCCCAGATGGACTACATCTTCACGCCCATGAGTGCCGACCGCTTCGTCGTGGAAAGCACCCTGCAATTCGCCGCGATGTTCCGTGACAACCTAATGACGACGGGACAGGCGAAAACAAAAGGTCTTCACCTGTTCTGGACGATGGTGGACGGCAGGGAGAAGAACGGGCTTTACGACCTGTATGAAGATGTGATTGCCGAAATGGGACTGTCGGTATTGTCCACACGCCTGCCCGACAGCAAGAAGTTCCGGCGCGACCTCTCGGAAGAACGCAAGGGCGTTTTCCGCTCGACCATCTTCCCGATGGACACGTCCCTGCTGAAAGGGAGCGGCATCCGTGAGTTCTCGGAAGAGATCGTCAGCATCATCAAACCGCGATGAACATGGGCAGCAGGAAAGTGAACACCGAAGGCATCGACGAGGAACTGTTGATAGCCTCCATCGGCAGGCGCAAGCAGGACGGGACCCTGTACCGCGCGCAGGAGCCGCCCGCGCCGCCCCCCGAAGAAGAAAGCGTTCCCGAATCGGAACAGCCGTCCGCACCGTCACCGGCAAAGGAGAAACCGCCGAAAGACAGCGGACGCCGCAAGCGGCAGGAGGACGACTACACCGGACTGTTCCTGCGCCGCAACGAGATAAAGACACGCCAGTGCGTCTATATCAGCCGCGACGTACACAGCAAGATTCTTAAAATCGTAAACGACATCGCCGGACGGGAAATCTCGGTAGGCGGCTACGTGGACACCGTGCTGCGCCAGCATCTGGAGCAGCACAAGGAGAAAATAAACGAACTGTACAAGAAACAACGTGAAGACTTAATATGAATATGGATATGAATCAGGAAAAGAACCAGAAAAACAGAAATCCGCATCATGACGGCGGAAGTATGCTTGCCCAAGTGCAGGCGAGTGTGGAAATCCTGTCGCCCGTGCCGGTAAGCGGCAAATGCGGCGAAAAGGACTATGAACGGCTTTTCATCCGTGAACCCGAAGTGAAGGCGCGGGAGGGGAAGATGGCGTATGTGCGCCCGGAGTACCACGACCGCATCATGCGCATCACCCGTGTGATCGGGCATGACCGGCTGTCGCTGTCCGCCTACATCGACCATGTGCTTACGCACCACTTCAACCAGTGCGAGGAGGCGATAAAGAGCCTTTACGCCCGGAATTACAATTCAGTATTTTAACCGTCAAAAAGAAACAGACATGAAAAGAAAAAAGAATGACTATCGCGCCTTCCTGAAAAAATCAGGCATCAAGGCGAGAGAGGGAAAGCAAGTGTACATCAGTTTGGCAAACCACAGCGTGATAACCGAAATCACCTATTTATTAGGTAAAGGAAATCTGACCATCGCCGACTATCTGGACAATGTGCTTAACGAACATTTCCAGACACACCGTGCCGAAATCAACCGTATGTTGGACTCAGTCCCCAAAGTAGAGCTATGAGCATGACGATGATTCTCCTGACTGTATCGGTGGGCTGTAACCTGTGGTTCCTGTTCCTGCTGCTCTACGACCGCATCATGGAAACGAAGCTCGTCCGCTTCCTTAGAGGCATTGCCGGACTGTGGAGGTCATTGGGCGGCACGACGGTAAAGCAGGAAACAGTACGGGAAACACCACCCGCAGAAAAACCGGACATCATCGGCAAGAGCCGTTTCAGGATGGCATCGACCCGGACAACCGCTGCCATACCGGCGCAAGAAGCTGCCACTTCGGAAAAAGGCATTGGGCTGGCGGAAGAAGACGCTACTTTTGACGACGGAAACGCGGAAGCCGTGTACTGTCCGGCACAAGTCCCGGAAGAGAAGCTCGACGAAACCTTCACGAGCATGCAGCCTTCGGAACTGGAGTTCGGAGAGGACGAACCGGAAGAGAATGGTCCGGATCTGCCACGGGCTTCAGGCAACAGCTTCGACGAGATAGACGATGCCGTCAAGACCGCCAAGAATCCGCAGGCGACAACGGCGGAACAGGACCGGGCAGCAAAGGTCTTCACCGACATGGAAGGGACGGAACTGTACGAGAAACTGATGGCAGGCTCGACAGAACTGAGCATCCGCATCAAGGGGCTTATTGAAATCCGGCTGAAGAAACCGGACAAGGAATTTACCGTCCCCGACAATATCGAGGAGTTCGACATCCGGAAGTATGTGTAACGAAAGACGATAGAAAAAATGAAAACGTAAGACAACATCACACCACGCGGCACGGCGGTACAAGGTACGGCCCGTCCGCAACGGACCCTCCCAAGTCCGTGGAAACAAAGGGAGAATCCACTAAACCAAAGTAAAGTAATCAAGTATCAACCGCCCGAAAAAGGACCATCCACCCTTTGGACGGCACAAAACAAGAACAGTTTATGAACAAGAACATCAGACAAAAGTTCATCATCTCTGCGGCACTTCTGGTTGCCGCAACCGCCTCCGCCTTCGCGCAGGGAAACGGCATGGCGGGCATCAACGAAGCCACCTCTATGGTGAGTTCCTATTTCGATCCGGGAGTAAAACTGATTTACGCCGTCGGTGCTGTAATCGGTCTTATCGGAGGCGTAAAAGTGTACGGAAAATTCTCGTCCGGCGACCCCGACACCTCGAAGACCGCCGCAAGCTGGTTCGGAGCGTGCATTTTCCTGATTGTCGCCGCGACTATCCTGCGTTCATTCTTCCTTTAATAAACAATGTATGGCTGAATACCCGATAAACAAGGGTATCGGCCGTCCGGTCGAGTTCAAGGGTCTGAAGGCACAATACCTCTTCATTTTCTGCGGAGGTCTGCTGGCTCTCTTCATCCTGTTCGTCATCCTCTACATGGTCGGCATCGACCAGTGGGTATGTATCGGCTTCGGCGCGGCATCGTCCTCCGTCCTCGTATGGCAGACCTTCGCGCTGAACGCACGGTACGGCGAACACGGGCTTATGAAGCTGGGAGCGGCAAGGAGCCATCCCCGATACCTTATCAACCGGCGGCGGATCACCCGATTATTCAAAAGGCAACGAAAGGAAGAAACGACATGAGAAATACATCCAAAATGACGACACTGGAAAATAGGTTCCCGCTATTGGCGGTGGAGCATGGCTGCATCATCTCCAAAGACGCCGACATCACGGTGGCTTTCGAGGTGGAGCTGCCGGAGCTTTACACCGTGACGGGCGCGGAGTACGAGGCGATACACGGCTGCTGGTGCAAGGCTATCAAGGTGCTGCCGGACTTCTGCGTCGTCCACAAGCAGGACTGGTTCATCAAGGAACGCTACAAGCCGGAACTGCAAAAGGAGGACATGAGCTTCCTGAGCCGCTCCAACGAGCGTCACTTCAACGAGCGTCCGTACCTGAAGCACACCTGCTACCTCTACCTGACTAAGACGACGAAGGAGCGCAACCGGATGCAGAGCAACTTCAGCACGCTGTGCCGGGGGCATATCATCCCGAAGGAACTGGACAAGGAAACCGTCGGGAAATTTATGGAGGCCGCCGAACAGTTCGAGCGCATCATGAACGACAGCGGCTTTGTCAGGCTGCGCCGGCTCTCCACCGACGAGATTGTCGGCACGGAGAAGTCCGCCGGGCTGATAGAGCGTTACTTCTCGCTTATGCCCGAAGGGAATGCGACCTTGCAGGACATCGACCTCTCGGCAAAAGAAATGCGCATCGGCGACAACCGCCTATGCCTGCATACACTCTCCGATGCGGAGGATATGCCCGGAAAGGTGGCTACCGACATCCGCTATGAGAAACTCTCCACCGACCGCTCGGACTGCCGCCTCTCCTTCGCCTCCCCGGTGGGGCTGCTGCTCTCCTGCAACCACATCTACAACCAGTATGTGATTATCGACAACAGCGAGGAAAATTTGCAGAAGTTCGAGAAGTCCGCGAGAAATATGCAGTCGCTATCCCGATACAGCCGGAGCAACAGCATCAACCGCGAGTGGATAGACCAGTACCTGAACGAAGCCCATTCCTACGGGCTGACCTCGGTGCGGGCGCACTTCAACGTCATGGCGTGGAGCGACGACGCGGAGGAACTGAAGCATATCAAGAACGACGTGGGCAGCCAGCTGGCAAGCATGGAGTGCGTGCCGCGCCACAACACCATCGACTGCCCGACGCTCTACTGGGCGGCTATGCCCGGCAACGCGGCTGACTTTCCGGCAGAGGAGAGCTTCCACACCTTCATCGAACAGGCGGTGTGCTTGTTCACGGAGGAAACCAACTACCGCAGCTCGCTCTCGCCCTTCGGCATCAAGATGGTGGACAGGCTCACTGGAAAACCGCTGCACCTCGATATTTCCGATCTGCCGATGAAGCGGGGCATCACCACCAACCGCAACAAGTTCGTGTTGGGACCGAGCGGTTCGGGCAAGTCGTTCTTCATGAACCACCTCGTGAGGCAGTATTGGGAACAGGGCGCGCACGTGGTGCTGGTGGACACGGGAAACTCCTATCAGGGCTTGTGCGAAATGATACGGCGCAAGACAAACGGCGCGGACGGCGTGTATTTCACCTATACGGAGGAGAAACCGATTTCGTTCAACCCGTTCTACACCGACGACTACGTGTACGACGTGGAGAAGAAGGACAGCATCAAGACGCTGCTGCTGACGCTCTGGAAGTCGGAGGACGACAAGGTGACGAAGACCGAGAGCGGCGAGCTGGGCAGCGCGGTGAACGCCTACATCGAACGCATCAGGGCTGACCGGAGCATCGTCCCCTCGTTCAACACCTTCTACGAGTACATGCGCGACGACTACCGCCGCGAGCTGGCACAGCGTGACATCAAGGTGGAGAAGTCCGACTTCAACATTGACAACATGCTTACCACCATGCGGCAGTATTACCGGGGCGGACGCTACGACTTCCTGCTCAACTCCACGGAGAACATCGACCTGCTCGGCAAGCGGTTCATCGTCTTCGAGATTGACAGTATTAAGGAAAATCGCGAGCTTTTCCCGGTGGTGACCATAATCATCATGGAAGCCTTCATTAACAAGATGCGCCGTCTGAAAGGCGTGCGCAAATTGCTGATAGTGGAAGAGGCTTGGAAGGCTCTCTCTTCGGCGAACATGGCTGAGTACCTGCGCTATATGTACAAGACCGTGCGCAAGTATTTCGGCGAGGCGATCGTGGTGACGCAGGAGGTGGACGACATCATTTCCTCGCCCGTGGTCAAGGAGAGCATCATCAACAACTCCGACTGCAAGATACTCCTTGACCAAAGGAAATATATGAACAAGTTTGATGCCATACAGTCCCTTTTAGGTCTGACGGAGAAGGAGAAGTCGCAGATACTCTCCATCAACATGGCAATCAACCCGAACCGCAATTACAAGGAAGTGTGGATCGGACTGGGCGGCACGCAGTCGGCTGTCTATGCCACCGAAGTGAGCGCGGAGGAATATCTGGCGTACACCACCGAAGAAACGGAGAAGGTGGAGGTTTACCGTCTGGCGGAAAAGCTGGGCGGCGACATCGAAGCCGCCATCCGGCAGCTTGCCGAAAGACGGAGAAACAAGGAATAGGCAATAAGTAAAACAGATTCATCAACTAAAAACAGAAAATGCGTATGAGTATATCAAGAACGAAAATGCTGCAAGTCAGCAAGTGTCTGATCGGGCTGGCGGTCATGGTGCTGCAATCCTGCGAAACCGTGGACAACCGCCGCGACCTGCTTTGCGGGAACTGGGAGAGCGTGGAGGGGAAGCCCGACGTGCTTATCTACAAGGAGGGTGAAGCCTACAAGGTGACGGTGTTCAAGCGGAGCGGCATCCGCCGCAGACTGAAGCCGGAAACCTACCTCTTGCAGGAGGAGAACGGCAACCTGTTCATGAACACCGGATTCCGTATCGACGTGTACTACAACGAGGCGACGGACATCCTGACCTTCTCGCCCAACGGGGACTACGTGCGTGTGAACCCGAAACCGGACCATCCGATAAGCGAACAATAACGACAACCACTAAAATCCAAAGTAACATGAGAACAAGAATGACACTTATTATCTGCCTGTGCCTGTTTGCAGCCGGCAGGGCAAGCGCACAGTGGGCGGTGATAGACCCGTCCAACATCGCGCAGAGCATCGTGAACACCTCGAAGAACGTGGTGCATACCTCGACCACCGCCCAGAATATGGTGAAGAACTTTCAGGAAACGGTGAAAATCTATGAGCAGGGCAAGAAGTATTACGACGCCCTCAAATCGGTGAACAATCTGGTCAAGGACGCACGCAAGGTGCAGCAGACCATCCTGATGGTGGGCGACATCACCGACATCTACGTCACCAGCTTCCAGAAGATGCTGCGCGACGACAGCTTCACGGTGGAGGAACTCGGAGCCATCGCCTTCGGCTACACGAAGCTCTTGGAGGAGAGTAACGACGTGCTGACGGAGTTGAAGAACGTGGTGAACATCACCACGCTCTCCATGACCGACAAGGAGCGTATGGACGTGGTGGAACGCTGCCACTCCAAGATGAAGCGTTACCGCAACCTCGTGAGCTATTACACCAACAAGAACATCGGCGTGAGCTACCTGCGGGCAAAGAAGAGGAACGACCTCGACCGCATCATGGGGCTGTACGGCAGTATGAACGAAAGATACTGGTAGCCTATGGAGTTCGACAACCTTCATCAGATCCTGCGCTCGCTCTACGGGCAGATGATGCCCCTGTGCGGTGACATGGCGGGCGTGGCGAAAGGGATAGCCGGGCTGGGCGCGCTGTTCTACGTGGCATATCGTGTATGGCAATCACTGGCGAGAGCCGAACCGATAGACGTGTTCCCCATGCTCCGCCCGTTCGCCATCGGTCTGTGTATCATATTCTTCCCCACGGTGGTGCTTGGCACGGTGAACAGCGTCCTCTCGCCCGTCGTGCAGGGCACGGCGAAACTGCTGGAAACGCAGACGCTGGACATGAACCGGTACCGTGAGCAGAAGGACAGGCTGGAATACGAGGCGATGGTGCGCAACCCCGAAACCGCCTACCTCGTGTCGAACGAGGAGTACGACAAGCAGCTGGAGGAACTGGGCTGGTCGCCCGCCGACATGGTGACGATGGCGAAAATGTACCTCGACCGGAAGATGTACGAAATAAAGAAAGGCATCCGCGACTTCTTCCGCGAGATACTGGAACTGATGTTCCAAGCCGCCGCGCTCGTGATAGACACCATCCGCACCTTCTTCCTCGTGGTGCTGGCGATACTCGGTCCGATAGCCTTCGCCATATCGGTGTGGGACGGCTTCCAAAGCACGCTCACGCAGTGGTTCTGCCGCTACATACAGGTCTATCTGTGGCTTCCCGTGTCGGACATATTCAGCACGATACTCGCCAAGATTCAGGTGTTGATGCTCCAGAGCGACATCGAGCGTATGCAGACCGACCCCAACTTCTCGCTGGATTCCAGCGACGGGGTGTATATCGTGTTCATGATAATCGGCATCATCGGCTACTTCACCATTCCGACGGTGGCGGGCTGGATCATCCAAGCCGGGGGCATGGGCGGCTACGGGCGCAACGTGAACCAGATGGCAGGACGCGCCGGAGGAATGGCGGGCAGCGTGGCGGGCGCCACCGCAGGCAACGCCGTGGGACGCATCGGCAAGCTGCTGAAATAGAGGAATGAATCATGGGACCGGCATTCGCCTGAAAGTGGCATACGTATGCAGCCTGTCACGACATACGTATGTAGCCGCCCATTACATACGTATGTAGCACCTCATTACATACGTATGCAGCAGCTCATTACATACGTATGTGGCAACCCGTTACATACGTATGTGGCAAATGGTCACATACCGACCCGATTGACAAAACGATTAAGAACCGAAAAATAAAATCAGACAATGGAATTTAAGTCACTCAAAAACATCGAATCATCGTTCAGGCAGATACGCCTGTTCGGTATCGTCTTCCTCTCGCTGTGCGCCGTGATAACGGTATGGAGCGTGTGGAGTTCCTACCGCTTCGCGGAGCGGCAACGGGAGAAGATTTACGTGCTGGACAATGGCAAGTCGCTGATGCTGGCTCTCTCGCAGGACCTGTCGCAGAACCGTCCGGCGGAAGCGCGGGAGCATGTGCGCCGCTTCCACGAGCTTTTCTTCACGCTCTCGCCCGAAAAGAGCGCGATAGAACACAACGTGAAGCGTGCCCTGCTGCTGGCGGACAAGAGCGTGTACAACTACTATTCGGACTTCGCCGAGAAGGGGTACTACAACCGCATCATCGCCGGGAACATCAACCAGGTGCTGAAGGTGGACAGCGTGGTGTGCGACTTCAACGGCTACCCGTACCGTGCGACTACCTACGCCACGCAGAAGATCATCCGGCAGAGCAACGTCACCGAGCGCAGCCTCGTGACCACGTGCCGCCTCTTGAACTCATCCCGTTCGGACGACAACCCCAACGGCTTCACCATCGAGGGGTTCACCATTATCGAGAACAAGGATTTACAGACAATCAAAAGGTAACAAGGAATGAAGAGTATCAAAAAGACAATGTGGGGCGCATACTGGAAGCTCCACGACAAACGGAAGCAGTTAAGGACAAGGCTCAAAGGCTATCTGGACGGCTTGCCGCCGAAGACACGCAAGCGCATCGTGCTGGCAATGCTCGCCGCCTTCGCCGCGCTTGCCCTTTACACCTTCGGCAAAGCCGTCCATGACATCGGCAGGAATGACGGCAGCCGTATGGTGACAGACCATGCCGGACAGGTGGAACTGTCCGTGAAGCCGGAAAACAGTCATAACGTAATACCTTATTTATATGGAACAGACGAAGAATGAACCCAAAAACGAGAACAAGGCGGCTCCCGACAACGGGAAACCTAAGAAGGAGCGCAAGCCGCTGACCGAAGCCCAACGGCTGAAACGTCAGAAAATGATAGTGCTGCCCGCTATGGTGCTGGTATTCATCGGGGCGATGTGGCTGATATTCGCCCCGTCCTCCGGCAAGGAGCAGGAGCCGGGAACGGGCGGCTACAACATCGAGATGCCCGACGCGGACAAAGCGAACCGCCAGATCATCGGCGACAAGGCGAAAGCCTACGAACAGGGGGCGATGGAGGAACGGCAGGCGGACCGCAGCCGCGCCATGCAGCAGCTGGGCGATATGTTCGACAGCGAGGTGGCGGAAACGGACGGCAGCGGCGACTTCGACCTTGCCAATCCCGGCGGCACGCAAGAGGCGGTGAAGCCCGCCCCGAAGACCATCCAATCCTCCGCAGCCGCCTACCGTGACCTCAATGCCACGCTCGGCAATTTCTACGAGCAGCCGAAGAACGACAACGCGGAGATGGACGAACTGTTGGAGCGTATCGCATCGCTGGAATCGGAACTGGAAAGCGAGAAGGGCAAGGCGTCCGCTATGGATGACCAAGTGGCACTTATGGAAAAGTCCTATGAGCTGGCGGCAAAGTACATGGGCGGTCAGAACGGCGGCAAGCCGGAACCGGTGCAGGCGGCTGAGCCTTACCCCGTGCAGAAAGCCGGAAAGAACACGGCGAAACCCGTCAGGCAGATAGCGCATCAGGTGGTGTCCTCGCTCTCACAGCCGATGAGCAACGCCGAGTTTGTCGCCTCCTTCTCGCAGGAACGCAACCGCAGTTTCAACACGGCGGTGGGCGTCACGACCGTATCGGACAGGAACACTATACCGGCGTGCGTTTATGGGGCGCAAAGCGTGACGGACGGGCAGGCTGTCAAACTCCGGCTGCTGGAGCCGATGGCGGTGGCTGGCAGGATCATCCCCCGCAACGCGGTGGTGGTCGGCACGGCAAAGATTCAGGGCGAGCGGCTCGGCATCGGGATCACGTCGCTGGAATACGAGGGCACGGTTATCCCGGTGGAGCTTGAGGTCTATGACACGGACGGGCAGCCCGGTATCTTCATCCCCAATTCGATGGAAATGAACGCTGTCCGTGAAGTTGCCGCCAACATGGGCGGCTCGCTGGGCAACAGCATCAATATCTCCACCAACGCCGGGGCACAGCTCGCCTCCGACTTGGGCAAGGGGCTGATACAGGGCACGAGCCAGTATATCGCCAAGAAGATGCGCACTGACGGTGCGCATCTGAAAGCCGGGTACAGGGTCATGCTCTATCAGGAGAAAGACTGATATATAATCGTAAGAAATCCAATCAATAACAACAATCCACTAAAATCCAAAGTAATATGAGAAAAGTAATCATCATGTTTGCCCTCGCTATGGGCATCGCAACTGCCAACGCGCAGGAGAACGTGACCGTTGGAGAGAACAACGGCAGTGTAGAACAGCCGACGACAGAGCAACCGACCTTGACAAAGGAGGTCTATCCGCAGAAAGAGGCGGACGGCGACCTGTATCACGGGCTGACAAAGAAGCTGACCTTCGACCGCATGGTTCCTCCGCACGGCTTGGAAGTGACCTACGACAAGACCGTCCACGTCATTTTCCCCTCGGAAGTGCGCTACGTCGATTTAGGCTCGCCCGACCTGATTGCGGGCAAAGCCGACGGAGCGGAGAACGTCATCCGCGTGAAGGCTACCGTGCGGAACTTCCCGAACGAAACCAACATGTCCGTAATCACGGAAGACGGGAGTTTCTATACCTTCAACGTGAAGTACGCCGCCGAACCGCTGCTGCTCAACGTGGAGATGTGCGACTTCATCCATGACGGCTCGGCGGTGAACCGCCCGAACAACGCGCAGGAAATCTATCTGAAGGAGCTGGGAAGCGAAAGCCCGATGCTGGTGCGCCTTATCATGAAGTCCATCCACAGGCAGAACAAGCGCGAGGTGAAGCACATCGGCTGCAAGCGTTTCGGCATCCAGTACCTGCTGAAAGGCATCTACACGCACAACGGGCTTCTGTATTTCCACACGGAAATCAAGAACCAGAGCAACATTCCTTTCGATGTGGACTACATCACGTGGAAAATCGTGGACAAGAAGGTAGCGAAGCGTACCGCCGTGCAGGAGCAGATCGTCCTGCCGCTCCGCGCGCAGAACTACGCCACGCTCGTGCCGGGCAGGAAGAGCGAGCGCACGGTATTCACGATGGCAAAGTTCACCATCCCCGACGGCAAGTGCCTCGTGGTGGAGCTGAACGAGAAGAACGGAGGTCGCCACCAGTCTTTCGTAATTGAGAACGAGGACTTGGTACGCGCAAATACCATCAACGAACTTCAGGTGCGCTGACTATGAAGAAGTACCTTTTTATGATTATCGCGTCGCTTGCCCTGTTCACAGGGCGGGCGAACGCCCAACGATGCCTGCCGAAAATGCAGGGCATCGAGGTCAGGGTGAACATGGCGGACGGCTTCAATCCCGGCGGCAACGACGGCGGGTACAGCTTCGGGGCGGCTCTCTCCACCTACACGAAGAAAGGGAACAAATGGGTGTTCGGCGGCGAATACCTGTTGAAGAACAACCCGTACAAGGACGGAAAGATACCCGTGGCACAGTTCACGGCAGAGGGCGGCTACTACTTCAAGATACTGTCCGACGCGCGTAAAATCGTCTTTGTCTATGCGGGTGCTTCGGCTCTTGCCGGGTATGAATCGGTAAACTGGGGCGAGAAGGTGCTGCCTGACGGCTCCACGCTCCATGACCGTGACGCCTTCATCTACGGCGGTGCGCTGACGCTCGACGTGGAGTTCTACGTGGCTGACCGTATCGCCCTGCTCGCCAATCTTCGGGAACGGTGCATGTGGGGTGGCGACACCCGGAAGTTCCACTGCCAATGGGGAATCGGTCTAAAGTTCGTCATTAACTGACGTGCCGCATGGAACGGACGGAAATAGACGCCATGAGGCAGATACCCCTTGCGGACTTCCTCGCACGGCTGGGGCATGAGCCTGTCAGAAGGAGCGGAAACGAGCTGTGGTATATCGCCCCGTACAGGGGCGAACGCACGCCCTCTTTCCGCGTGAACGTGGCGAAACAGCTATGGTACGACTTCGGCTTGGGCAAGGGCGGCGACATCTTCACGCTTGCCGGGGAGTTTGTCGGAAGCGACGACTTCATGGAACAAGTGAAATTCATAGCGGAAACCGCCCGCGTGCCCTTTGCCGCTATGGACAAGCCGCAGTTCCTGCCGAAGCCGTCCGAACCGGTCTTCGAGGGAGTGGAAGCCGTCCCGCTGCTCCGCTCCCCGCTGACGGACTATCTGGCGGAACGGGGCATCCCTTACGGCATTGCATCCCGGTATTGCTGCCGCCTGAATTACGGAGTGCGTGGCAAGCGGTATTTCGCCGTAGGCTTCCCGAACGTGGCGGGCGGCTTTGAGATCCGCAGCCGTTTCTTCAAAGGGTGCGTGCCGCCCAAAGATGTGTCATCGGTAAAAACGGAGAATACCACCGCTGACGTGTGCAGCGTGTTTGAGGGATTCATGGACTTTCTTTCCGCTGCCACGCTCGGATTGGAAACGGGCGACTGCCTTGTACTGAACTCTGTTGCCAATGTGGAAAAGGCGATGAAGTATCTGGACGCTTACGGGCGCATAGACTGTTATCTCGACCGTGACGAAGCCGGACGGAGGACACTTGACATTCTTGGCAAACGCTACGGCGGACGTGTCTGCGACCGTTCCGCCCTCTATGACGGTTGCAAGGACTTGAACGAGTTTCTGCAACTGACAACGAAAAAAGAAATGAACAACAACTTAAAAATCAAAAGAACATGAACATACTGAACAACAAGAACCGAAGAAAATCCATCTTCAAGGCGTTGGCACTCTGCCTGTTCGCCGCCGTGTCGCTCACGCTCGCATCGTGTGACGACGACATGGACATCCAGCAATCCTATCCCTTCACGGTGGAAACCATGCCCGTGCCGAACAAGGTGACGAAGGGGCAGACGGTGGAAATCCGCTGTGAACTGAAAAAGACGGGCGACTTCGCCAACACCCTCTATACCATCCGGTATTTCCAGTTTGAGGGGGAAGGTACATTGAAAATGGACAACGGCATTACGTTCCTGCCCAACGACCGCTACCTGCTCGAAAACGAGAAGTTCCGGCTGTACTACACGGCAGAGGGCGACGAGGCGCACAACTTCATCGTGGTGGTGGAGGACAATTTCAAAAATTCCTACGAATTGGAATTTGACTTCAATAATCGGAACGTGAAGGACGACATTCAGAGCGTCATCCCTATGGGCAATTTCAAACCTCTGCCAAGATGATGCGTGTATTCATGATGATGCTCTGTTCGCTTATGGCGGTCTGTTCCGTGTCCGCACAGATCAGCCGCCAAGAGGGAACGGACAGGCAGGCGGCAATCTACCGCCTGCCGTCTTTCGAGCGGGCGGTGCGATGCACGAAGTATTTTGAGGGCTGGCACTCGGAAAAACATTATCCCTATGTAGGCTGGGGTCATCGGTTGCAAAAGGGCGAAAGGTATTCGGCACGCACCATGACGAAGCCGCAGGCGGACGCGCTCCTGCGCAAAGACCTGCGGAAGTTCATCGCCATGTTCCGGCAGTTCGGGGCGGATTCGACCCTGCTTGGCACACTCGCCTACAATGTCGGTCCGGCGAAACTTTTGGGCGGCAACGGATACCCCAAAAGCACGCTGATCCGAAAATTGGAAGCGGGCGACAGGAACATTTACCGCGAGTATGTCGCTTTCTGCAACTACAAGGGTAAACGACACGCCATGCTGCTCAAACGGAGGAAGGCGGAATTTGCGCTGCTGTATGTTCCATAAGTAAGACTGACAAATCTGACAAAAGGTGTGCCATATTTAACTTGGCACACCTTTTGTTTTTATATATAGAACAAATTAAAAACTCATTATATGAATTATTTATTTCCGCAACAAGAACAACAGAATAAAAAAACGCTTGTTATCATTGGTAATGGATTTGATTTGGCAAGCGGTATTAAATCCAGTTATAGCGATTTCAAACAATGGTTGCAAATGAGTAGTAAATATCGCCACCTTATTGGTTTGATGGACACATTTTTCAGCAATCAACGGGATGTATGGGGAGATATTGAAAAAGCACTTGGAGAATACGATGAAGACAGTATTTTGGAATACTGTAAACCAGATGAAGAAATTGATTATGATCACCCAACACGCTCAATGGCTGCGGTGGAAGATAGCCCTGAGTGGATATTTAAGCCCGTGTTGGATGAATTTATCGAGGCTTTCAAAGATTGGGTGGACAGCATTAACATAGCAAATGCAGAAAAAGTCCGTGAATTAGCTGTAGAATGTAAATACCTAACATTTAATTACACAGAAACGTTGGAAGTGATATATGGCATACCTGCATCCAATATTTTGCATATTCATGGTTCTCGCATTTTAGATAATGAGTACATTATCGGGCATAATAATTCCCGAAATCCGGATGAAGCTTATAACGACGAAAGTCAAATGCTATATCTTCAAGAAACATGGAGCAAGATTATTGGATGGATGAACGGTTTGGTCAAAGATTCGACTTTTATTATTAGACAGAATACAGATTTTTTTAGCAGTTTATCTGACATTGAACAAATTGTTGTTTATGGACATTCGTTTTATGAAGTAGATTGGCCATATATGGAAGAGATTGTGAAACAAGTTGGGGCAGACATTCCGTGGACTGTGTCGTATCATAGTTCAGAAGATTTAGAACGAATAAATGACTTTGTGAAAAAAATAGGTTTGACAAATGTAAAAACATTTAATTGGTAAAAAACTATATATCGTAGATTGGGACAAAGGTTTCTTTGCCTACTTTCTTTTTCGCCATCATGCTCACGAAAGAAAGTAGGCGGCTTTTGCCGCCCACCCCTCAAAATCGGGTGTAAAGCCCCGTTACCATCGTGAACATTTCTTCCAGCATATCGCAATATATCCCTTCGTGCGTTTCGATGTCCTTCGTCTTGCACTCGAATGTCTTTTTGCTGAACGTCTTGCGGTAGAAACGCATATTGTAGAGGTCTGCCCCTCCGTCATAGATGATGTCAAGGCGGTTGGCACTTGTCTTGTTCCTCGCAAGGCTCATGCGCAATCCGTTGCCCATGTCTATGAAGTCCTTGCTTCCAGTCATGGCGGCAAAGCGTCTGCCGCCTATCTGCTGTAAAATTGTCTTTGCTATCATGCTTTTCTTGGTTTTAGGTTGGCGGTGCGGACACCGCCAACTTGTTTAACATTCTGTTATCTTGGCAATGGGTGTGTTTCGTTTCAACCATTCCATTAGGCACTCCATATTGTACTCGCTTGTGATGACTGCCGTATGGCTGTCAATTGCGGTGAACCTGCTGCTCTCATAGTCGTCTATCCACCCTTTTAGGGTATCAACTCCCCACGCTTCGGCATCGCCAAAGATGCCGTCCAATGCCGTGATAGGCTCGCTGAACCTGACTATCAGCGTTTGATAGGCTGCTTCGTTCATCGCTTACCCTCCTTTCTTTCCTTCGCCGTGAGCCACTTGTCACGTGCGGTTCGGCACTCGTCCAACGTGGGTTTGACACAAGAGAACAATTCTCCGTCTGCGGGGTGGCGGTAGTCGTACTGCACAAGTGTCCGCTTGCGTCTGCCGATACCCATTTGGAATTTTTCGTATTTCTCCGTACCTGCTTCCGTGCAGGTGCTTACTCCGCCCGTAGTCATTCGTGTTGCCATAATCGTTGATTTTAGAGTTGTTAAAAATGTACTGACAAAACTCGGTTGCGCATCACCATTTCGGGGTCGCTCGTGTAGCGTTGGTGCAGGTAGAAATGGTGGCTGCCGAAGCCGTAAAGGAAGAACCTGTCAAGTTCGTGCTTCTCGGCAAAGTCCTTGACGCTTGCCCTTAACTGCTCCTCACTCGTTGCCAGAGTGAGGAGGTTTACAAATTCAAGGAACATCGTGGGGATTTTATCGTCCCACAGACAAATCATGCTTTCAATTCTTACTTCCATATTGTTCGATATTATAGGTTTATATATCATGCTGCGTTCATCCGCTGGCGTATCAGTTCGGTATTGTCTTCCACAAGTCGGATGATGCGGTCGTGGTACTCGGTGTTCTCGTTGCATATCCCACGGCTCTGTACCACTTTCAACGTTGCCAATGATACCTCTATCGTTTCAATGCGCTTGCCGTCAATGGTGGCGGATAGGATAAGGGAGTCTTTGCGGTTGTGGTAGCCGCCCACACAATGGTGCATCATACGTCCTTCCTCTATCATTTCTTCCACGCTCTCTATGACCTTGACGCAAATAAGGCTGTCGGTAAAGACAAGTCCGAAGAATATGCCTTTAGATTTCAGATATTGTTTTTCGTTTTCAATCGCTTTTATGCGTTGCTGTTCAGTCCGTTCACGTTCCCTTTGGCGGTTGCGTTTCTTCACCAGCTTGTCGTGTTCGGCTTTGATGTCTGAGGGACAGACGTACTTCGGGCTGTTCGTGTCCTTGCCGAAATGACGCAGGAGGTCTATCGTGTCACGCCACATAGAGCCGTTAGCAATCGTGTAGCCATTTCGGATGCATATCTTCACGGATGCCCAATACTCTACGATATTGAAAGAGTGGTATATATAGTAACGCAACATGGGATATTGCCCTGCCTTCAACAGCGTTTCGGCTCGGCAGTCGGAAAGTATGGCTTTGAAAAGGTCGTAAGGCAGGATGTTGTGATAATCGCCCTTGAAGCCGTTGCGTTTCACTTCGGGTATGAAACGCTGTCGGGGGTAGGTGCATACCGGATTTATGTCGTATGCCCGAAATTCTCCGTTCTTGCGTACTTCCATGTCGCTGTATTCATTCCATAGGTCGTAGTAGAACAAGGACATGCCACGCAATCGGGCAACGGTCGTTGTCTTGCCGTCGGGGGCAATCCACCTCTGCACCACTTCAAAGATGGAGTACTCGGCTGGCTGCCCTGCCTTGTATCGTGACTTGACGGAAAAGAAGCGTATCACTTGGTATTGATTGCAGGTGGTGATGATGCAGAAATACTCCATATCGCTGAAAACGCTCTTTCGGGTGCGTAACGCTTCCAACTCCATGCCGCAACGGGGGCAGGTGCATCCGCAAAGGGTGTCCGCAAGGTCGTGGTCGCTCTTCCACGAATGTCCGCACTCGGTACAGATGTTCGTGCCGTCCGCTCTCTTGATTGCGTAGTGTTTGAAGCAATGACGGAAAGCGTATGCCTTTTGCGTGGCGGTCAATCTCGGTAGTCGCTTGCTCAAACGTGCGACTTCCTGCTGTATGCGTGTTTTCGGTTTCATAAGCCTAAATCAAATAATGAGGGTTGTTGTATGGGTTGGGTGGTCGCTTTGGTGGCGGTTCTCGGCTTGTGACGGTTTTGCATTTCGCGCATCAGTCCGTCTTGGTATTGTCGGATAGCGTTCTGCCGTGCTTCAGCCTTTTCCTCTGCGGTGAGTTCCACCACATGGTTCACGGCTATCTGACACTGGATAGGCTTGCCCACCTCTATCTCGTTCTCGTCATAGTAGTGTACGGCTTGTCCGTATATCTCCCCGTCCGTGAAGCCGTTACAACCGCTTTTCTGCACATAGTTCAGAATGTAGGTCACGCAATCGTCTATGTTCTTGGCTGGGTTGCGGTAGTTCTTGGCAAAGAGCGCATCTTCCGCTGCACGCTGTTCCAAATACATCTGTATCGTTCTCTTGAAATGGTCTGTCGTTTTCATATCGCTGTCGTTTTAGATTGTCTGTTTCAGTATCTCTCTCCAATAGGTCGGCTCAACCTCGCTCAAAAGGAAGTCTGTAAAATCCCTCCGTGCGTCCTTGTTCAGTTCGTGGTAGAGGTCACGGAACACGGATATGTTGCCGTTGATATACGTTTCCACCATGTACACGAAGATGTTGTCCACCTCGTAGTATCTGCACTGCTGTGCTGCCGTCTTGCTGCTTCTCTTTGCCATGTCGGTAGGGATTAAAGGGTGAATAACCAAAGGATGAAGCCGAAGAAGGCGATGGTTGAGAGGATAGCCACGATTACGCCTATCGCCACTCGGAACACTCCGTTTACTATCTCCGTGATGATGCCCCAAAGGATGCCCAATATCCCGAAGGCGGTGCGCACGATTAAACCGCATATCGCAAGTCCAATGTATTGCGCCACTTGTCTGAAATTTGCCGTTGCCGTCATATCTTCGCTGTTTTGATTTTTTGTTTTTAATGCGGATTCAAGAGCTGAGGGAGTTGAGTTTCAAACTATCTTATCTGCCTCTCGTTTATCCGACATTTTTTTTAATGCGTCTTTCTGTCGCATCGGTCGTTTTCGTTTCGGGTGCTTGAAAAGGTAGGGATTAGGGAATGCAAGGTTTTTCGCGGAAATACTACCCGCAGGGCTGGAGATTTCCGCAGAAAACAGGAGGCTTGACCTTGCTTTCCCGTCCAATCCCGGAATTACCTTTGCGCCCAGAACGGAAATGACTGCCTGATGCGGCTCACTGAAAGGCGCGGAAATGGAGGTAAACGGAAGTGGAGGCAGATTGGACAGGAAAACTTCAAAAGAGAAATCCGTAAAAAAAAGAAGTCCACAAAAGGAAAAGGGGGATAGCCGGAAGCGTGAAACCGGGCAAACCACCGTGTGGAAAGTATGGTTTTATATATCCGGCAGGACGTGTCCGGTCGGATATATAAAATCATTCTTTCAGGTTTGCCTGCCGTGGGTGACGGCTTGTTCCATTTATGGAGCGGGCGGTCATGCGCGGCTTTCCGCTTCCGGCTCAAATGGACAGTAAAAAAAGAAAAATCGTCTGAAATCCGTAAAAGCACCTCTCTGGCATAAGCGCAAAAGAAATGGGCCTTGCATCATCAGTCTAAACTTCTGTTTAGGCGTGAGGCAAAGCCCTTTTCTCCGCTTATGCGGTAGTCGGCATACGTTCGTCCAAAATCCCTTTGGGCGATGGTGTGCCGACGGACAAAACCGCTTTTACGGAAAAACTTATATGTGAGGATAAAAAATCAGGAGATTTATTTCTAAATCTCCCGTTTAATTTCTATTTTTGCATACGAAGAGTTCTTTGAAGGTTACGCAACGCGCAGAAGGATAATGCAGTAGATAACTAACTAATTCGTAACCTATTACTATCATGAGCAATTAACCTACGCTCATTTCCAATAAATTACACTCTTTTCGTAACTTCTTTCTGCAAAGATATCATGAAAGCCTACATCCGCCTGCATGAGCAAGGTTTCGCGACCAGCGTGGAAGTATGGGAAGAATCTTGTCTGGTCGGCGGACTCTATGGAGTCACTTTGGGAAAGTGTTTTTTCGGCGAAAGCATGTTTTCTCTAGTCCCCAATGCATCGAAACTGGCGCTTATCTATCTGGCACAAACATTTCAGGAGTTGGGAGGAACCTTGATTGATTGTCAGTTTGAAACCCCACACTTAAAGTCAATGGGTGGAAGGTATATAGACTATGAGGAGTATATGAGGTATGTGCAGGAACCTCTTGAATCTCTGTAAAGTCTTTGTTTACCGATTTTGATTATCAAATCATCAGTCAAAAATAAAATATAGGATACAAAGCTGAGATTATCAAATATATTTGCTAGCTTTGTTTTCGACATTACAAACAGAGCTATTTACCCAACTCAAAAACAAACATGAAAAAGATATTCTACTGTTTTTTACTACTTACCTTCTTTGTCTTGTCTTGCTCCAAAGAAGAGGCCGATATGGATGGTAGCCAAAATAAAGAAACAGAAAATAAAGAGATCAAAATTATATTAGAAGCAGAAACAAGTTCTCAAAACATATTTGCTCCTATTGTATTCTACCAATCTTTTGATTTTGGTAAAGATGCACCTTGTCTAAGCGAAGTGTATGATTCCATAGTGTGGAAATCATCTCATTCCCCAAATAGCTTTAAAGTATTCAGTCATTCAAATTATGCCAGATATGTGGAAACAACATTTTTCAAATGGGCACATGTTTATTATTCACCCGGCACATACAAGACTTATCTGCTAGGTTACAAAAACAATGAAATAATCTATAGTAGTGATACAATATCCATTGATATCACAAATAAAAAAGATTTCCTTGCTTTCAATTGGAAAGACGTAACTGACTCCGATTTTACCACAGGCTATGCAAATAATCTGGACGGATATTATCTGAGTACGCAAACCCATATCCATCAAGGTGTCCCATCTGTTATGCTGTATGCCAAAAATGAGAAATATGAAAAAGGGGGATCTATGAAAAGCAAACAAATACTGTATAACTACATAAATTCATTTTTCTCACTCCCTAATTATACCGCAACCTCAGACGAGTCTTTGAGAAAAGAATTCAGCACTATATTTTCATTTCAAGAGGAGAATGCCATTCCACTAAACATTTGGCTTACCCCCAAAGCTAAAATTGTACTCCTCAGAAAAGATTTCAAGGGACTAGAGAGCGAATACAAAATTTATGCCGAACCAGGAGATTTGATTTAACCTGCAAAACACAATTGTTTAACTAATGAAACATCAACTCTGTATATAGCTACATTCAACGAATAGCACTACCAATCCAAACTATTTGGCTATTTTGACGGATCTTAAATAAGATTTGTTACAGAGTTTTATACCCTTATTATTAATCCACACAGATTGTGCACCATCCCTAAACCGATAAGTGCATAAGCATGGTTATACATTAAGTTAAACAATGAATTATACATATAAACAAATATGGCTCATCAACCTTCCTGTAATGATGAGCGTTTTAATGGAGCAATTAATCAACATTACCGATGCCGTCTTTCTGGGCCATGTCGGTGAAGTGGAACTTGGCGCATCTGCCTTGGCAGGAATATATTATCTGGCAACTTATATGCTAGGCTTCGGTTTCAGCATAGGACTACAAGTCATGATTGCCCGCAGGAATGGAGAACAGGACTATGCAGAAACAGGACGTACCTTCTTTCAAGGACTATTTTTCCTTTCCGGACTAGCACTCTCTTTATGTTTGTTGATACAGGGCCTTTCCCCCTTCCTCTTGAAACAATTAATTACCTCACCGGAAATCTATCAGGCTGTAACGGACTATCTGGACTGGCGCAGTTTCGGACTTTTATTTTCATTTCCCTTTCTGGCACTCCGGGCTTTCTTTGTGGGAATAATAAAGACCAGGTCCTTATCTTGGGCCGCAATAGCAGCCGTACTTATCAACATCCCTTTCAATTACCTGTTAATATTTACCTTAAAATTTGGGATAGCAGGATCGGCAATAGCCTCAACGCTAGCAGAAATGGGATCGTTAATCATTCTCCTTATCCATATGTGGAGAAAGATTGATAAAAACAAGTATGGACTGCAACCGATATTTGATGGAAAGCTATTGAAAAGACTGTTTTACCTGTCCGTATGGAGCATGCTGCATTCTTTTATCAGTATGGCGCCGTGGTTCCTGTTCTTCATCGCCATCGAACATTTAGGAAAGATGGAACTGGCCGTTTCCAACATTACCCGCAGCGTTTCCACCCTCTTTTTTGTGATTGTCAGTTCTTTAGGAGCCACCAACGGTTCCTTGGTAAGCAATCTTTTAGGAGCCGGACAACAAAAAGGTGTTTTTCCTATCTGCCACAAAATCATCAAAATGGGATATGCCATCGGTTTTCCGCTGGTAGGAGTCGCATTGTTTTGTGATTATTGGATTATCGGATTTTACACCAACAACGAAACACTGGTGCAACACACTGTCCCCCCTTTCATCGTCATGCTGTTCAATTATATATTCGCAGTACCCGGATATGTCTACATCAGTGCCGTCACCGGAACCGGAAAGACAAAAATTGCCTTTATCTTCCAAGTGGTTACCATTATGGTATATCTTCTTTATCTTTACTGGCTGAGCCACTGTGTACATGCACCTTTAGCGGTATATATGACAACCGAATATCTGTTTGTCATCATGTTGGGAATACAATCTGTCATTTACTTGAAAAGGAAACATTACTAAGTTCCTTGTTACCCCCTTTCTCCCGATTCATTCCGGCAATAAATAGTTATTTATAACTATCTTCAGTTTGAAAGCTTTTCTCTACTTTTGCAAACCAACTATAAAAGACAGCGTATGAATATTTTCGACATTGCCAAACAGAATCAGGAAAAAGCCTGGCAAGTTATCAAAAACACGAACATTATCCAGATATGGGAAGATGCCGGTGCAAAAATTAATCTGGTAGGTTCACTCAGAACAGGGCTGCTGATGAAACATAGGGACATTGATTTCCATATTTATTCATCACCCTTAAACCTGACGGACAGCTTTCAGGCAATGGCCAGACTAGCTGAGAATCCGTCCATCAAAAGAATAGAATGCGCTAATCTGCTGCATACTGCCGAAGCCTGTATCGAATGGCATGCATGGTATCAAAATGAAGAAAATGAACTTTGGCAGATGGATATGATTCACATCCGGGAAGGTTCACGTTATGACGGTTATTTTGAAAAGGTAGCCCAACGCATTTCGGAAATTATGACCGATGAAATACGGGAAACTATTCTAAGATTAAAATATGAAACACCGGAAACCGAGAAAATCATCGGAGTGGAGTATTATCAGGCAGTCATCCGGGATGGGGTGCGGGATTATAGCGGATTTAAGGAATGGAGAAAGCAGCATCCTGTTACAGGAGTAGTAGAATGGATGCCTTGACCCGATGAAATCGGGCATCAGCTTAACAGCCCCGACTCCTGTCCTAGGCGTATTGCCTCCAAAGAGTTTTGTACTCCCAGCTTACGCAACAGATTTTGCCGGTGAATATGGACGGTATGAATACTGATACATAATTTATCGGCAATTTCTTTGCTTAAGAATCCTCGTTGGATGAGGCGTAATATCTCCATTTCACGTCCGGTAAGACCGAAAGCCGGATTCATTATCACAACACCGGGTGAAAACATTTCTCCATTTCTCAGATTCAGCACAGTACATTCCACCTGTTCTGATTCTTTCTGACCGGGAGCCATACTCATATTCCCTATAATGAGCCATGCTTTTCCGTCATGGCTCTGTTCCAAAACTTGATGCCTGCTTGTTACACGCACATAGTTTCCACGAGCATTGAGTATACGGAAACTATACACATTACAATAGTCATTCCGATGTTCAAAAGGCTGGTTATAAATGAACTTCCCCAGCCTGACTTGCAAGTCTTCCAATTGGGAACGATCATGCGGATGAATACGTGACTCCAGATAATCACCCTGTTTTTCCAATGTTTCTATCTTGTGCCTGTCATACCCCAACCAATCGACAAAACCCGTAGAAGCATACGCATAACATCCTTTATATACATCCACCACGAAAGAACAGCCGCCATTGATTCTGGACAACTTCTGGAGCATGGATTTATCCCGTTCCCATACCGCATAATCCATGTTTTTGCAAGACAAATGTTGCTTTGCCCACAATTCCTCACGGGTGACATTTGTTACACTCATATTCTTACTTTTTATCAAAGTGGTACTTCAAGAAGATAGATCTTATCAGCCTACTCACTTACTTTTTTCAAAGTAAAACAGTCTATATCTGGAGCCCAGCAAAATGAGCTTCCCATACGTATCTTATTATTCCCTGCCTTCAAATGCACCGGAACAGTAATCGAAGCTATCTTTTGAGTCTCATCCGCCGACAGCGAATCAAGAAGAATCCTTTTTTCATTATTCACACAGACTTCCAGCTTACGGTCTGCTTTAGGCACATAGCGGATAGTCATTTCATATTCACCGCCCTGCTCGCTGTACACCTCTTTCCATTCTGCAAAATTCTCTTTCCGCCCTCCCAGATAACTTACCTTCATGCCTCCGGATGCTTCATGTAACGGAGCATATACGATGCTTTTCGGAGTCTTTCCCAAATCATTGAAACAAGGCAGATAAGCCCATTCCGCTTCATAAACAGTCGCTTCCAATCTCTTCTCGGACTCCATACGTAAAATCAGCACACTATGGGGAGGTAATTCTCGATTCAGAACACCCCCTTTTATCTCCGGTAAATCCTGGTGTTTCACCAGATCGCGTGCCTTAACCTTTCCTCCTAATTCCAAAATATTCATCGGAACTGTAAAGCTACAAATCGTATCCGAAGGATTGTATAAAGCAACCGCACGTACATTACCACGCTTTCGTTCTATATCCTTCACCAACACATACCCTTCATTTTCATGCTGAACTACGTATGCCTGCAATCCTAAAGGGTCTTGGTTCAAAGCTATCAGTTCTTTATTTTTCAACAGTTTTAATGACGTCTCCGGAATGGTTGTCAGATCACATCCTATCAACAAAGGTGAACTCATGATACACCACATTCCAAAATGTACCTCTTCCTCTTCAGGTTTTAGCCCTCGACCTATCTCCAACATATCCATATCATTATAATGACCTTCTCCCGCATAGGCAGACAGATAAAGATTTTTATCGATGATATATTTTACTGATCCCCACTCCGGGCGGATATCCGCACTGATTCGCCATGAACGAGCAAGGTTTCTAGCCCAAGTACCCGGGAAAGCCCATCGACAGATATTAATAGAAACATGTCCGCAACCCAGATTATCTATAGCCTGGCGTATTTCGGTATATCGTTTTTCTTCTTCCAGATTCAATTCCTGACCGGCTCCGCAATAATCAATCTTGATAAAATCAAATCCCCACTCTTTAAAATACAACGTGGCATCCTGAAATTCATGTCCATACAAACCGGAACCTATGCCGTTCATATCTTTATCCCAGATGGAACCGCAAGTATTGCTTCCCGCATCCGAATAAATACCGGCTTTCAATCCTAAAGAATGAATATGATCCGCCACTCCCTTCAATCCGTTCGGGAAACGCTCGGGATGTGTTTGCATCACTCCTTTTTCATCCCGCCATCCAAAAAAACCGTCATCTATATTCACATAGGAATAGCCCACTTCTTTCAGTCCTTTTTGCACCATAGCATCCGCTTGCCTTATTATTAAGGTGTCATTGATATGAACCCGATAGGTATTCCATGAGCTCCACCCCATAATAGGAGATTCAAAAACAGTCGTATTTTGGGCGAATACGCCGGAACATAGACCGAAAGCTAAAGTCAAAAACAAATTTCTCATATTCATTAATTCTCATTTTTTACTTAAAGAAATCATCAAGAAGGTATATCTTATGATCCTAATGGTTAACAGGAAAATAAAATCAGTTTTATCATGTAGGGAGCAAAGATAACGAAAAACTCTTACCTCCCTATATACTTTCACAAAAAATATTCGGCTGGTAGGATGTTAGCATCATAATCCGAGAATAGAATTTGACCCATAAAATAGGGTGTCCCGATTTCGTCCCGGCGGATTTGCTAAAAATGAGATAAGCCACTGAAGTTCAGTGGCTTATCCTTTACAATGTCGGAATGAGGCGACTCGAACGCCCGACCCCTACGTCCCGAACGTAGTGCGCTACCAACTGCGCTACATTCCGTTTCTGTTTTGCGAGTGCAAAGGTAAAGCATTTTTTTGAAATCAAAAAGAATTTCATAGAAAATTTGCAAAAAATTTGTAGAATCAAAAAATATGCCTACCTTTGCAACCGCAAACAAGAAACAATAGTTTCTGAGAGGTCTTCTATTACAAAGTGAAAAGCTCTACCGATAACCATTTTGGTGCCATAGCTCAGTTGGTAGAGCAAAGGACTGAAAATCCTTGTGTCCCCGGTTCGATTCCTGGTGGCACCACCAAAAAAGCTTTCACTTTTAGAAAACCCTTGAATTAGAGATAGTTCAAGGGTTCTTTTTTTACCCTCGCTACGCATTTCATTACATATTTGTGAAGTTGGATTTTGCCAATTCAGTGGCTTTTTTTAAGGCTTTGAAAAAAGCCATAAACACGCACCATATTTCATTGTTTTTCAACCATTTGTCAACATCAATCTCCGGTGTAAAAAAGTAATTTTGCACACATGGCCGAATGAGCTTGAAATTGTGAAAGAAGTTTAAAACTACGGAATGTCCCATCAGAATGAAAAAAAGGAATCGAACCCGGGATACCAAAGGCAATTCGAACCTGGGAAAATGGGATTTTTATGGCTTTTCTATGGCTTTTCCACAAGCCGCTCAAAAAAGCCACCGAATTTAACACTTCGTCTCACCTCCTCATGCCATCCGGTTTTGACGAAACAATTGGATGTAACACTTCTAAAAAACAAAAGTGATGAAACAAGGAACAATGAACATTCTTTTTTTCGTGCTCAAAACGAAATTGTTGAAAAACGGTGAGGCGCCCGTACTGATGCGGATAACCATCAACGGAGACTATGACGACGCACGTATCCAAAGAAGCGTGCCTCTGAACTTATGGAACGCGGCCAAAGGATGCAGCAAAGGCAGGGACAGGGCATCCGTCGCATTGAACACCTATATTGCGGAATTACATGCCCGTGCCCTTGAGAAACACAAGGAACTGGTATTGGAACAGGCTCTGATTACCCCGAAACTAATCCTGAAACGAGTTTTCGGAAAAGATACCGGAATGCGTACGCTGCTCGGCACCATGCAGGAAGGCATCGAGGAAATGGAAAGCCTGGTGAATATAGACTATTCCCCTGTCACCATTAACCGATATAAGAATGTGGTGAAGAAATTGCGGCAGCTTATCCCCTCCTATTATGGCAAAGAGGACATCACCTTCCACGAATTGACACCGGAGTTCATCCGTGCGTTCGACATCTACCTGAAAACGGAAGGAGGCTTGTGCCGGAACACGATAGTCCGCTACATGAAATGCTTCAAGAAATTCACCAATATGGCATTGGCAAAGGAATGGATGCGTAAGAATCCCTTTTACGGTTATAAGATGGAGCAGGACGAGACCGATCCGGTATTCCTGACCTACGACGAGCTACAGGCCGTCATAAAGAAAAAATTCGCGGTTCCCCGGCTTGAACTGGTCAGGGATATCTTTGTCTTTGCCTGCTTCACCGGCCTGGCGTTCTCCGATGTAGCCGGCCTGAACAATGAGAATCTGGTGCAGGACAATCTCGGGGACTGGTGGATAAGGAAGGGAAGGGTCAAGCTGGAGCGCCGCAGAAAAGCGTCTTCCATCAGCAACATCCCGCTGCTGCCCGTTCCCCTGGCCATATTGGAAAAATACAGGGAACACCCGGTCTGCATAAAGAAAGGATGCTGCCTGCCTGTCTTATGCAACCAGAAAATGAACAGCTACCTCAAGGAAATCGCCGATTTCTGCGGCATAAAGAAAAATCTGACCACGCATGTGGCCCGCCATACTTTCGGGACCACCGTCACGCTCGCCAACAACGTTCCCTTGCAGGATGTGTCCGTCATGCTCGGGCATGCCTCCACACGCATGACCCAACATTACGCACGGGTCATGAACAGCAGCCTGAAAGAAGCCATGAACAATGTAAAGGAACGTATGGCACAATAGACGTACAACACACCATTAAAGCCGTCCCCGCAAGGATGGCTTTTTTTGTATCCGAAAATCCATAAAC
>CECB01000837.1_pt1 | contig 49872 bp, 40 predicted proteins | sample 554791 | NCBI WGS metagenome assembly CECB01 (sample SAMEA3182072, study PRJEB8094) | gut metagenome | biome: human; feature: gut; material: Stool; isolation source: human stools | place: Canada | collected 2012-01-30
TGCTGATCCTTGTTCTGCTGATCCTTGTTCTGCTGATCCTTGTTCTGCTGATCCTTGTTCTGCTGATCCTTGTTCTGCTGATCCTTGTTCTGCTGATCCTTGTTCTGCTGATCCTTGTTCTGCTGATCCTTGTTCTGCTGATCCTTGTTCTGCTGATCCTTGTTCTGCTGATCCTTGTTTTGCTGATCCTTGTTTTGCTGATCCTTGTTTTGTTGGTCCTTGTTTTGTTGGTCCTTGTTTTGTTGGTCCTTGTTTTGCTGATCCTGCTGCTGTTGCTGTTGCTGTTTTTTCTTTTCTTCTTCCAGCTTCTTTTTCAGTTCTTCCAGTTGCTTGCGGTATTCATCCAGCTCCTTGTCGTAGCGGAGCATTTCCTCCTTGTTGGCGGCGGCTCCTTCATGGGAGCGGTGGGCGGAAAGGGCGTCGTCGAAGCGTTTGACGGCTTCCTTGACGTGTTGTTTGGCTTCCGGTATTTTAGCCAGCCGGGCGTCGATTTTCTTGATCTGGTCGTCGATGGAGGCAGCCTGGGGAGGGGTCTGTTTTTCCTCCGGCCTGGAGAAGGTCATGGCCGTTTTGGCCTTGGCGGCTTCCATGTTGCCGAGGTTGAAGTGGGAGTCCGACTGAAGACTTCTGTTGGGAGACAGGAGCGCCTGGGAGAATGCTTCCGCCGCTTCCTTGGGATTGCCGGCCTTTTGCTCCAGGCAGCCTTTGGCGAATTCCAGGGCCTGGCGCGTTTCTTCCGGCAGGTCCGACAGGGCGATCATGCCGTCTATGGCCTTGACGGCTTCTTTCGTCTTGCCCGTGCGGATCAGGTCAGTGACGTTGTCCAGCATGGCGGTGTCCGCCCGGGCTTCCGTGCCCATCAGACCGGTGCAGAGCAGGGTCGTTCCGGCCAAAAGCGCCATGCCGCGGCGTGAAGAACGGCGGAAGGAGCGCCAGCGGGTTCCGGCAATGAGGGTGAGGATCAGGCAGATGAGGGCGGGAACGGCAAAGATGATGTAGCGGTCATTCGGGATGCGGCGCGTTTCTTCTTTTCCTTCCGTCACGTCCAGCCGTTCCGCAATGTCTTTGACGAAGCGGTTGAGGGCGGCTCCGTCCGAGAGCTGCACGTATTGGCCGTCCGTCTGGTTGGCCAGGTACTGCAGGCTGTCCGGATTGAGCCGGGAGACGACGTGCTGCCCGCGGCGGTCGCGGTACAGCCCGGAGGGCGAGTTGTCATCAGGAATGGTGGTGCCGATGGTGGTGCCGATGCCGGCCGTGACGATGATGAGCTTGCTTTGCCTGGCGGCTTCCGCGGTTTTATAGGTGACGTTGACCGTGTCTTCCCCGTCGCTCAGGATGACCAGGGCGTTTTTGGAGTCCGCCTCCTTGTCGCGCTTGAAGGTTTGCAGGGCCAGGCGCACGACTTTTTCCAGGTTGGTGCCTCCCTGGGAGACCCATCCGAATTGGAGTTGTTCAATGGTTTCCTTCAGTGCGTTGTGGTCGTGGGTCAGCGGCATGAGCAGGACGGATTCCCCGGAGAAGATGATGATGCCGAAGTTGTCCCCCGGCAGGGCGTCCAGCAGGTCGTAGGCGGCGGTTTTCGCCCGGCCCAGGCGGGACGGGGAGGCGTCCTTGCTGAGCATGGAGCGGGAGCAGTCTATGGCGATGAGGATGTTGCGCGATTTGGGCACTTCCTTTACTTCCGTGTAGCCGTCGATGGGGCGTGCGATGGACAGGATGCAGAAGACGGCCGCCAGCACGGAGAAGATGACGGGGAGCACCCGGTGCCAGGAGGCCGGCGCGTGGACCAGTTCATGCCTGTAGTCCGGGGAGACCAGCACTTCCCATTTTCTGGAGCGGCGGCGCCACAGCCACCATGCCGCCGCTGCCAGCAGGGCGGGGAGGATGAGCGCATACAGAACGTTGGGATAGAGGAATGTCATGGGAGAAAGGGTGTGTTACGGGGCCGGGGTGGGTTTGAGCACTTGCAGGGACAGCCCCAGGAGCGTCAGCGCGCCGCCTGCAATGAGGAAGTACATGAAGTATTCTTCAATATGGCGGACGGTATGCACCTTGGCCTCGCTTTTTTCCAGTTTTCCGATGGAGGTGAACGCCTTGTTGAAGGAGGCCATGTTCTGGGCCCGGAAGTGTTCGCCGCCCGTGATCTGGGCTATTTTCCGGAGCGTGGGTTCGTCGAATTCGCTTTGCACCACCATGCCGTTGGCCAGAGTGCCATTTTCCGTGCCTACGGCAATGGTATAGATTTTGATGCCCAGCTTGGCCGCGTTTTCCGCCGCCACCAGCGGGGATATCTGACCGGAGTTGGAGGCGCCGTCCGTGACCAGGATGATGATTTTGGATTTGGTGTCCTTCCGGTCGTCCAGGCGTGTGGCCGCCGCCGCAATGGCGGAGCCGATGGCCGTGCCGTCCGCCTGGATCATGCGGAGGTGGAAGTTGTGGATGATTTCATTGACCAGGGCGTGATCCAGCGTCAGGGGGCAGAAGGATTTGGTTTTTCCGGCAAAGCCGACGATGCCGATGCGGTCGTCCGGCCTGCTGTCCACGAATTGGGTGATGACGTGCTTGGCGGCCACCAGGCGGTTGATGGGCATGCGGTTGAGCACCATGTCCGGCGTGTCCATGGAGTAGGAGAGGTCAAAGGCGATCATGATGTCAATCCCGTTGACGGTGCGGAAGCTTTTGTCTTCCACTTTTTGCGGGCGCGCCAGCGCGATGGCGATGGCGGCGGCGGCCAGCACGAAGCAGACGGCCCCGATTTTCCCGGCCAGGGAATGGGGAGTGCGGGCCAGGGGCGCGATGAAGCGCACCGTGGGGTAGGTGATGGAACCTTCCGCGCCGCGCCTGCGGCGGAGGATCAGGAGGCACAAGATGAAGGGAAGGACGTAGAGCCATTCAGGTTGTGCGAATTGGAAGTGTTCCATCATGGTGGGGTCAGCGTTGGTTGGTGCGTGCAGAAGGTTTTTTGACGATAAGGTCCGTTTCCTCCTGCGTGGTGCGGGAGGCCGCGTCTATGTCGTTGATTAATTGGACTGTCCTGTCCGCCAGTTCGTTGACCATGGAGTCGTTTTCCGGGGTGTCCGGCTCGTATTTCAGGACGGCCATCCGGTCCAGCAGGTCGCGCGTGGGGCCTTGCAGTTCGGTGGAAAGTGCCGTGAGGGCATCCGCCCGGCGGTTGAATTCCTGCTGGGTCTCGTACAGGGCCGGGTCTTTGGTTTCCCCCACCAGGAATTTTCGCAGGATAAGGGAGAAGTCCACGGCGGCCTGCCTGAGGGACGGGTGTGTTTCCCGGAGCATGGTGATGTCCCTGACGGCGGACTGGGCCGGGGTCAGGGGGGCGGGGGCCGTGCGTCCTTTTTTGCGGATGAGCAGGATGACGGCGGCGGCCACGGCCAGCAGGATGGCGGCCAGCGCAAGCCAGATTCCCCATGTGTCCCAGAAGCCCGCATGAAGGTAGGCGTCCGGGGCCTGCGTTTCCATGAGGGAAGGGAAGACGGGCGGTTCCGGAATGGCCGTGGGTGGTGGCTGGAAGGCGGTTGGTGCAGGCATGGCGGAAGGAAGGGAGATTTAGCGGGAGAATTTACGGGACCTCCGGGCAAAGAGGGCCTGAAGCGGCGGCATGAAGTTGTCCGTGGTCCGGAGGTCCAGGAAGTCAATGCCCAGGCGGCGGAAGTCCTGCGTCCATTTTTCCCGGTGCAGGTGCACGGAGTTGGCATGGGCGTCCCGGACGTCCTGCCGGGAGAGGTTCAGGAACATGTTTTTGCCCGTTTCCGGGTCTTTCAGGATGACGCGCCCGGCGTCCGGCAGGTGAAGTTCCATGGGGTCCGCAATGCGGATGGGAATGAAATCGTGCTTGAAGTTGAGCTGGCCCAGGGCCGCCTTGTTGTGTTCTCCCCAGAAGTCGCTGATCATGATGACCATGGCGGCTTTTTTCTGGGAGAGGACGAGCTGCTGCGCTACCTCGGAGATGCCTTGGTCCGCCCCGTCGTTTTCGCTGGCCACGATTTCACGCACGATGCGCAGCGTCTGTTTCATGCCCTTGGCGGGGGGGATGTAGCGGGACTGGCGTCCGCCGTAGATGAGCAGGCCGCATTTGTCCCCGCTCTGAGCCGCGCTGAAGGCGAGCACCGCCGCGATTTCCGCCGCGTAGTCCAGTTTGGAGGCGCGGGGGGAGGCGGAGGAGGCATAGTGCATGGAGCCGCTGACATCCACGGCCAGAATGACGGCCTGCTCCCGTTCTTCCCGGAAGCGGCGCACATACGGGGACCTCATTCTGGCCGTTACCTTCCAGTCGATGAAACGGGGATCGTCCCCCGGCATGTATTCCCGGAAGTCGTCAAAGTCCAGTCCCTGGCCGCGGAAGCCGGACTGGTACTGTCCGGCAAAGTTTTCCGTGGCCAGGTGTTTGGCACGCAGTTCAATGCGGCGTACGCGCTTGAGAATGTCTGAAGCTTTATCCATGAAGTGGTCCTCCCTGTTTGGGGGCAGTCAGGTCCGGCAGGGTATCCGCCTGATGCGGTCCGGATGGAAAAGCGGGCGGGGTGCGCCCGCCTTGGGCCGTCACGGTACGGGGACTTTCGTCAGGATGTGGTCGATGACGTCGTCCGTGGAGATGTTTTCCGCTTCCGCCTCATAAGAGAGCAGGATGCGGTGGCGCAGGATGTCATGGGCCAAGTCCTTGATGTCCTGCGGGGTGACGAAGGAGCGGTGGTGCACGAAGGCGTTGGCGCGGGAAGCCAGGGCCAGGTTGATGGTGGCGCGGGGGGAGGCGCCGGCGCGGATGAGGCCGCGCAGTTTCACGTCCACCGTTTCCGGGAAGCGGGTGGCGCGCACCAGGTCCACGATGTAGCCACGCACGGCGTCGTCAATGTAAATCTGGTTGACCAGGTCACGGGAGGCGGCCACCTGTTCCGGCGTGGTGACCGGGGAGGTTTCCGGGGGCCTGGCGGAGCTGGCCATCAGGTCCAGCACCTGGAGTTCCTCCTCACGAGAGGGGTAGGTGACCACTACCTTGAAGAGGAAGCGGTCAAGCTGAGCTTCCGGGAGCTGATAGGTGCCTTCCTGGTCAATGGGGTTCTGCGTGGCAAGCACGAGGAAGGGGTCCGGCAGGCGGTAGGTTGTTTCCCCCAGCGTTACCTGGCGTTCCTGCATGGCTTCCAGCAGGGCGGACTGCACCTTGGCGGGGGCGCGGTTGATTTCGTCCGCCAGGATCAGGTTGGCGAAGATAGGCCCTTTTTTGGCCGTGAACTGTCGTTCTTCCGGGTTGTAGATCATCGTGCCCAGAAGGTCGGCGGGCAGAAGGTCCGGCGTGAACTGGATGCGGGCGAATTGCGCGTGCAGCGTGCCCGCGAGTGCCTTTACGGAGAGAGTCTTGGCCAGGCCGGGAACACCTTCAAGCAGGACGTGCCCCTTGCAGAGAAGACTCAGGATCAGTCTGTCAATCAGGGCCTGCTGGCCGATGACCACCTTGCCTACCTCCGTTCGGAGAGCAGAAATCCACGATGAGTTCGCGGCGATAATTTCGTTGAATTCTTGGGTGTCCATGGTTCTCTAATAGCGGGTATGACAGTCTGTCAGGGAATTGCGTTGAAAAATTCCCGTTATTTTCCAAGAGCGAATCCGGTTTTCAGGAGGAGGTCCTCCCGGAAGTGGGGCGCCGTCATCTGGAAGCCGATGGGGAGTTCCGCGCCGCCTTCCTTTACGGAACCGCAAGGGACGGAGATAGCGGGCAGCCCTGCCAGGTTGGCTGGGATGGTGTAGATGTCCGCCAGGTAGGTCTGGAGGTGGTCCAGTGCGGAGTCCCCGATTTTGGGAGCGGGGGCCGGAGAGGTGGGGCCCACGATGATGTCCGCCTTTTTGAAGGCTTCCGCAAAGTCCCTGGCGACCAGAGAGCGGACTTTCTGCGCACGGGAGTAGTAGGCGTCATAGTAGCCGGAGCTGAGTACGTAGGTGCCCAGGATGATGCGGCGCTTGACTTCCGGGCCGAATCCTTCCTCCCGCGTTCTGGAGAAGAGTTCCATGAGGCCATTGACGTCCTGCGCCCGTTGTCCGTAGCGCACGCCGTCAAAGCGGGAGAGGTTGGAGGAGGCTTCCGCACAGGCGATGATGTAGTACGCGGCTACTACGGCGTCCGCATGGGGCAGGCGGATTTCCACGAGTTCCGCGCCCAGGCTTTCCAGCTGGCTGACCGTGTTCCGTACGGCTTCCGAGACGCCCGCATGGTTGCCGGAAGTGAAGTATTCCGCGGGAATGCCCACTTTCAAGCCCTTTATGTCCTTTCCCAGCGCGGCTTCAAAGTCCGGCACGGGCTGGTCTGCGGAGGTGGAGTCCTTGGGGTCGTGCCCGGAGATGGCCTGGAGCAGGATGGCGGCGTCTTCCACCGTTTGAGCCATGGGGCCGATCTGGTCCAGGGAGGAGGCAAAGGCCACCAGACCGTAGCGGGAGACGCGCCCGTAGGTGGGCTTGAGGCCTACGATGCCGCAGTGACCGGCGGGCTGCCTGATGGAGCCGCCCGTATCGGATCCCAGCGCGGCAATGGCCGTTCGCGCCGCTACCGCCGCAGCAGAGCCGCTGGAAGAGCCGCCGGGGATGTGGTCCGAAGCGTTCGGGTTGCGGGTGACGCCGTAGGCGGAGTTTTCCCCGCTGGCGCCCATGGCGAATTCATCCATGTTCGTGCGGCCCAGGGGAATGCCGCCGGCTTTTTTCAGAAGGCGGACGGAGGTGGCGTCGTACGGGGCCGTGTAGGGGGAGAGCAGGCGGGAGGCGCAGCGCGTCGGCTGGCCGAGAATGCTGATGTTGTCCTTGACGGCAATGGGGACGCCCGCCAGCGGACTGCTTACGTCCGCCGCGGCCGCGGCCCGCAGGGCCGCCTCCCGGTCAAAGGAGATATAGGCGTTGGTGGTCCGGTCCGCCTCAATGGCGTCCGCCGTCAGGTTGACGAGTTCGGCAGGGGTGAGTTCCTTGCGGCGCAGGCGGTCGCGCCATTCGGCCAGGGTGCCTTGGATGCTTGACATGGAAAGAAGAGAATAAACGGTTGAAGCGTGAAACAGGGAGGAATCAGGCGGATTCCACCACCTTGGGCGTGCGGAACTGGCCCTGGGACTGCTGGGGGGCGTTGGCAAGGGCCTCTTCCTGGGAAAGTCCGGGCTGCGGCTCGTCCTTCCGCATGACGTCCATGGCCGGCAGGGGATGGTTCATCGGGGCGACTCCCTCGACGTCATAGGATTCCAGCTTGGTGATATAGGCGAGGACTTTGTCCAGATCCTGGGAAAAGAGGGCCGTTTCCTCTTCCGTCAGGTCGATTTGCGCCAGCCGGGCAATGTAGGCTACGTCGATTTGAGGCGTACTCATGGGTGGAGAGCGTGTGGTGCGGGTGAAGTCATGGGAGGCGGGTTTACTGCTGTTCCAGCAGGCGGATGATCCAGCAGAAGGAGGCGGCGATGGCGCAGATGAGCAGCCCCAGGAGCATGAAGTTTTCCCTCAGTTCCCGGCGCATGTTCGTGGCGCGGCCGTCGCGGGCCACCACGGCGCGCAGAGCGCGGTTCTGGTTGCCTTCCCGGATGCGGTCGGGCGGAGGCATTGTGTTGCGGTCCAGCCGCATGCGGGTCTGCGGGGCGGGGCGTTTGAGAGAGGCTTCCAGTTCCTGAATGCGGAGCTCGATTTCACGGGAGGCGCGGTCCAGCTCTGCCAGTTCGGAGGAACGGCGCTTGGCTTTTCTTTTGATCATGATGCGGAGGGGCTGAAGATCCAGATGAAGAAGAGGATAATGAGGGCAATCAGGAGCAGGGGAAGATGGAAGGAAAGGCCCTGAAGGAACTGGGTCATGAATTCGCGGGCGCTGATGCGCACCTTGCTGGAGCGGCGCACGCCGGTAAGCACCTTGGTGTGATGCATGCGGGCGCACTGCTGGACGGCATCCGCAAATTCCTCCTCGCAGCGGTCAACGACCTGCTGACTCTGGTTGATCAGGTTTTCCGTGTTTTCAATGGGCCATTCGTCGGGACGCACGGTGCTGAGCATTTTCAGGTTGCGGGTCAGCGCCATGTGGATCTGCTCCAGCTCGTTGCTTTCCTGGCGCAGGCTTTCCACTTCACGGCTGATGAGATCCGCGGCGTTCACCATGCGGTCGCCCAGTTCATTCTGCTGGTCCATGAAGCGGGCCTTGCGCATATGGATTTCCTCCAGGCGGCGCCGGGAGTTTTCCACTTCCTCTTTTTCCCGCCTCAATTGTTCCAGCCTGAGCTGGGCCTGTTCCATGTCGGAATCCACCTGGTCCTCTGGATGGGGCGTGTAGCCGGGTTCGGCGTCCATGCGGCGGTATTGGGCGTTGCTAGGTCTCATATGCGGTAAAGAATGTGCTGGCGGCCCGTCTTCCAAAATTGCCGCCCTGCGGGCTCTTGGCGGGAACGGGCAATCCTTGCGCGTGCCATTATTTAACTTTGACAAAATAAATCAAGCCAAGAAGACGGCAAAAAGAGATTTTTCCCCAGGGATGCGGCTCATTAGGGGCGTCCGGAACATTTCCCCCGGATGACCGTGGCGGCAGGGCGCGGACGGCCTGCCGCGGGGCATTCCCGGCGGCTTTCCGCCAAAGGTGCGCTCCGCATGCTTTTTTTATGGTCAAGGACATGGAATTGCTGGTATGTAAGAGACATGCAGTCTGACACGATAGAGTGTAAGCCGACAATGTGGTTCACCGGCCGGGCACTGGTCATGGCCCTGATGTTCCTGGGGTTCGGCGCGTATTTCTATTATGATGCTGTTTCCGGCTATCCGCGGAAGAATCTGGAGTACTTCATGCACAAGACTTTTGTGGATGCCGGAGCCCTGTTTGACCGGGAAGGCCGCCTGAACGGAGCCGGCAGCGGAGAATGGGAACGTACCGTCCAGTCCCGCATGGTGGAATTCCCTGAAGATTATGAAATTCCTGCCGGGGTGGACAGGAAAGGCACCCCCTGGCCCGCCGTGCTGGCGGATTACGACCTGATGTCCGCGCCCGGCAAGGGATGGAGCGCCGCGTGGCAGGCTTATTCCGCGGAAAGGCAGTATCCGCTAAAGCCCGTGGAGCAGCCGTACGACGGTTCCAAGATTTTTGAACAATGGGTGGCCGGCAGCATTTGCATGGCCCTGGCGGCGGCGGCCCTGTTCCTGCTGGTGAGAACCCGCGGCAGGAAGATGGCCCTGGAAGACGGCCGGGTGACCGCTGCCGGCAGGCAGTTCCGGGTGGAGGATATTGCCCGGCTGGACCTGCGCAGGTGGAAGATGAAGGGGCTGGCCCATGCGGTGCTGAAGCCGGAGTGCGGTAAGGCGAGAGTAAGGCTGGACGGCCTGACTTACGGGGGCTTCCGCAAGGAGGATTCCCCCAACAATGCGGAGGATTTCATGAAGGCCCTGCTGGCGCGCTACCAGGGAGAGGTGATTGATTATGAAGAAGCTCCGGAGGCGGCAGAAGTTTCCTTGCCAAAGAAGAGCGCTGATGCCAATACGGATCATGATGTATGAGTAAGATTTCCCCCCAGGCAAAAAACGGGCGTGACCGGGCGTTTGGCGTGGCCTGCTGGACATTGGGCGGAATGGCCTTTGTGCTTCTGCTGATGGTAGGCGTTTCCTTCAGCCTGTCCGGCAGGACGGTAGTGGTTGAAAAAGTGGTGCAGGTTCCTGTTCCGCAGCCGGTTGTCGTTGCGCCTCCTCCGGTCTCCGCCGGAACCGGGGATGACGCGGCCGAAGAAGGTCCTGCCGCGATTTCCGACCCTCCGAATTCTGTGGTAAGACCGCGTTCCGTGGAGGAAATGCTCCGGGCAGCGGATCTGGCCGACCCGGAGGAAACTCCTTCTGCGGTTTCCGCTTCTCCTGCGGGCAATGCTGAGGCGGTTTCCTCCCAGCCTGCGCTGCCGTCGGAGAACCCGGACGACGTGATGCCGGCCATGACCGAGGAGGTGGCGGCTCTCGTCAAGGCCGCCAGATATGCCCAGATAGAGGGAGATCTGAAAGTGGCGGTGCTCAAGCTGGAACAGGCCATGAGGCTGGAGCCCGACAACCCGGTGGTGCTTTATTATTACGGCCTGACCTACGAATGGCTGCGGAATGCGGACAAGTCCCGGGAATTTTTCCTGAAAGTGTACACCCAGCGTGAGAAGGCGGGAAAGTATTTTTCCAGGGCGGCCAAGCATCTCCAGGCCGGCTTTTCCAGAGCCGCGGACATGCGCGGCGACATATCCTTCGGGACTATTCTGGAATACCGGGATCCGGAATGCAGGAGCGGGGAGCGCGTGAAGCTGACGGTCCCCATCCTCATGAAGGACGGATTGAACGTCAGGCCGGAAGACCTGCGCATCATTATCCAGTTTTTTGACGAGGTGAACGGGAAAAAGGTGGAAAAGACGCGTGCTCAGGAATTGCCCTACGCGTGGGTGACGGAACCCGTAGACTGGGCGGACGGGGAGGAAATCATGGAGATGACCTACTACATGCCCCCCCTGACGGAAGAGGAGACGATCGCTTTCGGGAGCCTCAAGTATTACGGTTATACCGCCAAATTGTACTACAAGGGCGAACCGATGGATTGCCAGGCCTCCCCTCCTGTGTTATTCTTGCTGGAACAAATGAAGCAGAGCGCCCCCTCCGGCATGCCCGAGCTTTACGACGGTGGCCTGCTTCCCCCTGTGGATGCCGCCCCGGTCTCCGATTCCTACGACTCCCTCCTGCCTCCCTGATACCCGACTGCTCCATGTTCGATCTTCCCCACAACTTCGGCGACTACACGCTGGTGGCCCTTGTCGGCCGCACGCGGGGGGGCATTCTTTACCAGGCCATCCAGCAGGGCATGGACCGTTCCGTATTCATGGAATTGCTGGTGCCGGACAATCCGGAAGGAGTGACGGTGGAGGATTTCATCATGAAGGCCCGTACGCGCGCCGCCATCAACGTACCGGTGCTGGGGACGGTGTACGAGGCTTCCCAGGTCCAGGGCTACTGGTTCGTTACCAGCGAGCAGCTGGGAGGCTTTTCCCTCCAGGCCATGCTGGACCGCCGGGAAACCCTGTCCGTCAAGGATATGCTGAAAGTGATTGAAACGGCAGGGACCATTTGCGGCAAGTACGAGCGTTTGCAGACGGCGTTCAACCTGATGGAGCCGCGCCATATCTTTGTGGATGACAAGTCCTGCGTGCGGGTGATGAACACGGCCATGCCCGGGAATTTTCATGAGGAGCAGTCCTGCGAACAGATGAAAAAGCTGGGAGAGTATCTTCTCCCCTTGGTGACGCCGGACGTTCCCGGCGCCACGCGCATGGCCACCCTGCTGGGCTGGATGCGCGACGGGCAGAACGGCAACCGGATACAGTGGGAACAGGTCATGGAGCTGATAGCCGCTGTCCGGGAGCAATTGGGGCTTTCTCCCCGCGCAACCACCCACCGCTATACCGTCCCGGCGGAACCGGCCAGAAAATTCCGTATGTGGATGATCTGGGCCGGAATGGGAGTTCTGGCCGCCGGTGCGGGCACGGCCCTCCTTCTTTTCTCTGGTCCGGCCGCAGAAACGGCCCCGTCAGGACCGCCTCCGGCTCCGAAACATTATCCGGATTTTTCCGCCAGCGACCATACGGAAGTTCCCGTCACTATTCCCGGTACGGGGGACCTCATCGTGGGAGCCCATGAGATCACGATGGAATCCTACCGGTTGTTCCTGGACCAGTGGTCCCGGCTGACCCCGGAGCTGAAGGAAAAGTATTCCCATCCGGATCAGCCGGACAAGCAGAATGCCACCCATGTCCCCAGTGACTGGGAAGCCATGTGGAAGGCCGCCAGCACTCCGGGCGGCAAATGGAAGGGAAGAAGGATCACTCCCCGTTCCCCCGTCGTCAACGTCACTTTCTGGGATGCCTGGGCCTATGCGGCCTGGAAACCCGTGGAGCCCGGGGAACCGCGCTACCGCCTGCCTTCCCGCCAGGAATGGATGGCTCTGGGGGCCCTGATGGAAACGGGCGAAAAGGGGGATAAAACCCTGGTCATTGACAGGTACAGCAATGATTATGATCTGAAGACCGGCATATGCGGCATGGCCTCCGGCGTGATGGAATGGACCTCTTCCGTGGAAAAGGACCCCGCGCGCGTGAAGGAACCCCCGGGCCCAGTCGCCTGCGGCGGAGACTGGAGGTACCCGGGCATTACGGACAAGGTGGAATACCTGCGTTCGCGCGACGAATGCCGGGACAACCTGGGATTCAGAATCGTGCGGCCCGTACGGTGATACATTTTCAACAGACAAACACTTATACACTTCAATCACGATGAAACATGTTCTCACATTCATGATGCTGGCCCTGCTGGGGGCTTCCGGCGCCCTGGCCCAGATAGCGGTCAAAATCGTTCCGGAAAAGAAGACCTTCCTCACCGGGGAGGCCAATTACATGAGGCTGACGGTGACCAACAATTCCGGCACGCCCGTTGAACTGAAAAGCCGCGAGTATTCCTCCTGGCTGGACATTCACGTGGAGCACACCACCGGGGGAGCCATGCTTCCGCAGTCCCGCTTTGCCGTCTTTCCTCCGCTCAACGTGCCTGCCGGCATGAGCGTCTCCCGCAAGATTGACCTCCGGCACTTCTACAATTTGTCCAGGGAGGGGAATTACCATGTGCAGGCCGTGGTGAAGATGCCCAATGAAAAGGACATGTTCGCCTCCCAAAAGGCTCTGTTTTCCATCCGTACGGGTACGCCCATGTGGTCCCAGACGGTCAGCATTCCGGGAAGTGTCAAAAAGTGCAAATTCTCCGTATGCACCATTCCGGAGCGGGGCATCCAGAAGCTGTACATCCAGACCAGGGATCCGGAGACGGGTGTGGCGTACAATGCCGTATGCGTGGGGAGCTGGCTGGGCACCACCCGTCCGCAGTGCCTGATAGACGGGAAGGCCAATGTGCACGTCTTTTTCCCCACCACCCCCACACTCTGCGCCTATGCACGCATCAATTACCGGGGGATGATGGAAAAACTCCAGTATTTCAAGAAAGTTGTGGGTATGCCCAGCATGGTGTTCCTGCCGGACGGCAGTGTCCGTGTGACGGGCGCCGAGCATTATGATCCTACGGTGCAGCCCAAGGCTGTTCCGGACGCATCCGTGGTGCCGGGAATGTAACGGAAAATACCCGGGCTGTGGATCCGGGAGGGGAAGGGGGAACGTCCGCGGACGCCGCTGATCCGTGCGCATTCCGGGAGCGGGCCACTGGGCGGACATGCCGCAAATGCTGGATTGCGCCGCCGGGGCAGGATGACTTCCTTCTTTCCTGCCTGTAGGAAAGAAAGGGGAAAAGAGGAAATCAACAGGGGGAAATCATTCCTTTATTTCTCCGGCCTAGGTTCCCGGGCATTTTTCAGAATGCGTTGCACGCTCTCCTGCACCACATCGATCGGCAGGGCGTAGTTTTCCGCCCGGTTCACTCTGGCGATATTCATGCCGATCAATTCCCCCTTGAGGTTGAGGAGCGGTCCTCCCATCAGCGTAAACCGGGAGGGAGTGTCGTGCTGGAGAACCATCGGAAAATCGTCGCGCCGTTTGTTGAACCCGCCGCTGATTTCGTCGTTGGACGTTTCCGGAACCTGGTCTCCCAGCGCCTTGCGACGGGAACCCAGCGTGACGGTGTAGGAAATTTCCCTGTTCTCGCGCCTGACACGCAGTTTGAGTTTTTCCCCAATGGCTTTTTTCGACAAAATGGGGGAAATGTCTTCCAGCGTGGAGACGGGGGTTCCGTCCAGGGCTACAATCCTGTCTCCGGCCAGGGCGCCCGCCTGGAAGGCCGGCCCGTCCTTGACCACTTCCTGAAAAGAGCAGGATTCTCCAAATACCACGCCCAGATAAACCGTATCCTTGTTCGGGATGGGGCGCCGGGCGGCGCTGATGGTGCCCAATTGGGGACGTCGGGAAATTCTGGTGGTGGATCCGTTGCTGACTACGAGCGTTCCAAGGGGGACATCGCTGCTCACGGGGCCTGGCGCGGGAAGGCCGGCCGCATCCACCTTGACCAGAGCAATGTCCGTGGCCGGGTCCGTGCCGACTACCTGGAAGTTTTCATATTTGGAGGAACCTATGCGGATGAGCAGCCCTTTGTGTGATTCGAATTCGGACGCCTTTGTTGCGATGTAGCCGTCCGGAGTCAGGATCACGCCGTAGGCCACTACGTCGTGCCTGGCAAAAAAGACGGCGCTCAAATCCTGCAACCGTGCCCGGACGGGCTCAATGGTTTTCAGAACGACTTTGCCGTTGATGCGCTGTTCAAAGTCCAGGCTGCCATTGCCTCCTTCAGCCGAGGCGCAGGGTGTCCATAGCGCCGCCAGAGGAAACAAACATGCATAAGAGAGAAATTTCATGGCAGGGAAATGAATGGAATTAACCGTTCCGGGCGGGAGACGCTTCCTTGACTTCCTCCGGAGGAGCCGTCAGGGCGTCAAATTCTTTCATGGGAACGTGCAGGTTGTCTTCCAGCCCGGAACCGACCCGGCTGTGAATACCGATCAATTCTCCGTTCAGGTTGAAAAGGGGGCCTCCGGAATCGCCTCGGATGAGTTTGCAGTCCGTCTGGATGACGTCGTTTTTCAGGGAAACGATTCGTCCCAGGCGCACCATGGGGCCGCGTTCCCGGTCCAGTCCGCCGCCGTGGCCCAGGGAAAAGACCCAGTCCCCCACCTGCGGCTGGTTTTCAGCCTTCTCCACAATGGGAAGGTTTTTGTTCAGCCTGGTGGAGATTTCTGCAATGCCCGCATCCGAATCGCTGTTCTCCGCCGTGGTTTTTCCCGGTATGCGGGTACCGTCCGGCAAGATGATTTTGAGGACGGTGTCTTTCTTGCCGACTACGTGGGCGGCGGAGAAAATCAGTCCCTTTTCGGAAACCAGAATGCCGGTTCCGCTGCTGTTGTTTACCTGAATGCACACCAGCGCAGGGAGCACTTTGGGGAGGACGGCTTGAAGCTGATGCTCAATTCTCTGCAAATCTTCCACGGACTGCGGCGTGGTACGCAGGATTCTGGATGATGCGGACGCAGACTGGGCCGCACCCTGATGCATGGCAGCCAGCAGGGCCGTTCCGCATAACACGGTGGAAAGGCAGAGTCTTCGCAAGGTCTTTTTCATGATACCGGATTATTGTTCAGAAGCGGGAATTTCCTGCTTCCGGCCATCCGCCTGTCCGGTCCCCATGATGGAGTCGTAACAGGTAATTCCAATGGCCAGTCCCGCCAGCGTGATGAAGGTGATGAACAACTCTTTCATGTTTTCTCTAACATAGAATTTGCCGCACCGTCTGACGAGAGAAATTCATTGATAAGGCACACTTTCTCATGACAGAACATTCGGAACGGAGAGAGGCGCAGCTGGAAAACAGGAAAATAAAGGTTGCTTTTTGCTGGTATTGGCGTATAAACCGTTCAGCGACGCGGTCCGCGTCACTATCCATTCAAAGCGGATGTAGCTCAGGGGTAGAGCGCAACCTTGCCAAGGTTGATGTCGTGGGTTCGAATCCCATCATCCGCTCCATTTTTTACTGTGAGTCTGTCCTGGCGGCAGACTTTTTTGTTGCGCAGAAGGGCGGAAGGGGATGGGAGTCTGTTTTTAAGAGGGTGGGAAAGGAGCCGGCTGTAAAGTGCAGGTGAGAAAGGCTTTATGGGAGGAATAGGGAGATGGACGGAATGGACCTAAGGGACTTAATGGACACAATGGAAAAGGGGAAACGCTACCTGTCTATTCCGTCCATTCTGTCCATCATCCCTACCACCACCAACAAGGCCGCCCCGGGTTACCCGGAGCGGCCTCTGTTTTTCCAGTAGAAGCGGCGGCTACGCCACTCCTCCGGCACCTTAACCTTCTTTAGAAGTCGTAGCGGTAGCCTATGCTTCCGTTCAGGGAGCTGGCTCCGTTGCGGATGTCCGCGTTGCCGTTCACAAAGATCGTTCCCTGCGTCCCTACCGGCACGCTCAGACCCGCTCCTATCTGCAACGCCGTCCTCCCCACCTTGGCTCCTCGCTCTTTTTGCGTGTAGCCGGGGTTGGCAAGGAAGCCCACCGACGTTTCCCCCCGGTCGTCTCCCAGGTCCTGGGCCGCGTTCAACCGGAATTCCGCCAGCGCTTCCCTACCGAAGAGGTTGCTGCCTACAAGACCCATCCAGCGGCCGCCAAGCGCAAGTGTCCCCGTCGTCCATTCCTGCTTGTCCACGCTCAGGCCCGCGTTGCCCGCTCCCGTTTCACGGTAGCCGTCCATCCGGGTTGTCACCACCGAGGCGTTGAACAGGGGCTGCAGGATGCTGCTCTTGTCTTCGTTGAGGTAGATGTCGTAGGTGAGTTCATACATCGCTCCCAGCCCCCAGCCGTTGGTGTTGCCTTGCGTCCTGTAGCTGCCCGCTCCGTAGTCCACCGTACGGTTGAGTTTGGCGTCGTTCCACCCGCCCGTCAGGATGAGCGTGTGGGCCCATCTCTTGCTCTGGTAGCGCCCGAAGAGGTTGGCGTAGTAGCTGTCCAGGTGGCCGTCCGCGGTATCCGCCGCGCCGGCCGTCAGGTCGCCGTAGTTGGCCGTGAAGGCCGCCCCCATCGTGAAGGAGTCGCTGAGATCCACGTCCACCCCGAAGGTGCCTCCCCAGGTGGTGAGCTTGTAGCCGCTTTCATCTCCCCTGGTGTCCAGCTGGGCGTAGGAGCCCGTCCCCTGCATCCACATGTGGAAGTAGGGTAGGTCTTCGTTGATGTAGGCTGGGTTGACGCCCATCTGGTTGGTGCGGTTGCGTATCCATCCCATTTGTTCTCGCAGGGCGTCGCGCTGGGCCGTGCCCAGGGCGTTGACTGTGGAGCCGGCCACGGCGGCCAGTTTGCGGGTGGCTGAGGCCATGTTCCCGTTTTCCATGTCTCTCGCAATGGAGTCGGAAATCAGGTAGAGGTTGGAGGTCTGGTCTCCCGCAATGATCCATTTGCTTTCGTTCAGCAGGGCGCCTCCCGCGAGGGAGTTGTGCGTGGTGGAAGCGGCAAGATAGGGACTGTCCGTACGTTCGTCGCCCAGGAGGACGATGTTGCTGCCCTGGGCTTCCAGACGCAGATTGTAGAGCAGGGACAGGAAGCCGGCCGTGAGCTTGTAGCCGCTTCCCAGCGTGGCGGTCGTTCCGCCGTCCCCTTCCATCAGGACGAAGTCCAGTGTACGGTTTTCCGCATTGAAGGAGGAAGACGCGTCGTTGTAAAGATTGATGGAAGCGTCTCCCACATGGACGGTGCCCGCGGAGGATACGGCTGCTCCCAGCTCGGAGGAGGAAGTAACATTCATGTGAATGTCCAGCGTGGAGCCGTCACCCATGGAGAAGTCTTTAGTGGTATGCAAATGGGGCACCCCGTTGTCGGAAACCAGGCTGAGCGTACCGGCGTTTCCGACGACTACATGGCCGTAAGTCACGCCGTTGCCCTGGAGAACCAGAGTTCCCTGAGTGATGCCGAGGTTGACGTCCGCAGAGCCGGGACCGACCAGTGTCTGGGAACCCGTTCCGTTCATCTGAATGGTACCTGCATTTTCGAAGGTGCCGGCGAAGACGGCGGAAGCGTTGTGCAGCTCAAGCATTCCCCCGTCGAGATCAACGGTGCCGTCCCCTGCCAGGGCGCCCAGACTGAGCACGCCGTCCACCGTAGTGGACGCGCCGTTCCGGAGAGCCAGCGTGGTGTCATTGCTGATGGAGCCGTCCTGCGTCAGGGAGAAGGTGTTTCCGGCGCCGCTCACGGTGAAGGTTCCGCTTCCCGTAACGGCCATACTCAGGGCGGTGGTGGAAAGGATGGTCAGTTCCGAGCCGCTGCCCAGGTTTATCATTCCTTTCTGGGGCGAGGAAGAGTATGCCATCAGGCTGTCCACGGAAGCGGTGGCGTTTTTACCAAGAGTGAGTCTGCCACTTGTTATATTCAGTGCATCAATGCTGCTGCCCGTTCCGTTCAGAACCAGCTCGCCGTCTTCCATAACCGTGGCCTGCGCCGTTGTCAGCTTTCCGCCGATGGACAGCGTGCCTTCCACTACATCCAGGCTGCTTGTCCGCACATTGCCGCCGATGCTCATGGCATATTCGGCCCCTTCCTTGCGGATGGCCGCGTCTCCTTCAATGGAGCCTTGGTAGGTGGAATGGGTGATATCTCCGGCGTTGACCAGGACAAGGGTCAGCCCCTCATTGCCGCCCGTATTGATCTGGGCGGAGGACGAGGCTCCTTCCAGATTTTTGAGCTGCATTTCCTCCGTTCCGGTTATGTCGATATTGATAATTCCATTGTTGTGGATGCCCCCCATGGACTCCATTATTGTCTTGTTCGTATCGTTAAAAGTCAGGGGAGGATCATTTTCTTTCTGAATCAGCCAGTCGGAACCTCCCTCCTTGGGTTGCAATACCAGGGAGCCTCCGTTGGAGGTGACGCTGGAATCGAAGAAGGAGCCGTAGATATTATAGGGAGTATCAAAGCTTATCGTGGTTCCGCCTCCCAGGGTCAATGTACCGTTGGTGATGTTGATGAGGGGAGAATTATTTGGATCTTTCAAAAGATACTCCGCAGCACTGTCCGTTAATTGGAGCAGCAGATTTCCGGACAGGGTAACGCTGCCGTCTGCGGCAGTGGAGAAGGAAAATACCGCGCCGCTGCCGTCTCCCACCATGTCCGAGGAGATGCCCAGAGTGGAATTGGACAGGGAAATGTTCCCACTGCCAATGTTTGTGACGCTGGCGGCCTTGTCTTCCGTGCGGCTGGCTGATCCTTGGTAGGAGTTGAGCTTACTGCCGGACATGCCGCCCAGGGAAACGGAAGAGGGTTCCCTGCCGGGCGTGTCCTGCCGGATAGAGATGTTCCCCGTGGCGTTCTGCGCGTTTGCCAGGGAGCCGTAGCCCAGGGAGATGTTTCCGGCCAGAGCCGCTCCGTTCATGTTCAGGGTGCCCCCGCTGACGGTTGTTTCTCCGGTGTAATTGCTGCCTGCACCGATGGAAAGCGTGCCGTCTCCATCCTTGACCAGGGAGCCTTCGCCTCCCACATTTCCTGTGAAGGTGATGTCCGTTTTGTTGGTGTCAATGGTGTTCGTGGTACCGTCCGCCAGAGTAACAGTATTTGAACCCACTCTCTGCGCCCATTGTTCTGTGGCCCGGATGGTGACATTGTTGAGCTCCAGAACCGTATTGGCGTTCAAGTTCAGCCCTCCGGCGCCAAGTTCCGCTACGGTATTTTGGCTGTCTTCTCCTGTACCGCCGCCCAGAATGAGCGTGCCGGCCCGTGTGCTTCCGATTCCGCCCGCGGCTACGCTGGCTCCGGAAAGGACCAGTTTCCGGTCGGCATTGTTATTGGGGTTGAATGTGAGTACGTGGTCCCTGCCGATCAGGTTGCCGGAGATGGTGGAAGTTCCGGCAATATAGACAATGATGCTGGCGTCGGCGCTCAGGGTGAGATTTCCGGAAATGGTGGTGTTGTCCATGCGCAGAGCTCCCGCCTTGTCATTTCCCGTGCCCGTACCCGTTCCGGCGATCGTAAAATTCTGGTTCCACGGGGTGCCAGCCGAGCTTTCGTTATCCATGTAAAGGTGCGTGCCGGATTCCACCGTAATTGCCTGGATGGATGCCAGGCTGTCTCCGGTTTCACCATGGAATCTCAGGTTTCCACGCAAGACGAGTTCTCCTTCGAATCCTGCAAAAACGGCATTGTTGATTTTGGTCTCATCTTGCCCCGTATTGTCGAGGATAATTGTTCCCGTACCTGTGACGTTGTTGGAGAAAAGGGAAGTGGTTTTCCCGCCGCTGGCATTGACGGCATAGAGCAGGGTGCTGTCCTGGCTCACCTCTATGCCTCCGGTTCCCAGTGCGGTTCTGGTTGCGTAGTCAAATGACAGGGTGCCGCCCGTGATTTGCGTTCCCCCCGTGTAGGTATTGGAAGCATTTCCAAGGACGAGCGTTCCATCGCCGGACTTGACAAGTTTTCCTGCGGAGTTTTCCGCCGTATCGGACAGAAGGCCGTTCAATGTGGCCGTTTTGTCTCCGGAAATGGTAAAGATGCCGTCTCCCGTCATGGAAATGCTATTTGCAAGGGTAATGCCGTTGCCCAGCGTGAGGCCTGTTCCTGTGGCCATGGCAACGCTTCCCGAGCCGAGAGCCTGTGCATGGTTGACGGCTATGTTGCCTTTGAGCAGTTCCGTTCCTCCGGTGTAGGCGTTCGCCGTGTTGATCGTCAGGGTACCGTCCTCCGCGTCCATCGTCAGCTTGCCGCCGCCCGTGATGGAACCGCTGCCGCCGAATACGTAGCCGTCCGCAGTGACTGTGATGGAGCCGGGGCTGACGTTTCCGGAAATGGCGACGGAGCGTTTGTCCGCAGCCGCAGTTCCGTCAAATGTGACATGGTCTCCCGTGTAGAATTTGTTGTCGCCGTTGCCGGTGATATCCCAGGGGGAATTTTCAGCGGTTCCTTCCGTTATCCAGATACCCTCTCCGCCGCCATTCCAGACCAGATTTCCGTGTTCACCCTTCTCCGTCACATTCAGGACAACGGATTTTCCATCCCCCGACAGTGAAATGGTGGCGGCGGCCCCGCGGTTCAGGCCGAGGAAATGGAGCTCACCATTGCTGGTGAAAGTTCCCGTAGTGGCGGTGAACAGCGTGTAGGCGTCTTCCGTGGAGGAGGCAAGGTCAATGTTGAAGGAAAGGCCGCCTACTTCCACTGCTCCAGCTCCCGTATAGGTGAGCTGGTCGTTTTCCGCCCCCATGATGTCCATGAAGATGTTCACTCCCGTACCGAAGGCCAGTGAAGAGACACTTACATGGGAAAGGGTGCCGGAGCCGCCAATGTTCAGGGAACCGCCCGCAATGTTGACATTGCCCGCGGTATAATCCCCGGCGGCGTTGCCGAGCTGCAGCGTTCCTTCCGAAGAGGTGATCCGGCCGTTGTTCGTTCCCGCGAAGATGAAGGTTCCGGCGCCGGACCTGACCAGGCTGACCGTATCGGCAATCGTCCCGGTGAAGGTGTTCAGACCATCTTTCTGGACGAGGTTCAGCGTATCGGGAGAATCGGCCGCTACTCCGGAACTTTCCCCCGCAATAATGCCTTTTCCGTTCAATCCGGCTATGTTGCCGGTTTTATCCGCATTGTTGATCTGCAGGTAGCCGTCTTCATTGAACAGGTTGACTGTGGCGTTGACCAACGCGTTCTGATGGGCCAGGACCAGGGCTCTTTTCTTTACGGGAGCGTCTCCGGTCCCATCAGGAGAGCCTACGTTCACCGTACCGGTAAAGTCCGTGTTTTCTCCGGTGATAAATAATTTCCTATTTGCCAGGTCATCGGTCCCATTGTTTACGGAAAGATATTGAAGTGTGCCTTCACCGCTCAGTGTCCCTGTCAGTCCGATTGTTTTTGCATATTGGGTAGTGATATCTACGACGTCCGTGGCGGATTGTCCGATCCGGATATTGCCGGAGAGCGTGTACTGGTAGGAACCCTCGGTCGGACCGGAGGAGTCCCCGATATAGATTTCCGCACCGTTGAGCAGATCAATGTTGTTGGAGACGGAATGGAGATTGTTGCCGTTGCCGTTCAGCTTCAGGGTGGCGTCTCCCACCACGATATCGGCCCCGGTGAATTCCAGCTTGCTTCCATTGGCGCTCCCCAGTTGGAGGGTTCCTGAAGAAACCTTCACGACACCCTGGTAGTCCGCCAGGGCAGAGCTGGTATTGATGATCAGCGCATTCGCGCCCATTTTTTCAAGCTGGCCGCCGTTGCCTTTGATGTTCGCGGTGAATGTAATTGCGCCGTTGGTGCTGTCAAATGCCAAGGTTCCCTGCTCAATGGTTAAATCCTTCTCAAAAGTGTTCGCTGAAGTTGGTTTGAGCGTCAGGGCTCCGTCACCGGTTTTGACGTAGGCAAATTTACTGCGCGTATATGCGGACCACACCACGTTGTTTCCATTGGTGTCAATCCGAATGGTATCCTTGCCAGCCGTTACAGCGTTCATGTTGTTGGATATGTCTGTGGTGACGCCTTCTCCGTATTTGACCGTACCTCCTCCCCAGACGATTTTTCCCGTTCCCAGCACGCCATCGGCGCCCAGCTCCAGAACGCCTCCATCCAGATTGATGGTGCCGGAGAAGTTGGTGTTGGATGTTTCAAGGCGCAGGGTGGAAGTCCCGGATTTGCTGAGGGTTCCGCCTCCTGCCATGGCTCCGGTCCCTTTCAGCGTGTAGCTGGTGGTGTCGGAGTTAAAAGTAAGTCCCGCAGGCGTTACCGTGCTGGAAATGAGGGCTTCAACAAGTGTCTGTCCCTCCAGGGTTCCGAATATGACGGTATCCTCATCCGTGTAAACGGCGTTCCCGTTCCAGGGGGAACTGTCCGGGGTGCCGTTCAGAGTCCACACGTTATTGCCTTCCGCCCCTGTCCAGGTCAGTTCGGCGGCGGTGGCGGCATGGGGGGTGGAAAGACATGCGAGGAGAGCTGCCAAAAGCGTCATAGGTAAGTGCAATTTCATGACAGAAAATGTTGGTGTATTGCGTTTAATTATTTTTATATATAGCTGGTAATAAAAGACTAGAGGTAGATCTGGTCTTTTGTAATAAAAGACTATAAAAATAGAAAGCAGGTGTCAACCTAATTATTGATGTTAAGTGGATACGGGACTTATTATTTAGAGACAATATTGTACTTTGAATGAGAAGAAGTTGTTTGAATCAATCCAACATTTTCCTGCCGGGGGATGGAAGCCTGCCGCCTGCCCGGGATGCCTGGTTTCTACGAAGAAAAAAGCGTTTTGTTTTCAATAAAATAGATGTAAAGGCCAGTAGTACGGCTTATCTGTGTGAATAGAAAATTTAACCGGGCGGGCCGGGGAAGAGAAGAGGCTGCCCGGCAAGGAAGCCGATTGGCTTCCTGTTAACTTTAAACGGCAGGAAAAATCCGGAATATGTTATTCGGGAAATACGGTTGCCGGGCATGGCCGGACACGCTGCGGGGAAATGGGGAAAATGTATGTTCACCTCCGGTCATTGTTCCTCCCGGGGTTTTTCCCAGGGGCACATTTCCCCCGGTTCCACCCGAAAGAGGGGGTGGGGGAGGATGAATGGAGCTGTGAGCAGGGAGGCGTAACGGAGGAGATCCCTTTTCCGTAGCTTGTTCAGGAGATGGCGGAATTCGTATTCCAGTTGCTTGTCCGGCAGGAGAAGAAGGGGGAGCGGTTCCATGGGTGTGATTTTCTGAGGGTCGAAATGGTAGCCCCTGCGGAGGGATTCGTCATAAACGGCTTTCAGGTAGGCGTCCAGCGTTTGAAGAGGATGGGGAGTTTCCCGGAAACGGTGGAGCTGGGGATGATGGATGTAGCCTTTGGTCTGGCCGGAGAGCACTTTCCGGGCCAGCAGACCTTCCCGCCACAGGGCGACCAGTCCGGCGGAATCCAGATATGACGGGTGAAGGGACCAGAGCCTCATGATTTTTTGGACAGCAAGGGGCATCCGGGCGTTGAAGGGGAATAGGGGGAATATTCCGGATGTTTCAGGCCAGGGCGATTTCTCCCTGAAGGTTTTCCGCGTTCGCGGGGGAGGGCGTTTGTTCCGCCGCGGGCACGGGTTCCGGGGCGGAAGTTTCCTGCGTCCGGGTTTTGACGGCTTCCAGGATGAGTTCCGCGGTGCGTTCCAGGCCGTAGTCCGATGTGTTGATGCACAAGTCGTAAAGGCGCGCGTTGCCGAGTTCCTGGCCGGTGTAGTGCAGGCAGTGGTTGCGGCGGCGAGAGTCCATCGTGTCCATTGTCCGGGCTACGCTGCGGGGAGAGACGCCGTAGTTTTCCACGACGCGCTGCATGCGCGTAGCGGGGTCGGCATGGAGGAAGACGCTGAACAGGTTGGGACGGCCTTTCAGGATGAAGTTGGCGCAGCGGCCCACGATGACGCAGGCGTGTTTGGCGGCGATGTCCCGGATGACTTTGCTCTGGGCCAGGAAGGTTGCGTCTTCCGGCGGCTGTTCTTCCGCCGTGTAGGCGTAGTTCTGGGCGTAGAGCTCGTAAAGGAAGCGGCTGGCGAGCTGTTGTTCATGCCTGCGGATGTAGTCCGGCGTGAGGCCGCTTTGCGCCGCAGTGAGGTACACCAGTTCCGAGTCGTAGAATTGGATGCCGAGCCGTTCCGCGATCATGGCGCCGATGGCGTGGCCGCCGGAGCCGTATTCCCGGTCAATAGAGATGACCAGAGGCGCATCCGGAGCGTAGGCCGCCGTTTCCGCGGAAGGCAGGGGTTCCCGCATGGCGCCGGGCCGTGCGGCGCGTTCCAGCAGCCTGTCCAGCCAGAATACGTGTTTGTTGAAGAACCGGACGATCATGCCCACCAGAATGGCGGCCACGACGGTTCCTTCCCGGATGCCGGAGAGGCCGTGCAGCAGGAAAAACGAACAGGCGAGGCCGATGCAGACGAGCGTGCAGTCCATGCCGGTTTTCACGGCTCCGAATTCCCATTTGAAGAGTTTGACGAACGCCAGGTTCATGCCTTCCGCCGCCAGCAGGACGGCGTCCGCCTTGACCTGCATGAAGACTCCGAAGCCCAGAATGACGCAGCTCAGCAGGCAGATTACTGCGGACCAGGCGTACCCCGCCGGTTCCAGCGGAGATACCAGCCACATGGAGAAGTCCGTCAGCATGCCGAAGACGAAGACCACGGGGATCTGGAGCAGGTGGACGGGCCGGAACTGCCTTTTGAGCAGGGCCGCCTGCACGGCGACAAAGCTCAGGTGCATGAGGATGGTGATGCCCCCCATGCTCAGCGGGAGGGCCAGGCTGAGGACATAGGGCGTGCAGGAGATGGGGGAGACCCCCAGGCTGGCCTTGGCGGACAGGGCGATGCCCAGGGACATGATGAAGAGGGCCGCCACCAGGACGAAGCTGCGCAGGATGTGTTCTCCAATGCTTCTCCGTACGTGATAGTTTGCCATGGTACCGGATGTTAGTCCTTATGTCAGCATCAAGTCAAGGGTTCAAAAGCCGGAATTCCGGTGGCCGCTTTTTTCCATTTGCTTTCACATGGATGCTTCAGGCATGAAGGATGGCGGACGCCTGTAATTCCGCCCGGAAACCCTGACCGGGAATAGACATGGGAAACGGCTGGAGAAGGGAAGCCGCGCATGAAGGAGGTTGCGGGGGAAGAGGCCGTTTTGCCTGTTCCCGTTCGTACCGGGATGTTGGATCCGGGGTGGGGGCGGGAGGTTTTCCTACAGCTCGAATACCGGGTTTTCCACGGCGTTTTTCACGGCGATGAGGAATTGCACGGCCTGTTTCCCGTCCACCAGGCGGTGGTCGTAGGAGAGGGCCAGGTACATCATGGGCCGAATGGTGATTTGGCCGTCCCTGACGACGGGGCGTTCCTGGATGGCGTGCATGCCCAGAATGCCGCTCTGGGGCGGGTTCAGGATGGGGGTGGAGAGCAGGGAGCCGTACGTGCCCCCGTTGGATATGGTGAAGCACCCTCCCTGCAGGTCCTGCATGGAAAGGGCGCCCTTTCGTGCTTTTTCCGCCAGCGCGGCGAGTTCCAGTTCCAGTTCCGGGAGCGTTTTCCGGTCGCAGTCCCTCAAGACGGGCACCATGAGGCCCTTGTCCGTGCCGATGGCGACGGAGATGTCGTAGTACAGGTTTTCCACGATGTCCGTGCCGTCTATTTTAGCGTTGACCTGCGGCACTTCCTTGAGCGCCTTGACGGCGGCCTTGATGAAGAAGCCCATGAAGCCGAGCTTGGAGCCGTACCTTTCCCGGAAGGAGACGTTGAATTGCCTGCGCAGTTCCATGACGGCGCTCATGTCGCATTCATTGAAGGTGGTGAGGATGGCCGCCTGGTGCTGGACTTGTGCCAGCCGGGCCGCGATGGTGCGGCGCAGGGGGCTCATGGGTTTCCTGATGAAGCGGGGTGCGGCCTGTTCCGGCCCGGCGGATTGCTTTTCCCGTAGCGTTTCCGACGGTTCGTGCGCCTGTTCCGGGAGTTCCTCCGGAGGAGATGCCGCCTTTTTTACGTCCGGCTGCGGGGTGTTTTCCGGTTCCGGAAGCACGGTGGCCTCTTCCTTTTCCGGAACGGAAGTTCCGGCGGACGGGGCAATGCGGCCCAGAACGGCTCCGATGGGGGCTTCAGCTCCTTCCGGTACGAGGATTTCCAGCATGCCGTCCTCATCCGCTTCCAGATCCGTGGAGACTTTGTCCGTTTCCAGCGTGACCAGGGTGTCTCCTCTGGCTACTGCGTCTCCGGAGCCCTTGTGCCATGCGGCTACAGTGGCGGCGGTGATGGATTCTCCGAAACTGGGGATCAGGATGTCGCTCATGGGATGGTGATGGTCAGGATTGGGCGCGCGGGCCGAAGGCCGTGGCGATGAGTCGTTTTTGCGCGGCGGCGTGCAGGGCCTTGGCCCCTTCCGCCGGGCAGGCCATGGGGGGGCGTCCCGCATAGCGGAACGAGGTGGCGAAGAGGCGGCCCAGCCGGTTGCGCAGATGGCCCCACGCCCCCATGTTGGAGGGTTCCTCCTGGCACCACACGAAGTCGCGCACTTTCTGGTAGGGGGCGAGCAGGTAGGTAAGCTGTTCCTGCGCCAGCGGGTAGATTTGCTCCACGCGGATGATGACGGTGTCCGCGATGCCGTGTTCCTTTCGGTAGGCGTCCAGGTCGTAGTAGATTTTTCCCGTGCAGAAGACGGCGCGCGTGATTTTGTCCGGAGCCGGGCTTTCCGGATCAGCCAGTACTTCGTGGAACCGGGACGGAGCCAGGAATTCACGGCGGGCGGAGGCGGCTTCCGGCCGGGAGAGCAGGCTTTTTGGCGTGAAGACGATGAGGGGCTTGTGTACGTTCTGGTGTATCTGGCGGCGCAGGGCGTGAAAGTATTGGGCAGGTGTGGTCGGGTTGATGACCTGCATGTTGTCGTCCGCGCAGAGCTGGAGATAGCGTTCCATGCGGGCGCTGGAGTGCTCGGACCCAGCCCCTTCGTAACCGTGGGGCAGGAGCAGCACGATGCGGCATTTCTGGTGCCATTTGGCTTCCGCGGCCGCAATGAACTGGTCCACGATGACCTGGGCTCCGTTGGCAAAGTCGCCGAACTGGGCTTCCCACATGACCAGGGCGTCCTGGCTTTCCAGGGCATAACCGTATTCGAAGCCCAGCACGGAGGCTTCCGACAGGGAAGAGTTGTAGATGCGGAAGGCGGTGGTGCCGTGGTTCAGTTTTTCCAGCGGCGTGTACACGGAGCCGTTGTTGAAGTCATGCAGGACGGCATGCCGCTGGGAGAAGGTGCCGCGCTGGCAGTCCTGCCCGGAGAGGCGAACGGTGTGGTTTTCCGTGAGCAGGGATCCCCATGCCAGGGATTCCGCCATGGCCCAGTCCAGCGGGCCGTTTTCCCGGAAGGCTTCACGGCGGCGGGAGAGGAAGCGTTTTTCCAGGGTGGGGTGGGGCGTGAAGTTTTCCGGCAGTTCCGTCAGGATGTCTCCGATGCGCCGGAAGAGGTCCGGGCTGATGCCCGTGCGCACGCTGAGGCGGGGAATGGGGGATTCATCCGCATCCTGCGCGCTGACCGGGAGGATGTAGTCCGCCGGGTGCTCCTTCATCTGGTCGTATGCCTGCTGCATGCCGTTCCAGATGCGTTCCCTGATGCCATGTTCCTCCTGTTCCGTCAGTTCCCCCCGTTCCCGGAGCAGGGTTCCGTACAGGGCCGCCGCCGTGGGGCGCGCCTCTATTTTTTTGGTCTGCATGGGGGCTGTGAAGGCGGCCTGGTCCGTTTCATTGTGTCCCAGGCGGCGGTAGCAGTACATGTCCAGAATGATGTCGCGGCCGAATTTCTGGCGGAACTGGAGCGCGAATTCCGCGGCCCAGATCAGGTTTTCCGGGCTTTCCCCGTTGATGTGCAGGATGGGCGCTTCCAGCATCTGGGCCACGTCCGTGGCGTAGTGGGAGGAGCGGGCTTCATCCGGGCTGGTGGTGAAGCCGATCTGGTTGTTGATGATCAGGTGGATGGAACCGCCGGTCCGGTAGCCTTTCAGCTGGGAGAGGTTGAGTACTTCCGCCACCAGCCCCTGTCCGGCGAAGGCGGCGTCCCCGTGGAGAATGAGCGGGAGCACATGTTTTCTTTCCATGTCATCCAGGCTGTGCTGCCTGGCCCTGGCGCGGCCTTCCACTACGGGGTAGACGGCTTCCAGGTGGCTGGGATTGGAGGAGAGGTTGATGTGCAGGGGTACGCCATCCACGTGGCGCGTGGCGGCATAGCCCAGATGGTATTTCACGTCGCTGCGGCCGATGGGGGATTCCGGAAGGTAGTCCGGCGTGAATTCGTAAAAGATGGTTTTCAGCGGCTTGTGGAGGATGTTTGCCAGCACGTTGAGCCTGCCCCGGTGGGCCATGCCCATTTCCACGTGGGAGATGGTCGCCGCAGGACAGCGTTTGACCAGGGCGTCCAGCAGGACGATGGCGCCTTCCCCCCCTTCCAGGGAGAAGCGTTTTTCCCCGATAAAGCGCTTGCCCAGGAATTCCTCGAACAGTTCCGCCTTGCAGAGGTGGATGAAGGCGTCCCGGCGGGTTTCCGGGCCGTAGTCCACGCCGTCCGCCCGGCGGTCTATTTTTTCCTCAATCCAGGAGCGGATTTCCAGGTTGTCAATGTGCTGGTATTCAAATCCGATGGCCCCACAATAGGTGTTCCGGAGGTGGGCGATGATTTCCCGGAGGGTGAAGATGCGCCCTTTCTGGAAGGTGCCGATGTTGATGGGCTGGTCCATGTCTTCCGGGCGGAAGCCCAGTTCTTCCGGACGTACGGGAACGGTCGCTTCCTCCGGAGAGTCCAGCGGGTTGAAGCGGGCGCATTTGTGCCCCATGACCCGGTATGCCCGGATGAGCTGGTTGACGCGCCCGCGGCCTTCCGCGCTTTCCGGCGGAACCGTGTACGGGGTGGCGTCCGCAGCGTTTTCCTCTTCCCGCGGAGCGCCGCCGCTGCCCAGTTCGTATCCCTCAAAGTAGGCCGCCCAAAGGGGATCTACGGACAGCGGATCGTTTTTCCATGTTTCATGGAGCGCCGTGATTTCCTCAGGCGTGAGTCTGGAGAAGATGGAGGCGTTCATGCGGGAAGGATGGACGGAATGGGGAACAGTGGTTTATTCGCTGGTTGTCGTCCGCTTTCTGAAGGCGGAATTTCCAACCATTAATAGCTGTGCTCGTTGAGCTGCACCTTGCCGCGGAAGACCCAGTAGATGGCCGCGGAGTAGGCGAGGACGATCGGAACGCCGATGAGGGCGATGTAAGTCATCACCATCAGGCTTTCCCGGGTGGAGGAACCGTTGACGAGGGTAAGGGAGTGCTCCGGATTGGGCATGGAGTAGAGCAGGTTGGGGAACATGGAGGCCCCGAACATGGCCATCATGCACCCCATCGTGGAGCAGGAGGCGATGAAGGCCCAGCCCGACCGGTTTTTGCTCATGAATATCCAGATGGCCGCAATAGAAACAGCAGCCAGTGCGGCGATGCCGTAGATCCAGGGAGAGCGTTCCAATGCCGCCGCCACGTGCGGCACATACAGGAGCGTGGCCGCGCCGTGAATGATGATCAGGATGGTGAAGATGATGATGCAGGGCTTGAGGAGCCTTTTGATTTGCTGCTGGAGGTTGCCCTGCGTTTTCATCATCAGGAAGATGCCGCCGTGCATGGCGAAGAGGGCCACCGTCGTGAGGCCCAGCAGGACGGCGTAGGGGTTCAGCAGGCTCAGGAAAGTTCCTGTGAAGTTGCCCTGCCCGTCCAGCGGGATGCCCCTGGTGACGTTGCCCATGGCCACCCCGATGAGCAGGGCCGCCAGGAGGCTGCTGACGGAGAAGGTGATGTCCCAGCCCTTGCGCCACCACTGCATGGGCTGCTTGCTCCGGAATTCGATGGAGACGGCCCGGAAGATGAGGGTGAGCAGCAGGAGCATGAAGGCCAGGTAAAATCCGGAGAAGACGGAGGCGTACACGTACGGGAAGGCGGCGAAGAGGGCGCCCCCGCCCGTGATGAGCCAGACTTCATTGCCGTCCCATACAGGGCCCACGGCATTGAGCATCAGTCTTCTGTTTTCATCTCCCTTGATAAAGAACTGGAGGGTGCCGGTTCCCAGGTCAAAGCCGTCCAGAACGGCGTAGCCGGAGAAGAGTACGCCGACGAGGATGAACCAGATGATTTGCAGGTCTGCGAGAGTGAGGTTGTCCAACATGGTTTTAAGTGGGGGGGGATGGGGATTAGTCTTTGACAAAGGGTACTTGAAGCTTGCCTTCACCCGTGCCGTCGTCTTCCTTCGCTTCCTGGTCGGGGCCCTTGTGGATTTTATGGGTGATTTGGTAGAGGAAGAGGGCCAGGAGCAGGGTATAGATGACGAAGAACATGCCCAGCGAGGAGAGTGCCTCCGCCGCGGTGAGGGTGGGGGAGACGGCGTGCTCCGTCCTCAGGATGCCGTACACGATCCAGGGCTGGCGGCCCATTTCCGCCACGGCCCAGCCTACCTGGTTGGCAATCTGCGGCCCCAATACGGAGAAGACGAAGCACCAGAGCAGCCATCGTTTTTCAAAGAGCCAGCCGCGTTTCCACGCCCAGAGGCCCAGCAGGAACAGGGCGCCCAGCGCACAGCCGATGAGGATCATGAGGTGGAAGGAGTAGAAGACGGGCAGGATGGGGGGGCGTTCTTCCTGCGGAATGGCGTTCATGCCGGTGATGGGGGTATCCAGGTCATGATGAGTCAGGAAAGTGAGCATGTACGGGATGGAGATGCCCGTCACTTCATGGGTGGACGGGTTCATCCAGCCGACGAGGTGGAGCGACTGCGGAGCCCCCGATTCCATCACGCCTTCCATGGCGGCGAATTTGGCGGGCTGGTGGACGGAGACTTCACGTGCGCTGGAGTCGCCCGTGATGCCCATGCCGACCACGCCTATCAGGCCGATGACCAGCGCCACCTTGAAGCTTTTCTTGGCGCCGCCCGTAAAGCGTTTTTTCAGGATGTACCAGGCGGAGACGCTGAGCACCAGCGTGGCTCCCGCCAGCCAGCACCCCGCCAGGGCGTGCGTCAGGCGGTCCACCGTGGACGGGTTGAAGACCACGTCATAGAAGCTGGTGATGTGCGCCTGGATTTTTCCGTTTACTTCCACCAGTTTGTAGCCGGCGGGCGTCTGCATCCAGGAGTTCGCCACAATGATCCAGATGGCGCTGAAATGGGCGCCCAGGGCCACCATGCAGGCGGAGAAGAAGTGCATTTTGGGCCCCACCTTGTCCCAGCCGAAGAGCAGGATGGCCAGGAAGCCGGATTCCAGGAAGAAGGCGAAGATGCCTTCCGCCGCCAGGGGGCTGCCGAAGATGTCGCCTACGCAACGGGAGTAGTCCGCCCAGTTGGTGCCGAACTGGAATTCCATCACGATGCCGGAGGCCACGCCCAGCGCGAAGATGATGCCGAATATCTTGGTCCAGAATTTGGCCTGCTTGTGGTAGAGCTCGTTTTTTGTTTTCAGCCAGAGGCCTTCCAGTGCCACCAGTACCACCCCCAGGCCGATGGTCATCGGCGGGAAGATGTAGTGGAACATGATGGTGACGGCAAACTGAAGACGGGATAATAAGACCGGATCGTCCATGATTGATTGGGGATGAGTGGTTGTTTATGGAACAAGATGCCGGCAGCCAAATTCCGGAACCTTTATGTTTTATACATCCCGGAGAGGGCTTTGTTCAATTATTTTCCTTCCGCTCTCACAACTTTTTTAGATTTTCTCTAAAAAACAAGGGCTTAAAGGCGGATGAACGCTTCCGTACCTTCTTCCGTCAAGTCAAAAAGGGTCAGCATGTCCTGCGGGGAAAGGCGAATGCAGCCGTGGGAGTCCGGTGTTCCGAGGCTGTCCGTCCGGTTGGTGCCGTGGATATAGATGTAGCGCTCCCGCGTATTGGCGTTTCCGGGGTCCAGGCCGTCCAGCCACAGGATGCGCGTCAGGATGAAGTCAGAATGTTCATTCATTCCCTCCGGGATGGCGGCCGGGTAGCAGCCAACCGGGAGCCGAGAGACGAAGATGGTGTCCTCAGGCAGTCCCGCTCCGATTTTTTTGCAGATGCGGAAGCGGCCCAGGGGCGTTTTTCCTGATCCCTGCTGACTGCCCGTGCCGGCTTTCCCGCTGGAAACAGGGCAGGAAAACAGGATTGTTCCGGCGGATTCCAGGGTCAGCTTCTGCCGGGAAAGATTAATGTGCAGCACCGCGGGAGGAGACATGCCGGGAAAAGAAAAAAGAGAAAAGGAGAACGGGAATGGGATTAGGCTTCCTGCTCCATGCGGGCGATGATGGCGCGAATGGCGTCCGTGAGCTGCCGCGCCACGTTGTTGTAGGCGGCCTGCCCGCATCCTATGGGGTCACTGATGTTCCTGTTGTCCGTGTAGCAGGTGACCAGCCTGATCTTGTCCGCGTGTTCGGGAAAGTTGGCCAGCATGGCGGCCAGATGGCTTTCCGTCATCGTGTAGATGTCCGTGGCTTCTTCCACCAGTTCCAGCGTGACGGCGCGGCTTGCATGGCCGGAGAGGTCCACTTCGTGGTCGTTCAGGACATGGAGCGTTTCCGGGCTTGCTCCCTGTCCGTTCCAGGCGGCGGTGCCTGCGGACCCCGCCTGCCATTCCGGATGGCCGGCGGAAAGCTTCAGGAAGAGGCCTTCGGCCATGGGGCTGCGGCACGTGTTTCCGGTGCAGACGAAGAGGATTTTTTTACGCTGGTTCATGAATCAGACTGTTTTTTGGGGTGGTGCGGGATGGGAACCTCATTGGGTTCCTGATACAGGTTGTCCGGGGGAAGGACGCTGCCGGCTCCGTTTCCGTTTTCCGGAAGGGCGGAGGGAGGCGGGTCTTCCCCGTCATCTTCTTCCGCTTCATGTGAAGGAGGGGAAAACCAGGGAATCAGGCTGCCGGCCAGGGCCACGCACAACACGCCGGTGACGGGAGTCATGACGGGGAACCAGACTCCGTGTACGGAGAAAAGGTACCAGGCGAGGACGGGAGCGGACAGGATGCAGAAGGCCCACAGGAGCCAGCGACCCCGTTTCCGGAAGCGGAGGGCCCACGTAGCCAGCAGCAGTACGTCCAGCACAATGACCCATTGCACCCAGGCGGGAGCCACCGGAATCAGCATGGCCGGGGCCGGGGCCAGGGCTCCCATGATGCTGCGGATGGTTTTCGCCGTCAGGAGCGCCTGGGCGTCGGGAGCCTCGGAAGGCGTGAAGGGTTCGGAAACGATGACGGCGTCCGCGGAGGAGAGGAGTTTTCTGACGGCGCTCATATCCGGGGGACGGAGGCCGGACATAACGGGAACGATGACTTCCTGCGTGTCCAGCAGCGTGGGACCGCTGTTTTCCGCCAGCGGGATGCGGCCATATTCATCCAGCGGAATGGAACGGCTGTTGCCGAGGAGGAGGGTATCGCCGGGGATGAGCCTGACGTCTTCCGGGTCCAGGTCCAGCGCATTCAGCGCGGCGACGAGGGGAAGGGTGGGGATGATGTCTTCTCCCCAGCGGACAAAGAGAGGGAACGATTTGCCGCTTTCCTGGCTTGCGGAGAACAGGTCGCTGTTTTCCACGACCGTTCCCAGCGTGCCGGCTTCCGTGGTTATCTGGGGTTCTTCCCCCACCAGCCTGTCCGCACGGGGGAATTGGTCCGTTTTTCCGATGATGTTACCGGGAGGGATGGCCAAATGCTTCCAGCCGGACGGCAGGGACGCCCTGCGGGATGATTCGCTCATCTGACGCCCCAGCGCCTTGTGGCGGAAGCGGTCCAGTTCATATCCCACGGCGGATTTGACGATGTTGTCGGGTTCCTCTTCCCAGGCCATGGGGGCAATGGCGTAAACGTTTCTGGCGCCCTGTTCGTACAGGTGGCGGAACAGAACCGTATAGTCCATCGGGTTGGGCGGATAGGTGGGGAAACTGTTCAGGGCGGATTCCCGATGCAGGGAGACGACGGGGAGAGGGGCCGTCTGTCCCTTGTTGAAAAACTCGTAAGGCTGGAGAACAATGTCGCTTTCGGAATTCAGCCCCTCCGTCCTTACGGTGTGGTATTCCTTTTGCAGGGCGCGGACGGCGGCCTGTTCATAAAAAAAGACGGTGGGGGGAATGAGCAGGTAGCCGAATATCCAGCCCAGCCCCAGCGAGAGCTGGAAGAGGGACAGAATAAGCAGGAATTTGGGTTTAAGAGTCATCAGGGCGGCCAAATAGTTATTCTAGCATGCCTGCCAGCGGCTCGGCAAGCATGGAACCGGGGAGAAGACGGCGCAGATGCGCCAGTCCCGCAGGGATTTGTTTCAGATACCAGGTTTTCCCTTTGTTGTGGCCGATGTTGGCGTACGCGCCCAGCATCTGCATGAGCCGCTGCAGGGCGCACGCGCAGAAGATGTCGCGGTCCAGGGCGCGCCCGGTGAGGTGCTCCCATTCCCGGAGGAGTTCGTCCGTCTGCTCCGCTTCCAGATGCGCGTAGCCGTCAAATACCAGGGAAGCCAGGTCATACTCCGGGCGGCCGCCGCGCATGCCCTGGAAGTCGATCAGCCAGGTTTTTCCCGCATGGATGTGCACGTTCTGGGACTGGCTGTCCCGGTGAACGGGGCAGAGCGGCAGCCCGGCCAGGAATTGCGCCATTTTCCGCAGCGCGGGATGGTTCAGGAAGCCGTCCGCGGACAGGCCCAGGTGCGTGCCCAGCAGATGTTCCGCAAAGTATTCCTGCTCCCAGCGGTACAGGGATTCGTCAAAGGAGGGCTGAAAGGAGAAGTTTTCCGGAAACGGGCATTCGTGTAGCAGGCGGAGCTGTTCCATGGCCCGGATGTAGCGGGAACGGAGTTTTTCCCAGGATTCGCTTCTGAAAGACAGGAGGTTGTCGTTCCCCAAGTCTTCCGCCAGGGCCGCTCCGCAGCCGGGAGCGAGGGGTTCGTAGTCATAGACCTCCGGCACATTGACGCCGTTGGCGCGCAAATGGCGGTCCGTGGGGATGAAGGAGTCGTTGTCCGCGCGGTCGTCGCCCCAGAGGATGCCGATGCAGGTCCGGTCCCCAAGACCGATGCGCACGATGGTGCGGCCGGATGCGCCGAGGGCAATCGTCCGGAAGTCCTCTTCCCGGGGCGTGACGTGAAAGGTCCGTTGAACCAGGCGGGAGAGTTCTTTCATGGGGGGGAATGCAGGAAGCCGCTAAAAGCGCGGCGGATGGCATGGAGCGGGAGCCGGGTTCCATCCGCCGTGCAGGCGGGAAGTGGCGGGGTCAGGCGGGGAACTGGTGGTTTTCTCCGTAGCCGTAGTTTTCCACGACGTAGTCCACGTCCTTGTCTCCGCGGCCGGAACAGTTGACCAGAATGGCTCTTCCTGGGTTTTCCTGAGCCCATTTCATGGCATACGCAATGGCATGGGAGCTTTCCAGGGCCGGGATGATTCCCTCATAACGGGAAAGCTTGAAGAAGGCGTCCACGGCTTCCTCGTCCGTAGCGGTTACGTAATTCACGCGGCCGATGTCGTGCAGGTAGGCGTGTTCCGGCCCCACGGAGGGGTAGTCCAGCCCGCTGGCCACGGAATGGACCGGGCCGGGGTTGCCGTCTTCATCCTGGAGCATGATGCTCTCGAAACCGTGCAGGACGCCCTTGGTTCCATAGGTGATGGAGGCGGAATGGTCTCCGAGCCTGGGGCCCTTGCCGAGCGGCTCCACGCCGTAAATGTCCAGCGGGTCGCCCAGGAAGGCAGTGAACATGCCCATGGAATTGCTGCCGCCGCCCACACAGGCGCACACGGCGTCCGGAAGCAGTCCGGTCATTTCCAGGAATTGTTCCCGGGCTTCCACGCCGATGCACATCTGGAAGTCGCGCACCATTTGGGGGAAGGGGTGGGGGCCTACCACGGACCCGATGCAGTAAATGGAGTCCTTGTAGCTGTTCAGGTAGGAATCAAAGGCGGAGTCCACGGCTTCCTTCAGGCTCTGGAGCCCGTGGGTGACGGGGACGACCTTGGCGCCCAGAATTTTCATGCGCGTGACGTTGGGCGCCTGCTTGGCGATGTCCACCGCCCCCATATGAATCTCGCATTCCAGGCCGAAGAAGGCGGCCGCTGTCGCCAGCGCCACGCCGTGCTGGCCCGCGCCGGTTTCCGCAATGATGCGTTTCTTGCCCATGTATTTGGCGAGAAGGCCTTCCCCCATGCAATGGTTGAGCTTGTGCGCGCCCGTGTGGTTCAGATCTTCCCGCTTCAGGTAAATCTGGGAGGTGCCCAGGTGGCGGGACAGGCGTTCGCAGTGGTAAACGGGGGTGGGACGCCCCTGGAACTGCTTGCGGATGCGGCGCAGTTCGTTGATAAACTGGGCGGAATGGGCGATGGTCTGGTAAGCCTCCGTGATTTCTTCAAAGGCGGGGACGAGTTCGTCCGGTAGATATACGCCGCCGTATTCGCCGAAGCGACCCCGGGCATCCGGAAAATTGCGCAGATAAGTATGGAGATCCATGGTGTGTTTCATTCGTGACTGCCAGTATTTAGCACGATGACCCGGCCCAGGCAAAAACAATCTCTACCGGAAGCCCGATTTAAGATCCGGAAAGCGGTCGTGAAAAGCGTTCCGGCAGGCAGGAACGGGCGCGAGGAAGAAACTCCTCCTTCAACGTCCTCCCCGCATGGCTGGCAGGGAGGGGGAAAGAAAACGGGCCTGCGCCGGTTTTCAGCCCAGGCGGCGTCTTTTGATGGACTTGCCGGTGTCCGCGATGGCTTGGCGCGCCTCATGGTCCGTACCGGCCATCAGGGCGGCCAGGTCCCGGACGATGTTCTGGCGCATGCGGTCCACCAGTTCCCGCCCTTCCTGAGTGATGGCGACCATGATCTTGCGTCTGTCCTTGGCCGCGCTCATGCGGGTCAGGTAGCCCATTTCCTGGAGTTTGTCCACCATGCCGGTCGCCGCCGCCGTGGAATGGCCCATCTTCTGCGCGATGCTGGACATGCTCAGGAAGTCCTCGCTGGCCAGATAGGTCAGCAGGAAAAACTGAGGGTAGGAAACCTTGCCTTCATTCAGTTCCGGAGAAAGGTTGAGAATGCAGGAACGCTGGGTGAGCAGGACGAAGTCCGCCAGCTTGTTTGCTTCTTCAGAAATGGAGTTCATCGACGTTGTGAATGTTTGGGGTAAGTTTGGTGCTGTGTTCGCGTCCGGAAGCTGTCCGGCGGTTCGGCAAACCTACCTCCCGCATCTTTCCGGAGCAAGTCAAAAAGATAAATTTTTATTAAAATTTTACATTTGCGGATAGTACGCTTTTTGGTGGTAACTTTTATACAATATGTTGAATGTGAATAGAATGATATTATTTTGATGATACAATGTGAATAACATGTAAAAAAGCTACGTAACCTGCTGAGAAAATAAATCATTTCCGTGTCCGGCATTTATAGCTGTCAAAAATGCCGGAAAAAGATGGATGCAGGATGACAAGGTCCTGCCGGATGAGGATGGCGGAAACGGGAAAAAGGCTGGAATTTGCCACTTCAAACGGAAAGTTTTATGCCGGAGCGGAGGCGCTTCAAGGGGATGGAAAACGGTGGATTTGCGGTGCCAGGCCCGTTCCGGAAGAGTTGGAATGCCTTCTCCGTGGAGGAGGCTTTTTTCTTTAAAACATCCTTATGGAAAATGCCGCTAAAGTGCTGTCTGCCAGGAAATGGCTCCGCCGGTGCGGAGTTTCCGCGCAGGAGGGGTAAACGGGGGTGAAAGACTGTGGAAAGGCGTCAGTTCAGCGTCAGGTCCGGAGACGGTAAAGGCGAGGAGCCGGGCGGGCAGGCCCACGTGCAGAGAGGCATTTTTCTCCGGGTTTTCCCTTCAATTCAGGGATATCCGGGCGGACGGGGAGCTTTCCTTCCTGTTACTGCCTTCTGGTGGCAAATGCTTCTCCGCCGACCAGCCAGTTCTTTCCATCCGGGGTATGGATGTTTTTCCAATGGAACGTATGATCCGTGATGTCGGAAAAAATCCATTTCATGTTCTTTTGCGTGATTTCGGTCAGGACGATCTGGCCGTTCTCCTTTTTAGCTTCAAGTTGTACGGTTTCCCCGGCGGTTCCGTAAAAGATGTCCCACACGCGTTTTCCGGGGTGGTAAATCCTGATGGTTGTTCCGTAGGCCGCATCCGGCCACGTTTTCGTCTTCCTGGCCTGGCGGGAAGGGCAGATAAAGATGTCCTGAATGGCCGTGCCTTCCAGAACCCAGGAGAAAATCCATTCCCCCGGAACATGGCGTTCCTGTTCCGTGCCATGGCCGTCAATCCATTCCATGTCCCAGGTTCCCACCAACGGACCGAACCAGTTGTCTTCCTCCGGAATGGAGGGGTGTTTGCCCTGGCTCGTCAATGCTTTTTCAAATTCTTTCATGTGTTTGTGGAGAGAGGGAGTGTATTTTGCCTTCCCGTGGAGAAGAAACGGAGACGGGGACGTTGATTAGCCGGGCAATTCCGGGGAAAGGCGTTCTACCCGTACCGCCGCAGGAGGCGATTGATGATTGAGCCGGAAGTCCGGAATCCGGGAACAAATCTCGGTCCATGAAAAACGGGAATGCTGGCAGTAGGGAATATCGTGGGTAGTAAAACGGCTTTTTTCAAACGGGCTGTACCGGGGAAGGAGAGTTTATCCCTCCGGCGGGGAGAGGGGAAGGCCCTTCTCCGGGACACGGTTTTTCATGAAACAGGGCCGGAGAATGGCCGGAAAGCCGCTTGTTATGCGTTAATTGGCGGGGGGAGGGGTAAAGACGCGGGAACCCAGGTCCTTGTCCAGGAGGAGCATTCCCTGGCCTTCTCCCTTGATCAGGCGGAGCTTGCTGATGATGTCCTTGACGGTTTCCTCTTCCTCCACCTGCTCGCTGACGAACCAATGCAGGAAAATGTCCGTGGCGAAGTCCTTTTCCTCCTTGGCTAGGCGCACCAGCTCATTGATGCGGCGGGTAACTTCCTGCTCATGCGCAAGCGTGGCTTCGAACACTTCCAGTACATTGGCCCATTCTGCCGCGGGAGCGTCAATGGGAAGCATGACTACCTGGCCGCCGCGGGCCAGCAGAAAATCATAAAGCTTCAGGGCGTGGGCGGTTTCCTCCTGGTACTGGATGCGCATCCAGTGGGCGAACCCCGTGAGTCCGGCGTCCTGCATGTAGGCGGACATGCCGAGGTAAAGGTTGGCGGAATACATTTCCCATTTGATTTGCTCATTCAGAGCGGTTGCCATTGTTGTACTGATCATAGTAAAAATCCTGTTGATTTCCTTTTCCTTCTACAAAACAAAGCCCGCAGGATCAAGATAATCCTGCGGGCTGTATGACGGGAAATTCGGGAAAAATCCGCTAAATCAGGCTTCTACGGGAACGGCTTCCGGAGTTTTTTCCGCGGGGGCTTCTTCCGTTTCCAGGGATATGGTTACGGCTTCCTCCGCCTTTGCGGCAGATGCGTCCGCTGCGGTTTCCTGTCCGGAGACCGGAGTATCGGAGGGCTGTACGGCTTCTTCTTCCTGCGGAGAGGGCTGTGAAGCACCTTCCTTGGCACCAGCGGCCACCCTGTTCCTGCCTTTGGCGGGTTTCGCTTCCTTTTTAGGCTGGGACTGGGCCGGTGCGGGAGCCGTTTTCGGCTGGCTTACGGTGTTGTTGGAGAAAACCAGGATATAGCCTTGTTCGCAAAGCCATAGCAGGTCGCGGACCAGAAGCTGCTGCTTTTCCTTGGCCCGGGCGGTTTCCTCTTCCGTCACTCCTTCATGGTCCGGAATGGGAGAAAGCTCCCTGAGCATGACGTCCACTCCCTTGCCGGGATGTTCCTTTGCCCAGTTTACGATGGACATCAGGGAGTCGGAAAGAATAGTGCCTTCCGTCATGGCCTTGGGACGTGCCGGTCCCGTATAGTGGTTGCCCTGCCATTTGAAGATAGGCATGTGATGGCGGGCCAGCCCGTGGCAGAGGTTCGGAATCAGCATGCTGGGATGGCGCCGGGTGGTACTGGAAAGTTGGATCAGATGCGCCCACAGGCCGGGGGAAAGATGGGTCTTTTTCACCGCGCCGTTTACGAACACCTTGTCCGTAACGTCGTAGCATTCTTCAAAATGGTTGGCTTCAAAATCCTGTTCCACGGAGGCCGGAGTTTCCAGAAGGGTTTCCGGAGCTCCTTCCCGGAGGGGTTTCCAGGCCGTGCGTTTGGAAACGGAGGCCTGCCAGGCTTCCACGGTTTCTTCATTCTTGTCCGTGACGATCTTGGAACGGAAAACCTCGAAAGGCATGTCCGAAAACTTGGTGCGGTGTAGATTCATCAGGGCGGACTGGTAGCCGTGCCAGTTCACCGGGCCTATCAGTTCATTGTTCAGGGAACACTTGGCAATCGCCTTGAAATCTCCCTTGGGGGCTTCCACTTCCTGTTCCACGGACTCGTAATACCGGGGCAGCCATTCGGCGTTCCAAAGATGCTTGACGGCTTCCTGGCGGGAAATAAAGCAGGCTCCGTCGCCATGCTTGCAGTGGTACAGGTCCGGACCGTTCTCCTGCTTCATGAACACCAGGTCATAACGGTCGAACGCGCCCATGACCACCTTGGCCAGGTCCATCAGGGAAATGGTGCGGCGGTGCTTCTGCACCTCCTGGGAAAGCGCGGCCAGGCCGGAGTCCACGGGGCGCAGCTCCACGCGCAGCCCTTCCGCCGGTTCCGCCTGCGGCGCCCGCGCGGGACGTTCATAGCGGTCTCCGTCGCGGTGCCCGCGGAAAGGCCCGCGGCTGCGGTCGTCCCGGTTAAACCTTTTTTCTCCCTGTCCGTCAAAACGGCGCTCCCCTCTGGGGCGGCGGTCGTCACGGTTGTCGCGGCGCGGCCGGCGGTCACCCTGACGATCCCTGTCACGGTAGGCCGGCGAGGAACCGGAGTATTCCTTCCGGGCTCCGGCTCTTGCCCATGCCGGACCAAATTGGAAGTCGGCCAGGCCGGAAAGATCCGGCAGTTGCTGCTTGGAGTCTGTGGAGGGAGTTTCTTCGGTCATGATGTACGGGTTGTTTCAATAGCAACTAAATGAGGTATATGGCAATCATTTTACGTGCAAACGGCCCTAAAAACGTTCAAAATGTCATGAAATGCGGCGGGAAATGCTCGTCATCCGCCGCATTTCCTCATCCAACCTTCGTTAAAAAATTCTATTTTATGGATAAAATACGTCAACGACTTTCCGAACTCGGCTACTCCGTTTATGATGCTCCGGCCCCGGTAGGCTCCTACGTCCAATGCGTGCGCACGGGCAATCTGCTTCATCTTTCCGGCGGCATCTCCGTGAATGGAGAGGACAAATATTTTGGCAAGGTGGGGCAGGACCTCACGGTGGAGGAAGGGCAGGCCGCGGCGCGGGCAGCCATCCTCAACCGCCTGGCCGTCATCGTACAGGCGGTGGGTTCCCTGGAAAAGGTTTCCCGCATCGTGGCTGTCAACGGCTTTGTCAATGCAGGGCCGGAATTCTATGATCATCCCAAGGTGCTCAATGGCGCCTCCGACCTGCTGGTGGAAGCCTTCGGGGAAATCGGCCGCCACAGCCGAACCGCCGTCGGCGTGTCCGCCCTGCCGCTCAACGTAGCGGTGGAAATCAGCATGGTTGTGGAAGTCCGCGACTAGGCCATTGACGGGCCTGAAGGGATTCGGACTTGAATCCCCACGGCATTCCTGTAAAGTGCCGTCCGGTCAATGCCCTCGTGGCGGAATGGTAGACGCTGCAGACTTAAAATCTGTTGATCGCAAGATCGTACCGGTTCGAGTCCGGTCGGGGGTACTTCGCTAAACAGCAATAAATTACATAGATAAAAGGCTCGCTTCTGGCGGGCCTTTTTCGTCTCTCAGAATGCAGGTGGCACTGGTTTTTTGATAATTTGGTACAAGGAAGGCTGCTATCAAATGAGCGGCCTGTGGAATGGTGAGGGGCTGATACCTTGTTTCCGGGCAATCTCTTGTTCACATAATGCTTGTCTGTTGCCATTCTTCACATTATATCACTACTTTATGAAGTGGCTGCCGTTTTTTTTTCTGGGTTCCTGTATTGCTTTTGGTGAAGAGATCAGGGGAGTTGTGATTAATGTTATTGACGGTGATACCATTGTTGTTTTGGAGAAAACGCCGGAAGAAAAGATTGTTCATAAAGTTCGTCTTGAAGGAATCGACGCGCCGGAGAGGGGGCAGGACGGTTATGATGGAGCGAAACACTATTTGGAAAAGCTGATCTGGGGGGAGACTGTTACCGTGCGGTATATCGGGCGTGACAGGTATGGCCGCATTTTGGGATTGGTGGTGTATGGGACTGCTTCCGTGGATGAGGAAATGGTGCGAGAAGGATGGGCCTGGCGTTACAAGCATTCAACCAGCCGGAAACTTGCCTCCCATGAATCGGAAGCCAGAGCCGGCAAAAAAGGGTTGTGGTCGGAACCGAGTCCGATTCCGCCCTGGGAATGGAAAGCTGAGAAGAGAAAAGAGGATGGTACTAAAAAGAGAGATAAGTAAGATTTACTGCTGAATCGGCCAGACGAGAGAAATAAGAAGCCCCGGATAAAGGCTCGCTTTTGGCGGGCCTATTTTCATTTTCAGGAGTGAGGAATTGTTGGTCGTGCCTCTATTTTGGGGAAGCAAGGTTTTCCGAACCAATGGTGCAAGGCGCCCGTTTCAGTCAAGCGCAGGAATGCTTCATAAAAGACTGGCAGGTTGAGTGAGGGTGGTTTTCTCCCTCTGGAGATGATGGCGGAATTAGAGGTGTGCTTGAGGTGGTGTTCTGGAAGGTATTGATTCAAAAACGCCTGCTGGATAGCTTTTATAAATGAATTAGAAAAGAATATTTTTCCATATTTTTGAGAGAAGGAATAGTTACTGCGACTTTCAGCAGAAGCTTTCTGTTCTCAACGTGGCAGGCGGGATGATATTTCTCCTGATCACGTACAGATTTGGGAAGAAGTGGTATCGATTATTGCCGTTTTTACCCAGCGCATAAAGAATTATTGTCTTGGGCCGGGAAAAACGGGTAATGGCGGATACCTTTGCTTCGGAAGAGAAAACTTCCATAGGGAACCGCTTCGTCAGTTGTCTTGGACGCCGAGTCAACCGAGCATAGTTGGATATTTTCGACTGCCGGCTGTCCGGAGCCCCCCATTAAAACTGAAAATGAAAGCGTTTTACAACGCTTGCAACCAACAAAAATAATCATGGATAAAATTACCACTATTAACGGAATTCTCATGGCTACGCAGAATGATTTCAATGAGCATGTTGAGGATGCAACCGTTCACGTAACGGAAGAAGAACGTACGGCATGGAATGCCAAGGCGGACGCTTCCGCTTTAGCTTCTCATGAAGAGAATGCGGCCATTCATGTTTCCCGGGAGGAAAACGACACGCGTTACGGGCAGCTGAACGCGGAAAATACATGGACGCAGCCCCAGACTTGCAATGCAGTGGTTAATGCAAAGGGAGGCATATGTGTTCCGGTGCCTTCCAGCGCTCAAGAGGCTTTGAACTATGATAGCTGGTTATTCTTCAGGGCTGCGAATGAGTGGACTTTGGTATGTAATAGCGGTATAGCAGCCATACCCGCATGGTGCGAAATCATTCATCGGTGGCAGGCCGGCAATATAGGCTGCCGCACGGCCAATGCGTCCCTCCAGTACGGAGCTATTATCTCAGATAACTGGCACCATCTGGTCTTTACTTTCACGCCGGCGCCAGGCCTTTCATTACTTCTTGGAAAGACCCATGCGTGGCAATTTTCTGGATTTATTGGAGATTATGGCTCTATGGAAGAATGGGCTGGCGCCGTATCCTGGTACTTGAGCAATGCTGATCGCGTTTCCCTGATGCTTGGTTCAACTTCTCATGGATATGGTTCGGAAAATAATTCAAATTCAGAATGTTATAATCATTCTATACACTGGGCTACCAGTAATATGACTTCTTACAGATATCCGTACACGAATTCCATTAACAAGAATAATGCGAGAGACTCATTGCCTGCATACCAGATAACCACCTATGGGAAGGAATATCTGGGATCTTCCTCTTCATGTCTGGTACGGGGCACGCACTATGGAGCACCTGTTGATCAAATTGAGTATGTATGGGCACTGGTACCGTCCCTAAGCCGGATCGCCGTAGCGATGGCTCCTCGCAGCAGCCAGGATTACAGGGATACCATGAACAGGTGGGAGTTGTGGATTAACGGCAATTATGTAATGCCCATGACGGCGGAATTTTACGGTCTTGGACACACCTGTGCGATTAGCACGGCTGTCAAGGCTCACGAGGTAACGGCTACCCGGCAACTCGGACTCAGGATGTCCGGCATGCGGGTGGATAACCGCAATAAACTGGGAGGGAAATCGGCCATTGAAATTTTAAGCCAAGTGGTCATGTCCGGAGTGACTCCCAAGCCGATTCCTGTAGTGGAAGCCAGTACGCTGGATGTACCTGCTGCCGGAGGGGATGTGATATTGACCGTCTCTTCTGTTCTTGCAGAAGATATCTATATTCTTAATGACACCATGTGCGGACATGATCCTGCCGCTGTATGGTGCCGTCAATCCACGGAACAGGTGCCGGGAGGGAGTGGGGAGGTGACGTTGACGCTCGCAGCCAATGCGACCGGGGAAGGCCGGGAAGTATGGGCCTTCATCAGCCATCATTATGGGCAGGCTTCCGTCGTCAAGATCAACCAGACAGCTTGAGGGGACTGACCAAATCAGAAACAACGTTCTCCAGATCAATTCCCGGTAGAAGAAAAATTTCCGGCACCCTTTTGTTTTCCGTCCGTTGAAAGTTGTTTCCCCGGCCTCGCATGGCTTCCGTTGTGATCCATGCGGGGCCGTTTTTATGGAATTGACCCCGTCAGCATGTTGCCCTACGATTGTCTGCAATTCAAGGGAGCCTTGGAAATGTCGTTTCCGGGCTTCCCCGGATTTCCAACACCAATCCTCTATGATCAAAAAGAATATTTTCCCTGCATGGGGAATCGCCTGCCTCGTGCTGTCGGCATTCTCTCCCCTGATGGCGCGCGCCCTTGACTCCTATGATGCCGCTTTGGACAAGGTAAAGGCCATGCAAGCCAAAGCCGATCCGGTCAAACAGAAGAACCGGACAAAAAATCTTGTGAATCTGAAGCTGCGGCTGGAAGCCCTGAAAAAAGGGCAGGATGTCAATGCCGGAGACGATATGACCTGGTCCGCCCTCGCCTGGGCAGCTTATGTAGGCGACAAGGAGATTTTCGACTACCTGCTTTCCAAGGGGGCGAATCCCAGAAGGACGGACCAGTACGGCATATCCGTGTTCATGAGGGCGGCGGAAGGAGGCAATATGGACATCGTCAAGTACCTGGTGGAGGAATGCAAATGCGACCCAAATGAGAAGGACCGGGAATACGGAATTACCGTCCTGATGCGTGCAACTACCTGCAGGCGTCATGGAGTTGTCAATTATCTGCTTGAGAAAAAGGCCAGTGTCCGGTTCAGAGACAAGGGCGGCCGGAATGTGCTGGCCTATGCCGCCGAGGGCAGGAATATGGATGATATGGAAATGCTGGTGGCCAGGGGCGCGGATTTGAATGTTACGGATAAGGAAGGCCGCACCCTGCTGATGCAGGCTTCGGAAAAAGGAAATCTGGAGATGGTGCGGTACCTGGTCGGGAAAGGGGCAAAGGTGAAAGCCAGGACAAAGTACGGAAAGACGGCGCTCATTTTTGCCGCGGAAGGCGGTTATCTGGATGTCGTGGGTTATCTGGTGGATCAGGGAGCGGATATCAAGGCCAGGAATAAATGGGGAGACTCCGTCTTGGATATCAAGACGGTGGATCCGGCGGTCAAAACTTATCTGCGTTCCAGGCTGAAAGCAAAATAGAAATTACTGTCTGTAAAGATGATCAACAGATTGGAAAAACTGGGCAGGGGGCTGTGGAAGAGGAAGAGAAAAATCCTGATTTTGATGCTGAAGACTGGATTGGCGGCGGTGGTTGCCGTGGGTGTGCTGGTAGCCGTCTCCGAATGGTATGCGGATTCCGCTTCCCGGGGCCGTCTGTTCGACCATCCCCGTGATGTCCCCGTCAGGGCCGCAGCCCTGGTGCTGGGGTGTTCCCCTACCTTCATGGGCGGTCCCAACGGCTATTTTGACAACAGGATGGACACAGCGGCGGAACTTTGGAAGGAGGGGAAGGTGACTGCATTTGTCGTATCCGGAGACAATTCCTCCCATGACTATAATGAACCGGAAGCAATGAAACAGGCCCTGGTGGAACGGGGCGTTCCGGAAGACCGGATTGTCTGCGATTTTGCCGGATTGAGGACGCTGGATTCCGTGGTACGGATGAAGGAGGTGTTTGGCGCCTCTCAAATGATCGTCATTTCCCAGACCTTTCATAACAGGCGCGCCCTGGCGATTGCCCGGTACAATGGGATGGATGCCTATGCCGTGAATGCTCCGGACGTGCCCAACCGCCGTTCCCGGGTTAAAAGCTGGATCAGGGAACGCGGCGCCCGCATGTGGATGATGATGGATTTGTGGCTGTGGGGCAGGGAGCCTCGTTTTCTGGGAGATCCGGTCGCACTGCCGGAAGAGGATGGGGGAACTGTCCAAACGCCTCATAACTCTTGAAATGTCATGAGGCGTTTTTTGGGCAGTCCGTCAGACCGGCAGGAATGAACGGACCTTCTTTCAGCAGGAGTGATGTTTAATCAATAATCTCGGTTACGCGGGTCAGTCTGCCGCGGCCGCATGGAACGGTCCAGCGTTCCTGTGTGAACAATCCGTCATGTGCATGGAAAAGGAATATAAAGATTGGCAGCATCTGCGGGGAATGCTACCGTGCGCCCTATGAAGGAGGAAGATGATCTGGTTCGTGTAGCGCTGCCTCCGCGCTGGCTGGAGTGGGCCGTGGAAATCCAGTTTCTGGCCCAGGCGGGAATCACCTACACCAAAGACTCTTATGATCTGGAACGCTTCGAGCGACTGAGGGATATTGCTGCTGAAATCATGAGTGCCAGGTCCGGGCTGGATATGGATACGGTCCGCGGCCTGTTTTGCAATGAAACGGGATTTCAAACGCCCAAGATGGATACGCGGGCTGCCATTTTCAGGGACGGCAACATTCTTCTGGTCAGGGAAACGGAGTCCGGCCTGTGGTCCCTGCCGGGCGGCTGGGTGGATGTGAACCGGTCCGTGCGGGAAAATACGGCTAAGGAAGTGTGGGAGGAAGCGGGCCTGGAAGTGGAACCCGTCCGGCTGATAGCGCTTCATGACCGCAACAGGCATAATCCTCCCCCCTATGCCTACGGAGTCTGCAAAATCTTCGTTCTCTGTGAAGAACGGGGTGGAAGCTTCCGCTCCAATGTGGAAACGTCTGAAAGCCGCTGGTTCGGCAGGGAGGAACTGCCTCCCATGGCTCTGGAGAAAAATACGCCTGAACAGGTGCGGCTGTGCTTTGACGCCGCGGCGGATCCGCTCTGGAATCCTGTTTTTGATTAAAAGGGAAACGGCGGATTAGTACCGAACGGAAAATCCCGCTCAGGCCGTGGAGTGTGAACCTGCCTTGCTTTTTTCGGTATGGAACGCTGGGGCACCTGTGTTTGCGTGCAGGGGGCAATGTCGCCATTGGCGTTTCCTCTTGGGGAAAAGTTTGGAGACGGCAGGCTTCCGCGGCATGAATTCCAGTGTTCTCCCTCGAAGCCTTTCTGTGCCGTTTTACAACAGATGAGGATCAGTTTTTCCTTTCATGCGGAAGGAGGGGGGAATGGTATGGATGGTGAGAGAATGGTGGGGCCGATGTTTTTTTCACGTTCGGAGCCACAGTCCCGCTTCATCGGAACGCAGAAGAATTCCTCTTGAACGTGACACATTGGATGTAATTGTTGCGGAAAAGTATCAAAATCATGATAAAGCGTTCATTTCCATTGTTTTTATCGTTCAAATTGAAAGGTACTCAGTTAGGGACAAGGATGGATCGGAACCTTTTCATAGATAAACGGAGATAAATATGGATAAAATTACTACCATCAACGGAGTTCTCATGGCGACTCAGAATGATTTTACCGAGCACGTCGAGAATGCGAATATTCATATCATGGAAGAAGAGCGGACGGCATGGAATGCTAAAGCTGACGCCCATGAATTGGGCTCTAAACTGGATACCGATGTCTTCACTGCCCATGAATCCAATGCGGTGAAGCATGTTTCAACAGAAGAGAGAGAAAAATGGAACAGGGCGCCGGAAACCGACGCAGCCGGGAATATGGCTCTTGCCGGGAATCTGACCGCTGCGGGAGGTTCGTTTACGGAATCCGTCCATGCCGGCGCAGGAATAAACATTCCTGTCAGTCCTGTAGCCGATACGGATGCGGCCCGCAAACTGGATTTGTCCCGTCCCCTGTTTTTGCCGGATGGCAATAATAAGGATACCCTGGGCTGGAACCTGTTTGTCCGGAACGGACGCCCGACCACCTATTTCGGGCATTTGGTGAATTTGGATGACCCTGTGCTGATTCTACAGAACTGTGTTCAACAGGGAGACAATTTTGCGGGACACCTTCGGGGAGAGTATACCTACACCCTGGATTTGTGCGGTTACAGGATTGACCATCCCGACGGCTCCAGCCGCAATACGAGACCCGAGGGGGTGCATTGCCAGTGGGGAAGGCTGTATAACGCGAATCCCGTGTCTGCCACAGCCAGGCCGGCCAACAGGTACGATACCGCTCTTGCGATAGCTGACAGCTGGAGGGATTACACAGGGGGAAGCCCGATGGTGTGGCCGATTTCCACCGGCGGGGACGGCAAGCAGAGGTTCGGGTTCGTGGCCGGATTCCGGAATAACCTGCTCAACGGGCGCAACCTTGATTATTTGTTCGCTGTTCTGCCCTCAGACTGGGTGAGGCTTATCCTGTATTCTCCCGGTTATGTAGATAATCAGGGTGATCTGGCTAACAAGCAGTGGCATAATAATATCTATTTATTTGCCCAGGACTGCCGGGGTGAGAGTTATTATATTGGCTATGCCATTGATGCCGGCTGGTCGGATTACGCACTTGCCATGAGCAACCACGGGAGGGACGGCGTGTTGAAAATGACGATATACTCCGGAGACGTTTACGGATTGAGGAACCGGTCCGTCTGCATCCATGAGGGATCAAATATCAGGACGACGGGACGTTATCCCATCAGCCAGAGTCTGTTCAAGCCGGATCGTACGGCACAAGTACTGTCCATATCCATTTCTTTGGAAGATACTTCCTATGAAGTAGTGGACAAGCCGGAGTGGATTGCCGTGTCTGCCGCGGATGGCGGTACTTTGGAATTGGCCTTGACGGCTAATGAGACGGGAGCGGAACGCCTTGGCCTGACTGATCTCAGGATGAGCAATGGAGTAACCTATTCCATTGTGATTTACCAACAGGCCTGACAGATGAGGTCGCCAATACGGATGGGATATTTCCGTATTCATGATTAAGGGGGCATTGATCACAGATGCCATGATATCGCAGCCCATCCCGGACGTAGGAAATGCGTCCGGGATGGGCTCCCCTTTTCTGGAATGAAGGAATGGTAGGTCGGGATGTTCCATTTGAGATGATTGTGAAGAAGATTTGAAAGCTTGTGATGAAGTGTCATGAGAGCTGCCGCTTCATCCGGTAATTCCAATAATATGTGGCCGTCTCAGATCATGGAGGGCTTATCTGCCCATGCCGGGGTGCTTCTCTGTCCATGAAAAACCAGGTTCCGTTTTCCTGTTTTTCAGTTTTTACAGTAGTTGCCTTTTTCAAGCGGCTGAAAGCGGATATTCCGGAGGGAATATGGAATTGTGCCAAGGTTGGACGGTTTCCGCTTCTTCGGATTTTCTTTCTTTCCTACGTGAAGAAATATTTGTTATATATAGATATAACTATTTTTAAATAAAT
>CECB01004488.1_pt1 | contig 48062 bp, 52 predicted proteins | sample 554791 | NCBI WGS metagenome assembly CECB01 (sample SAMEA3182072, study PRJEB8094) | gut metagenome | biome: human; feature: gut; material: Stool; isolation source: human stools | place: Canada | collected 2012-01-30
GCAGTGAGAGCAGAGATAGCGCTGATGTCCGGCGGTGCTTTTGCCGTTACGCACCACCCCGTCAGTAGCTGAACAGGAGGGACAGCTGATAGAAACAGAAGCCACTGGAGCACCTCAAAAACACCATCATACACTAAATCAGTAAGTTGGCAGCATCACCTCCCTGTTTAAAATCATAATTTGGTTGTTCTGTTCTTGAGTTATTAAGTAGAGTTCTTATCAGTGTTTGCCAAGCATGATTGATAAATTTATTTTCTGATTCTTTAAAATATCGTCTGATTAAAGCACATAAATCTTCGACACTTTTCTGACGAGCGCTAGCTGCCCAACGGCCCCCTTCGGTTTGCACCATTGAACGTTGTACACTGTCTCCTAACTGAGCGATAAATTTCTGTTCATCGTCAAGTTGCATGTTTTCATTTATGATTAATTCATACAAAGCAAGAAAAACAGCTTGATAGTAACGAGGACATTCTTGAGATGAAGATGCATTGCCCAGAATGTGTGATCTAAAGTTCAAATTATTTGCATCAAATAATTTTTGAATCATCTCATAAACGAAGAGGTAATTATTGACAATTTTATCTGCACCATTTGTCTGAATGTAATTCTCTAATTGAGTTCGTGTATGGATTGCATGACTCGTCGAACCTTCACCGTAAAATGTATCGAGCGATGTTGATCCTGATGTTGGCTTATCATCTAAAAATATATAGCCCAAGATATTTGCAACTAACTCTTCATCGTCAGAGTCTCTAATGCTAGGCCTACTAATGATATGATTTCTAATATAGAAATGATTGTCTATATTTATTCCATAATCGAGTCCATCATTGCAAATTGATATGTTATGTATTTTATTCAGTCCCATTATATCGCTATGTGTAGTATCTCCTCTTATAATTGTCGATATTTTCCTTACTAACTCTGAAAAATTACTAACGCACCCCGCACTTCGTAGTTCTTGTTTTGATAAAATTTTACCATTGGAATTTATGCGTCGAAACACTTCGTCAATGTGGTCCTCTGTTGAAGAGTATTCAGATATAGCAAATCTATAGCGAGCAATTAATGTAGAACTTTCGCGGGATAGCACTGGCTCTTTTTGTTGAAGTTTACCACTGTCTTTTAGTTGTTTTGTTAATGCAATGGCATCTAAATTAAAGTATTTACCATTTAATGAAAATCGCTGCTCAATAAAACTCATTAAAGCTTCTAGTCTTTGCATTCCATCAAGGATTTCTCTTTTGTTGTCAATGGAAACAAACAATAGCAAAGGGATAGGGTATTGCTGAGTCATTGATGAAATCAGTGCTGTTTTCTCTTCGAGGGACCATACTAATTTTCTTTGGTATCTTCGATTTATAATTAATTTATCATCCAGATACCACTCGTATAATTCTTCTGCTGTCTTGGAGTCAATATCTAAGTTTTCATTAGCCATTAGATGTATCTCGAGTATTTAGTTAAGAAACTGATAGGTCAGTATTTGCATCAATGTTCATTGAATTTGTATCCGAAGTCAATCTGATGTAGGAACTTCAAAACTGCGCAAAACACGCAAATACGCACAAGAAAGTAGGGCTGCGCTTGGAATTCGGAAAATAAACCACATCAAAACTACTTTTTAGCCAAATAACGTTTGGGAATCACCAGAATGGTGGGACAACAGCGGTTTTAGTGCCCTAAATCGTACGTTTTCATCCAGTTGCCCCTCAAACCCCATGTTCAAGTCAGAATAGTGGACAGGCGGCCAAGAACTTCGTTCATGATAGTCTCCGGAACCCGTTCGAGTCGTTTTCCGCCCCGTGCTTTCATATCAATTGTCCGGGGTTGATCGCAACGTACAACACCTGTGGTACGTATGCCAACACCATCCAACGACACCGCAAAGCCGGCAGTGCGGGCAAAATTGCCTCCGCTGGTTACGGGCACAACAACAGGCAGGCGGGTCACGCGATTAAAGGCCGCCGGTGTGACAATCAGCACCGGCCGCGTTCCCTGCTGCTCATGACCTGCGGTAGGATCAAGCGAGACAAGCCAGATTTCCCCTCTTTCCATGTCAGATTTCCTCCTGACCAGTCGCCGGTGCATCCAGCCATTCTCGTTCTTCAGCTGATATTTCAGCATTCGGATCACACTGTGCCAGTAGCTCAGCCAGTGAATATTGCGGGCGTCTGTACGGCTCAACAATCAGCCGGCCATTATCAATGACCATGCCAACTTCATTATCTGTGCCCAGAGACAGCGCATTCAGCAGTGCCGGTGGGACGGTCAGCATAACTGAGCCGCCAACCCTCTTCAGTCGGGTGGTATGCATTCTTCACCTCCATAAAAGTTATATTTAAATATAACATCCACTAAAAAAACACACCAGGCTTTAACGCACAATGTTTAATAAAAATATAACTTTCAACCAAACAGTAAACCCAGCGTGGTTGCTTCCATATGCAGCAATACCGGCAGCAGCAGGCCACCACTTCTGATCCTGGCCACTGATGTAATCAACCCCACCAGGAACAGTTCTGCCAGTGTCAGCAGGTTCTGATACTGGCTGTGCGCGGCGACGAACAACAACGACGTTATCAGCGCCCCCAGCCACATCGTCCAGCAGTACCGTGAACGGAAGACGTTCAGCATAATCCCCCGGAACAGCGTTTCCTCATTCAACGGGGCAAGGATAAAGATGGTCAGCAACGTCAGGATCACGTCAGGTATGGACTTATCGGCAAAAAGTTTCGTCATAAATGGCTCAGCAGGCAGAGCCAGCGCCTTACCGAGCAGAAATACACCGACATACACCACGGCCATCGCACCGACCAGCCACGGTACGCCAACGTTGCGCAGCTGACCAACGACCGGTAGCGGAGCTATCCAACGGCGGTATACCAGGAAAACACACAGCAGGTACATCAGAACAGTACCATGACTGAAGAACAAATAGTTTTTTCCTGATCCATAAAGCAGAACGGCCTGCTCCATGACAAATCTGGCTCCCCAACTAATGCCCCATGCAGCCAGCATAACCAGCATAAACTGCAGATATTGATTACGTGTTTGAATCATTGCATCGCCTGTAAATTTTTAACTTGTCCTATTTTTGTCATTACCACGTATATACACATGTATAACAATTCAGATATCGTTACCAGGATATGCCGCATCAGCGGCATGGAAGGCGGCACTCTGTTGTTTCATATGATACAGGAGTAAAACCGCCGAAGCCCGGCGTAAGCCGGTACTGATTGATAGATTTCACCTTACCCATCCCCAGCCCTGCCAGACCATACCCGCTTTCAGCCATGAGAGAGCTTCTGTGCGCGGTCGGAGTGGTCCCGACGAGGGTTTACCCGAAGTCGGGGCGTATCTCCGCGTTAGCGGGCCGTGAGGGCCGCTTACGAGCGTGTACTGAGAACTTCCAGCGAGAAGACTGACAGCGATGAAGATGTAGTTACAACATTCATAATTAAAAGCGACTCTGTTCCGGCCCGAAGGGCCGGGGCGGGGCCGCTTTTCAGTTATGAGGGAGGGGCTTTGTGGTTTCAGTTCTGCGCTGGTTCGGGGTTTTTCTGGAGGTTGGTTTTGTGTGTTGTAACTAAAGTGGCTCCGGTTGGGGCCCGCCGTTTACGGTGGGAGGTGCATATCTGTCTGTCCATAGGACAAGCAGTGAATAGGTTTTCTTTTTAAATGAATGTAATTAAGTAGTTTAAAGGAGATATAAACAGGTGTTTAAAAGATACATTGCACCCTGTAGGGCTGACGGCTGGCGCTTTATGACATTAACGATTGTAACCTTATGGGGAAGTCCCTTGCAGTTTAATGTGGATAAGCAAAATTACCCGTCTGTGAGGCGTGTTTTGTATCAAAAACAAGGGGGACCGGATGCACCTGAAGGTGGATGATGAGGTTGTTTTTTTGTATGTGGTGCTGATTTTTTGTGCACTGGCGGGCTTCAGGCGTGCGAATGCCTCCGGCGCGTGCCGAATTATTCAGAGGAGGTCACTTTCAGGGGGAAGCTGTGGCCAGGCGGCTGTAATTGCGGTTACGTGACAGAATCATGCGCTCCTTCACACGACGCTCCACTTCGCGTTTTACCGCCTCACGATTGGCAGTGAAGCGCCCTTCCGAGATTTCACGCGTCAGCTGTCGTTTCACCAGGGTGACGATATCCTGACGTTTCCTGTTCGCATCACGACGCGCACGGGCACGCTTTATTCCCCGGGACTTAAGCTCTGTTTGGTAACTGCGGAAACGCTCACGCACAAAACGCCAGGCTTTCGCTATCAGTTCATCCATACCCAGGGTATCCAGCCCCTGCTTTTTGCGCTGTTTGTTTTCCCATACCACACGGCTGCGGCGCGCAGCTGCCACTGCATCCTCAGACACATCAAGGGCGGCAAACAGCGCCAGTGTGAACGTGATATCGGTCGGAATGTAGCACCCGATAAGCGGGTCATATTCCGTCTGGTAAGTAATCAGTCCCAGCTCTGACAGGAACGTCAGGGCCCGGGTGGCCCGGGTGATGGAGAGTTTTCCTGCACCGGACTCTGTCGCCAGTCCGCACTCAATGGCCAGCGTGGTGATGGAACACTGGACGCGGTTGGCCAGCGGGTCATAATGGAAACACAGCCCCTGCAGCAGCGCATCAATAGCCCGTCGACGCAGCACCGGTGGCATGCGTCGACGCAGACCACGCGAACGGGCATGCGCCACATGAATAGCGAAATCAAAACGGGAGCTGAAGCCCACCGCTTTTTCCATCAGTTTTTCGCAGAACTTCAACGTTCCGGCACCTTCACGGGGTGTGAACACCGGATTCGGGTTCTTTACCTGGCGGTAATACGTTTGGTGAAGATCAGTCACACCATCCTGCACTTATGTTGCACAGAAGGAGTGAGCACAGAAAGAAGTCTTGAACTTTTCCGGTCATATAACTATACTCCCCGCATAGAGCAACAGCTTCTATGCAGTTTCTTGTTAGCCCCGGTAATCTTCTCTTAGTCGCCAAACCTGGTGAAGATTATCGGGGTTTTTGCTTTTCTGGCTCCTGTAGATCCACATCAGAACCAGTTCCCTGCCACCTTACGGCGTGGCCAGCCACAAAATTCCTTAAACGATCAGTAATCTAGCACTAATCTTCTGAACACTCAGAATGTAAGCCCATCATCACATGCATCGTTTTTGCGCTTCACTTTTTATCAGTGCGGTCAGAACTTCAGCCTGGGTCAGGCCATCTTCATTACACATTTGCATGAGCATGGCCTTATACTTTGGTTCGAGAAATACTTTTACTTCCTTGAACGAAGCTCTTTTACGGGCCACTGATAATCTTTGTTTCTCTGCATCAGAAAGCGGATTCCCCTTTCTGTATGCTCGTTTTGCGCCAGATGAGGAAGTCACTGTATTTTCTGTCTGCGACATCTCGCCTCCTCAATACTTAAACAGGGATCGTTTCGCAGAGAATACTACAGTTTTTTGAAATCAGCGACTTGAAAGTTGTGACGATGATCTGTGTTGGCGCACAAATCATGTCTGATTACGACCGTTTAATGTAATTTTGATAATAAAATGACTGAAAAGTAGGAAATGCTTTAACCAGGGTACCGGCCCCGGGCGGGACCGGCAGTTTCTAGCATTTCGGGTGTCTGCCCCTGAAATACCTCACACTTCCGGAAAGCGGGGACTTCCGTCCCCGCCCGGCAGCTTACTTCCGTGCTTCAGGCCAGAGTTACCTGCACCACTGTATTTCCCCTGTGAATATTCAGTTCACATAACTGTTCCCTGAATATCAGTGAAAAACACAACACCGTGGCGCACACGGCAAGCAACCCGATAAGGGTATATTTCGTCATAAACTTTGACATCTTTGCAAAGAAGAGGCTACAATCAGTAGTGCTAAAGTGCATCATGCAGACCTCACGAGTTAATGGATTAACGAGTGGGGTCTTCGCATTTCTGAAACCTGCGTCTTATTCAGCCATTCTTCGGTCATCTGCAGCAGTTTTCTTGCATCGTGACTTCTGAGCAACGGAATGCCAGCCTGCCTCAGAACCTCTTCCAGAAGAGTATCCCAGCATCTGCGTTCCGAACGTAAATGACTGTCATCAGCCAGCTATACTGCTGCAACAATACTGAACGAACGCCGTTCAACGATAACCACATCGACATGCACTGAGATACCATCCTGAATAACAGCCACCACTGGCGCGATCAGATATTAGTTGTCTGGAGATTCAGGGGACAACCTAACTTGAGCCCGCTATAGCGCGAAGCCGAAAATTATTGTTCGTATGCTCCCGCTGGTCCAGAATGGGAATTTCCTCTGGCTGATGTTGAACTGTCATGGAGAATTGAAACTTGTTTAAGACTTTGGCAGCCTACTGTTTTTAATACACCCAATAAGGTATGAAGATGAAACTAGGGAAGTTAATACCGCCATGAAAAGATAAATAATACCCGTGGAATATATTTCCTCATGTTACTCTCCATATCAAATAAATGGCACCTGTATTTCAGACATCCTGAATATTACAGCACACATTGAACAACACCTTATTTTGTGAAATTAATCACAAAATATAAAATCTCGACTTAATACGGAAAAAAATCTGTGCTACTCAGAACTGTCCGGTCATACTTCCCGACCGGATATTAAAAAAAGCAAATCTCATAAACTTCTTTCAGCCTTCTGACTCCTGGAGTAATGAAGGCTGCTTTTTTCGTTACCCCCTTCCCCGGCAACGCCGGTGGCAGTGTGCAGCCCTTTTTCGGGCAAACTGCTGCCAGTCTGTCCGGGGCGCAACACCGGCAGCCCGTCGCCATGCTTCTGCCGCTTCCATCCTGCGTCCACTGACCTCCAGAATAACGGCCCGGCTTCCGGCACGCTGCCAGCACCAGACCTGACCGTTCCGTGAACTGTTTCTGAATCCATTCATATTTCTGTCCCCCTTTAGTTGTCAGTATTATTGTGATAAATAGCTCAGTGGAATGGCTTTCTTTCGGGTACGGAAGTTATTTCCTTTTAAGCCTTATTTCCCTGCCTCCCCTCCCTGAGGGAGGCTTTTTTTATTTCTCATCAAGCACGGCCTGAAGTTCTGCCTTTATCCGGTTCTGGCGGCGGATTTTATCCAGACGCGCTGCCGCATACGCTTCCTCCTCCTGAGAAATATGCTCCGTCACATACCCTTCCGTATCATACCGGCAGGCACCGGCTTTCATGGCACACAGATAGCTTTCTGAACGGGTGATGGCCTTCAGCGCCCTGCGCAGTTTTTTATGCGAGAGCGGGATATTCCGCTGCGCCACGTCTTCCAGTAACACGTCCCGGATACCGCAGGCCAGAAGCCGGGGCGTGTCACCGTCAAATAATCCCGGCCACCAGGGCTTCAGGGTGTTCACAGCCTCATCCAGTGTGGGCAGGTTCAGATAAATGGACAGCGCCTGTCTGGCCTGCGCTTTTTTTGCCGCCAGCTCTGCTTCCCGGGCTGCTTTCTCGGCCAGCTTCTGCTTTTTCACCTTCCACTTTGGTGGCGTGGTGACATTGATGATGGTTTTCCGGCTGCGGACAGGCGTCTCCCCTTCCGTTTTCCGCTTCAGTGTCAGTACCGGTCGCTTCTGCTCTGTCATGCTGTGTTCTGCCTCTGACGAATCATCCTCTTGCGGCCAAAGATACCACACCCGTCACAGCGCCAGAACGCCCAGCACAGCCAGATGACAGGCGTAGAATACCGGGAAAAAATCCCCGGGCCAGAAACGGGGTAATGATTTTCCTGCACACGACACCAGACCAACGGTCAGCACCGTCATCACAAGACCGGCCACCGCCGCTGCATCACTGGTGGCAAGGTTAAGCGCCGGAATAACAGCCAGCAGGCAGGCGACCAGCGCCAGACGTTCCGCTCTGTCTTCCGCCCGGTACAGCCGGTGGCTGACTGCCAGCATCAGCAGCCCGGCAATGCCGTAACTGGTGCCGGACAAAGGCCCCCACAGGGCCATCAGAAGAATGGCCGCTGCTGTACGCCACCCACTGCGCGTTTCACACCACGTCAGCACCTGTGCCGCCACTGCAAAGGCAAACAGGATATTCCCCTCATACCAGGGAAAGCCGGCCAGATAATATGCGAACTGGGCAATAATTCCCCATCCCCACAGCCGGTTAATGGCCGGTTGCCGGATATGCGCATGACGGGACAGATTCAGCCCCCACACCAGGGCAAACAGCGGAAAGGCTCCTCGCCCGGCCAGAAACATCCATTCCTGCTTCAGCTGGAATATCAGATTGATGTGGTCCAGTACCATCAGCACCAGTGCCACCGTTTTGATGATATCCCGCTGTCCGGGTGACCAGACCAGAAATGACTGCAACCAGGTATCGGTCCGTGCAGCCAGTGAATCGTTACGTGTCGTGTTCGTGTTATCCGTTGTCATCAGTGTTTGTCTTCCTGTATCAGTCTCCGCCCAGGGTTTTCTCTTTCTGCAGGTCACGAACCATATCCCGCTCCATCTGCTGCAGACGCTCCTGCAGCAGATTTTCCCGGGCAACCTCCCGGACCGCTTCCCGTTCCCGTTGTGATTCACGCAGCACACTCTCCGGCAGTGCGGTTTCCCGTTCAGAACTGGCAGTCCGGTCACGTTCCTGCCCGGCAATATCCCTGACAGCCAGCTCTGTTTTGCCGTCCGGCAGGTCAGGTTTGTTCTCTGCCATTTTACGGACAATTTCATCTGCGCGACGTTCCGTTTCACGGCGGATGGCCTCTTCAGCCTGCCGCTGTGCCAGCACCTCTGCCGTGACCGGTTCGCCATTTCCGGCCCCCGGCTGGACGCTGCTGTCCGGGATATCCCCCCACACGCGACCACCGGTGATGGCACCGGGATTCCACGGACGACCTTCACCGGCAATTCTTACCACCACACCGCTGTCGGGATTATCACGGGCAATCCGGACACCATCCTGCATATTATCAGCCAGCAGGCTCTCTCCGTTACGGCTGCCCTGCAGGGCCACGAACTGCGCATCCCCGCGGCCTTTCACCCGTCCTTCACCGCTGAATCCCCGCAGCCCGTTTCCGTCATCCGTGGTCAGTGGGTTCAGCCAGATACCGGCGGACCTGCCGTTACGGTCAAACGCCGGCAGTGCCACATACGGCTGCGGATATTTACGTCCCGGTGCAATAAACCGTGCAGGGCTGTCTCCCCCGGCCAGCCCCGCCTGACGGAGAACGGCACGGCCTGCCGCCACGTCCCGCAGTTCCCGTGCCGTACTGAACAGCCGCTGCGCATTCATGACCTCCCGGTCCGGTTTCGGCTCAAACACATCGTGGGCTGTTCCTTTCTGTACGGCATTGTTAATGGCATCCGTCCAGCCCTGACGGTTATCGGTGTACACCTGCACATGCTGCTTCATACGCGACAGGGCCACGTAGGCTGACTCAAAGCCTGCCATCAGTTTCCGGTTACCTTCCGTGCCTTCAAGCGCAATGGCAAAGGTTTCACTTGTCCCCTGCGCACCGTGGGCGGTGATGGCATAGGCCAGGTCAATATGTTGCTCTGCCCGCTCCTGACCGGGGCGAATCACCCGGGTCTGCTGTCCGTCCGACAGCGTGACACTGTCACCGGAAACCGCTGTCACCGTCCAGACGCTGTTGGCCACATAACCGCGCTCCCGGTCACTCTTCGTGAAGCGCATCCGGTCACCGGTTCCCACCCGGATTTTGTCTGGTGTGTACAGTGTGACACCTTCAGCCACCGCCTCCCGGGGCGAAATCAGCCGCGTGTTACCTTCCGCATCCTCCAGGGTTATCAGCCCGTCATCCTTGCTGATACCGGCAATCCGGTGATACACACTATCCACCAGGGCAAGGGCATCCGGGTTATTCTCCCAGGTGGAGAGACGACGCAGTTCTCCGTCACGTATATTCGCTGTGTTCAGGACAGGCACCATGACCTGCTCTTTGCCCAGCTCACCGGCCTTTTCCCGTGCATCATGAATCATGCTGTTCAGTACGCGCCGGTCCTCATTCAGGTGCGTGACAATCAGCGTCTGCTCCCGTGCTTCCGGTGTCCTGCCGGTATAGTCGCGGACAATGGCCTCATACAGTGTCATGGGGATATCCGGGAAAGCCTCGCCTTTCAGCATCGCCTTCTGCTGCGCTTCTGCCAGTTTCGCTTCCTGGCTGTGACTGAACTCCGTCACGGAGTGCTCCGGTGCCCATGCGCCCTCCTGACGGGGAACCTGAGACGGTTTCACACTCTCAAGCCCGGACAGTGCCCTTTCCACATCCCGGTTAATCAGGCTGTATACCGCCTCCCGCAGTTCCGGCGTCTGACGCACAATCTCCTTCATGATGACCACATCGGCAGCACTGCGCGTCTGCTGCAGACGGAAAGGCTGACCGGGCGCGATGGCCTGCAGCTGGTCCGTGTCACCACTGGCCACGGCACGACCGCCACCGGCCGCAATCAGGGCGTATGCCCGTGCCATATCGGTATTGCCCACCATTGAGCTCTCATCGAGCAGGAACAGCGTGTTGCTGAAATCCGGCGTTTCTCCGCTGCGCTGCTGCAGCTGCGTGTCATGCAGAAAGGACGCCAGCGTCTGTGCATCCACGCCGGCGCTGCGCATCTCACCGACCGCACGGTGCGTGGGCCCCAGCCCCACAACTCGGGGACGCTCACTCGCCGGCAGCATGTTCACGGCTGACATCACCGCCCGGAACTGTGTGGTCTTACCCACACCGGCATAACCCTGTACCACCGTGAAACGGTCGGACGTTTCCAGTATCATACGGGTGGCGGCACGCTGTCCCGACGTTAACGTCTCCATGAGTTCGCCGGGTACTCTCTCCATCAACGGCGTGACCGCCTCCTTACCTTCGAGAATATGGCGAAGAATACTTTTTTCTGCCTCATACGACGCACGGGAAACCAGCAGACCTGTGCCATAGCCTTTTGCCACATCCACATACAGTAAGTCACCGCGTTTTATCTGCGCATTGATTTCCCCTCCCAGTTCAGTAAAACCGGTTCCTTCTGCAGCAAACGACTTCGCCTCTGTCAGCAGGTCCACCATGCTGAAGGCCAGGTTTTTACTTTCCAGCACAGGAAGGGCCAGATGAATGGCCTGCTGTGCCGGCGTGTGAAGCCCGGCTTTCTGCAGACTGATAGCGGTTTCCAGCAATGTCTCACCGGCACGCGCCTTTATCTGATCAGAAACCACCGTAAAGGAGGGATGGCGGGCAAGTTTTTCCGCAGTACGGGGTTCATCCAGCGAGGAATACAGCCGGACATCACGACCACTGCGGGCCAGACCGTTCAGGGTCGCGTTGTCCATCGCCATCTGTGTGACGGAGGCAAAAACCGTCGCACTGTCGCTGACGGAATGCCCGGGCGTTTCCACCCAGCCGTTCTCCAGCTTCAGTGCCGTGAATGGTGAATCAGCCACAGGCAGGGTGGCCGGTTCAGCCCGCCCCGGCACAACAACCGTCATCGCATCTTCACTGACGGATGCCACCTGCAGGCGGTCACCGCCGGAGACGCGGAGTCCGGGAATTTTCCCTGTCACCCTCAGTCGCTCGCCGTCTGCCACCGGCATTTTTTCCGGCCGGAACAGCGACCAGCTGCTGTCCAGGGAGGAAATACGCACCACCTGCGTTTCGCCCTGCGCATCCCGCAGGGTCAGGCTGTGACTCTGCGCTGTCACCCGGTCTATCACATAGCGGTCATGACTGCGTGTCTCCGGGTTCCACTGCTCCATCACCATCCCCGGTCGGTACATATCCCGCAGATAACGGCTCCGGCTGTCCAGCCAGACCGGTGACAGTGCAGTCATGGTCACCTCAGGGTGTCCGAGCACGCCCTGCGTTTTCAGCTCACTGCGAATGGCCTCTGTCAGTATGGCCTGTTCCCGTACCCCGCTGACCTGTGCCACGCTCTCTTCTCCGGCTTTCACGCTGGCCGCAAAATCTCCGGCCAGCCGGGCATAGCGGACATTACGGTCCGGTTCACTGATGATGGTGGCCGGTCGCTGTTCTCCCCCCTGCCAGCGATATGTGTTCACCCCGGCATCCTTCATGGCCATCAGTGCACTGCCTGTACCGGTTCGCTGCCCGCTGTCGGTTATCAGGACCTGTACGTTATGACGTGCGGCACCATCCAGCAGGGTTAACGTCTCTTTCAGGGAGAGTTTTTCGCCCTGGTCGACGATAACGGTACTGCCCGGCGGGAAGGCCATGCCTTCCAGCAACTGACGACGTCCGGTTATCAGTTCACCGGACAGCCGTTCATCCTGCTTCAGGTTCATCTGCGAGCGACGGTCAGCAGCGATAATCTGCACCTCCCGCCCCTGCTCCCGGGCCATCATGACCAGTTCAGCCACCCGCTCACGCTGCCCGGCTGCACCGCCCTGCCCGGACACAATGGCCAGCGACGGGCGATCCTGTGCCAGAACACTGACGGCATCGCTGTAACCGGCCGTCCGGGGGACACTTTTCTCCGGATGTACGGTCACCCGGTTCTGTTTCATGATGTCACGACTGAGTGCCCGGACTGACAGCTCATCGAGCACATGAATCCCGGACGTGAACAGCCCCTTCTCACGATCGAGGGGGATAAGCTGCTCACGGCTGATGGCCTCATCGATACCGGCGCGTGCCCGTTCAATCACACCATTTTCCGGCGGCAGTATGCCGACCGTCCTGGCCAGCACGTCCGTATACGTGAACTGCACTTTTCGTTCACTTAATCCGGCAATGGCCTGTGTCACCGCCTGCTGCACATCCGGCCCGTCCTGTGAAGCAGGCCCGGGCGCCTGCGTGCGGATCTCCGCACGCTGATCCGCCGCGTCACGATATGCCCGGATGTCGAACCCGGTTTCCTTCAGCGTCTGCATCCATTCAGCCATTCTGACTTCAGGATCGACGTGCTGTTTGGATTTACGCGTATCCAGTGCCGCCACATCCCGGGATTTCAGCGAGGCGTCTTCACCGACGGCCTCCCGGATAGCCTGTGAGCGTCCGGAGAAGGCTTCCACCGGTACGCCCGGCATCTCCCACATACCGTGCTTACCGACCACTTCGGTTTCATAACCCAGCGCCTCAACGCGCTGACGTAACTCACTCTGATATATTTTCCCGAACGCAATCCGGTTCGCGAGCACGTTCTCGGAAAATCCGGTTTTCCCCACTTTGTCACTGCTCAGTGTCTTCCATTCGCCGTTATGCTGCGTGACATTAGCCACCACCACATGCGTGTGTAACTGTGGGTCCTGATCGCGACTGGTGTCATGGTTAAACAGTGCCATCACCAGATTACCGGTCAGCACCGTTTCTGACTGTCCGTCCGTCATCACCCGTGTGGAAGCCAGCGCCTCCACCTGACGGACAGCAAAATCCACAGCCTGGTTATGTGCATCAATAAGACGTTTATCCCCCCCGAGCATGGCCATCATGGAGACACTTTTGGGGGCGGAGAAGGTCAGGTCGTAGCCGGGACGATGCTTATTACTGCCATCCTGCATGCGGCTTAAATCCGCCCCGTCCGGCAGCCTGCCCTCCAGAAGACGGGTAAAAACATCCTTATCGACGCTGCCCTGCAGCCCAAGCTGTTCAGCCCCCTGACCGGCCCAGCGTTCTCCCATGCTGCCCAGCACATAGTAATTATCCTTGTCGGTGTAATAGTTTCCGGCACTGCCTGCCGATTTAACAACGCTGAAACTCAACATCAGAAATCATCTCCCGGCTCAACATCCTCCCCGCGCTCCCGGTGCACATTAATGTTCACCTCTTCACGACGCTGCATCTGCTGCTGGATGTCCGGATGATTTTCCTGTTGCCATGCCTCATAAGCGGCCATATCCACCACTTCACCGGATTCACTGATCCCGGGTGGCAGTTGCTGTTCCATCTCTTCTTCCGGTTTCATTTTCAGCTCCTGCTCGATCCCCCCTGCCGGAACACTCACACCTGCATCTGACTTCTTATCATTGATGACAGAAGACACTGGCTGTTGTGGCTGTTGTGGCTGTTGTGGCTGTTGTGGCTGTTGTGGCTGTTGTGGCTGTTGTGGCTGTTGTGGCTGTTCAGCCTGAGTCACGCCTTCTCCGGAGGCAACCTCCGGTTCGAAGAGGCTGGCCATCTGGCGACCTTCTGCTTCCCTTGCAGCAAGTACGGCACTCAGACGGTTCTCCATTTCCGGGTTGATGTCACGCGGAATAAACTCCGGAGCGACCTTCGGTCGTGCCTGATATTTCAGGGAGAGTTTTACTGCCGGATACGGTCCGGGCAGAGTGACATAGCAGGTCAGATCCGGCAGAGACTGAATGTCGGAATAACTGACCAGTGTCTGACGCTCCATATCCTTACCGGTCGATACCCCGTCACGTACCGGGTCAGCACCGTAGGAATACTGCTCGCTGGCTTTCAGGTGCTCTTTCTCACCAATCTCACCGGCAGCGAACTCTGCAATCTTATGGCTCGGGGAACGGAAAAAAGCACGGGTGTTCATGACGTCAAACAGCGTGGCCGCCGCTTTCTCACCGTAGATATCTTCCAGCTGGGCATAGGACTGGATACCAAACACATAACAGCCACCGAACTTACGGGCTTCCGGCAGGATCTCCACCAGGTCCGGCAGTTTGTGTAACGTGGGTAACTCATCACAGAAAAACCACACACGACGGTTACGGTTTTCTCCCATTGCCAGCAGACCACGAATGGCAATGGACAGCCACATGGAGATCACAGGCTTCAGGGAGGCATGGGTGTCGGCGTTCGACGAAATAAACAGCCAGCCGTTTTTCTGATCTTCCCGGACACCACGCATCCAGTCACGGATGGTGAAGGGCTCACCGTTATGCTCAATCCCCTGCAGGTAACGGATGGCTTTCACGTAGTTGGTCAGCACAGCACGGATGGAAATCGCCGTTTTCTCAATTTTCTCTTCCACCAGGTTGGCCGCCGGTGAATTACGCAGGAAGGTACGCAGTTTTTCAATTTTGATGGAAAGCAGTGTGTCCACCAGTTTGCTGTAGCTGCGGTTGGGGTCATTACGCATCAGGTACGCCGCTTCCGCAAAAATGGTACGTCCTGAACCCTGCCAGAACGGGTCCTCTTTTGTACCCATAGGGATCAGAGTATTTGCGGTATTATCAAAATCCGGCTGTGTCAGGCACTCCTTCCACAAATCCCATGCGGCACAGCGGGCATCCAGCGGATTCAGGATTTTATCGATGGAGGGATCATAGTAACTTTTAACAAATTCCCCTGAACGGTCATAAATCACCACCATATCACCGCGCTGACGGGCATAGTTGGCCAGACGACGGATAACCTCCGACTTACCGGCCCCGACCGTGCCGTGCAGACAGAAGTTCTGGATTTCGGAATCCCGGATAATCGGCAGGTCGCCAATCCGGATATCGGAGTCCTTGCCGTCTTTTTTCAGCATCCGGGCAACGTCTTTCGGATTGTCTGTCAGCTGACGACCACCTGTGACTTCATTTTCGCTCTGTTGTTTACCCTGACGCCCCAGAATCCAGGAGACAACAAAGAAGGTGATCAGGCAAATAACCAGGGCCACGACAGACGCCAGAACGAATGCGGACCATAGCTGCTCACCGCACCAGATCATATATTTATCATGCAGTACCTGGGCAGCGTTCATCCGGAAGGTTTTGCCGTAATACTGAATCTCATATACTGGCTGGGACTTGATTAAATCCCGCATGCCTTCCAGCGTGGTACACCACCAGTAAATACAGCCGTTCACAAACGTCTGCCAGCTTATTTTTACCCATAAAATCAGACCAACGAGTATCCAGAAAAAAATAAACAGGCAGTAAAGCATGATATTGGCGATCTGGCTGAACATGCGGATACGCATGGACGCAATCTGACCGCCCTGGGTCATATCCTTTGCGTTAAAACTCATGATGAAACTCCGGGAAAATCTGGAACAGGGCAGAAAAGGATGATGTGGGAAACAGACCAGGTGTACCCTGTATGCCGGTGGTGATACCCGCCTGCAGCCCTGCCGGAAGAGACCTTCTCTGTAACAATGTCAGTCAGGCGCAATACTTCAGACCAGTCACTCCCGTGCGGAAACTGGATCTGAATAAAAAGGCGTACCCGTTCACGGTGATCCAGAACTGTGTCCGGTTCATAAAAACGGCCACTGTCAGGAGAAACACGGGACGTTTTATTGATGAGATCATACTTATCGGCAGGAGACTGCGATGACAGAGACCAGGTAATATTTTCGCCCTGATGACCATCAATACGACTGCTCCCCGGCGTCCATGCAATTTCCTGCGCACTCGCCACGATGATCTCCCTGGAGACTTCTGCCAGCTTTCTGGGTGTACAGAGTACCGGTGCCAGCACACACAGGGACAACAAATTACAGCTGACCGCCTCCGGTTTAAGCAAATTGCTCCCGGATTTTTCAGGAAAAGATATTTTTCCCAGTATTTCAGTTAATTTCTTATGCCTGAGAGAATTAATAAAGTACATGATAAGCATCATGAGAAACAATATAACAATAAGCCCTCCGATAACCACTAAAAGGTCAGTATCAATATTATTGCTGTACAGATAGTCTTTAGTGGTCACTGTATTATCCTGTATCACCGGGGGGTATTCAGTTACAGGCTTCTCAGTAAATTGATTATTCTCACCAACATATTCAGCGATATTGTCTGATGTCATAATGACTTTCTCCGGAAGATCCCGGCTTCGCCGGCAACACTTCACGGTCGCACAAAGAATTTGCACAACCGCTCAGTGTTTTCATATTTATTTCGGAAACGCCGGGGAGAAATAAAATTTATTTTATTTCTTTCCGGGGTTGGACAACGAGCAAAGCGAGGCGTCAGTCAGGAGGCCGGTCAGACCAGCCTCCGGAAGATAATCAGAGAATATTTGCGATTGATTTGGCCAGCTGGTCTTCGAGAACAGGCTTCGCCTCTTCAAATTTCAGGTTAACCTTGTTCGCATTTGAGACCACACGGGTCTGGTATTTATGCTGGTTACCCGTTTCAGTACTGGTCTGAATTTTCGCACCGGATGTGCCCTGACGCAGGGCGGCAACATTATCCGTTGTCACCGTTGCCTTAGTACGCTCTGCAATCTGCACATCCGTGATCATGGTATAGTTCACATCTTCCACCATCGCATCTGCAGCCATACCCACCAGACCAGCAGCAAGGCCCACACCGAGTGTGGCACCGGCAGAATTTGAGTTATAGCCGGTAATACCGGCACCTAACGCTGCACCAACAGCTGCGCCTTCATAACCACGGTTCAGCCATCCCTGAGACTCCCGCAGATCCATCTTATCAGCCTTCAGCACATTCGCCTGAATCCAGTAGTAGGCTTTATCCGGAGAAGTCACCACCTGATATCCTTTTGCTTTCACAGCATCAGCAATTTTGCCCTGCAGCCCACTCATGTCTTTATCAGACGTGTTTTTGATCTGCAGAAATACCGTGCGTTCGCTGTCGGGTTTAAGCCAGATGGTCTCACTCATCTGAGTCTTCACCTCAAGGTTACGCTTCTTGATTGCTGTGCTCATCGCACCACACCCTGAAAGGGCCAGAGTGGAACTGACCAGTGCAACCATCATTAATTTTTTTGTTTTCATCAAATTACCTTTTTTACAAACTACAGTTTTCTTATTGCCTGTCATAATAATCCTGCCAACGAGTCCCAAAAGTATTTCCCGCTGAGTCAAAGCCTCCATGCATAGGATATCCGGTTGAAGGGTTATAGTAGGTCGTTGGGGGCTGTTCAATGCCCCCGAAGTCTAACTTTTCACTCCCATCATATTGGTTTTTGAGTTGATTTTGACCCCATTTTTTTATGCTTATGCAACCACTAACTCGCCTTAATTCGTATAGTGTACCAATGATAAAAACCATCAGGCTTAATAACGGAGAGAGTAAGGAAGATACTGGCATCGTTATATACCAAACGCCTTTACTGAATTTAAACTCATCCGACACATTCCGTTTTTTTCGTATTTGAGAGAACAACCATATAAACAGTCCCTGCCATAGCACTATGAAGAACAGCATAAAAACTGTTTCGGCCTTCCCCCAACCAACCAGATAGCAGGCGATAAACTGTATCACCGTTACCAGAGCAATATGGGCTAGACATCTCATTATCATCTCCCAAACACAGCATTATTACTTATACTTATCCTGATACTCCTTTGCCCTTTTCATCAGTTCCTGTGGACTGTCAGCCCCGGGCATTCTTTCCTGAACCGACTTTTCTTCATTATATTTATTATTCTGAGATAATGCCTCTGTTTTATGGTGATTCTGTAGTTCAGAATACTGTCCTCTTACAATATTTTCCTCGCCACGTATGCTGTTCTGAGTATCACCTATATTCCCTTTATATTCTGTGACCATATTATCAACCTGATGTTTTACATCATTACGGATATTACTGTCCTGCGTTCTTTGCTCAATAATGGCCTGATGTCCCTGATGGTCAGCAATAATATCCTGACTGCCACCACCCGAAGGTACGCTCTCCATTCCTTTACCAATATCGCCACGGGATTCCCGCCAGGCATTATCAACACCAGGCTGTATCTGTTCCTGCACAAAAGACCAGGCCATCGCCCGACGGCGTTCTGCAATCTCCGGTGAACTGGTATTTGTCAGAATAGCTTCTGCATCCTGTGGCGCGTGTTTCATTACATACTGTGCAAACTGTTGCGACAAGTCTTCACTCATCTGCCCACTCATGCTTTCAGTACGGGATGCCATTTCAGCATATTCATGGCTGCGAGTCATATTCGTCGTGTACTGGTCGTAACTCTGCTTCGCTGAATTCAGGGCTGCAGACAACTGATCCACACGGGAATCAGCATTATTGTCAGTATGGCTGCCGGACTCACTGACCTTGCGACTGGTAAAGTAATCGCTGGCCTCTTTAAAGTCTTGTGTAGCTCTGGCATCGATATCATGACGAGCATCATTGCTGGCCCGTGAACCACTGCTGGCCTGATGCGCATCATCATCACTCCAGTCAATGCCAGCCCGACCACCGCCTCTAACGCCTAATCCTCCACCAACACCAAGAATTTTAGGTTTAACCCCCCATTCAGCATGAGCATCGCCATACATCCCGGCAGAAGCTCTCGTACTTCTGGATGCCAGTTCCTGAGTCGCCTGCTCATTACTGATATTATGCGCCTTCGCATAGCTTTCCATTGCACTGCGCATACGGCTGGCCATCATGGAATCCTGTGCACTCATGGTGCTGTCAGCGCCACCGGTGACAGAATCACTGCTCCCCCGGTTAGAACCAAACTGACTGAGCGTGTTCCAGGCACTGGCAATACTGCTGCTGAAACCATGCAGGGCACTTTCTGCTCTGTTCGACGCCTCCCGGGCCATTTCCTGTTGTGCCGCTGCAATCTGACGCGTTGCATTGATACCAACCGGTAACCGGGACATCGCTCCGCTTGCATCCATCACCATATTACCGTCACGGGTCTGTGTGGCAGTTGCGCCACTGCCGGTCTGGTACATCATCTGACCAAACGACGTGGTGCTGTTGGTGCTCCAGCTGAAGCCGTTCACGTTTTCCGTCTGCATGTGGCCGTAGGAGTAATTACCGTCAACCACACTGCCTGCTGCACTGGCCGTCGGACTGATAGAGGAAGAGGCGAAGTGGCTGTACACGCTGGAAAAACCTGCGCCAAGGCCTTTTACCATCATCCATGACAACGGGGGGATCATGGCTGAAAGATACCCGGCAGTAGAGGCCAGGTCAGAGTATTTCAGCTGTATCTGAGAGAGTTCAGACAGCACGACCGGCGCACCATTCATCTTCGCATAGAATGTCATGGCACTGTTCAGAATGGCATACAACAACGGCCAGGTCTGCAGCCACATCAGGGCAAACACATAGCCTTTCAGGACGGACAGTGTCAGTTTGTTGAAGACAGCTGCCAGTACCAGAAGCGGGAAAATACCAATGGCAATTCCCGTCAGGATAGTCTGTACCATTGGCAGGTTTCGCATTGTCACATGACCGATAGAGACATGCGCCAGACGTTGCTTCTCCATCGATGACGTGGTGGCCAGATTCACCAGGCTGGCGGTGTCACCATTACGGGCGGCATTACTGGTGATACCCTCTTTCAGGGCATTTATTGTGACGTTCTGGCGCATAATCTGGCTGGCAGACTGACTGGAGCCGTAGAAATAACTGTAACTGTCACTGACCAGTTGTCTGAATAACAGGTCCGGGTCCGGTCTGCCGCCAAATATCTGCTGCACATAATAATGCCAGGTCTTGCCTCCCGTCTTTGTATCGAGATTCAGCCTGTCTTTCAGCGTGACCGACGCATCCTTACAGGTTATGAAATTATTATTGTTGTCATAAACGCCCCGTAGCGGGCTGGGTCGGGAAAAAATCAGCGTGTAGGGGTCAGCGGAGGCCATCAGATCTTCCAGCGTGTATTTATGATTCAGGTAAATATCACCCAGCACGCAGTTCTGGACGTAGTCCTGGAACAGATTGATGATTTCCGGATTCCGGGACAGGAAATCGGTGCTTTTCACAATCAGATTCGCCCCGAACAGCATGCCTGTCTTGCTGTAGGTGACGCTGTCCGGTTGGGTGAATATCATCTCGTAGCTGACCACCATTGCATGCCCGATACGTGTCGTCAGTGAAAGTGGCATCGCCAGACCGACCGGCACATTATCCACCCGATGGACTTTGACCAGGTCACTGTTATCAATAATCTGCACCGATGTACGGACATTAACCAGCAGGCTGATAAGCACAAACACGGCCACCCAGCCCAGCAAATCCATCACGTTGTGCCGCTGTACCCACATCACGGCCACCGCGAGAACAGACAATGTGAGCGCAATTTTTTCGATGGAATCCCAGGTCCGCGTACTCATAAATGCCGCAATGGCGTTCAGGTTATTCCGCAACCACTCACCACCGGCAATCACATAAACTTCATTCACAGTGAATTCCCTCCGAAGTGATAGTTGTTCTGGTAACGGCTGAGCATACGGGCGGAAAGCTGCTGGCGCATGTAGCTCATCTGACGTTCGACAACCAGCAGCGCATCCTGCTGGACCTGTACCTGGCTCTGGAAAATGGCAATCTGTTGCTGTGCCTGATTCAGATTCTCCAGAACATTGTCCATCACAGCCTGCGGATAGTTCCCGGTGGCAATCATGGCCCGGGCCTGCTGAAGCAGTTCCTGAATGTACTGGAGCATGATGTCGTAGCCGATATAGTCCGTCAGCTGGTAAACGACGCTGTTGGACACACCGAGCATCTGCGGGTCAATCAGATATTTAAAAACGGGAATGGTGGTGCTGGAAATAAACCCCTGTTCCCGGGCGTCAAGCGGAGTGTCACTCACTGCTTTATTCTGAATACTGGTGAGCAGTTTTGTAATCTGTGACTTCAGGGCTTTATCCCGGGCGATGGTCACATTTGCATCCGCCACCACCTTCAGACACTTGTCCGAATCGTTGCAGTGGTAAATTTTTGCCGTTCCCCCCTCCATAATCGCCCGGAGGATATCGCGGTCAGTGGTACGCGCCGGCAGGGGGGTAATCTCGCTGTCTTCCCCAAAAATCAGCGTACCGGTGAGCGTCATGATAAATTCTTTCAACTCTTTGTTGCCGTCAAACATTCTGTTTTTTTTCAGCGCCTCCCATATGATATTCTGGTTTTTCAGCACCCGCTCCTTGTCCTTGTCGCTGGCTTTGTCACGAACAGATGAGGACTGCCCTCCGACCGTGCACCCCTGACGAGATGCGGCCCAGTCGGCGAAGATATTGCTTTCACTGCCAATGTCCTGACAAACTTTCTGCTGAGATTCCTGCGTCTGAGGGAACAGCCCCCCCACAAGCCCCTGTGCCACCTGACAGGAACTGAGGTTCATACTGTTAATGTCACTTGCCATTTTCTGCAGGAAGTCTTTTGCGGTTTTTATTTCCGGCACCGTTGTCTGCAGGGCAAGGTCAAAAAAGTAACCGGCAGCATTGCTCATAATCTGCTTAACAAAACGCTGCAACTGATCGCCATTAATAAAACTGAACGAGCCGAGATAGGCGTCGATGCCGCCACATCCGGCATTGATATCCGGCAGCGTCATGGAAATCAGCTGGATATTTTTGACCTGGGTGCGGGCATACAGGGAGCCACCATAGGCATACCCGGCGGCCTGCCCCTGCCAGACGCCCGGCTGTGTGGTATTGGAGGCGAAGCCCAGCTTGTTAAAGAACTGATTCATATCGCTGTTCACATCCGCTGACGCTGCGGGTGTGAACGTCAGTAAAGCGGCACAAAGAACCAGAAGAGGTTTAATGCGAAGCATTATTGCTGCCCTCCCTTAATGTGTTCTCCCGGCGCATACGGCGTTTCAGCAGGAATATCCGGACACCCCCAAATATTATTTCGCACAACGGCGACAGAGAAGCCGCAGCAAGAAAACCAGCTGCAAGCGCATATAACATAATCGGAATGACATACATCAGGGTGTTCCACATATAACGAAAATTATTTAATTCCGGGTCAGCTTTCCACGAATCAATACCGGCACTGAAAAAATCATGCATAACGTTCCTTACAATCAATCCGGCAGCAAAGAAAACCACAAAAAGCCAGAAGTATTTTTTTGCATTATCACAACCACGTTCAATCTCCCTTTCAATTTGTTTGATTCCCGGTTCTGTATCATTTATTTTTTCTTTCATCATAAGTTCCCTCTGATATTTCTGATGATTCATGCAGACAGGTCATGCGGCTGTAATATATTTCAGACACCGAAATCCATCCCACAATTGCCCCCACAAAAAACACAACAGAAACAGAAAAGGTAAGACACAGCGAAACGACAATTTCCACAGGGCTGGCGGGATAAAAAAGCCCCTGACGGATAAAGGGGATATTCAGGCTGACGATTATTCCCGTCGCGATGCCGGATATTCCGGCAATGAGTAACACCACCTGCTTATTTCGCACCTTTTTCCTCTCCGTATATCTGCAGAACGGTATCCATCCGCGCCATAAAACTGGCGGCATCCGTTGCCCCCTGCAAAAGCGGTAATGCCTCAAGTGTGTTGACGTTGACCAGGAAGGTGGTCGGTGTGGCCACCGGGATATTCGGGAAGAAGGTCTGCATCACGTCCGGTGGCACCGGTAATGCTTCCGGAAAGGCGGTATCACCCTGACCATCCAGGGTGTAGGGAAAAACAGAAAAGCCGTACTGCTGTGCCAGCTGTTTCAGTACCGGGTCAAACTGGTGACAGTAAGGGCAATGCCCCTGCATAAACAGCACCACCTTCCAGTCGGCCAGGTTAACCTGCCTGCCGTTGCTGAGGCGGAACCAGCGGGGAGCCGGCTTTTCTGTTCTGGCTGATGTGTCTGCTGCCGGTTGTGCAGGCTGCACGGCCATACCCTGCGGATTCCAGAGTCGTTCAATTTCATCCCGGGTGGAGGCCTGCACACCTGTGGCCATCATCAACAAAATGACCGGCAGTAATTTAGTGAGAGACATGTCCGCCCTCCTGCTGCCCTTCCATCATGGCCTGTTGCCTGGCTTCCAGTGCCTCACGCTCTTCCAGGCTGACACGTGCAATCCATGCATCCAGCACCTGGTATGCGCCGAACAGCACAAGGATGGCCGCAATCAACTCCGCCAGAAAAAAAGCCATCCAGGGTTTGCTGTAAACAAGACGGGCGACGATATGAAACCAGACACCCAGAGCAAATACCCACATTCCCGTAATATCAAGCCGGGGTAAAGAGAATCTGCATTTACTTATCATGTTAAACTCCGGTTATTATTTACATGAGAATATTCATGTCTGTAATATTCGCGTTTGTGTGATATTAATCAGATCAACCTCATTATTTTGTATGGTTTTTATTACCGTTTTATATGACTTAGCCTGTCATAAGCCCCTTATAAAAAACCACATCACTCCGGACCATGCTGATGACAACATAATACAGATAAATATTCTTCTGAACCTGTCGAAGCTCGTAACGTTCGGTAATGAGCCAATAACCATTGGAACAACCATTGCTGCGCCCTGATTCATAATTGCACCACACAGAAACCAGAGACTGGCGGTAAGCACATATAAACACGCGATATTAATAACAAGGAAAACCAGTGAGCTCAGGAGAAACATTTTCCTGTCATTACGCTCAGAAAAGAAATAACCGGCAATAATGACAAATATTAAGGAAGGTGCGAATAAGCAGGTCATTTCTTCCCAAGCTGACTCGCTGATTAAAATTTGGTAATGACTCCAACTTACTGATAGTGTTTTATGTTCAGATAATGCCCGATGACTTTGTCATGCAGCTCCACCGATTTTGAGAACGACAGTGACTTCCGTCCCAGCCTTGCCAGATGTTGTCTCAGATTCAGGTTATGTCGCTCAATGCGCTGAGTGTAACGCTTGCTGATTACGTGCAGCTTTCCCTTCAGGCGGGATTCATACAGCGGCCAGCCATCCGTCATCCATACCACGACCTCAAAGGCCGACAGCAGGCTCAGAAGACGCTCCAGTGTGGCCAGAGTGCGTTCACCGAAGACGTGCGCCACAACCGTCCTCCGTATCCTGTCATACGCGTAAAACAGCCAGCGCTGACGTGATTTAGCACCGACGTAGCCCCACTGTTCGTCCATTTCAGCGCAGACAATCACATCACTGCCCGGCTGTATGCGCGAGGTTACCGACTGCGGCCTGAGTTTTTTAAGTGACGTAAAATCGTGTTGAGGCCAACGCCCATAATGCGGGCGGTTGCCCGGCATCCAACACCATTCATGGCCATATCAATGATTTTCTGGTGTGTACCGGGTTGAGAAGCGGTGTAAGTGAACTGCAGTTGCCATGTTTTACGGCAGTGAGAGCAGAGATAGCGCTGATGTCCGGCAGTACTTTTACCGTTACGCACCACGCCTTCAGTAGCTGAGCAGGAGGGACAACTGATGGAGATGGAAGCCACGGGAGCACCTCAAAAACACCATCATACACTAAATCAGTAAGTTGGCACCATTACCTAAAATTTCGCGGATCTGGGCCGATTTTTTTCCCGCAAACACATCGAATCAGCCTATTTAGGCTATTTTTTCCACCATTTCTGGCGTTATTTCCGGTTTTTACTGAGATCTCTCCCACTGACGTATCATTTGGTCCACCCGAAACAGGTTGGCCAGGGTGAATAACATCGCCAGTTGGTTATCGTTTTTCAGCAGCCCCTTGTATCTGGCTTTCACGAAGCCGAACTGCCGCTTGATGATGCGAAACGGGTGCTCCACCCTGGCACGGATGCTGGCTTTCATGTATTCGATGTTGATGGCCGTTTTGTTCTTGCGCGGATGCTGCTTCAAGGTTTTTACCCTGCCGGGACGCTCGGCGATCAGCCAGTCCACATCCACCTCGGCCAGCTCCTCGCGCTGTGGCGCTCCTTGGTAGCCGGCATCGGCTGAGACAAATTGCTCCTCTCCATGAAGCAGATTACCCAGCTGATTGAGGTCATGCTCGTTGGCCGCGGTGGTGACCAGGCTGTGGGTCAGGCCACTCTTGGCATCGACACCAATGTGGGCCTTCATGCCAAAGTGCCACTGATTGCCTTTCTTGGTCTGATGCATCTCCGGATCGCGTTGCTGCTCTTTGTTCTTGGTAGAGCTGGGTGCCTCAATGATGGTGGCATCCACCAAAGTGCCTTGGGTCATCATGACGCCTGCTTCGGCCAGCCAGCGATTGATGGTCTTGAACAATTGACGGGCCAGTTGATGCTGCTCGAGCAGGTGGCGGAAATTCATGATGGTGGTGCGATCCGGCAGGGCGCTATCCAGGGATAATCGGGCAAACAGGCGCATGGAGGCGATTTCGTACAGGGCATCTTCCATGGCACCGTCGCTCAGGTTGTACCAATGCTGCATGCAGTGAATACGCAGCATGGTCTCCAGCGGATAGGGCCGTCGGCCATTGCCCGCCTTGGGATAAAACGGCTCGATGACAGCGGTCATATTCTGCCATGGCAAAATCTGCTCCATGCGGGAGAGGAAAATCTCTTTTCGGGTCTGACGGCGCTTAGTGCTGAATTCACTATCGGCGAAGGTGAGTTGATGGCTCATGATGTCCCTCTGGGATGCGCTCCGGATGAATATGATGATCTCATATCAGGAACTTGTTCGCACCTTCCTTAACAGAACAACACCTGTAAACATTTTCAAATAATCTTCACTCATAAATCAAATCCGCGATTAAAATTTTGGTTTAAAATCTTCAGAAACGTTCAGGAATTGTTTTGCCAGGTCGTCCTGCGAAATAAAGCCGTATGATAACGGGCGAACACTGCCCTGTTTCGGGTCAACCAGCATCATGGCCGGGAAATATTTCACGCCGAGGCGCTGCGCCTGCCCCTGGTCAGTCCGGGAATCCGGCAACAGCGGATTAATCACGCCATCCACGGAAACGGGAATAACACTCAGACCATACGTATCCCGGAAGCCATTAATGACCTGCGCCAGCTGCCCGTCGATGGGGTCCTGCCCCCGGTAAAAAAACATGATGCCGTAGTATTCAGCCAGTTTCGCAATGGCCTGTCGCTGCTGCGCCTGGTCTGCCGCCAGCTGGTTCCGTACCGTGCCGTTGTAATGGCTGTACTGCAGGTTATAGTCCAGTTCGGGATGTGCCAGCATGGCCTTTTTAGCACTCATGGTGAAAAGCCCGGCCTGCTGAGTCCAGTAATTCTGCAGCCGGAAATATTTCACAAAATTATCCACGCCGGGATACAGAATGGCTTCGTACAGCGCCCGCTTTGTTGCCGTCTGCAGCGCGGCCAGTTTCTGCATAATATCCGGCTCCTGACGGGGGGCTGCAGGTACAGGTTTATTTTCTTTTTCCTTTGGACTTATTTTCTCGTTATACCACTGCCAGCCTGCATCTTTCCCTGACGCCGGAAAAATAAAGCAGCAGAGTAACAGTGGCAGTAATGCTTTATTCATCTTCATTCCTTTCATCATTTTTTCTTTCATCAGCTTTCTGCAGGCCAGTCAGGGCAGAAAAACAAAAATACAGAATAAACAGGAGCACACCGGAGTAAAGGATAACGAAAGCAGCGGCAAGCATCCCGTCTGCCGTGGTTTCTTTTACCGTATCCCACGACCAGATAATTACCGGAGAAATGACAATCGCTGTAATCAAAAGCCGGATAAGAAAATCAACAAGACGATTAGAAGTGAATATGACTTTCATCATTTCCCCCGGTTATTTTCCATTTCTTACTGTCCTGCCTGTTTCAGCTGGTCAGCAATCTGCTCTTTCACTTTCTGCGTCAGAACGCCACTGTCCGGGATTTTCTGGTTATTCATCAGGTCTTCGTAGAAGTTAGTGAAATCCAGTCTGTCGAACTGAATTTTCTGCAGCTCATCAACCGTAATCCCCCGACAGTCAGGATGCTTCGCACTGCCAAACCCGATACGCAACTGCCCGTTACGCCCCTGCTGCTGGACTATCTGCGCCAGCTTCGAATCAAACTGGCAGTAGCTGCGCTTTTTCTGCAGGCAGACCCCCAGCACCTTTTTCGAACAGAACTCACCCACACTCACCGTCAGTTTATTGTCCTTTGCCTTTCCCAGCGCCTTTTCTTCACTGTTGCACTTCGCCAGCCCCACATCCTGACCCCAGCCGCCATCCTTACAGCAGTTACTGAAGCCGGCTGCGGCCTTACGGCAGAATTTCGCCTCACCCGTGAAAGCCCTGACATCCACACCATTCAGGGCGGCAACATCCTTACCTGCGGCGGCAAGCGCAGCCAGCTGTGATACTGCTTCACCAAAATCACTGCTTTTTCCGCTCTGTGCCTTATCGCATTCACCGTCAAGGCAGAAGACATCACCACCACAGACCATCACTTTTCCTGATGTTTTTGACTCGCAGGAGTACGTGGCGTACTCATGCAGACAGGTTCCCTCATCGGAATAAAACGCGCACTGACGTGAGGCCAGCGTACAGGCCGGATTATCGACATATTTCTGACAGGTGCCGTTATCTGCGGACTGAGTGACATATTTATCCCGGTATGCCCAGCATGCCTGTGTGATGCTCCAGGGTTTACCTTCCATCACACCCGTTTTCGTACCACCCGGCTCTGAACACTCAGTGCCTTTCAGCACGCCATCCGCTTTATTAAACGGACAACTCTCCACCCACTCCACCCGGGGAACCCATTCTTTATCACGGACCTTCATCCTGAGTTTCAGCGTAAAGGTGGAAGCACCACTGACAAGCGATTCATAGACTTTCCTGTCACCATTCCCGTGCGGGAGGCAATTACCGTTTGCAGTACAGCCACTACCGGTCAGAACCTGCCCCTGTGTGACAGAAAACCCGGAGGGCACAGGTATGGTGAAAGTCCCGCTCTGTCCTGTAACCAGTTGCACATTAAAGGTTGTGTTCATAAAGTCGTAACGGGAGTTAAGGAAATATAGCCCTGCATGAACCGATAGCGAGGCACTTTCCACTGTCCCGGCAACAGGTACGGTAACGCTGAACACCAGTTTCAGACCGTTCATACTGAACCGGAACTGTGAGTGCGGTATCGTCACCTCACGATATTCATCCGTGTACTTCCAGTCTCCGGTGATACTGGCAGTCCGGGAGCAGTATTCCTCCACCATCGTGTCCCGCTCACAGGTATAGTTTGTGAACTCACTGCGGTTTATCTGCTGCGCACTGCACTGCTGCCCGGTGTTTCCCACAATGCTGTCAGCCCGGTTCACCACATCCCTGCCGGTCTGGATAAACGGCGCATCCGGTGAAAGAATGTCTTTCGGCTTGTTCATGAATGACTCTGTGATAGTTTTTCCGGTTTCACCGGTCGCCCATTCCGTGGTGCCGTCATTTTTCAGGCCGCCATCCCCGCCGGCAGTCACGCCACCGTAATATTTTGTCTCGTCCGGATTCGCGTTATAGCCGGGGATACTCTCCTGTGGCTTAAAGCCCTGAATACTGCTGCTTCCCTGCCCTTTGATCTGGTGAGCAAAATCAGAACCGGCCCGGTAATCACTGTTGCTGTCAGCCTGTGCCATACCGGTAACCAGAGCCAGTATCAGAGGTAAAATACGTTTCATTTCCCGGAATCTCCTTTCCCTGCCAGTAAATCATGAGCCACCTGCCGGCAGTCACCCGTGGCGGCCACTTTCTCCAGCGCCTGGCCGACCCGCAGATTTCCCCGGATGATGTCGTATCCCTGACTGCAGAACACCACCAGTGCCGGTACGCTGCGAATGCCGTACTGTGAAAACAGCGTCGGGTCGATCTGAACACCATCAGTTGCGCCGTCTTTCACCAGGGACAACACGGCTTCAGCGGTGGTCTTCAGGTCATTGTTCACCATGCCCCGCAGTGTGGCCGGAATACCGTAGTGCCGGGTTTCGCCCAGCATCCGTTTCAGCCCCTCTTCGGGAATGGAGAAGGACACAAAGTACACGGCGCCCTGCTGTGGTTTATCCTTCTGAGCAGCCTGCTGTTTACGGACCAGTTCATCGAGAAACTGGTTATCGGAATGCTGAAGGGGATTCGCCCTGACCTGCTGCTCTGCCCATGCCTGCAACTGTATGTCCGGCTTTTCACGTAACTGCTGACTCAGTGTTTCCTGCTGCTTCAGGAACTGGCGGTTTTCAGTTGTGTTCACATTTTCTGAAGCATGAACAGCAAGATGCATCCCTGCTGTCAGAGCAAAAAGTGCAAATATTTTCCGGTTCATGATATTTCTCACTTTCTGCTATTTACAGGCATGAACTCATCAGAAAAAAGATAATTGAGAAAAACAGCCATAAACACACATGTAAATGTCACCTTCAGATATAATCTGACAAGTGTCACTTGTTCTGATATATCTGCCTTCTTCCATTCATGAATAATTTCAGCGAGAAAACTGTCAGGTGCAAAATAAAATAATATAACAGGCACCATTACAAGACCAAAAGGAAATAAATTTAATGTTCTGCTTATCAGCCTGAGCAGCACAGCACCTATTTTCCTGAGGTGCTGAATATATTTACTGTCCATTGTTGCCATTTTCATTTCCTCTTATTCATTAAAATGATTTACAGGAATACACAGTTACGTTTACGCCACATCAGGTAGCCGAAGTTTTTCTTTGTGTTGGGCGGATTTTTTCCCGTCTCCCAGCGCATCACACTGCGCCCGAACGGATGGCACTGTCCGCTGTCCGGATACATATTCACCATCTGATAACGCCAGCGTTCTTTGGGCAGGATTGGGGACGGATATTCATTACAGACGGCGTTATTTTTCCCGATGGTTTCCATAATCATGCCCTGACGGTGCAGCTTGAATGCCATGCGTTCACTGACCAGCAGGGAGGACTGCAACGGACTGGACTCATTACTCACCCAGCCATTGAACGGGTACATACTGCCCTGCGAACCGGCACACCAGAACAGAACATCGAGAGGCATATTAAAGGCACTGGCAATGGCATCTGCTGCGCAGGCCCCCTGTGCTATCGGATTGGCAAAAATGACGGCTTCCGGGTTGAGAATGGTGGTCAGGCTGCTGTCCGTCCAGGTGGGGTCGATTTCAGAAAGATAAGCGATATCCAGGTCACCACCTTCCAGACAGCCCAGCGATGTGATGATGTTCAGCCAGTACGTCAGCGGGTATTTGTACCAGTGAACGTGATAGAACGCCCCGTTCACCTGCTTCTCATCCTTTTTCGCCGTTCCCTGTGCCGTTTTACCAAAAGCCGGCAGGCTGAAGCCCAGGTTCACCATGCATCCCGGTGACCGGGTGACGTCCGTCAGCGCCATCGGCTCCCAGTAACCAATGGCCAGCCCGATACGCCTGAACAGCGGCGGCGGTGCCGGACAAATCTGAATAGGCATCGACGGGTTCGCCGTGTCGGGGACCTTACCCTGGCTGACTTTGATACTGCCCAGCGAGAGCGGGAAAATACAGCTCCAGCAGATATCCGTGATCGGGTTTACAAAACGCCCCTCACAGGCAGAATCCGCAGACGCCGCAGGGACATGACCGGCGAGAAGGAATAACATCAGCAGCCACAGTCTTCGCTTCATTTTCTGCCCTCCTCTGCCGGAATAAATTCCACCTTCAGGAAGCGATCGCCGGGAACGGCGCTCACCCGTGCCGGGACCTGATCAATGCCGAGGCGCTGGCAGAGCACACCGTTCTGGTCAAAGTAAATACGGCTGTCCAGCGCTTTCTGCATCTCCGGGATACTGCCCTGCACGAGGATAATTTTGCTCTCCAGTGTGGGCGGCGTCTGGCGTTTCATCCAGGCCACCTGCGCCGGATCATCGCCATTGATGAAATACAGCGTCTGGTTAAAAGGAACATACTGCAGCGGATTCATCACTTCACCCTGACGGGCAAACACCCGCCCTTCGTTATCCCGGATATCCGCAGCCAGTCTGACGGACGGGTCAAACAACCGGCTGCTGTATTTCTCCGTGCGTCCGATACCGGGCACGGCAGGGGGCCGCAGACTGTTACGGATCACCCGCTCCTTAAAGGCATCCATTTTCCGGCCCATCTCACCGGACTGCTCCAGTGCCGTCAGGCGCTGCATGATCACCGTCAGCATGTCCGGCTCCTTTACCGGCCACAGATCGCCCCAGGTGCCAAGATCGGCGGCGGCCACACTCTGCCCCCATATCAGCAGGGCAATCAGCCCCCGGCATCTCATGGTTCCGCTCTCATTCGCCGGGCAATATCCTGCTGGATTTCCCGGGTGATATCCGGAGCCCCCTGTACCACGGCAGGCGACACCAGAATGACCGCGTGGTGTTTCTGCTGCCACGCCTGCAGGCTGGCTTCCAGTGCCGTGTTAAAACGCGCTGAAAGGGCTTTTGACTGTGCTTCTGACAGTTGTTTCTGACTGGCGCTGTCAAAAAATGCATCCACAGTCTGTTTCATGTTGAAGGCGGCAGTCACCGGTGCGTTCAGTCTGACAATGCCGTAACTGACGGCTGCGTTCAGTAACACCATTGCCAGGCATCCCGGCACCGTCCACCACCAGTGGCTGCGTCGGGGGGCTGTAACATCAGTCGTTTTTTGCGTTGTGGTCATGCAACACTCCTGTATTTCTCATGTTCTTCCAGCCAGGCTTCCAGCGAAGCCATCTCCGGCCCTGACTTCTTCCACGCCAGCTGCCACACCGCCTCATGAATACTCAGCCCCTCTTTACGTTTCTGCTGCACAAACTCAAAATCCGGGCCGTCAGAGCTGTACATGGCGCGACTTAACGGGTCCACAAACAGGCGGTGCCAGGAGGAATGGTTTTCCACCTGCAGCAGGAAGGAACTGAACCACTGGTCTCTGGCCGCACCAAACTTACCAATCATGTCGCGCTGCAGTGGCTGGAACTGGTCCGGATACAGCTGGTTGTATTTTGCGAACTCCTTCGCACTCTGTTTGAGGATAATTTTGTAGGAGGAGTTACCCCATGCCGCACGGGCCGCACTGGAGGCCTTGTCAGAGTCAAAGTCGACGATGTTCTGTGTGATGGTGATATAAGCACCGGTATGACGACGGGCGGTACGGTAACCTTTCTCAATAAACTCACCGACCTTGTAATTTTTGAAGTCCAGCAGACGCCAGCCTTCATCAATGACGTTCAGTTTCTTGAGGTTACGCGGCGTGCGGTACATCCTGTTCTCGATGTAGATAATCAGGGAGAACATCACCGCAACCAGCAGTGACGGACGGTCTTCCAGTCCGCCCAGCTCCAGCACCACCATTTTTGCGTCATCCCGCAGGGACGGCTCATCAGAGTTAAAATACTGACCGTAAGTGCCGTTGGCAGTGTACTGGTCAAGCAGCACAATCATTTCGTCCAGACGGCTGCGGATAGTCGGTGACCCGGCATACTGCTCGCTGTCACTGGCGTTTTTCAGGAAATCCACCACGTCATCAATACGTGCCCTGTTCTCTTTGGCCAGCCAGGAGGCCCTGACCGCCTGCAGCAGCAGACCTTCATGCACTTCATCCAGGTTACCGTTGGGGCTGGCCATCACTGACAACTGGTCACGGACACGCTCCGCTGACTGGTCGATATCGGTGATATTCGCAAACGGGTTAAAACGCAGGGTTTCACCGTCCAGATATACGCCACCCATGTTCTCACACAGGGACTTGTAGCCATCCCCCATGTCGAACACCACGGCAAAGCCCCCGGAGTCCAGCACGCTGCGGATAAGGGGCTGTATCAGTCCGGTTTTACCGGCCCCGGAGGTGCCACAGACCGCCATGTTGTAGTTGGTGTTATTCATCCCCCGGAAGAAAATATCGATAAACGCCAGCTGGTTACGGTAGGTGGGTGCCAGCAGACCTGCCGGTGTCAGGGGGTTATCCGCCACTAACGGCATCAGGTTGGCAACATTAAAGCTCTCTGCGCGCTGAACCACACCGGCCTCTTTCAGCTGTTTAAACAGCCCTTTCCCGGCCATAAAGGGCAGGCAGGTCAGGAAATTGCGCATGTGGTTAAAGCGCGGTGAAATCAGCTCAAAACCGTTTTTACGGAAGCTGTTCAGGATGTCCTGCTCCACTTCCAGTGCCGTTTCATTATTGTCCTTGCAGAAGGCTGTGATGTTGAGGAAGTAGGACACGACAGAAGACTGACCGGAGCCCAGCCGCTGACGCAGTTCCCCCCACTCCTTCGCCTCTTTCTCCACGGACGGAAACCATTTGGCATAGGAGGTCTTCGACTTTTTCTCCAGGTCCATGTACTTCAGGTTGGCTTCGCTGTGGGTTTTCACCTGGTCTTCCACCACCAGAGTCAGCGTCAGGATGAACGGACAGGAGATGGACAGTTCCGGGTTCAGCAGGTTGCTGTAGTTGTCGGCCATATTCCACAGGAAGGCGATTTCCGGGTTACGGGCCAGATGGAAATTCAGGATGCGGGCCGTGCTGTTCCTGCCGTTCTCACGCAGGCCCAGCGTCAGGTAATCAGCCCGGACTTTCAGGTCAAAACTGTCCTCCACACACTGATAATTCAGATCAGAATACGGGTCCAGCTGACGTCTTTTCGGGTACAGGGAGTCCGGGTTATGATTAATCATCTCCCCGACAATATCGATAAAGGCCTGTGCATCCACCGTCTGTGTGGCGATACTGGCCCCCTGTAACGACGCCCGGATGATTTTCACCAGGTTTTCCATTTCCAGAATGTCAGCCCGGCTTTTTTTCTTCGAGGGAGAACAGTACGAGAAGAATACCCGGTAATGGCGCAGGGTCAGGGGCAGATTCATCCCCTCCGGCAGCGGAAACTGTGTCGCTGCCGCGTTCATATAATAGGCACGGGTAATGGCGTTAAACCGTTCAGCCTGTTCACCGGACCAGGAGAACTCACGCAGCCCGTATTCAATTCTGTCACCAACAAGCTGGCTGGACTTCAGATGGATGCAGAACGGCACTCCGCGTGGCAGTTTGGTGCGCAGCATGTGGTCGAGCGCCTCCACAATGGACTCATTCGCCCCATTGATGGGAATGGCTTCCAGCATAAAGCCCATCGTGGTGTCATTCATGAACAGACCGGACTCCTGGTTGTAATCACGGTACGGCAGCAGACGGCTGAACTGCGGGAAGCTCATTTCGCCCAGAACTTCATTGGCCTTTGCGGATTCGTCAGGCAGTTTCAGTGCTGTGACGAGGGAGTTAACCGCCTGAGTGACGGCCTCAAGTGGGTTATTCACATGAATTCCTTAGTTGAAAAATAAAGCGAGAAATGCGGTAGCCATGAAGGGAATACCTGTAATTAACGCGCCATTTCCCGGCGCATATACAAAGATTTCGGTTTTCTGAATATCAACTCATGTTCATCCGGAATTAAATCAATATGTTCTGCGACTGACTTATGCATAATGTTTTCTCTGCTTTTCCTGATACGCCTGACATTCAACGCACAACGTCACACCGGGAAATATTTTCCGCCGGGCTTCCGGAATAGGATTTCCGCATGCTTCACAGAGATAAACAGGAATACCATGAACATTTATTTTCTGGCGTATCCGGTTTATTCCTGTCATGGTCAGTTGTTCTGTCACTGAATATGCTTCATCGGCTTCATCACTCACGGAATATTCCTCCCGACATGTTCTGACACGCTACCGCCCATCCCTTTTCACGCACAGGGCACTCGTTTTACAGGCAGATTTTGAATACAGAAAGCCCGCCGGCATTGCCGGCTGATATACAACTTCAGGGCCAGTTAATTAATACGTGGTTTTCCCCACGCAGACGGTTTAATAACAAAAAACACACTGGATGGCTGATGATAAACATCCTGATTATCAATATAAGGCGCTATCCATAATGCAGCCGTCTGCTCACCCGTTCTTAGCGGGCGGGGAGGTGTTACCGGCGCAACTGAACTGACCGGAACAATCGTTTTCACTTCCCGGGCAGCCGTAAACAACGGACGTGGTGCCAGCAGTTTCTGCTCCGGAAGTGCCGTCACCGCAGGTCTGCTGCCGGACGGAGGGGTCGCGGTGACGGTCTGCACCGGCATTGTCCGGAAGTTCCCTTCAGCCAGGCGCGGCAGTGATGCCGCAACCGGCTTTGCTTCTGAGGACTGCTCCAGTTCTTTGGCCTTCTCATTGGCCTGCTCCATCGTCATACAGGTATCGGATGTGGTGGCGTTACACTCAAATTCCGTACTGGTTCCGGCACAGCCGGAAAGTAATAACGTTCCCAGCAGAGGAATAAATAAAGAAATCTGTTTCATTACCCTTCTCCTTTTTTATTACTCTCCACAACAGCAGAAATTAACTCTACTGTCAGATTTGTTTTTCCTGCACAGGGTTGTCCGGAGACTACTGTATTTCCCGGAGAAGAAAATAAGCTCATCGACATACCCTTCTTCATCACACCGACAGCTGCCATATTAAAATTGTGCGGCAATGATTCAGAACCGAATTCCTTCAGTGCAGGAAGTACGATTCTTGTGGTGCAGTTACTGAGAACAGCATTCATAAAATCATCTGATACGCTTTTATCCGGTACAGAGCGTGCAGTAATAATATTACGCATGTTCATTTTTATCTCCGTTGTTTCTGTTTGCCCTGTCATCAGGGAAATAAACATGGCATTTCCTGATTTTTTCCGACAGAGAAGTATCTTCCGTATAAACTTCCTTCAGATGTTCATCTGCGGTTCCCACCCGGACACATTTCATTTTTCCGGGTCGCACCGGATATTTCCCGGTGATCGCTGCCAGCGAGACATACATCAGTGCCAGTGTTGCCCAGAATGCGGTGACCAGTTGCATCAGTGACCGGTCAGTCTCCCTGACATAATCTGCAGCATCAGCCGCGCGGTAATGGCAGATATCCTGTATTTCTGATCTGCCTGAAGAATCAGAGGAAGAAAACCAGCATTCACTGACCGGGAACTGTCCGGCAGGTGCTGTTTGTCTTACGAAGTTAATCTCCTTAACCAGTAATTTCCCCGGCGTGGTGTTGTCCTTCCATAAAACAAACAGAGCCATCAGGGCCATTGTGGCCAGCGGCCAGATAACCACAAACCTGACGACCCACAGCAGCCAGCGAACGACAAACGCCACACGGAATGTCAGTGCATCACCCGCCATTTCCGCCCTCCTTGCCGGCATCCCCGCCCTGCGGGTTCTTGTCTCCGGACATAAACTGCTGCGGATTCAGATTGCCCAGCTGCTTCAGCATCTGGTCGGTGTTAAAACCGTTCAGGTGGCTTTCTGCCGAGGGAGGATTCGGCACAGGGCTTTCCGGGTTACCCTCTTCCGCTGTACTCTGTGACTGCTCCAGCGCCATTTCCTCCACGGTTTTCAGCTGGAAGCCGTCCTGGAACACCACTGTCACTTCGTTGCCCGCACCAATCGGTATCACCGGGTGATACTGTTCGGCACGTTTGATGTAGTAGTCACTGAGCGTCTGTGCGGCTTTCGATGCGCCGCCACCGATACCCATTTTAAGGACATCGCCGGCCCCGTAAGCGGCTGTGGCACCCAGCCCGACAGCCGGCTGGGAGGCGCGCTCCATTCCCTGACCGATACCGTCAACAAATCCCGCGCCCCATGCCCAGCCGAGGATTTTGCCGTTACGCATCACCACTTCGCCCTTGATACCGTTTTTACCCCGGAAGCTGACATGCCCCTTAATCGGCATATCAATGGTTTTGCCATTCTTCAGGCAGCTGATATTACGGGTGCGAACAATAGCACGTTCACTGGAGACATCCCCCCAGGCTTCCAGCCCCACAAAACATCCCGTTGCGTCATACGTCTTGCTGTTCGGCATTTCCACCAGACCGGTGATACGCAGCTGCATCGGCACCGTGGATTCATTACCGGTGACTGAGGCATTGGCATCCGCCCCTTCAATCAGCATGGCTTTCGCAAAACTTCCTGACGGAATGTACGGCAGCGATGGTCCCTGTTTTCCCTCATTACGGGTAAACACCTTACGCTGTATCCGGTTAGGCACCGGCACAGACTGGTACATCACCTGTGGTGGTGGCGTGACACCATTCCCGGGATAAAACGCCGTCGGCGGTGGAACAGCAACGCTGCCCTGCGGCGGGAAGGATACGGGGGTGTTTCCCGGCTGTGGTTCGCCTTCCGGCCCGGGCGGTGAGGCTGGCGTCTGCGGTACAGGCTCACCGGTCGCCGTGACGGGATTAGCACCCAGGGCTTTTACCTGCTCTGCCAGGGCGGCATTGTCCTGTCCCAGTTTTTCAATACGACGCTGGTCATCACCGCGCTGTTTGTTCAGGACATCCAGTTCACGACGGATTTCCTCATACTGCTTCTGCATCTGCGCTGCCGTCACCTGCATCTCTGTGGTGGCATGCTGACGCACCTTGTCATCAAAGGTCGTATCCACCACACCGGTCATATCCGGCACAGGCTCCTGTTCAGCCACGGTTTCCCCGTTACCGGACATGTCCACATCAGACAGATACAGTGCCCCACCAATCGCGGAGGCTGTACCGACAACCACAATCCCCAGCCACAGGTACTGCTTGCGTTTCACAATGGTGTTGATACTGGCCATCAGTTGCCCTCCCCGTCACGGATGACATACACATCCATGCACGCACCTGCCAGTAACTGGCTGGCAGGCTGGCTGAACATCACGGCACGGGTTCCCGGCTGCCAGAAGTCACTTTCCCGGATATTCAGGGCAGACAGCGTTTTATTTTCCACGGCAAAGCGGACCATCTTCAGGTGATTCCCCGTCCATACGGCATCTGCCACTGAAGACAGCCCCGCCGGGGCCTGCAGGGTTTCCTTTGTCACAGGAACCTGATACCAGCCTGCAGGTAATTTTCCGCCACGGACAGCCTGGCTGATGGTCACAAGCAGGGATTCGTAAGGCGTGGACGTTTCCCACGCACCGGCTTCTTCTCCGGTTCCGCGCAGGTCACTGACCAGCTGAATGGTACGCCCCGCGCCTTCACGGGGAACGGCCTGAATGGAAAGATTCAGACCACGTTCTGTTTCCAGAATGAACGTAAAGGGCTTTTTGTTGACGGTGGCAACCACCACACCGCCGGAGGCGGTCTGCTCATTATTGGTCAGGGCACCATCCAGACTGTTCACGGCGATAATCCGGTCACCGGGAACGGTAAACAGATTCGGGCTGGTATTGCTGATGGCAATACTGGCCTGACCACCGTTCACCATTGGCACCACGGTGGGGGACAGCGTACCGTTTGCGGCCATCACGCTGCAGGAAAAAAACAGGCTGCCGAATATTATTGCCGTATTATTTTTTCTCATCGTCTGTTTCCCCGAAATTATCCAGCCAGGTCACCCCGTTTTCCCGCTTCAGAATAAGGATGTAATGTTTGATATCAGTGAAAGGTTTTGAATCACCAATCCAGGTTTTAAGCACACCACGAATTTCCACACGGCCATACTGAGGCCAGACACGAACACTGGTCTGGAAAAAGGCTGAGTTCACGTTATCGTTTTTAATACGCTTCGCTTCTTCAGCCAGAATAACTTTCATCTGGTTCTGTGCGCCCGGGCGGATATATTTCAGAAGCGCCTGATGTGAGGCATCGACGGTTTCTGATGAAACATTCAGACGGAGGGCAATAAATGACAGCGCCATCTGCTGTAAATAAGAGGCGTCGGCACTGTTCTGTGACACGGCAAAGGGGGCATTAAATGCCATTGGCGTCACGGCAGTGCGTTGCTCATTCTGAAGACGGTAGTTATTCACCCCCTGAATGACGTTAACAGAGAGGCTGAGAACAATAAGCACTGACATAAATATAAAGGCGATGGCCATTACACGACTGGTACTTAAACGGGCACCGTGTTCCATATAACAATCCTGGTATCAGTTCTATTTAACCCACTGCCGGAAACACGAATCGGGAACATTATGAAAAATACCGCGCAGCAGGGCTGTTGGCATATACCAGTAAATCAGGTCTCGTAACCAGGAACTGCCCCGCCCTTTTTTCAGTTTTTTAATCCCGAAATAAACCAGAACCGCTGCACCAATACCGAACAGATATTTTGATGTTGTGATACCCCAGCCAATACAGATTGCGGCGGGGATCAGTTCATCCAGTGGCAGGCCAAACCAGCGGCTCTGGTTGGTCAGTGTTTCCGGGAAACGATATTTCTTAAGTTTATTCTCGTCTCCCGACATCGTTTTATTTCAGGCCAACGACGGCCATACCCACAGCAATAAATACAGAGATGATGGCAAAACCGGCCAGGAACTTGACGTTTTTGGTCATCATGTACATGACCGCACCGACCAGAACTTCAGCCAGAACAACCCATTTAACAACACTGGAGTCCTTACCGAAGGTCGCCTTAACCGTGGTGTTACCGCTTGCCATCAGGTCCTGGCCCTGTGCTGCCATTGCCAGTTGCGGGAAGAACATCATCAGAACAGCAGCAGGGATCACAGCGCGAGCCAGGCGAAGCATATTCAGACGAGTGAATTTAGAAAAAAACGATTTCTTTTTGACGGGCGCAGAAGCACCCTGAACACTTAAAAAGGCGTCCATATGATTCCTCTGTTTAATATTGATAGATAAAAACTAAAGTTCTTTAAATGTTGACTCGTTCTCTTCGATCACCTCCCTGAATATTTCTTCATTATAGAAATCAGGAAACCGTTTCAGATGATCTCTGAGACGGATCTGAACCTCTATAGTTTTACTTCTACCGCTACGATCTTTGGCCCGAATAAGTCGGTTATTTGTATCTTCATCGAGATACACTGAGACTGTTCTGCTTATCCCGCCTCTCGCGTTACGCCTCCTCACTCAATTCACCTCTGTTTCCTGACCAATAAAATCATGATTGCACAGAAATGGCCTGTCGAAAATGGGCCCAAAACGAGCCCTGCTTTATTACATTTTTTTAACACCCATATATTCACTCAAAACATTTAATATTTCGTACATTACACCTGTCTTAATACATTTATTCCTGAACAAATCGAAGGAACCCAATCTTTTATTGATATCCGCATTAATCTTTTTAATCCTTTTTTTAGAAGCCACTTCTGTGATTTTTAATTCTTTAGCTATATTTATATGTTTATACCCTAATGCATAGAAACAAAAAACAACCAATGATTTTGCTGTCATATTCGATATAACAGACTGTACATAGCTATCACGATGATAATAATTTTCTTTTTCCACACGAAAGAATGGATAGTCAGGAAATATATTAATTTGCCATAGAACAACAGATTCTTCATTATAAAATGAAACATTTTCCATCCTTATTTGATAGATTTCTCCATGAAAATTAAAACGACGACAAAATGCGGAACCATGCCCAAGAGACTGGCATTCAAGCTCAAGTGATGAAAGAAAAATTTCAACCTGCAGACGTACATAACTTTCACCAGAGAAGGGTTTATCTTCTTTGGAAAAGAGTTCAATAAAGGCCCCATTGGCATAAAGGATTTTCCTTTTTTTGTTACGGACACAAACAGGAACAGGAGAATTCCTGTAGATATTTTGAACGTTAAGAATGTATTTATTTACAGATTGACTGTTAAGTGGCCTTTCTCTCATCGGCGATTTTTAATATCAAGTTTTAACGTGGCATTAACCACATAATTAATATAACCTTTATGCGGTTAATTGTCATCAAATTGAACCAGATCAAAATCCTGTTATTTGAAGCAAATCAACTTTTAATTCTTTTTTAACCCTCATCATTTTCTGGAAAGAACCTCTCCATCTCAGATGACACCTTCTCCCTGATATCTTCGACCATATTCGCATATTCAAACTTTGGATTTCCGGAGACATGAGGACTGAGAGACTCAATACCCAAAATTTTCGCTACTGATGATTGTGTTTTTACAACGCATTCAAGAAGCAATTTATTAAACTCAGTCTGATTAAATGCAGACTCTTTACGCTCCATCTGAGTCTCATATACACGAAGCCCTAATTCGAGAAGCATAGTGGATATGCTTGAGAAACTTACATCTGTACTTTTAGCTCCTTCTGCACGTCTTCTTTCCACAATTTTATTTATTTTATAGACAATTTCGTCACTGACATAAGCCTGCACTTTCGCCATATGTATACCTCTTTATTTTCTTATCGCATCAAATTTATTTCACATATAAAAAAAAGACAATTCATCGATGAATCGAATCGTGACGCAAGTTACGAAAATTACGATTCATGCAGCAAATCACATCACGAATTGAATCTAGAGTCAATTCGCTTTAACTCGTTGTTTTATTATTACTGATTCATCTATGAGTTGTGTTAAATTCATTGGTGAATCATATGCGATTCACCAATGAATCCTTTTTATAATGTAAAATAAATTAAAATACATTATTTAAAACATAAGTTAATGATTCAAGTAGCAAATCAGCAAAAACTTGTTTTTGCGTAGTGTGTGGTGCTTTTGGTGGTGAGAACCACCAACCTGTTGAGCCTTTTTGTGGAGTGGGTTAAATTATTTACGGATAAAGTCACCAGAGGTGGAAAAATGAAAAAATGGATGTTAGCCATCTGCCTGATGTTTATAAATGAGATCTGCCAAGCCACTGATTGCTTTGATCTTGCAGGCCGGGATTACAAAATAGATCCTGATTTACTGAGAGCAATATCATGGCAAGAATCCCGTTACCGGGTTAATGCCATCGGTATTAATCCGGTAACGGGATATGGCAGCGGACTGATGCAGGTAGATTCCCAGCATTTTAACGAACTGGCCCGCTACGGAATTAAGCCAGAACATCTGACAACAGATCCCTGCATGAACATTTATACCGGTGCTTATTATCTGGCAATAGCATTTAAAAAATGGGGCGTCACCTGGGAGGCCGTTGGTGCATACAATGCCGGATTCAGGAAAACCGAACGCCAGAACCAGAGACGTCTTGCCTACGCATCAGATGTTTACCGGATTTATACCGGGATAAAAAGCAGTAAAGGTATCCGGCTTCCGGCCACGAAGAAATCACTTCCGGAAATTAACAGCGTGCAGAACAATTAATCTTACAGACATTGTCAGATACCGGTTATGCCGCAAAAGCGGCATGGAAGGCCACACACAAAAATATCATATGAGTGACAATACTGACTGGCCGAAGCCCCGCGAAGCGGGAACCCATCTTATATATACCCGGTAACTGCGCAGCCTCCTGCCAGACCATTTTTCGCAGGCACAATATTTACAGACAACCGGAAAGCCGGTTGATGAAATTGAGGTATATCAGACGACACAGCAATGCCGAAAAATGATAATATAAGTAAAGCCCCGAAAATTTTTTCGGGGCTTTACTTATATTATCATGACTTCCACTTTCTGAACTGTTCGGCAATCACCCATAACGCCTTGTTGATTCTTATATCACCATCAATACCTGTAATGGCTCTTGTCCTGGTATTTTTCCCGGAGGCACTTCGCCCCGATAATCCACCTTTTATCATATTCTCCTGAACCCGCTGCCAGGTTGTCCAGAGATCGTTCTGTTTGTCTTCCCGACGACGGGGAGTAATTATCTGTTCAGGTGTCACTGGCGTTTTATTTTCATCTTCATACCTGACCATCAGTGCAGCTCTGCCAAATAAATGTTGCTCGTCACTGTTAAGATGAATTTCTTTCATCGCCTCCATATTATCAGTGACCTTATCAAAGACACCGAGCACTTCATACGCTCCCTCGATAACCTGCCCGACAATATCACCTTTATGTGGAACGCGGATTTCGCCAAAATTATTTCCGCACACCAGGCCATTTGTGCAGACAAAACGAAAAATTCCGGGGATCATCTGATAACTGGATGAACCATCATGTGAATTAAGCAGGATAATTTCAGGAACTTCCTGTCCGTTAATATGCCCTTCCCTGCGAAGACGTAACATATGTTTACTGTATTCGCGACGTCCCAAATCACGAACCCGACTCTGACAGGCAAAGAATGGCTGGAAACCTTCATCACGTAACTTATTGATGATATTGATTGTTGGAATATACGTATAACGTTCACTCCGGGACTCATGTTTATCACCGGAAAATACCGAAGGCACGAACTGCATTAATTCATCATCCGTTAAAGGACGTTCACGGCGGATGGAATTATACCGACCAAAACGGGAAGCTAATCGCATAACAGCTACTCCTTTATGAAAGAATAAATTTAATAAAAAATTTTTCCGCTTAATATCATCCCCCCCGATCTCCATTAACAAGATTGCAACAATCAGGAGGGGTATTCATCACATCCGGTCAGCAGATCGCCCGGATATCGAGGCCGGCACGCTTAATCTGACGCAGGAACTGTTTGAAGTGATCGGCTTCCGCAATGTTGATATGGCGGAACTGCTTATCCACACCCTGACTGAGCGCGTAGCTATAACTGAAGGCCATCTTTTCCGGGTGGCTTTTGCGATATTTTTTCAGCTCAGTCAGGCTGCTGAATTCCAGGACGTCCCACTCTTCCCCGGTGTTTTTTTTCTTCCCGGCAACAAGAAGCGTGTACGACGCGGTGTTAACGTGGATATTTCGGGTACTCATCCTGCTTTCTCCTCTCTCTGGTTTTCAGCCCCCATCATCTGTTGAGTTTCGGGAGCCGCGGTTTTGACGTTTTGCGGGGACCTGCCTTTTGTTCCCTCCGGTATTCACCATCACCTTTTTGAGAACCTTCGCCGCAAGGGGCATCACTGCCACGGACGGAAACGACTGTCCGGGGGCAGACCGCAAAAGTTTTTGCCTGCTTCTGGGCAAAAAGTTTTGCGGGATGTACATTTCACCCCTGGACTGGCGGAGACGGTTGTGGCTGTCTTTGCCCCCGGCGACAGGGGCTTAAACAGGTGAATGGCACCGGACAGAACAACGGGCAGGGACCCGCCGCAACGACGTGAAGCGCGGTTTGCGAAACGGCGTTGCCCCTTACATCCCGGCGGTCTTTTGCCGGGATGCCAGGAGCGCAGGCCACGGCGCGACAGAGGCGGCGCGACCGGAACGGTCGCTGCAAGCCCGGGGTTTTCACGCATCGGACCGTAGCGACAGCCCGAAACCGCGCCAGCGGGTTCGGCGGAGACTGGCAGGTGCGCCAGCAGCTGCCTGTCGGAGTCGGGCCTGACGACCGGATGCCGCCAGGCAGCCGGGAGCCGAAGGTGCGCCCGGCAGACAGGACAACACTGCAGTAGTCAGAATCAGAGCAGCAGGAAAAAGAAGAACAGTAGCAGTAGCAGTAGCAGTAGCAGTAGCAGTAGCAGTAGCAGGAACAACAACATCAGTAACAGACAAATGACAGGCATGAAGAAACAGAAGCCCCCATCAGAACGTCCGCGTAATGAAAGGGGCGGCGCGTGAGCGCGGCCCCTTTCAGCGCCACCGGCGCGCGTTTTTTCCCGGCGCGGGCAGACAGGCATTTATCCTCCCGCCGGCCCTGTGTCATCAGGCACGCAGACGAATAATCATCGTCGGGACATCGGTATAAGCAAACGTGCCGCGCGGCAGCTCCTCGCGGACGTCAGAAAACGGTAACAGCTTCTCCTGCTGGCGTGGTCCGTTGAGACAGACGGCGACCAGCACGCCACCCGGACGCAACAGGGAAAAGGCCCGCAGGATATGCCGGATATCCTGCCCGTGGCTGAACGGCGGATTCATGATAACCCGGCTGTAATACTGCACCGGCAGCCATTCCATGAAGTCGCCACACTGAACCCTGACACCGTTAAAATTTTCCCGCAGATACCGGACCAGCCCGCTGTTGATTTCCACCGCATCACACATGGCCCCCGGCGCGGTATCCCGAATCGCCCGCAGTATGGCCCCGGTGCCGGCAGAGGGTTCCAGAATGTGATCACGGTTGCTGATCTCCGCCAGCATCACCAGGCGATCACAGACCGGGGCAGGAGTCACAAAAAGCTGAGATTCAGCCCGGATTTCAGCAACCGGCGCGGCGTTATCCAGCCTTGCGCGCATCAGCCGGATACGTTCTCTTAACTGACTGTGCATATCATTATCTCCGTCATCCCCCGGGGATTTTCCCGGGGGGATATACCTTATTTCTGTGGGATTTCCGTGATTTTCATGTCGGAGATATACACATTCACCAGGCGGAAATTATTGTCCATTGTGCGGCGGTACCGGTATGCCCCGTGGTCTTCTGCTTCTGCCACACTGCGCACGGCCTTACAGTCCCGGGGCAGGGCGGCCCACTGTGCCTTTGTCATTTCCCGGAAACCTTCCCCCGGATAGTTGACTACCGGCGGACGCTTCGCGGCCTGACTGGCGACGGCAGCCTCTTCTGCCGATGGTGCTTTGTAGTCCGTGATGCGATCGGGCGTCACTTTCATCGTGCCGCTGTACCCGAGAAAACTGTAATTTGGCGTTGTGACTGAACTCACCGCCCCGTTGCTTTTGTTCACACGGATGATGGTCAGCCACTCGCCCCGGCTGAAAACCTGTCCGCCCGGCTCAAAATCCTGTGTCCGGGTAACCACGCCGCCGCTTTCGTCCAGCATGGCACGCTCATAGATCAGGCGGTTCTGATAGTGGTTAACCCAGCGTTGTTGATGCTGAATCTGCCGTTCATGACAGCGGATCGCAATTTCGCGGGCCTGCTCCGTGGTGATGATGTCATCATCCAGGGCCGACCATAACGATCGACTTCCTTCATACTGGCTTTTTTCTGCCGGGCGCGGATACGTATCCAGCGGGAAACAGGCGCTGATATGGTCATGACTGCTGATGAGTTTTGCCATATTCAGATCCAGCGATTCAGCCCGCCACATCGTCAGATATTTCTGCGACTGCGCGATGGTCTTTTCAGCCTTGCGCAAATCAGCTTCGATTTTTTTGATACGACGCCAGCGAACGTCCGGACGTTCTTTATACTTCGCGTGAAGCAGTGCCGACCGCGCCCGCTCTTCCCAGTATTCCGCACGTTCAAAGAGCATCACGGCTCGTTTCATGCCGTTTTCAATACGCTGCGCATCACGACGGGCGCGGCGTTCGCTGTGATGCCCCACAAGAATGGGCTGACCGGGCGGGATCATCGCGGCCAGTCTTTCCACTTCATCAAGTGCCTGTGCGGATTCACTGGCCCGCTTTCCGCTGTATCCGGTAAACCGCTCCGCCCGTGCTTCCTGACGTTCAGCGAGCGTGCTGTCTTCATCCTCAATCTCTCCGGCAAGTGAGAGGAGCACGTCTTCCCGGCCCGGTGTCCAGGCTGGCGCGACAAACAGCGCCTGTTTTGGTGCCCAGCGGAAACCGGCATCATGCACTTTTTTATACGTCTCCGGGTCAAGACGTGACACGGCATACAGGCGCAGTTTGTTGTCATCCGGTGAGTAGGTCGCGCGGTACATCTGCACAGGGCTGGCGGCTTCCGGGGCGGTCATGGTGATTGCTGCTAATGTCATAAAATGTTCTCCTTCCGTCTGTTGCCGCCCCTCGCGGGGCGGCTCACCTCATCAGTTAAAAGCGCGTTTCAGTTCGAGTGTGCGGAGCACCTGCCCGAAGGCCGTGTTTTTCATGGCGGGGATGTGTACACCACGCCCCCGGTGAAAACTCCGGGCAATGTGTCGCCCGAAGGCTTTCAGCACGGGGTCAATTTCCGGCGCGGGGATGTCTTCGCGTCTGAAACGGGGATGACGGCGGGGCTTTACAGCCGCTGCGGAAGGTGAAACAATACTTACTGTCATAATTTAGCCTCTTATGACGTTAATTAATGAAACCGTAAAGACTGTTCGTGCAGTCTCTGCGGTGTGGATTAAGCAGGTCCCTGACCTGCTTTTTTCATATCTGCGTCTGACGTTCTCCGGTGTTTTCCTCCTTCTGTTCCTGCGTTCTCATTACCTGCCAGCCGGATGACTGACAGAACACATAAATGCGTATTGCCGGAGCCTGAAATAAATCCTGATTTTTAAAGAACATCACCCGTTGAGTTTCGGGAGCCGCGGTTTTGACGTTTCGCGGGAACCTGCTGCTGTATACCCTGTGGTATGAACTTCACCCGTTTGAGAACCTTCGCCGCAAGGGGCATCACTGCCACGGCCTGACGCACCTGTCCTGGGCAGAACGCAAAATTTTTTACCGGGTTTTGGGTAAAAAATTTTGTGGGCTGTTCATTTACCCTGGACAGTCAGTGCGGCAGGTTGTGGCTGTATCAGCCCCAGGCGACAGGGACTCATACGGGTGTGTGGCACCGGCAGGCAATGAGCAGGGACCCGCCGCAACGACGGAGAGCGCGTGCGCGAAACGGCGTTGCCCCTTACATCCCGGCGGCCTTTTGCCGGGATGCCGGGAGCGCAGGCCACGGCGCGACAAGGGTGGCGCGACCGGAACGGTCGCTGCAAGCCCGGGGTTTTCACGCATCGGACCGTAGCGACAGCCCGAAACCGCGCCAGCGGGTTCGGCGGAGACTGGCGGGTGCGCCAGCAGCTGCCTGTCGGAGTCGGGCCTGACGACCGGATGCCGCCAGGCAGCCGGGAGCCGAAGGTGCGCCCGGCAGACAGGACAACACTGCAGTAGTCAGAATCAGAGCAGCAG